>Ga0265295_1001881_pt1 | contig 35360 bp, 25 predicted proteins | sample Munlansysbiofilm_FD_192503 | JGI IMG/M metagenome (GOLD analysis project Ga0265295, IMG submission 192503) | Leachate microbial communities from a municipal landfill in Southern Ontario, Canada - Methane capture system biofilm | ecosystem: Engineered > Solid waste > Landfill > Unclassified ... | reverse complement strand
GAGCGGATCGCCCGCGGAAAATTGATGAACTGCTCGGTGTCCTCCATGGTGGTGAAGGTCCGCTCGAGCATGTTCCGGGTGACCCGAATCACGGCGATGCGGTCCCGCTCGTGCATCTCCAGGGTGGCCAGCACCTCCTGCATGAGGCGGACGCGGCCGAGCGAGTAGTTGTCGAACAGGTTGCCGGCGACGTTTGCCGGCCGTGCCCCGCAGCGCACCAGTTCCGCCGCCACCTGGAAGGTGTGGGTACTGGTCGAGTCGTAGCGGAACGAACCGGTGTCGGCGCTGATCGCCGCGAACAGGCATTCCGCCGCCCGGGGGGTCAGTTCTGCCCCCAGGCCCGTGGCCAGGTCGACAATCATCTCGCCGGTGGAGGAGCGGTGCGGCTCGATCCAGTGGCAGTCGCCGAAGCCGACATTGCCCTGGTGATGGTCAATGACCGCCAGCGGCCGGAAGCTCATCAGCTCCCGGCTTTCCCGTCCCAGCCGCCCCTCGTCGCCGCAGTCCAGGCAGATGCTGACCAAGTCGTCGCCGGCCCGGTTGACAAACTCCCGCACCCGGGCCATGTCGGTCTGGGTCCGGCCGGCGCCCGGCAGGAAACGGTAGAGCGGCGACACCGGCTCCTCCAGATAGCTGAACACCTGCTTGCCCTGGCCTTCGAGCATCTCGGCCAGGCCGAGCATGGAGCCGAGGGCGTCGGCGTCCGGGTTGCAGTGGGTCATGAGCAGCGCATGGCCTCGGTCCCGCACCAGCGCAAGCACCGCCTCATCAGGACGGTTCATCTTTTCGCTCCTTCTCGATCTGCCGGAACAGATCGTCGATCCGCTGCGCTTCCTCGTTCTGGTGGTCGAAGAAGAAAAGCAGGTCAGGGGTATAGCGCATATTCAGCACCTTGGCCAAATGACTGCGAAAAAACCCCCGGGCGCGGCGCATGGCTGCCGTGGCCGGGCCGCTGGCCCCGCCTGTCGGCAGGCTGAAGTACACCTTGGCCTGCTTGAGGTCCGGAGTGACCACCACCCGGGTGATGGTCACCCCGGTCAGGCGCGGATCGCTGGCATCGCGCAGCAGCAAGAGCGACAGCTCGTTCTTGACCGCCTCGGAGACCCGTTTCGGCCGCGAGCTTTCCGGACGCCCCAGGCCGGGCAGTTTGAAATCGAACTCCATGGACATTGCCGGCGCCGTTACAGCGTGGCCTCGACCTCGTCGAGGACAAAGGCCTCGATGTGGTCACCGATTTTGATATCGTTGTAGTTCTCGATGCCGATACCGCACTCGAAGCCGGTGAGCACCTCCTTGACGTCATCCTTGAAGCGGCGCAGCGATCCGAGCCGGCCGGTGTAGATGACCACGCCGTCGCGCAGCAGGCGAACCCGAGCGTTGCGTTCCATCTTGCCGGCGATCACCGAACAGCCGGCGACCGTGCCGATCTTGGGCACGGAGAAGGTCTCGCGCACCTCGGCGGTGCCGATCACCCGCTCCTCGAAGGTCGGTTCGAGCATGCCCTTCATGGCCTTCTCGATGTCCTCCAGCGCGTGATAGATGACGTCGTAGGAGCGGACGTCGACCCCCTCGCGATCGGCCAGTTCCTTGACCTTGACGCTCGGGCGGACGTTGAAGCCGATAATGATCGCGTCCGAGGCGGCTGCCAAATGGATGTCGTTCTCGGTGATCGAACCGGTGCCCTCGTGCAGGGAGCGAACCCGGATGGCGTCGGTGGACAGGCTCTCCGCGGCTTGGCCGAAGGCCTGCAGGGTGCCCTGCACATCGGCCCGCAGAACCACGCGCAACTCCTTGACTTCCTGCTCGGCCATCTTCTCGAACAGGTTGTCCAGCGAGACCTTGGTGGCCGCAGCCAGTTCGGTCTCCCGGGCCTTGAGCTGACGGGAACTGGCCACGGACTTGGCCATCTTCTCGTCGGTGAGGACGACGAACTCGTCACCCGCCTGGGGCACGCCGGACAACCCCTGCACCTCCACCGGAATGGAGGGTCCGGCCTCCTGCACCTGCTCGCCGCGCTCGTTGATGAGCATGCGCACCTTGCCGCTGTAGATGCCGGCCACGAAGTGGTCGCCCGGCCGCAGGGTGCCTTCCTGCACGAGTACCGTGGCCACCGGGCCGCGCCCCTTGTGCAGCTGCGCCTCGATGACCGTGCCCTTGGCCTTGCGGCTCGGGTCGGCGCGCAACTCGAGGATTTCCGCCTGCAGCTGGATGGATTCGAGCAGGTTTTCGATGCCGATCCCCTTCTTGGCCGAGGTCTCGCAATAGATCGTCTGACCGCCCCAGGCCTCGGGGATAAGGCCGTAATCGCTCAGTTCGCGCCTGACCCGCTCGGGGTCGGCGCTGTCCTTGTCGATCTTGTTGACGGCGACCACGATCGGCACGCCGGCGGCCTGCGAATGGGCGATGGCCTCCCGGGTCTGGTCCATGACGCCGTCGTCCGCCGCAACCACGAGCACGACGATATCCGTCACCTTGGCGCCGCGGGAGCGCATCTCGGTGAAGGCGGCGTGGCCGGGGGTGTCGACAAAGGTCAGGTCGCCGGCCGGCCCCTGCACGTGGTAGGCGCCGATATGCTGGGTGATGCCGCCCGCCTCGCCGGCCACCACGTCGGTCTTGCGGATGGCGTCGAGGATGGAGGTCTTGCCGTGGTCGACATGGCCCATGACCGTGACCACCGGCGACCGGGGCAAGGCGTCGCCGCCCTGCTCAGCCTCCTGCTCCTGCAGTGCCTCCACTTCCAGTTCCTCGGTCATGGCCTGCTCGACCTCGTAGCCGAAATCGGCCGCGACCAGGGCCGCGGTTTCGACGTCCAGGGCCTGGTTGAGGGTGGCGAGCACGCCGAGCTTCATCAGCGTGGCGATAACCTCGCTGGCCTTGACGCCCATGCGTTTGGCCAGGTCGCCGACGCTGATCGTCGCGATCACCTTGATGCGCTTCTTGATCGCCTTGGTCTCGGCCACCAGGGAGTTGCCGAGATCCTTGCGGGAACCGTCCTTCTTTTTCTTCCCCTTGCGCGGACGCACCATGTCGCCGTCGTCCCCGATAAAATCGAGCCGATCACGACCTTTCCGGGCACCTTTGGCGCCCTTCTTGCCGAGGGCATCGTCGTCGCCCGGACCGGCCACGCCCCGCTTGGTCTTCTTTTTTCCCTTGGCGTCCACCCGACCGGCATCGTCCTTGGGTGCCGGAGCATCCAGGCCGACCGGTGGGCCACCCGCGGGCCGCGCCGGCCGAACCGGTCGCCGGGCCACCGGTTTGGGCCGCTTTTCGGGCATGGGGATGACCACCCGTCCGACCACTCTGGCCAGCGATTTGGATCGGACCGCCTCCTCGACCGGTGCAACCTCCTCACCTGCGGCCTCCGGCGCCTCGCCGGCTTCTCCGACCGGCGCCTCGGCACCGCTCTCCTTCGCGGGCGCCCCCTCTTCCTCGCCGCCCACCGCCGGTTCAGCCGGTGCGGGCTGTTCGCCGGCCTCGGCAACGGCCTCGGCCTCTTCCGCCTCCGGCTCTTCCGTCGGCGGCGTCTTCAGGTCGCGGAGTTGTTCCTGGACCCGGGCCTCCATGGCCTCGGTCTCGGCCTCCAGCGTCTGGGCTTCGACCTCCTCCTGCTTGCGGGCGGCCTCTTCCTTTTCAGCCCGGGAACGACGGCGGATAACCGTTGTGCCCTTGGCCGGGGCCGGCTCGACGGCTCGGCCGCGCAGGCCGAGGCGTCCGTCCGTGTGTACGGCAACGCCTTCCCCCGACAGCTTCCGGCGAATGTCCGCGGCCATATCCTCGTCCACGCTCGAACTGTGACTCGCGACCGGGTACCCCATCGCGACGAGCTTATCCGCCAGCTCCTTGCTCTTCAGACCGAATTCCTTTGCCAGGTCGTACACCCGAACCTTGCTCATCTAACGCTCCCTTCGCCCCTGTCACTCGCCAAGCCGTGCACCTTCAGCCCGCTTCAGGATTTTTCTGTTTTTTGCCAGCCGCCCGCGGCAGACGGCCGCATCACAGCAGTAGACGCCCCGGCCGGACATGGTCCGCAGCCGGTCTTCCATCAGTCGGCCATCGGCGACAGCAAACCGCACCAGTTCAGACTGCGGCTCTTTGCGGCCGCAACCACGGCAGGTCCGCTCCGCCACATGCCCCCTGCGTGTCACTCCTGATCGTCCGCCACAGCCGTTTCCGGATCGGCGTCGTCATCATCGGGCCGGCGGGTGTCCGCCTCGGCGATACCTGCGACCACTACCGGGTCGTCGGCCGCATGCGGATCACCGGCCACTGCCGGCTCATCGGCCGCCTCTGCTGCATCGACCGCCTCGACTTCATCGACCGCATCCGCTAGACCGGCCACCGCTGCCCCCGCAGGCGCGACCGCCCGGGCCGCCTCCTGCAGCGCCTGCGCCCGTTCCGGATCCACCCGGGCCACGGTCATCAGCTCCTCGGCATCCATGGAGGCCAGCGCCAGCGGCGAGCTGATACCGGCCGCGAACAACCGGTCGGCCAATGACTCGTCGACGCCCTGAACCGTGGTCAGGTTGCGGTAGGCCGGGTTTTCCAGGTTGTTGTAGCGCTGCTCGCTCTTCACGTCGATCTTCCAGCCGAGCAGGCGTGAGGCCAGGCGCACGTTCTGCCCCTGACGGCCGATGGCCAGCGACAGCTGGTCGTCCGGCACCACCACGAGCAGTGCCTTGCGCTCCTCTTCGACGATCACCATGGAGACCTCGGCCGGCGCCAGGGCATTGTACACATATTTGGCCGGATCCGGACTCCACGGCACGATGTCGATGCGCTCACCCTGCAACTCCTGGACGACGTTCTGCACGCGCGACCCCTTGAGGCCGACGCAGGCGCCCACCGGGTCGACGTCCGACTCGATCGACGAGACCGCGATCTTCGCCCGGAAGCCGGGCTCGCGGGCTGCGCCCATGATTTTGACGATGCCCTCGGCGATCTCCGGCACCTCCAACTCGAACAGCTTGATGAGAAAGTCATTGCAGGTGCGATCGAGGATCAGCTGGGCGTCACGGTACCGGCCGCCCTCGCGGGCTTCGCGGCGCACCTCCTGCAGGTAGGCGCGGATGCGGTCGCCTTGTTTGTAGGAGCGCTTGGGAATCTGCGCATCCCGGGGGAGTACGGCATCGGTGCGCCCCAGGTTGACGATCATGTCGCCACGCTCGAACCGCTGAACGATACCGTTGACGATGCTGCCCTCGCGATCGCGGTACATCTCGTAGATGACGTCCCGCTCGGCGTCGCGCATGCGGTGAATGATCACCTGCTTGGCCGACTGGGCGGCAATCCGGCCGAGTTCGGCGATGTTCTCGAGTTTCTCACCGACATCGTCGTCGAGTTCGAACTCCGGATCCAGCCTGCGCGCCTCCTCGAGCGAGATCTCCGTGTCCTCGTCGAGGACCTCGTCCACTACCGTCCGGTACTGAAACACCTCGACCTCGCCCAACTCGTCGTTGAACTGCACCTCGATTTCCCGTCGGCTGCCGTACTTCTTGCGTACCGCGGCGCTGACCGCGTCCTCGATGGCGCTGATCAACAGGGACCGGTCGATCCCCTTGTCCCTGCAGATCTGATCGAGAATCCGTTTCAGATTTTCCGTTCCAACCATCATCGTGCTCCAACTCCGGCATCCGCTGCCGCTAGGTATCCGGCCCGGCACGCTGCCGGGCCCGTGCCGGCGCCACGCTTACAGCGTCAGACGCGCCTTGGCGATATTGTTCATCTCCAGGGAAACGATCTCCCCTTCCGTCTCCAGCAGGACCGCCGCCCCTGCAAGGCCACGCAGGGTGCCGATCAGCACCCGCTGCCCGGCCAGCGGCTCGCGCAGTTTGATGCGCGCCAACCGGCCGGTGAACCGGGCAAAGTCCGTCTCTTTTTTCAGGGGCCGCTCCAGTCCCGGGGAGGAAACCTCGAGGGTGTAGGCGTGGTCGATCAGGTCCTCCACCTCGAGACGGGCACCGATCTCCCGACTGGCTTTGGCGCAGTCGTCAATGCCGACCCCGTCCTCGCGGTCGATGAAGAAACGGAGCATCCAGCCGTGGCCCTCCCGGCGATACTGAATCTCCACCAGTTCCAGGCCCATGTCGGCCAGGAGCGGCTCGGCAAACGCCGCGATGGCGGTTACCAGCCGATCGGTCGCCCCTTCCACCTGTCCGTCCATCCGTCCCCTTTTCAGCCCTGCCCTGCGGAGGGCCGCGCCGGACGCCGGTGCGCCCGTGGTCAATAAAAAAAAAAGCGGGCAGAGCCCACTTTCACCTGCGCTGAAGGTTCGTCCAGCGCTCTCAGCATCCGATCCCGGCACGACCCGCGGGCCCCGGAACCTGTCCGCCTTGCGGTATGGAGCGGGCAACGGGGTTCGAACCCGCGACCCCAAGCTTGGGAAGCTTGTGCTCTGCCAACTGAGCTACACCCGCTCACGATCCCTGCGAGGAAGTCCTATTTAAAGGATCAGCCGTCAATTGTCAAGCAACAACAAAATGATGGCCGGCACTTTCTCCGGGGCCAGGCCGCTCCCCACCGCCCCTGCCCACGGCCGGCGACCCGCCCCGAACCGCTTCGGCGACACCCGGGAGGCCCAGCAAAAAGCACTGCAAATTCCTTGTATAACAAGGGAAAAGCGCTGCTTTACAGATCGCGCAGGTCGTGTATAATCGCGCCCATGGATATCATCACCAGCCACATCGGCGCCGATTTCGACAGCCTGGCGGCCATGGTCGCCGCCAAGCGGCTCTACCCGAAGGCCGAACTGGTGTTTCCCGGGTCGCAGGAGAAAAGCGTCCGCGATTACCTCGCCCAAGAATTCCGCAACATCTATGAATTCAAAAAAATAAGGCACGTCGACCCGGACCGGGTGGACCGCCTGATCATCGTCGACACCCGTCTGGCGGAGCGCATCGGCCGGATGAGCGACTGCCTGAAAAACCCGCGGGTGCGCATCCACCTCTACGACCACCACCCGACCAGCCCCGACGATTTGCACGGCGAGTTGGAGCGAATCGAGCCGTTCGGCGCCACCACCACCATCTTCGTCCGCCTCTTCCAGGAGCAGGGCATCGTGCCCACCGCTGCGGAGGCCACCCTGATGGCGCTGGGCATCTACGAGGACACCGGCAACTTCCTCCACTCCTCGACCTGCCCGGAAGACCTGGCCGCGGCGGCTTGGCTGCTCGGCCACGGCGCCAACCTCGATATCGTCACCCAGTTCGTCTCGCGGGAGCTGTCCGCGGAACAGATCAGCCTCATTGGCCAGCTGCAGCAGCAGGCGGTCGCCTATATGATCCGCGGCATCAACGTGGTGGTCAGCAAGCTCACCCTGGACGACTACGTGGATGACTTCGCGGTACTTGTCCAGCGGCTGATGGTGCTGGAGAACATCGATGTGCTCTTTGCCCTGTTGAGCATGGGCGAGCGGACCTACCTGATTGCCCGCAGCCGCATCCCCGAGGTCAACGCCGGCGCCCTGGCCCGGGAGTTCGGTGGCGGCGGCCACGCCTCGGCCGCGGCGGCGACCATCCGCGACCTGACCATCGCCGAGGCCGAGGAGCGACTGGTCGGGTTGCTCCACCAGCAGATCCGCCCCAAGGAGGTGGCCGGCGAGCTGATGAGTTCGCCGGTGATCTACGTCACCCCGGAGGTGACCATCGACCAGGCCAACAGCCTGATGACCCGCTACAACGTCACCGTCCTGCCGGTGGTCCGCACCGGCGGCAGCGTGGAGAGCGGCCGCCTGCCCGAGGGGTTCCTCGGCATGATCTCCCGGCGGGTGGCGGAGAAGGCGATCTTCCACAAGCTCGGCCATCTGCCCGTGGCCGACTACATGACCACCGAGGTGGCTACCCTGCCAGAGAGCGGCACGCTCGCCGACATCCAGAAGCTGATCATCAGCCACCGCCAGCGGCTCATCCCGGTGGTCCGCGGCGAGAGCCTGGTGGGCGTGATCACCCGCACCGACCTGCTCGGCCTCTTGGTCAACGACCCGGCCACCCTGGGCAGCGATGTGCTGCGCGACGACGAGCGGCCGTCGGTGGAGCGGACCCGCAACCTGGCCAACGTCATGACCCAGGTGTTGCCGCGGGCGACCATCGTCCTCCTGCGCGAGATCGGCGAGGCCGCGGCCCGGCTGCACTACAACGCCTTCGTGGCCGGCGGTTTTGTTCGCGACCTGCTCCTGCACGTGCCGAACACCGACATCGACATCGTCATCGAGGGCGACGGCATCCGCTTCGCCAAACATCTTGCCGAACAACGCCACGGCACGGTGCACACCCATGAGAAGTTCGGCACCGCCACGGTGATCTTCCCCGACGACACCCGAGTCGACGTGGCCACCGCCCGGCTCGAGTACTACGAACACCCTGCGGCCCTGCCGACCGTGGAGCACAGCTCGATCAAGCTCGACCTGTACCGCCGTGACTTCACCATCAACGCCATGGCCGTGCACCTCAACCCAGAGCGGTTCGCCACCCTGGTCGACTACTTCAACTGCCAGAACGACCTCAAGGAACGGCGCATCCAGGTGCTGCACAACTTAAGCTTCGTCGAGGATCCCACCCGCATCTTCCGCGCCATCCGCTTCGAGGGACGACTCGACTTCACCATCACCCGCCACACCGAGAAGCTGATCAAAAATGCGGTGCAGATGAACCTGTTCAACCGCGCCACAGACCCGCGGTTCTTCCACGAACTCAAGCTGATCCTGTCCGAGAGCAACCCCACGCCGGCGCTCCGGCGGATGGACGGCTTCAAGCTCTTCCCCTTCCTCTGGCCGGATCTGCGGCCCAACCTGAAGATCGACCGCCGCTTCCTCCACTTCCTCACCCAGGCCCACGGCGCCCTCTCCTGGTTCAACCTGCTCTACCTGCAGGACCGGGTGGAGCACTGGATGGTCTACCTGCTGGCCATCCTCAGTCGGTCGCGCATCAAAGAACTGATCAGTTTCTGCGACCGGTTCGACCTGCCGCCCCGTCAGCGGCGCAAGCTCATCGAGCAGAAGACCAGCGCCGAGCGCATCGCCCAGGAGATGCAGAAACGCTCGCACCTCAAGCCGAGCGAGATCTACTGGCTGCTCGGCGAAGTGGAGAACGAGGGACTGCTCTACCTGATGACCATCGCCCGCAAGCGCTACATCCAGAAGGCCGTTTCCCTCTACGTCACCAGCCTGCGGCGGATGACCCCGCTCGTCGACGGCGAGGACCTGAAAGCCATGGGCTATGTCCCGGGGCCGCAGTTCCGGGTGATGCTCAACCACCTGATCGAGGTCCAACTGGACGGCGAGGTCGCCGACCGGGACCAGGCCGTCGCCTTCCTGCGCAGCCACTACCCGCCGGACAACAGGCAGCCCGCCTGAGCGAAACACGTTTTTTCCTCGCTTTTCGCCGCCCTTTTCTTATCCTTTCCCCTGCGGGCTCTGCCCGTTTGTCCCACAGCGCAGTACCAACCTCTCCCCGGAGCACGCTCGCCGTCATGAATTTCGATATCAACACGCTCATTCAGCAGCTCGCCATCCAACTGCCACCCCTGCTCTTCGCCCTGACCGTGCACGAACTGGCGCACGGCTGGGTGGCCTTCCGCCTCGGCGACCCCACCGCCAAGATGGCCGGCCGGCTGACCATGAATCCGCTCAAGCACCTCGACCCGCTGGGCGTGCTCGCCTTTGTCATCATGAAGATCGGCTGGGCCAAGCCGGTGCCGGTGGATCCCCGCTATTTCCGCAACCCGCAGAAGGACATGCTGCTCGTCGCCCTGGCCGGCCCCGGGTCGAACGTGTTGCTCGCCCTGGCCAGCGCGCTGCTGGCCAGGGTGCTGGTGAGCGTGCCGGTGCTGCCGCTGTTCGTGCTCCAGCCGCTGGTCGGCATGCTCGTGGCCAGCGTGTGGATCAACATCATGCTGGCGGTGTTCAACATCATCCCCATCCCGCCACTGGACGGCTCCAAGGTGCTCATGGGCGTACTCCCGCCGGAGGCGGCGCGCAGCTTCGCCCGGATCGAACCGTTCGGCTTCTTCATCCTCCTCGCCCTGTTCTACACCGGCGTCATCGGCGGCCTGATCCTGCCGATCATCCGGTTTGCCAACAATCTCCTGCTCGGATAAAAAAAACGGATCCGGGAATCCCGGATCCGTTGTCGGACAGCCGCTGACCGGTCTGGTCTAGAAACTGTAGGCCAACCCCACGGTGAGCAGGTGGGCGGCCGACTCGTCGAAAGTGCCGTGGACCGTGCCGTTATTCACCGAACGACTCTTCTTGTGATCGTAGAGGTAGCCCACGCCCAGTTGCATGGCGTCGGTGGCCTGGTAGCGCACACCGAAGGCATAGATGATCGCGTCCGAGTCGGGCAGTTCGAAGCCGACCGTGGACTCGGGCGCCGGGGTCTCATCGTAGGCGATGCCGGCCATGAGGGTGAAGCGGTTCTGCAGGTCATACTCGGCGCTCAGGCGCAGGGCGTCGGAATCCTCCCAGTGCTTGTCCTTGGCGCTGTCAAAGGCCATGAACAGCACCGGGTTGGTGAGCGGCGCGGGATAGGTGAAGTCCAGGTACTCGTAGTCCGACCAGAAGGTGCGGTCGTAGGCCAGCTCCACCGTCAACTGGTCGGTGAAATCGTAGGAGGCAGCCACGGCGAGCACAGCCGGCAGCGGGATCTCCACGCCGGTGTCGCCGGAGTAGAATCCGGGTCCGGCCGAGGTGCGCAGGGTGGCATCGCCCTCGACCCCCAGATCCACCTCGCTGCGGTAGGTCACGCTCAGGTTCAGCCGCTCCACCGGCCGGACGCTGAGCGCCAGGTTGTAGCCCGCCTCCCAGGTGTCGCCTTCCATGTCGCGGGCGGCGGTGACGTCCGGGGCCACCTGGCCGGCGCTCTTCACCTTGCCGTCGACGAACACGGCGCGGGCGCCGACGCCGATGGACACCTTGTCCGAAATCCTGTAGGACACGGTTGGGTTGAACTCGAAGATCTTGAGGGTGAACTCCTCGGCAAAGGTCCGCGGGAACGGGTCCTGCCAGCGCTTGGACAATCCGCCCGGGGCGGTGAAGGAGAAGCCCGCGCGCAGGCCGTTGTAGTCCGGCGAGACCGCGAACAGGGTCGGCACAAGGAAGTTTTCCTTCTCCGAATCGCCGTGGTACAGGCTGGTGCGGCTGTCCGTGTACTCAATCGAGGTGAGGTGGATCCAGGTGGCGTTGGCCTCGATCTGGGCCTTGGGGTCGAGCCAGGCCATGTTGGCCGGGTTGAAGTAGCTGGCGTCGGCGCCGGGCGTGTGGGCCACGTAGCCGCCGGCCCGGGCAGTGGAATTCACCGACTGCTCGGGAATGCGATACCCGGACGCCAGGGCCGTGCCGGAGGCGGCCAGCAGAACCAGGCCTGTGACTGTCAATGTGCTGCGCATGCGTTTCCCCCCATGTGTTGATTGAACCGGGCCGGCCCGACCGGCCCGTGGCTACAGATGCATGTTGTCCGCGGAGTACAGGTACCGCTTGATCTTGTGGGTGGCGGTCTTGGTGAAGGGTTCCCGCCGCTCCAGGACCCGCGCCAGCCGGGACGAAGTGGACAGCTGCCGGTTCACCTCGACCCGCATCTCCTCGAACAGTTCGGCGATGTACTGGTGCCGCTGGGTGCGGGTCTGGCCCGAGGTCTTGCCGTCGATGAACTCGTAGTCCGGGTAGACCCAGGCCTCGAGCAGGCCGCGGTTCTCGATCACCATGGACTCCATGACGAACGGGTAGGTGTTCACCTTGTGCTCGATCGCCTCGGGGAACACGTTCTCGCCGTTGGAGAGCACGATCATCGATTTGGACCGTCCCTTGATGTGCAGGTTGCCCTCGCTGTCGAGCAGGCCGAGATCACCGGTCCTCAGCCAGCCGTCCTCGGTGAAGGTGTCGCGGGTCGCCTCCGGGTCGTTGAGGTAGCCCTGCATGATGTTCGGGCCGCGGGCGAGGATCTCACCGATTCCGGTCTGCGGGTGGGGATCGTCGATACGGATCTGCACCCGGGGCACCGGCTTGCCCGACGAGCCCGGAGTGATGGTCGTATCCCCGTGCGGCCCGCCGGCGAGCAGCGGCGAGCCCTCGGTCAGGCCGTAGCCGACCAGGAAGGGGAAGTCCGCGTCCCGCAGGAAGCTCTCCACCTCCGGATTCAGGGCGGCGCCGCCGATGCCCATGACCCGCAGGCGGCCGCCGAAAAAGGCGAGCAGCTTGGCGCCGATCTTGCGGTGCACCATCCGCCGGCTGACCCCGAAACGGCAGAGGAAGGTGAGCAGGCCGCTCTTCTCCACCGCCGGCACCACCCGCTTCTTGTATATTTTCTCGATGATCAGTGGCACCACCAGCATGACGTGCGGCTGTTCCCGTTCGCAGATCTTCTGCAGGATGGCCGGGGTCGGCGTCTTGGCGGCATAGGCGATCCGCGCCCCGCACAACAGCGGCAGCAGAAAGCCGATGGTGAACTCGTAGGTGTGGGCCACCGGCAGGACCGAGAGGAACACCCACTGCGGCTCAAGGGTGATCACGCCGTTGCCCGAATAGGCGTTGGCGCAGAGGTTGGCGTGGGTAAGCATGACCGCCTTGGAAAACCCCGAGGTGCCGGAGGTGAACAGGATGGAGGCGAGGTCGTCGCCCTTGACCGGCGGGAATTCGAGCCGCTCGTCGCGGGCCTCGTCGCCGTACTGCGCCAGGGCCTCGCCGAGAAAGTCGGTGAAGGTCTCCAGCGGGATCAGGCCGGTGTCGTCGCGGTAGTCGTCCAGGGTGACGACATGCTTCAACTGGTGCTTGAGGTCGTAGATCTTCTCGATCTGGCGGTGAGTGAGGAAGATGATCTCGCAGCGCATCTCCGTGAGGATATGGTGCACGTCCGCCTCGGGCAGTTCGGGGAAGATGGGCACGGTGCTCGCGCCGAGCCGCACCGTGGCCAGGTAGGTAATGCCCCAGTGGTGCGAGTTTTCGCCAAGAATGGCGATGCGGTCGCCCGGCTTGACGCCGAGCACCTGCAGATGCGCGGCCAGGGCGAGGATGCGCTCGTGCAGAGCCTTGTAGGAGAGCGGCTCTTCCAGGGCCATGCCGATGGCCGGCAGGTCGCGGTATTTCCGGCAGCTGATGTCGATCAGGTCGTTGAGCGTGGTCGCGTTTTCCTGGATGACCGGCAGGTGGACCACAGCGGCGTCGCCGCCGGCCGTCCCCTCCGGTTCCTTCCTTGTATTCTCAGTTGCTGCTGGCGGTGTGTCCATGGTTTCCTCCCGGTCAGTCTGGTGTCGCCTGCCACGCTGTTCCGTCCAGGCGGCCTGTTTACCACACCGCCCACCAGGTTTCAAAGAAAACAGGGCATTTCGCTTGACACGGGCAAGAAAGCGTTATTTACTTTTTGCGATTTTTTCCCATACCTTGCAACCAGAGCCTCCAGCCCGCTTATGCACCGACACGCCTCCCCCGCCCTGCTCGTCGCCGTGGTCACCGTTTTCCTCGCCGTTTTCCTGGTGGCACCGGCTAGCGAACTCGCCGCGGCCGAAACGGCCGCGCAAAAGGTAACGGTCCGAAAGACCGCCCGGGTCGCGGTCAAGCCGGCGACGAAAGCCACAGTCAGCAAAAAAACCACCACCCGGACCAAAACAACAAAGCCGGCGGTGCAGGGGAAAAAAACCCCGAAGAAGAAAGGGGCAGTCGTTGCCGCCAGGACAAAAACGAAGGGCCCTGCAAAAACGGTGAGCAAACGCCAGGCCAAATCCTCGCGGGCAGTGGCCGCGAGGAAAGCAGCCCGGGTCGACAAAAAAACGGTGGCCAAAAAGGCAGTAAAGAAAGGCCGCGCCCCGGTGGCCGCGGCCGCAGCCCCCGCCGCCGTGTTCACCGGTGAGGTCGCCGGTCAGGTCAGTTCGAAGAGCTTCATGGTCATGGACGCCGCCACCGGCGAGACCATCTGCGCCAAGGCCCCGGACAGCCCGCGCCAACCGGCCTCGACCATCAAGATCCTCACCGGCATGATCGCCATCAAGTCGCTGGGGCAGCACGACGTGATCAACGTCAGCCGCCGGGCCGCCGATATGCCGAGTTCGAAGATCTTCCTCAGCCCCGACCAGCGCTACCAGGCCAACGACATGATCAACGCCGTGCTCCTGGCCTCGGCCAACGACGCCAGTGTCGCCCTGGCGGAAAACATCGCCGGCAGCGAGGAAAAGTTCGCCAACCTGATGACCCTGAGCGCCCGCCTGTGGGGCGCCCGAAACACCGTGTGTCGCACCGCCTCGGGCCTCACCGCCGAGGGGCAGCACTCCACCGCCCGCGACCTGGCCAATCTGTTCCGCTACGCCATGCAGGACGCGGAGTTCTCCCGGCGGATGCACGAGCGGAAGATCGACACCTCCTACGGCAAGACCCTGGTCAACCACAACAAAGCCCTGTGGCGGGTGGACGGCGCGGTGGGCGGCAAGACCGGGTATACCATCGCCGCCCGCCAGACCTATGTCGGCCAGTTTACCCGGGGCGGCGAATCCATCGTGGTGGCGATCATGGGCAGCGAAAGCATGTGGGCGGACCTGAACAAGCTGGTCGACTACGGCTTTCGCAAGAAAAAACAGGAACAACTCGCGCAACTGCGCCGGACCGTGGCCCTGCAGGGGACCGTCATCGACTGACCGGGTCGGTCCACGGACGACCGCCACAACAAAAAAAAGCCTGCATCGCTGCAGGCTTTTTTTTGTTGGAGTATGTGGTCAAGAACTAGCGTTCGGCGAGTTTGCTGCGCACCATTTCGAGCAGCACCTCCCGCTTGAAGGGCTTCTCCAGGGTGGCGATGTCCCCCAGGTAGCCGGCCATGGTCAGGTAGCGCTCGGCCTTAATCGCCCCGCCGCCGGAAATGGCAAGGATCCTCATGTCCGGGTAGTCTTTGATCAACTCCATGATAAACTTGAGCCCGTCCTTCACCGGCATGATCATATCGGTGATCACCAAGTCGAAGACGACCTTGCGGACCAGTTCGAGCCCCTCCTCGCCGTGCTCGGCGGTATGCACCTCGTACCCTTCCGCCTCCAGCATCTGAGCCAGCATGGCCCGAATCGGGGCCTCGTCGTCGACAACCAATATGCGCTTCACGGTCCATCACCCCCGGCTGGGTTAAAGTAAGCTGCTGGCCGGACATTACATTTTCGTATCCGTCACTTCAACCTTTTTCTGCCGGAGTTCACTTTTCCTTGCGGCACAGGCGGGTGAAGCCGCCGGGAATGGTTCCGGAGGACCAGTAGACGCGGCCCTGCTTGAAGTCCACGAACCAGTAGCCGCCCGGGCTGCGCGTCGCCTCGACAAAGACAAAGGGCTGTTCCGGGGAGAAACAAGGGTGCAGGTACTGGTCCATGGCCGATTTTTCCCGCTCGAGCAGGCTCAGGGCCTCGGCCATGGAGGGCAGCCGCCAGTCGTCGTAGCCGGCGAACCGCTCGGCATTGATGCGGGCCACCTCGCGGCGCATGGCGCGGTGGCTCATGATGTCCGTGCCGCCCCGCTGCCACATCAGTTCCGTGGACCGGTCGCTAACCGTCAGACCGTCGCCGTTATCCACCAGGGCAGGGGTGAAAGCACCGCCCGGGTTGCGGTCCTGGTCGGGGAAATCGTACCGGCGGACGAGGGCGACCACGTCCTCCTCGCTCATCTCGGCCGGCCCGTCGGGCAGACTGACCCGGGCCACCTCGAGGCGCGCATCACGCCCCGGCAGACCGGTGGCCACGGTCGCCTCGTCCGCCGGCTCCTCCGCCGGCACCACCAGCGAATCGTCCCCGGGTTCGATGACATTCTCGATCAGCCAGAGCTTGATGCGCTCGTTGATCGGGTAGGTCCGTTCGAACAGGGCCACCTTGCCCGCCTGGGCAACGCATTCGCGAATCATCTCCTGCGGGGCGAGGATCTCCGCCACGACCCGGGCATGCTTGATGCCGCGCTCCATCAGACAGAGTTTGGGCACCTCGTCCCAACCGTCGATGAAGAAATAGTAAATCCGCTCCTTCTTGCTGCGCACCCGTTCCCGGCCACCCCAACTCTCGAAGGTACCGAAGGTATACTCCGGAGTCATTTCCCAGTCGATGTTGGGAATGCCGGTGTCGAGCAGTTTGCTGAAGAGTGCCATGAAACCTCCGTAACGGTTTGGAAAAAACGGGAAATGCAGTAAGGTGGGTGCTGTTTTGTAAAGAAGACTATATGAATTCCTCCGACCGAGGCAAGATGAAAAATACGTTGACTCTCCAACCAGGCTCCCCCATGCCCTACGGCAGCACGGTGACCCCGGACGGCATCAATTTTGCCCTGTTCTCCCGACACGCCGAGACCGTCACCCTGGTGGTCGCGAACGGGCACCGGCCCGCATGGGTCGAGTTTCCCCTTGACCCGGAGCACCACCGCACCGGCGATGTCTGGCACGCCCTGCTCGTCGGCGCCCCGGACGACCTGCGCTACGGCTACCGGATCAGCGGCCCCTACGATCCGCTGGGCAGCGGGCATGCCTATGACCACAGCCGCATCCTGCTCGACCCCTACGCCCGCGAGATCCACTCGCCCGACTGGGGCCGTCCGCGCTCCTGCCTGGGCAGCGAACCCTGCTGCCTGGTCGACCGCCACCGTTACGACTGGGAGGGCGACCGGCCGCTGCGCATCCCCCTGCAGAACTCGATCATCTACGAACTGCACGTGCGCGGCTTCACCCGCCACCCGTCGTCCCGGGTCACCCATCCCGGAACCTTCCGCGGGATCATCGAAAAAATCCCCTACCTCAAGGACCTAGGCATCACCGCGGTGGAGCTGATGCCGGTCACCGAGTTCAACGAGAACGAGGTGACCTTTGTCAACCCGTTCACCGGCGAGCGGCTGAAAAACTTCTGGGGCTACAGTCCACTTTCCTTCTTCGCCCCCAAGTCGGGCTACAGCAGCGACCTGGAGACGCCGCTGGACGAATTCCGCGACATGGTCAAGGCCCTGCACCGGGCCGGCATCGAGGTGATCCTCGACATCGTCTACAACCACACCGCCGAGGGCGGTGGCAACGGCCCGACCACCAGCTTCCGCGGTATCGACAACACCATCTACTACCTGCTCGACCCCTGGACCCGCGCCTACCTCAACTTTTCCGGCTGCGGCAACACCTGCAACTGCAACCACGTGATCGTCCGCAAGCTCATCATGGATGCGCTCCGCTGGTGGGTGGTGGACATGCACGTGGACGGGTTCCGCTTCGACCTGGCCTCGATCCTCGGCCGGGACATGGACGGCAGCGTGCTCGCCAACCCACCGATGGTCGAGATGATCGCCGAGGACCCGGTGCTCGCCGACGCCAAGATCATCGCCGAGGCCTGGGATGCGGCCGGTCTCTACCAGGTGGGCAGTTTCTCCTCGCACCGCCGCTGGGCCGAGTGGAACGGCCGCTTCCGCGACGATGTGCGCGCCTTCCTGTGCGGCCACCCTGGCACGGTGCCTGCCCTGGCCACGCGCATCGCCGGCAGCTCCGACCTCTACCAGCGCCACGACCACCGCCCGTGCAACTCGATCAATTTCATCACCAGTCACGACGGCTTCACCCTGGCCGACCTGGTCAGCTACAGCAGCAAACACAACCTGGCCAACGGTGAGGACAACCGGGACGGCGACAACCACAACCTGAGCTGGAACAGTGGTGTCGAGGGACCGACGCACAGCCGCGCCATCCAGGCGCTGCGCTCCCGCCGCCTGCGCACCATGGGTGTCATCCTGCTGCTTTCCCAGGGGGTGCCGATGCTGGTGGCCGGCGACGAGTTCGGCCGCACCCAGCAGGGCAACAACAACGCCTGGTGCCAGGATAACGAAATCAGCTGGGTCGACTGGCGGCTGGCCACGAAGAACAGCGGCCAACTGCGCTTTTTCCGCGAGCTGATCCGGCTGCGCAAGGCCCACCCGATCTTCCGGCGGCACGATTTCTTCCAGATGACCGATGCGGTGCACGGTCCGGAGATCAGCTGGCAGGGACTCAAACCCGGCGAGGCAGACTGGTCGGACGAGTGCCGCACCCTCGCCTTTCTGCTCAACGGCGCCGCCCTGGGCGACGAGGAAGACGATGACTTCTTCGTCATGCTCAACGCCAGCCGCGACGCCGAGGCCCGGTTCACCGTGCCCGCACCCACCCGGGAACAGCGCTGGGTGCGGATCATCGACACCGGCCGGCCGGCCCCCGCGGACTTCGTTGACCCGGAGCGGGCGGATACGGTAGAGTGCGGCGCAATGGTCCTGGTACGCAGCATGGGCTGCGTGGTCCTGCAGTCCATGGTCAAGGAGGCGAAACGATGATCACCCTGCTCATGCTCGGCGATTCACTGGTGGAATGGGGCGACTGGCAGCGGTTTCTGCCCGGGGTGACGGTGGTCAACCGCGGCCTCGCCGGCGAGATGACCAGTGAGTTGGCGGCCCGCCTGCACGACGAGATGGCCGACTGCCCGGCCCCGGACGCGGTGCTCGTCCAGTCTGGCACCAACAACCTGCTGTTCGGCGACCTTTACTTTCCCTTTATTTTCGAGACCATGCTGTCCCGGCTGCGCCTCACCTACCCGCACCAGCCGATCATCATCTGCTCGCTCGCGCCCATGCCCATCGTCCCGGCCGCTGACCTCGCCCAGGTCAACCAGGGGCTTGCCCGGGCGGCCGCTGGCGTGGCCAACGGCCACTTCCTCGACCTGGTTGGTCCGTTCACCGAGCGCTGCCTGCCCATCACCCACCCCGGCTTCCTCGACGACCAGGTGCACCTGAGTTCGCGGGGCTACCAGGTGTGGGCGGACGCGATCAGCCGCTCGCTGGCCACGCTCTTTCCCGACCGCCGGCACGGTTGACAGACCGTCCGCCGCTCCTTATCAGATACCACTGAACCAAGCCGCCGGGCGGGATGACGCGTCCTCCCCGCCCGCGCCCTTCCCCAGTCACCGACAGCCGGAGAACCGTCCATGTCCTCGTTGCGCACCACAGCCACCTGTATCGCCTTTGCCCTGCTCATGAGCACCCCCGCCCTGGCGGCGGACAATCAAGCCGCCCCTGCGCCGACCGCCCCGGCCCAGGCCGCGGCATCCATGGAAAATGCTGCCCTGCAGGGAACGGTGGTCGAAACCATGAACGCCGCCGGCTACACCTACCTGCAGGTGGAGTCGGCCGCCGGCAAAACATGGGTCGCCATTCCGGAAAGCACCGTGACCAAGGGCCAGCAGGTCACCTGCCTGCCGGGCATGGTCATGGAAAATTTCCAGTCCAAGACCCTGGGCCGCACCTTCCCGACCATCGTCTTCTCACCGGGCCTGCAACCGGCACCAGCCCAGGCCGGCACACCGGCCCAGGCTGCGGCGGGCAAGGAGCAGGGGACCGGCGGCTTCTCCGCGGCCCTGCAGGCGGAGCAGACCAATCAGGCGGCCGCTGGTGCGGCCGGCGGCGCCGAACTCAAGGGCGAGTCCAGCGGCAGCCTCGGCGCCATTGTCCCCTCGGCGGATGTGAACGTGCACAAGGCCACCGGGGCAAACAGCCGTTCCGTGGGCGAGTGCTTTGACCAGGCCAAAGACCTGAACGGCACCACCGTGCGTGTGCGCGGCAAGGTGATGAAGGTGTCGCGCCAGATCATGGGCAAAAACTGGCTGCACCTCCAGGACGGCACCGGCAACCCGATGAAGAACCAGCACGACCTGGTCGTCACCACCCTGGACGAGCCCAAGGAGGGCGAGGTCGTCACCATCGAGGGCGTGCTGGCCGCGGACCGCGACTTCGGCGCCGGCTACAAGTATGCGGTCATCGTCGAAGACGCCAAGGTGGAACACTGAAGGGAACCTCACCATGACCGCCCGCCCCCTGCACCCGGCCGAGATCGGCTTCGATTTCGACGGCGTCATCGCCGACACGGTCGAGGCCTTCCTGCGGCTTGCCTGCGAACAGTACGGCCGCTGCGACCTCCGTCCCGAGCACATCACCCATTTTCTCGTGGAGGAGTGCCTGGCCATGGAGGCGGAGGTGGTCGAGTCGATCTTCCTGGCGATCCTGCGGGACTCGGTGGGTGCCGGCCTGCAGCCCATGCCCGGCGCGGTGGAGGTGCTCAGCGAGCTGAGCGGGCGGGCGCCGGTGACCATCATCACTGCCCGGCCCGAGGCGGAACCGGTGCACCGCTGGCTGGAAGAGATGTTCCCGGCGCCGGTGCGGCAGCGGCTGCGGGTGGTGGCCATGGGTGACCACGACGACAAAGCCCGGCACATCCGCCAGGCCGGGCTCACCGCCTTCATCGACGACCGGGCCGAGACCTGCGTGCAGCTGAGTCAGGCCGGCCTGGACGCCATCGTCTTTGCCCAGCCCTGGAACCGCGACCGCCACAACCTGCCGACCGTGTACAGCTGGGCCGAGATCCGCGATCTCTGTCTCTGACCAGGAGGATTGCCATGCACTGCCCGGCCTGCGGCGCCACGGTCCAGACCTACCGCAACCCCGCCCCCACGGTGGACATCATCATCGAGACCGAAGGCGGGGTGGTGCTCATCGAGCGCAAAAACCCGCCCCACGGCTGGGCCCTGCCCGGCGGGTTCGTCGACTACGGCGAATGCTACGAGGACGCCGCCCGCCGCGAGGCCGAGGAGGAGACCGGCCTGCGGGTCACCCTCAGCGAGCAGTTCCACACCTACTCGGACCCGAAGCGCGACGCCCGCCAGCACACCGCCTCGACCGTGTTCATCGCCACGGCCAGCGGCCGGCCAGTGGCCGCTGACGACGCCAAGCGTGCGGAGGTGTTCCAGCGGGACACCCTGCCGGCGCTCGCCTTTGACCACGCGCGCATTCTCAGCGATTATTTTCAATTCAAGGAAACGGGCCGGCGACCGCGGACGGACGGAGACTGACGGGACGGGCTAGTCGCGGTCGGAGGGCCTGACCTGCAGTTCACCCAGGCGGAGGGAACCACCCGGGGCGACCGCGTCGCCCCCGAGCGGTGGCGCGGCCTCGGTGGGCGGCTGCTGCTCTTCCGGCGGGCCGGCGGCGACCAGCGGCCGGATGTGGATCTGCTGCGCCGGTGCGGCCGGGGCGACCATTGGCGCAGGGGCATCCTTGCGACCGGGGCGCAGGAGCACGAGCAGGGCCACGGCCAGGAGTGCGCCGAGAAAAATCCCGGCGAGCCACAGCCGGGGCAGCCGCCGCACCGACCGCCGCCGGTTGCGGGCCAGCAACGGGTGCGGCGCCTCACTGTCGGGCGGCGGCGGGGTGATCTCCTGGCGGGTCTGCTCGAGTTCGCGCTGCACGGCTGTCTCAGTGATGCGCGCCAGTACCGCCCGAGCCCCTTCCAGGGTCTGTCGTTCCGCCGCCAGCCCGGGCACGTCGATGGCGATGCGCTCGATGTCCCGGAAGGTTCGCGCCGCCTGCTGGCTCCACCCCTCCTCGACATGGGCGCGGGCCTGCTGGCGCAGTCGCTCCACTTGGCCGATCAACCGGGCCAGTTCCGCCTCGAGCGCATTCCGCTCCATCTCCCCGAGTTCATCCGCCAACTGGCGACAGAGAAAGCGTGCCTCGAAGATGCGCCGCTCCCTGATGCGGGCGCGGATGAGGGCCGAGGGGTTGTCGACGTCAAGCATGGAATCCGGTGTGCTGGCAGCCATCAAACGAACCGCAGGGGACAGCGGCCCGACCGCGACCGGACGACCCGCCCGGAACACGACCGCGCCGCCCGCTCAGAAGAGGAGTTTCAGGACCGCGTAGGTGACCAGCCCCGCGCCCGCGGAGCCGTAGAGGAGCAGTCAGGGGACACAGTCGCCGCCGCTCCGTTTGTAGATGATGGTGAACGCGGCGATCCCGATCAGCACCGCCGCGCCGATGAGCAGATATTCGTTCATATCGCCTCCACTTGGAGGATTACCCTACCCTCTGATTTTTGCATCCTTTTTCTTGCGCAGGCGGATGGCCTTGGGGGTGACCTCGACCAGTTCGTCGTCGTTGATGTAGGCGATGCAGTCCTCCAGGCTCATCTCCACCGGCGGCGTCAGGATAACCGCCTCGTCCGAGCCCGAGGCGCGCATATTGGTGAGTTTCTTGCCCTTGGCCGGGTTGACGATGAGATCGGCCGGCCGGCAGTGTTCGCCGATGATCATCCCCGGGTAGGTGTCCACGCCCGGCCCGACAAACAGCCGGCCGCGATCCTGCAGGTTGAACAGGGCATAGGCCACCGTTGTGCTGGGCTCCTTGACAATCATCACCCCGTTCACCCGGTTCTGGATCTCGCCGGCGAACGGGCCCCACTCGCTGAAGATGTAGTTCATCACCCCCATGCCGCGCGTGTCGGTGAGGAAGGTGGAGCGGTAGCCGAGCAGACCGCGGGTGGGCACCTTGAACTTCATCCGCGTCAGCTCGCCGCCCACCTGCATGTCGAGCAGTATCCCCTTCAGCTTGCCCAGCTTTTCGATGACCACGCCTTGGTACTGCTCGTCCACGTCCACGCTCAGTTCCTCGTAGGGCTCCATGGTCTGGCCGTCCACCTCGCGCATGATCACCTGCGGCCGGGTCACCTGGAACTCGTACTCCTCGCGGCGCATCTTTTCGATGAGAATGGACAGGTGCAGCTCGCCGCGGCCCGAGACCCGGTAGCCCACCGCGTCGGTGAGTGGCTCCACCTGCAGGGCCACGTCGGCCAGCGTCTCGCGGCTGAGGCGCTCTTCCAGGTGCCGGCTGGTCACGTATTTGCCGTCCTGGCCGGCAAAGGGCGAGTCGTTGGGGATGAAGTTCATGGAGATGGTCGGCGGGTCGATCTCGATCAGCGGCAGCGGCCGGGGGTCGGCCGGGTCGGTGAAGGTGACACCCACGGTCACGTCCTCCATGCCGGCGACAGCGACGATTTCACCGGTGGAAGCGCTCTCCACCGGCACCTTCTGGTCGCCGCGGTAGGCGAAGATCTTGTTGATGCGCACCGGGCTGATGGAACCGTCGAGGCGGGCCACGGCCAGGCTAGTGCGCAGGTCCAGGCGGCCGTTGACGATCCGGCCGATACCCAGCCGGCCCAGGTAGGGCGAGTAGTCGATGGTGTTGATCTGCAGCTGCAGCGGCACATCGGGGCTGCCCGCGGGCGGCTGCACGTGCCGGACGATCATCTCGGAGACCGCCCGCATGCCGGTCTGCGGCGTGACCGGCTCGCTCGGGTCGTTGAGGGCGTAGCCGGCCTTGGATGAGGCGTAGACCACCGGGAAGTCGAGGGTGGCGTCAGGCGCGCCGAGGCGGGCGAGCAGGTCGAACACCTGGTCCACGGCCCAGTCGCAGCGCGCCGCCGGCTTGTCGATCTTGTTGATCACCACGAGGATGGGCAGGTTCGCGGCCAGAGCCTTCTTGACCACGAAGAAGGTCTGCGGCATCGGCCCTTCCTGGGCGTCGACGAGCAGCACGGCGCCGTCGGCCATACGCAGGACCCGCTCCACCTGGCCGCCGAAGTCGGCGTGACCCGGGGTGTCGATGATGTTGATATGGTAGTCGCCATAGATGTAGGTGCCGTTCTTGGAGGCAATGGTGATGCCGCGCTCGCGCTCCAGGTCCATGGAATCCATCATCCGCTCGGCCACCTGCTGGTTGTCGCGGAACATGCCGCTCTGCCGGAAAAGCTGATCGACGAGGGTAGTCTTGCCATGGTCGACGTGGGCGATGATGGCGACATTACGAATATACTTCTGCTCCATGGGACTCCTGCCCGGGACGGGCGGTGGTTGATTGACGAATCGCGGGACGGCAACGGGCACCCGGCAGATTCCGGGCAACGGGGCAAATCAGCGACAGCGACGGGGGACCCGGCGGGGAGGACCGGCCGCTTTCCGGATGTTGCGGAAAAAAGACTGGTTTTATACAGGAGGAAGAACAGAAAGACAAGAAGATTGCTGCACCTGCCGGCTACCAGGCGGCAAAAACTTCGCGGCGGGCGGCGGCGGAGCGCCCCAGGACCGGGATGCCGACATCCACATAATCGATGACCAGGGCCTTCTTGCCCTCGGCCGGCCGCATGATCCGTCCGACCACCTGCAGCAGACGGCCTTCGAAGCGGATTGGCGTGGCCAGCACCAGGGTACTCAAACCGGGGCAGTCAAACCCCTCGCCGATCAGCTGCAGGGTGGCGACCAGCACCGGCACCCGCCCGGCCTGCACCGCCTCGACCACCTGCACCCGCTGGTCCGGGGTCGACTGGCCGGTGAGCATGGCCGCGGCCACACCGTCGGCCACAAGCAGGTCGGCCAGCACTTGGCAGTGGGCCACCCGGTCGCTGACCACCAGCACCGTGCCCTGGTGGCCCCGGTGGACCAGGGCAGCCACGTCCGCGGCGATCTGGCGGTTGCGCCGGCCGTCCTCGGCCAGGGCCTTGATCAGCCGGGCGTACTCGCCCTGGAAGTTGCGCACGAACGCAGTCGGCCGCTGCTCCAGCACCGGCCGGACCACCGCGCCGCTGGCCTCGAGCATCCGCCCGTCCACCGCATGCACCCGGTCGCCCATGCTGATGTGGATGAGCCGGGTCATGCCGTCCTCGCGGCGGAAGGCGGTGGCCGACAGGCCGAGCATGTAGTGACAATCAAAGGCGGCCACCACCTCGGTGAACAGGCTGGCCGGCACCCGGTGGCACTCGTCGACCACCAGCTGGCCGAACAGCGGCACCAGGGTGTCGAGATGCTTGCGGGCGGTGTTGACGATGGCCACGGTCACCGGTTGCAGCTCGACCTTGCCGTCGCCGGCTTGACCCGCCTCGATGCCGAGGAACTGGCGGATGCGCTCCCGCCACTGCTGCATGAGCTCCCGAGTGTGGACCAAAACCAGGGTCGGCTGACTGCGCCTGGCGAGCACCGCCAGGGCCATGACCGTCTTGCCCGAACCGGTGGAGGCCTCGAGCACGCCGAAGGAATGGGCCAGTACCGCCGCCACAGCCGTCTCCTGGTAGGGCCGCAATGCCCCCTGGAAGGCGAAGTCGATCGGCGGCAAGAGGCGGCGCTCATCGGCCAGTTGCGGCGAGACGCCGGCATGCTGGCGGCAGAGGCGCACCGCCCGGTTGCCGAAACCACGCGGAAAGCAGAACCGCCCCTTCTCCTCGCGGAAGAAGAAGAGCTGCGGCTTGAGCTTCTTGCCGATCCAGCGGCCGAACCGCTTGGCGTCCTGGTACTTGGGGTTGTCAATGGTCAGGGCGGCGCGCAGGGCGGCGAGCAACGCAGGCGACCCGTTCTCCAGGCAGCACTCGCGGTGCACGGTGAGCCGGACTGCCTCCGCTTCTGCCGTCGTTGCCTCGCCGGCCCCTTTCACCATGGCGCCCACACCCCGTACCGCGAACCGAAACAGTGGCAGGCAGGGGCCTCCGGCCGCCTCTTTTTGCCGCCAGCCAGCTTGACAGAACAAAGAAAATAGAGCATGTTAGCACCCGCTGTGCGGCTTGAGCCAAGCCCTGCAGCCCAGACCACCCCGTTCCCTGACCGCGGCCCACCGCTGTCCCGGCGCCCCGATCCACTCGCCCCACTGCCCGCACAGCCCATGACCCAGCACACCTTCCTCCGCGCCCTCTGTCTGTTCACCGTCCTCCTGCTGCTGCCGCACGCCGGCGCGAGCGCCCCGGCCAACGCCAAACCGCTGCGCGACATCGTCATCACCATGCCGGCGGAAACGGTGCTTGCCTCGCTGCAGAAAATCCTGCCGCTGACCATCCCTTCGCAGCATCCCGGCCTGCAGGGGGACATCGTGCTCGAATCGCTCGACCGGCTGTCCATCGCCAATAACGTCCTCTCCGTGCATGGGGTGCTCAGCGGCAAGAACCTGCTGGTGGCCACCAACATCGCCGGCCAGAACATCCAGCTCAAACTCGGCCAGGTGAGTCTGCCGATCAACTGCGACCTGCAGACCCGCTTCGACCAGGCCAGCGGCCAGCTGTTCGTCCGGCCCCGCTTCGCCAACGCCGGCCAGGCCCAGGCCCAGAACAATCAGGCGGGCTCGCTTGACCCGCTGCTCGGCGCTCTCGGCAGCCGCGAGTACCCGGTGGACCTGGAGGCCCTGCAGATGCTCAACATCCGCATGGGCGACCGGACCATCCCCATCGCCATGCAGCCGGTGAACATCACCGGCGCCGACAACTCCCTGATCTTCCGCCTGCTGCCCCGGGTGGGCAGTCCCAGGTGACCCGCACCCCCACGCGACGAGGCCCATCATGCCTGAAAACTGCCTGTTCTGCAAGATTGTCCGCGGCGAGATCCCGGCCGAAAAACTCTACGAGGACGAGGATGTGGTCGCCTTCCGCGACATCGCCCCGCAGGCGCCGCTCCATGTGCTGGTGATCCCGAAGAAGCATCTCGACGGGCCGGCGGCGGTGAGCGCCGAAGACGAAGGGGTGGTGGGCAAGATGATGCGCGTGGGCAACGAGATCGCCGTGCGCGAGGGTTTCCCGCAGTACCGGACGGTGTGCAACAACGGCGCCCAGGCCGGGCAGACCGTGTTCCACCTGCACATGCATATCCTCGGCGGCCGCAGCATGGCCTGGCCGCCAGGCTGATTCCCCGCTGGCTCCCCCCCGGCCCGAGCGCGGCCGACCCCACTCAGCCGCGGGCGAAGGCTGCGGCCAGCACCTCGGCCAGTTGCGGCACCGAGTACGGTTTGGCCACGGTGCCGCTGAAGCCCCACTCGCAGTACTCGCGCATGGCCGGATCCTGCGGGTTGCCGCTGGAGGCGAGAATGCGGGCCTGCGGATCGAGGGCGAGGATCTCCGCGGCCATCTCCAGGCCGCCCTTGCCGCCGGCCACCTGCAGATCGACAAGCACCAGCCCGTAGGACCTTCCCTCCGCCATCGCCCTGGCATACAGGGCCACGCCCGTGTCCCCTTCGGCAGCCAGATCGCACCCGTAGCCCAGGTGTTTGATCAGACCGGCGGCCACATCGCGAATCAACTCCTCGTCATCCATCACCAGCACCCGCTTGCCCCCCGCTGTCGAACCAGCCTCGCCCGCGACGTCCGGCCTCGCCCCGGCGGTTCCGGTCGCCGGCGCGGCACCCGCCACGTCGATCAGACCAGCGAGAGCCGCACGCAGCTCGGCCAGCCGCTCGCCCAACTCGATTGCCTCGCCCCGGCCGGCCAGGTCGTCGATCTCCTGGGCCCGTCCGGCCCAGTGCAACAGACCGCACTGCAACAGCGTGCCCTTGAGGGTGTGGGCCGCGTGCCGAACCGCCGGCCAGTCGCCGACCGCCCAGCCCTGGTCGCAGGCGGCCAGCAGGGTGGTGACGCTGCGCCGCGAGGCGGCCAGCAGACGCTCCACCTGCGGCGCGGTGAAATCGCTCGCCGCGCGCAGGGCGACCCGTACCGTCTCGGCCGTGGCCGCTTCCGGTGCTGCGGCCGCAGCGAGCGCTTCCGCCGCCGTGTCCGCTGCCGACGGCACCGGTCGTCCCTGACCCTGGCCAACCACCGCAGGTCCGAGCAGTTGGAGCACGGTGCGCAGCTGCTCGGGCTGGAAGGGCTTGGTGACGTAGTCGTCCATGCCGGCGGCCAGGCACCTGGCCTCGTCGCCGCCCATGGCGTGGGCGGTCATGGCGATCACCGGCACATGGCCGCCGGCCAGGCGGGCGGCGAGTTGTGCCGCGAGCCCTGCGTCAAGCAGGGCCGGCGGTTCTGCCCCGCACTCCATTGCCCGGATCACCCGGGTGACGGTGAGGCCGTCCATCTCCGGCATCTGCACGTCCATGAACACCGCGTCAAACGGTCCTCCCGCGGCCAGGGCACGCAGGGCCTCCAGACCGTGCTCGGCGGTCGTCACCCGGTGCTGCTTTTCAAGCACCATACGGATCAGGTCGCGGTTCACCTCGTTATCGTCCACCACCAGCAAGTTCAAATCGCTCACCCCTCCACCGGCGGCGTTGTCCGGCTGGCGGACCGCCTCGACCTCGGCCTCGCTGCCGACCTCGACCGCCACCGTGCAATGGAAGGTGCTGCCCTCGCCCGGCCGGCTCTCCACCCACAGGCGGCCGCCCATCATCTCCGCCAGCTGGCGGCTGATGCTCAGTCCCAGGCCGGTGCCGCCGTAGCGGCGCACGTAGGAGCTGTCCGCCTGCTCGAAGGTGTTGAAGATCCGCGCCTGCTGTTCGGCCGGGATGCCGATGCCGGTGTCACGGACCATCCAGTGCAGGGTCACGCCGCCGGCCGGGCCGCTCGGCCCCTCCGGTTCCACGCTCACCACGACCTCGCCGCGTTCGGTGAACTTGATCCCGTTCTGCACCAGGTTGATAAGGATCTGGCGGAAACGCAGGTCGTCGCCCACGCACACGGCCGGCAGGTCGTCGTGGGCGCGGACGGTGAGTCGCAGCCCCTTCTCGGTCGCCGGCACGTTCATGGTCGAGACCACCGTTTCCAGCAGGCGGCGCAGCGCAAACGGCCGCTTGCTCACCTGCAGCTGGCCTGCCTCGATCTTGGAGAAATCGAGGATATCGTTGAGAAGGGTGAGCAGGCTGTCCGCCGAGTTGCGCACCGCCTGCAGGAGTTTGCGCTGGTCCGGATCCCGCTCGCGTTCCAGCGCCAGCCGGTTCATACCGATGACAGCGTTCATGGGCGTGCGGATCTCGTGACTCATGTTGGCGAGGAAAGTGCTCTTCGCCTGGTTGGCCGCCTCGGCCGCCTCCTTGGCGGCGAGCAGGTCGCGGGTCCGGTGCGCCACCTCCTCTTCGAGGAACAGGTCGCGCGCCTCGATCCTGGCGATCATGTGGTTGAACCCCTCGGCCAGGAGGCCCAGCTCGTCCCGGCTGTGCACCGGCGCGCGCACATCGTAGCGCTGCTCGCGGGTGACAGCGGCCATAGCCCCGGAGAGCGACAGGATGGGATCGACAATCACCCGCAACAGCCGGCTGGAGGCGAGCAGGGCCAGGGCCAGACCGGCCACCAGCATCACCCCCATCAGACCGACGAGCAGCAGCAGGCTGCGGTTGATCCCGGCCAGGCTCAGCACCAGGCTGATCGTGCCGATCCGGTCCGGACCCAGGGACACCGGCTGCCAGATCTCGCCATGCCTGCCATGGAAGTGGAACACGCCCTCGGTCTGGCCGACCGGGAGCTGCGCCCTGCGGGCAGCGGCCAGGGCCGGGTCACGGGCGAACTCGGCAACGATGCCGCCCGCCCCGTCGAACACCCGGCCGGCGAGGATGTTCGGCTTGGCCTCGAGCGACTGGAGGATGGTGGTGAGCGCGCCGCGGTCCTCGAAGGTGATGCCGGCCCGGCAGTTTTCCGCGAGGATCAGGGCCAGGGTCTGGGCCTCGTCGGCGATCTGGCCGCGCAGCAGGAACCGCTGGGAGAAGAACGAGGCCACCATGAACACAACCAGGGCCCCGGCACACACGACAAGAACAATGGCGTGCAGCTTGCGGCGGACGGGAAGGTGGAGGAACCGGTTTTTCATAGGGCTTCAGAGGACCTCGAGGGCGAGATTGAGCAGCGAGGCACTGACCTGGATGCCGCTCGCCCGCGCCCTGGTGTTGTTGATGACAAAGGCCAGCCGCCCGTCCCGGTGGCGGAACTCGAACACCCCGCCGCTCGCGGCAAAGCCGGGAATGTCGCTGACCGTGACCACGGGCAGGCCGGCGGTCGCGGCCAGGATCCGATCCAGATGGCCCGCCTCGGAGCGGCTGACAAAGAGCAGATGGCAGGCACCCGGAGTGCTCGGCACGGTGTCGGCGTGGCGCAGGGCGATGGGGTGGCGGGCCACCTGTTTTTCCTCCACCCCGACCAGGGCCGGACCGAAGGGGTCCGCGCCGAGGATGCACAGGTTCAGGCTGGACGAATCACCGGCCCAGGCGCTGGCCGGCCAGGTGGTGAAGCGGGCGAAGTTGACGAGAAAGCCGGCCTTGAGCCGGTACTCCAGTCCGGCCCCGTCCGCCCGCAGCGGCGATGGGTGCCCCCACAGGCAAAGCAGGCAGAGGAGCGGCAAGAACGCCCGCACTCCCGCGAAACGCAGGACGGCCACAGATCAGAACCGCCAGGTGAGCTTGGCGTAGACGCCGCGCTCGATTTCGGTGGGCGGCGTGGCCACTTCGAGGGCGTACTGCAGCCGGCTCGGTTCAAGCAGGTTCTGACCGGCGAGCATGAGCTCGAGATGTTTCGTCGGGGTCCAGATGAGGTTGGCGTCGAAGAGGAAGTAGCTGTCGATGTCGACGACGCCGCCCACCAGGTTGGTGCTGTCCAGGCAGGTGATGGCGTCGACGTAGCGCAGCCAGAGGTTGAGCTGCCAGTGTTCCGCCAGGCTGATGGCGGAACGCAGGGAGACCTGGTGCGCGGGGCTGGTACCCACAAGCAGGTCGGCCATGCCGGCGATGGCGGCCGGGTCGTCGACCTCCAGGTCCTGGGTCAGCCAGCTGTAGGTAAACGCCAGCGACAGCCAGGGTGCGGCCTGCCAGTCCATGGCCACCTCCACGCCGGAGCTGTCGCCTTCCATGCCGTTGCCGAACAGGAAGTTTACCCCGTCCGGCCCGGGCTGCGGACTGATCGAGTAGAGCTGGTCGTAGATGTTGTGGAACAGGGCCAGGTCAAAGGAGAGGTTTTCCCTGGCCCGCCAGCGGTACCCGGCCTCGTAGGCGTTGACCACCTCGGACTCGAACCCCTGGTTGCCGAGCAGGCGGGCGGCCTGCACACCCTCCGCGCCGGGATAGACCCTGACCACCAAGCGGCCGCGCTGCTCGAGGATGGTCGGGGTGCGCACCGCCCGGGCCGTCTTCGCCCACAGCGAATGGCGCTCGGCCGGCTGCCAGAGCAGTTGGGCGCTGGGCTGCCACTCGCTGCCGGTGAAGTCGTTGTGCTCGTACTTGGCGCCCGCGGTCAGCCACAACCGGTCGGCGAGCAGGGTGAGTTCATCCTGGAGGAAGCCGCTGTACAGGTGGTCGGTGCCGTCCGGCAGCCGCGCCTGGAACATCTCCTGGTCGAATTCGCCGCGCACCGCCCGGTAGCCGGTGCCCAAGGTCAGGTTGTTGCGGCTGCCGAGCCGGGTTTCATACTGCAGGTCCGCATCGAAGGTGTCGAACTCGAAGCGGAAGTAGCGCTCGTCCCGGTCCTTGCGATCGTAGTAGGCCTTGAAGGTCAGGGCCGACTCCGTGCCCACCTCCTGCCGAAAGCGGCCGAGCAGGTTGCCGCCGCGCACATCGACCTGGTCGCGCACCGAGGCGAGAAAAGGCGGTCGGTCCTGCCAGTAGGGGGAGAGGATCTGGTCGCCGTCGTTGCGCATCAGGTCGCCCTGCAGGGTCCACTCGCAGCTCGCGTCCGGGTTGCCGTCCAGACGGAAGCCACCCTGGGCCGGCTGCCAGGAGTCGTGACCATCGGCCCCGAAACCCGCCAGCTCGTTGCCGGCATGGTCGTCGTAGGTGAGGTAAAGGCGGCCCGAGGCCGTGTCGCTGATCCGCCCGCCATGGCGGCCGCCGGCGGTCAGCCGCTCCTCGGTGCCGGCGCCGAAGCGGACCAGGGTGCCGTGGGTGTCCTGGGCTTTACGGGTGATGATGTTGATCACGCCGTTGACCGCGTTGGCGCCCCACATGGTGGCGCCTGGTCCGCGGATCACCTCGATCCGCTCGATGTCCTCGAGGAGGGTGTTCTGCTCGTCCCAGAAAGTGCTGCTGAAGGCCGGCGAGTAGACCGAGCGGCCGTCCATGAGCACAAGTAACTTGTTCGATGTGAAGCCGGAAAAGCCGCGGGAGGCCACCGACCAGGTGGAAGCGGAGACCCGGGCCACCTGCAGCCCCGGTGCCATGGCCAGGGCCTCGGGCACGGTGGTCACCCCGGAGCGGCGGATATCCTCGCGGGTGATGACGAACACTGCCGCGGGCGCGTCAGCGAGCCGCTGCTCCTTCTTGGCCACCGAGGTGACGGTGATGTTCATCAGCTGGGCGAGGTCCATGTCCAGGTACTCGTTGCCGCCCGTCGGGGCCGCGACGACGTGGGCTGGCGGCAGAAGGGCAAGGAGCAGGGCCACGGCGGGGACGGCGGTGCGCATCGGTTCGTTCCAGGTGTATTTTTTTGGAGAAAGGACGCGGTGCAAGCCGGACTTTGACAAGAGGAATCTATCTGGTTATCGGCGGGGGAACAAGGCGACGGCAGCAAATTTTCGGCAAATTTCCGGGCGGAGACGGGCGAGAGGCGCCCAAAACGGTCTGTCCGGCCCATCTTGCGCCCCGACGACGCCGCCCGGCCACTGCTCTCCACCCGAAGTGCGTTGCGCCGGAACCCTTCCGCACGGACTTCACCACTCCCGACCGGGGTTAAACCTGTTGCGCCGTCCCGGCGGCGGTGCTTAACTGCACGCAACATTCCTCCCTTCCCAGGCACAACGATGACGCACGGGCTCTACGATCTCAACGATGGCAAGGACAACTGCGGCTTCGGGCTCATCGCCCACCTCCACGGCGAGGCGAGCCACCATCTGGTGCGCACCGCCATCGAGGCCCTGGCGAGCATGACCCACCGGGGGGGCATCGCCGCCGACGGCCGCACCGGCGACGGTTGCGGTCTGCTCCTGCAGAAGCCGGACCTGTTCCTGCGCCGGGCCGCGCAGGCCTGCGGGGCCGGCGAGCTGACCGCGCTCTACGGGGTGGGCATGCTCATGCTCAGCCAGGACGAGGAGCGGGCCGCGACGGCGCGGCGCACCCTGGACGAGGAACTTGCGGCCGTGGGCCTGCAGGCGGCCGGCTGGCGACCGGTGCCTACCGCGCCCTCCTGCCTCGGTCCCATCGCCCTGACCAGCCTGCCGCAGTTTGCCCAGGTCTTTGTCAACGCCCCGGATCTCGACCAGGCGCAGCTCACCGCCCGACTGTTCATCGCCCGGCGCCGGGCGGAGAAACGGCTTGCCACAGACCCGGACAGCTATGTCGCCAGCCTGAGCGCGGGCACCGTGGTCTACAAGGGGCTGATGATGCCCGTGGACCTGGCCGGCTTCTTCCCCGACCTGGCCGACCCGGACCTGACCAGCGCCATCTGCCTGTTTCACCAGCGTTTTTCCACCAACACCATGCCGCGTTGGCCGCTCGCCCAGCCCTTCCGCCTGCTCGCCCACAACGGCGAGATCAACACCATCACCGGCAACCGCAACTGGGCCGAGGCACGCACCGGCAAGTTCCGTTCGCCGCTGTTGCCCGACATCGAGGCCATCGCCCCGCTGGTCAACCGCACCGGCTCGGATTCCTCCAGCCTGGATAACATGCTCGAGGTGCTGGTGGCCGGCGGCATGGACCTGCACCGGGCCATTCGCATGCTCATCCCGCCCGCCTGGCAGAACGTCGAGCACCTGGACCCGGACCTGCGCGCCTTCTACGAGTTCAACTCCATGCACACCGAGGCCTGGGACGGCCCGGCCGGACTGGTGCTCACCGACGGCCGCTTTGCTGTCTGCGCACTGGACCGCAACGGTCTGCGGCCGTCGCGCTGGGTGCTCAGCCGCGACCATCTGCTCACCGTGGCCTCGGAGGTCGGCGTCTCTGCCTTGGACCCCGGCGAGGTGGCGGCCAAGGGGCGGCTCGGCCCGGGCCAGCTGCTCTCCGTGGACACGAAAACCGGCACCCTGCGCCACACCGCCGAGGTGGACGACGAACTCAAGCGCCGGCACCCCTACAAGCAGTGGCTCAAGGACAACACCCTGCGGCTCGAGGGCACCCTCGGCCAGGACCGGGCCACCCGCGAGCTGGAGGGCGAGCCGCTGTGCATGGCCATGAAGATGTACCAGGTGAGCCTGGAGGAGCGCGACCAACTGCTCCGGCCGCTGGCCGAAACCGGCCAGGAGGCGGTCGGCTCCATGGGCGACGACACCCCCATGGCCGTGCTCTCCCGCCAGCAGCGGCCACTTTCCGACTGGTTCCGCCAGCAGTTCGCCCAGGTGACCAACCCGCCCATCGACCCACTGCGCGAGGCGGTGGTCATGTCGCTCGAGACCACCATCGGTCCGGAGCAGCAGTCGATCTTCGCCGAATCGGAACAGCACGCGAACCGGGTGATCCTCACCTCGCCGGTGCTGTCCACGGAAAAATACCGGGCCCTGCTCCACCTGGACCGCTGGGGCTACCGGGTACACCGGTTGCCGCTCGGCTACGACCCCGAGCAGACCGACCTGCGCGCGGCCCTCGAAGCCCTCTGCCGGGAGGCGGCCGCCGCGGTCCGCGCCGGCGCGGTGCTGCTGCTCCTCTCCGACCAGGACTGCGCCCCGCCGCAGCTGCCCGTGCACGCCCTGCTGGCCGTGGGCGCGGTCCACCACCACCTCTGCCGCGAGGGGCTGCGCTGCGACGCCAACCTGATCGTGGCCACAGCCACGGCCCGCGACCCGCACCAGGTGGCCTGCCTGATCGGTTTCGGTGCTACCGCCATCTACCCCTACCTGGGCTACGCGGTGCTCGCCGATCTCTGCCGGACGGGCTCCCTCGACCTGCCCGCGGACAAGGCCCTGAAGAACTACCGCAGGGGTATCAAGAAGGGGCTCTTGAAAATTCTCAGCAAGATGGGCATCGCCACCGTGGCCTCGTACCGGGGGGCGCAGCTGTTCGAGATCATCGGCCTGGATGCCGAGGTGGTGGACCGCTGCTTCCCGGGCACGCCGAGCCGCATCGGCGGGGCCACCTTCGCCGACCTGGAGGCCGACCAGCGGGCCCTTGCCCGCGCGGCCACCCGACCGCAGCACCCGATCCAGCCGGGCGGCCTGCTCAAATACGTGCACGGCCAGGAGTACCACGCCTTCAACCCGGAGGTGGTGCTCGGCCTGCAGGCCGCGGTGGCGAGCGGCGATGCCTCCCAATGGCGGGCCTGCGCCGCGCTCATCAACAACCGGCCGCCGGCCACCCTGCGCGACCTGCTCCGCCTGCGCCCGGGGGTCCAGCCCATCCCGCTGGACCGGGTCGAGCCCGAGGAGGCGATCCTCCGCCGCTTCGACACCGCCGCCATGTCCTTGGGCGCGCTCTCGCCCGAGGCGCACGAGGCCCTGGCCGAGGCCATGAACAGCCTGGGCGGCCGCTCGAACAGCGGCGAGGGCGGCGAGGACCCGGCCCGCTACGGCACCGCGCGGATGTCGAAAATCAAGCAGATCGCCTCGGGCCGGTTCGGCGTCACCCCGGCCTACCTGGTCAACGCCGAGGTGCTGCAGATCAAGATCGCCCAGGGTGCCAAGCCGGGCGAGGGCGGCCAGCTGCCGGGCAGCAAGGTGAACGAACTGATCGCCCGGCTGCGCTTCGCTGTGCCCGGGGTGACCCTGATCTCGCCGCCGCCGCACCACGACATCTACTCCATCGAGGACCTGGCCCAGCTCATCTTCGACCTCAAGCAGGTGAACCCGGAGGCGCTGGTGTCGGTCAAGCTGGTGTCGCGGCCGGGCATCGGCACCATTGCCGCGGGCGTGGCCAAGGCCTATGCCGACCTGATCACGGTGAGCGGCTACGACGGCGGCACCGC
>Ga0265295_1001880_pt1 | contig 35389 bp, 51 predicted proteins | sample Munlansysbiofilm_FD_192503 | JGI IMG/M metagenome (GOLD analysis project Ga0265295, IMG submission 192503) | Leachate microbial communities from a municipal landfill in Southern Ontario, Canada - Methane capture system biofilm | ecosystem: Engineered > Solid waste > Landfill > Unclassified ... | reverse complement strand
ATATCCTTAATACAGAAATTGAGTGGTGTTCGATGGTATTTGTTTGTGATATTGTGTATAGTAACAAATAAAAAACAACTGTGTGGTGTTTGGTGTCACTTGATAAAACATTATTGACAATGGTGGCGATACGTGGTATAATGTTTGTGAAATTAAGAAAAAGCTATAAAGAAAGGAGAAAAGATGAAAGAAAAAATATTCATGAACGTATTAGCAGCAAATGCAATCTTTGGGATGATCTTGTGCGGAGCAGAAGCTCCCACGATGGCCGGTCAGATATCAATCTCAACTTTTGGATTCTGCCTTTTCGCCGGGGCTTCATGGGGGATAATTACTCTTGTTAGAAAAAAGGAAAATAAAAAATGAAATATACACCAATGCACAAACTTGATGGAATTGATTTAAATGGATATCGTGGTCATGTTTGGTGTTCATATAATAAGGAAAGCCTTGAAATCATAAATTTTTATATTACTGGGTTTTGTATTTACAAATCCAAGAAAAAAACCGACCTGATAAAAATAACACAACAGGAAATCATAGATCTTTTTATCGATATCTATGATACCCCAGAACTTGAAGACGAACTTCGAGATGTCGAGTTTGATATAAATTACAACGAACCATTAACATTGAAAAACACTGGGTGTAAGAGGAAATTTTAGTTTTAGGTAATATATGATTTACCAATTCCCAACAAGAAAGCCCCTGGATTCACCCATGGAGAGTCTCAGGACAGAGGATCGACAAATGGGTCTTTTCCCGGAGATAGCGGGGATATAACAAAGGAGCAATAACAATGAAAATCATAGAACCATCGCACAAAATAACATTTTTTCAAGATAACGCCCTGGAGCAGATAGAGCGGGCCGGGCGTATTTGTTATCAATCCGAGAACACTGGGTCACCAGGGGATTTTGTCAGACGGTTAATAAAAATGGGGCATGAAACACCGCTGGAGCAGGCCAGCGCAACGGTTGAATTTGTTTGTGATCGTGGTGTCAGTCATGAGCTTGTGCGTCATCGATTGGCATCGGTTAACCAGAGTTCAACCAGGTATTGCAACTACTCAAAGGAAAAGTTCGGTAATGAGATCACCGTGATACGGCCGTTTTTCTGGGATAAAAATAGTCATGAATATAGTCTTTGGGCGATGGCTATGGACGAATGTGAGCGTATGTATTTGGCACTTATTGGAGGTTATAAAGCAACACCTCAGGAGGCAAGGAGTGTGCTACCTAACAGCCTCAAGACCGACATTGTGGTGACGGCCAATATGCGTAGTTGGCGACACCTGTTTAAGTTAAGATGTTCGCCGAAAGCCCACCCACAAATGCGGCAATCTATGTTACCGGTCCTGGCTGAGTTTCACCGGAGATTACCGGTGGTTTTTGAAGATATTTACGAGGTTCTCAAGGAGGATTAAATGGATTGCTCTTGTTCAATATCACTTGATCATGACGGAGGACCGTCGTGTTACAAGGAAAAAATCAGAACGGCCCGAAAAAAACATCGTTGCGGGGAGTGTTTAGGATATGTCAACCCTGGTGAACAGTATGAATATATATCTGGAATATGGGATGGAGACCCTGCGACCTATAAGACATGCCTTGATTGCAAAAGCTTGAGAGATGTTTTCTTTGATTCCTGGACATATATGCAGGTGTGGGAGGATTTTTTTGATAATTTTTATCCTGATGACATTCCGGAAAAATGTCTTGCAACTTTAACGCCGTTGGCTAGAGCTAAAGTTTGTGAATGGATAGAAAATAATTGGGACGATGAAGACTAACCACAATAAATAATACGCCGGACGGGGCGGGGAGGAAAATATGAAGCATTTAAGATTTTGTATGATGTATTCACATTATAGCAAAGATAAAGAAAACATAGATGATACTAAAAAACTTGGATCCATAGGGGATTACGATATTTGGTACAAACCTTGTGATCATTGTGGATACGATACCGGAAAATCGGCAAGCAATCCACCTGTAAAGTATTGTTGGAAGTGTGGCAGAAGAGTTCGTAGAGATTTTAGTGAACGAGCATTGAAAAAGGAGTAGGAAATGAAAAGACGGTATAGAATTATTACAGACAGATTTCTTGGATTTGAAGTTCAGTATACATATTGGTGGTTTCCTTTTTGGATTGAACTTGATTGGACCAATACCCATAATACTATTTCTGAAGCTAAAGAGTATATAGAACAGGATAAACAAACCAATATAATAAATAAAATACGGGCTGAGTTTAAAAAAATACGGGCTGAGTTTAAAAAATATAAACGAGAAGTTGTGTGGGAGGAGAAATAGATGCGAAAAAGTATGCTAAAGTTTACTGCACGTATGGAAAATATGCTGTGTGATTACGATGAAGAAAAAGGACAAACAGGTTGGATTACTGATGTAGGTAATTTACAGTATTTAATGGAGAAATTTATTAATAAAGTATCATGTATAGAGGAAGCATATAAGGATTGCGATCGAACAAAAATACAAAATCAATGTGTACACTGTGCAAACTATTTAATGATGATAGCAGATTATATACAAGTACGTTATGAACACGAGGTGAAGTGATTGATCTGGGTACGATCCAAACAAAGAAAAGCACAACCAGAAAAAGGAACAGTTAAAAAATGTGGGGAGTTTTTGAAACATCTAAAGAAGTTCACATTATACCATGCGATGAATCGGGTGATAAAGAAGAACCGCACGTTATAGATTGTTTTTGTTTTTGTTGCCCAGAGTGCATAAGTATTGGAGAAGATGGACGATTGATAATAACTCATAATATGGAGAATTAAAATGGCAAGCCAGATGTACATTTACTTAATTGAACAAAACGTAAATTCTGATTGGGACTTTTACGACTCGGCAGTTGTAGTGGCTCCAGATATTCAAACTGCCAGATTCACTCACCCAGACAATGAAAGTATATGGAATGGGAAAACCTGGGTAGATAAGAAAACACGGTTGGATTTGTTTGTGACCGAGCCATGGTGTCACCCATCGCATGTTGATGTACAGTTGATTGGGGTAGCTTCTGAAAAAACACAACCTGGTGTTATTTGTGCGTCGTTTAACGCCGGATAAAGGAGATATCATGATGGGAAAATGTAGTGATTGCTGGTGGTGGGATAAATCCAGCTGGGAGTGTGCTTATGTTGATACGATGGAAGAAGACTTTAGCTACATTGGAGAGGATGGGGCTGGCATTGTGTTTGACACTCTGGATGACCAGGGCTTACGGATATGGCTACGGATATGGCTACAGACAGGTCCCAACTTTGGCTGTGTGAAGTTTAAGCGAATGTTCAAAAAGGAGGGGAAGTATGAAAGCAACAGCCAATAAAGCCATAACTTTGGAACTGTCTGTGAGAGATGCCGTATGGCTTCGGTTTGTAATTCTGGAGAGCATGCTGCCGGTCATGGCTGAGTTCTACCGGAGGCTGCCGGTTGTTTTTGAAGATATTTACAATAAATACAAAGAGGGAGTTAAGTTATGTACGCAAAAATTCAGATCACCCCAGCGATGACAATCGCTGGAATCGAAGAAATAAAAACCTGGGACGATGACTCCATGATCAAGGTCGGCTCCCCAGCCGACTGTTTTCACCCCGCCGTGTGCGGGGATCAAGAGCATCCCCGGTACCGCCGTTTTGAAGACTGTAACCTGGTGCTGGTAAACAGCACCGGAAATGCAATCGGAATTGGCGAAGATATCTTAGTTATTGATTCCAGTAGGGGAGCGCTGAATCAAGCGCCCTCATTAGTGGCTGTCATGGAAGCCATGGGGCTTTATTCCTATGAAACCAGGGACTGGACTGGACTGGCAGTAGACCTGCCCGTCTTGAAATATGGCTCCATGAGGACAGATGTACCCTGGTGGGCAGTAGGGTTGGACCACCCGCTCATCCGAGACTTAAAAGTCAAAGCTCGGGATGCCGGGCTGGTGTTAACACCCCCACCAGATAAAGACGGCGTCCAAGCTCGCTTGATTTTTCATCACGGCAAGGCCGTTTGGGAGTATCCATTCTCAGGTGAAACCATCCCCTGGGCAGGGTGGACAGGCCTGGAGTATAGACGTGCTGGAGCCATGGGCATAAATCTTTGATTAAAGGAGACTTATTATGAAGGCAACTACCAAAAATATCAAGATCGCCTTTGCTCTTGCACAGGCAGCCCACCTTGCTCTTAACTCACAAGAACGAGTCTCAACCAGGACAGCAGTTTGGGTTGAGGATGGGGAGGTTTTCTGGTCTGGTCAGTGGACAGGCCAAGAGCCAGAAGGGGAAATTAAAACCTTCCAGGAAATGATAGATACCTGGTGGAAAAGAAGAGATCCATCCTTTTCTGATATGGCCCACCCCAATAGCCTTTTTACCATCGGGTGTGAACCTTTGAATGACCAAGGCAACGGATGGTATCCATACACCCAAGTTCGGGAAGTATCCCCAGGATTATGGATGGATATCAGAAGTGATTACATTATCAGATCACTTTTAACCATCGCATTTCAAATCAACGCCTGATGGATAGTATCAGGCAAAGAAAACTGCTCAAACAACCCCAAATAATAAGGAGAAACCATGTTAAAGAGAACAAACTCACCAATAGGGATCAAATATAGTTTCAACGGACATTCTATTTCTGAAGGCCAGTTCAACTGGCTCTTGGAAAGTATTAAAACTAATACTCGTGGTTACGGGTATGGAAGAGATTTTTCAAACATGGCCGGAGTTATCGGCTGTGTAGAAACCCAGTCTTGGTGGGTTGCACAGCCCAGAGTCGGCAATCTATCCAGGCGGAGGGCAGTATGATGACAGAGAATGTGATACAGGCCATAAGTCGTGATATTCTTACCGCGGCCATGCTCCGGGTGGAGGGTGAGAAATGAATAGTAAAGAATTAAAAACAGTTTTAGAGGATCATCAACTCTGGCTGTATGAAGAAGGCGGCAAACATGCAAACTTGTCTGGTGCCGACTTGCGTGGTGCCGACTTGCGTGGTGTCAACTTATCTGGTGCCACCTTGCGTTTTGCCAACGTGTCTTGTGCCAACTTATCTGGTGCCACCTTGCGTTTTGCCAACTTGTCTTGTGCCGACTTGTCTTGTGCCAACTTGTCTTGTGCCAACTTGTCTTGTGCCGACTTGTCTGATGCCAACTTGTCTGATGCCAACTTGTCTGATGCCAACTTGTCTGATGCCGACTTGTCTGATGCCAACTTGTCTGATGCCAACTTGTCTGATGCCAACTTGTGGAACTCCATTGGGAATAGACGAGAAATAAAATCAATTTTGGTGGCAGAGGAATACTCGATTGTATACACAGCGGATTATCTCCAGATAGGTTGCGAGCGTCACAAAATAACAGACTGGTGGGATTTTGACGACGAGCGAATTTTTAATATGGATGGAGAAAAAGCGCTCAAGTTTTGGGAAGAATGGAAAAATTTAATCAAGAAAATTATTGAAAAATCACCCGCTCGTTGAAGTTTTCCCCACCGGGTGCTGTTGGCAAAGTTTATGGAGAGTAAAAACTTAGGTAAATACCAAGGAGAAATATGATGGGAAAATGTAGGGACTGCTGGTGGTGGGATAAACTCGACGGGGAGTGTGCTAATGTTGATGCGATAGGAGGCCCCATTGGGGAGGATGAGGCTGGGATTGTGTTTAACACTCTGGATGACCAGGGCGTACGGATATGGCTACACAGACAGGTCCCCAACTTTGGCTGTGTGAAGTTTAAGCGAATGTTCAAAAAGGAGGGGAAGTATGAAAATAGAAGACATAGCCAAAATTTGCCATGAAGCCAATAGAGCTTTGTGTGAGACAGCGGGGGATTACTCCCAAGAAATATGGGAAAAGGCCCCATGGTGGCTACGGGTATCAATAATGAAGGGCGTTAAGTATGTAATTGAGAATCCCAACGCACCCACCAGTGGGCTGCATGATTCCTGGGTGCAACACAAATTGGCGGAGGGCTGGGTGTTCGGTGAGGTAAAGGACGAGGTTGCCAAAACACATCCCTGCATAGTACCTTACAGAGAACTGTCAGAACATCACCAGGCGAAAGATCTGCTGTTTCAGGCAGTGTGCAGGGCTTTGGTGCCGCTGCTGTAGGAGGAGGAGTAGACCGATGAACAGGGGTATAAAATTTAGAGTGTGGGACACAAAATTCAAAGTGATCATATCTTGGGATGATATTTCAGAATCGAGAACCCTTGCACTTTTAGTGAACAACCATAACCGAAATATTTCCAATTGTGTACTTATGCAGTTTACTGGGTTGATAGACCGAAACGGTAAAGATATTTATGAAGGAGACATTGTTGAGTGTTGTTCTGGATATGGGGGGATATTTAAAGCTGAAATCGTTTTTGTTGATGGATGTTTTGAAATTCAAGAACCACAAGGCAAGGACGGTGTATTCCGGGATTACCTTAAATGCTTGACCTGCAATAATGCGGTGTCGGTAATTGGTAACATTTATGCAAATCCAAATATTTTAGAACAAGGGGAATAAAATGATAACAGACACAGCAACTTTAACCGTACTTAAAAGGCGCTACCTCCAGAAGGATAAAAAGGGGAAGATCGTTGAGACACCCGATCAAATGTTCATGCGGGTGGCAACCCATATTGCCGCTGCTGAAAAGACTGATAGCCATGATATATGGGCAGATAAGTGTCTTGTACGTAGATATCAAAATCTATTTTTCGGCATGATGGCAAGACTTGAGTTCCTGCCGAACTCTCCTACCCTGATGAATGCAGGGACTGATTCTGGCCAGCTTGCTGCTTGCTTTGTGTTGCCGGTGGAGGATTCCATCACTGGGATATTTGATGCTATCAAGAACGCGGCACTGATTCATAAATCCGGGGGAGGTACTGGATTCTCTTTTTCACGGATAAGACCCAAGAACTCAATAGTGGGAAGCACGGGGGGCGTTGCCTCGGGACCTGTCGCATTCATGAAGATCTTTAATGTAGCAACCGAGCAGATAAAGCAAGGTTCCAGAAGACGTGGAGCTAACATGGCAGTTCTCAGGGTAGATCACCCAGATATTATGGAGTTCATCTCTTGCAAACAGGCAAGTGAAGAACTGAACAATTTCAACATCTCAGTAGCCGTGACTGATGATTTTATGAACAAGGCCAGGGCAGGTATATATTATGACCTTATAGATCCAAAGGACAATCGGGTAGTCGGTACTCTAAATGCCGCAGATGTGTTTGACGCTATTGTCAGTCAGGCATGGCGCAACGGCGATCCGGGCATTGTGTTCCTGGATAAGATAAATAAATACAATCCTACCCCGCTCCTGGGAGAGATCGAATCTACTAACCCATGTGGCGAACAACCCCTCTTGCCCATGGAGGCTTGTAATCTCGGATCGATTAATCTATCAAAGTTTGTAACTGAGGATCACGAAATAGATTATGAGGCCCTTAAATCAACAGTTAGACTCGCTGTTCGGTTTCTGGATAATACTATTGATCGATCCATCTATCCCCTTGATGAAATTACGGCCATGGTTAGGGGTAACAGAAAGATCGGACTTGGGGTGATGGGTTTTGCGGATCTCCTTTTTATGGTAAATGTCCCCTATAATTCGCGTACTGCTATATCTTTAGCCGATGGGATTATGGCTTGTATTAACTCCGAGGCACGCAAGGCGTCCCGGGAACTTGCCCAGGAAAGAGGAGTGTTTGCGAACTTTCATAAGAGTATCTTTCGGACAAATCAGCGTTACAGAAATGCCACGGTCACAACGATTGCTCCCACCGGTACCCTGAGTATCATCTGCAACTGTTCAAGCGGAATTGAACCAGTATTTGCCCTGAGCTATATTAGAACCATCATGGATGGAGAGTCTTTCTTGGAGGTTAACCCAATATTTCTGAAAGTTGCAAAAGAACAAGGGTTTTACAGTGAAGAACTAATGAAAAAGATAGCTGAGAAGGGTACTATTCAAGGGATGACTGAAATCCCAGAGAATGTTAGGAAAGTCTTTGTTACGTCTCATGATATCACCCCCGCCTGGCACGTGGAGATGCAGGCCGCCTTTCAGAAACACACAGATAATGCTGTCTCCAAGACGGTGAATCTTCCCACGGATGCAACTGAGCGAGATGTGGCTGAGATATACACTTTGGCCTTTGACCTCGGCTGCAAGGGAGTTACCGTCTACAGGGACGGAAGCAAGGCAAACCAGGTGTTGTCCGTCTCAAGAGTTCCCGCCACCCAGGATAGTTTCTCCAAAAGTGTACGCCAGAGACCTGAAACCCTGGAGGGGTTTACTACAAAAATGAAAACAGGAATGGGGCATTTGTATGTTACTGTCACAGAGCAGGACGGGAAACCATTTGAAGTGTTTGCAACCATTGGTAAATCCGGCAAGTCAACCACCGCAAAGACCGAGGCTATTGGCCGGCTGATCTCTCTTGCACTGAGGGCGGGAGTGGATGTCCAGGATGTCATTGAGCAGGTCTCAGGCATTGGTGGGGAGCATGCTGTGTTCCGGGAGGGCGGTATGGTACTGTCAATCCCCGATGCAATCGGCCGGGTCCTTGAGAAACGTTACGGCACCAATATAGAAAAGAAGGTAGAGGTCTCCTTTAAAAAAGATCTCTGCCCGGATTGTGGATCGGAGATTGTATATGAGGAGGGGTGCGTCACCTGCCATTCCTGCGGGTACACACTGTGCGGTTAATTAACTAAACTAAATCCCCCGACCTGCATCATTGTGGTCGGGGGATTATTATTATGCTTTAAAATCAGGATGTCCGTGCAATGTCTGGATTATCCTCACTGCTGTTTTAGCTCGGTCTATCTGATTATCATATTTTGATATCCCCGGGATTGATTCGATAATCTCAAACATTTCATCAGCACTCACAACCAGAATGTCCAAGATTGCTTTATTTTCCCCTGAACTCTCCAGATGTTTTTCCCTTGCAAATAGGTAGGCTTTTTCGATTGCAACGAGTCTTTGCAGATCGTCCGCCCCAATCTTTGGCAAAACTCCTGGGTCTGTGACAATCACCCTCATAACAAGATAAACGGTATCGGTTGTTGCAAGGATTTTATCTCCCTTGCTATTGAGTATGCTATTGCAACCCACTGTGCAAGCCACCATCAGTACAAACATCAACATTGCTTTTTTCATTCTTTTTTCCCCTTAAAGTTAATTGTGCAACCCGTAGTCTCGCCCGGACAAGATTATAACAAGAGCTAAATGTCATCTTGTCTCTACCTTTTTTGTAGTGCATCCACCCTACCAGATTTACTCCTGTTTTAATCGCCTGGGCTTCAAGGACCCTTGCTCCTCTAAATCGAGCCATACAGTACAAAACGTAATCTGCTTTTAAACGTCCTATATCAGGCCCCTCTACGCTATAGAACCAATCATGAACAACAGTAGCCTCTCCAGCTGGGCCAGCCATGGGAGGGCAAATAGCCCACAGCAATCGAATGTTTGAAGCCCCATCGAACACAAAGCCCATTGGGATCTCATAGATTGCCTCGTCTATGATGAAAACAAATGGATCGGTTATTACCCACAGTTTGTTTCCGAGTCGATCCGTGCACAGGGATGAGAGGATATCAACCTTCAAGGCATTCCAACCGATGGGCTAATCGTTCAGCTCTTGCGGGGGCATCTAATCTCCAGAGTTTTGAATCCCTCAATTCCTTCGCAGCCTCTTTCCAATCCATTTTGCGGACAGCTTTCAGCATCCGCTTAAAGCCAGTCAGTCCTCTTCGTCCTAATTGATGTCTCAGATTAATCAAAACATGCTGAGCCTCAATTGGATAATCTGGAAAATCTGGGAACATATCTTGAAGGTCCCAGCGTGCGGTGTCAATATCATTATCCAGCAGAAACAATGCTTCCCGGCCTGAAATGCCCTGTATTTCCAACGTCCTGCCAACTCCTATAGTCCAGTGCCCCGCTGTGCATTTGTAGGGTTTAAGCTCTACCCCTTCGTCCCTGATCAACTCATTTACCAATTTTTGATGATTCATTTTACCCCGTTTACCCCGTTTGCAATTACTCCAAAAGCCATCGTGATAATAGTGGCCCATAACCATTTGATCTGCGTAGATAAACTATGCACTTCGCATTGACTTTGCTTTTCCAACATCGCAGCTTGAGACTCAAGGATTTTGGTAAGCACTCCATCCGGGTCATGTGTAAGATCTATTTTACTCCATAATGCTGTAATCTGATTTTGCATGTTGCGGATTTCGTTATCTTGCACAGCTAACTGTACGAGTGTAGATTCCATCCTGTCTAATTTTTTACCATGTGCTTGTAGTTTATCAAGGATCATTTTAGTCTCGGACATTTAAACTCCATTTATTTTTGGTCCCTTGCTCCGAACAGCGCTTGTCAATTTTATCACCCTATTTTGATCCAACCTGCTGGGTAATCAGCAGGCGACCATGTGTTATTATTAATTGTTGACTCGTACACCTCTCCATTAAACATCACCAGATCCCCCTTGCTGTAGGCATCATGGCTTCCTTCCTTTTGCTCCCATTCAGGGATGACCGAGTCAGGTACCACCCTTGAATACAAGGCAGATACACCTTCACTACCGGGCGGATAGATAGCCTGGGATGTATGATTCTGATTCACTTTGTATAGCTCACCACTATGTTTAGTGAGCGACCCAATAGTGTACTCAGTATCCTCTGTCCATGCAGGATATACATCCAACAAAGCCTCCAGCTCTCCTGGTTCCAGGTCTCCTTCGATTACCATCCCAGCCAGCACGTCCCTGGCTTCTTCGATAGTTGCATCGGGCTCCAGGATACCCTCTGGTACCTCAGTGATAGCGTGCAGTGAGATGGTAGTTGAATCCGTATCAATGTACTGGATGTCATCCTGAACTATCCTATGCCCCATGCCTGTGGATACGTACAGAGTCACATCATTTATTATGTTCTTGTATTTAGGTTGTGTTATACCATGTCCTGTACCCATGCTGGGATACCTCCTGTTACTGTTATTGCCCACCCATTCCTGAGATTTTCTACTATGTTAAGGGTTACCTGGGTTGGTGATTCTACTGTCCCCCAGGTTGGTGCCGGGTTTGATCCGCCTAGCTGTAAGGTACCATCAGGCTTAACAAACACGGGGATTGTGTCAATTGCTACTCCTGTGCTATCCAGGTACAGACGGATTAAGTTTACTAAGTTATTGAAACCACCTATACTCCCTGTTACTCCTGTGTTGAACAGGCTCAGAAAGGTTAAGTTTACTAAGCTATTGAAGCCACTTATGTCTCCAGTTACTCCTGGGACATTCAGGTTCAGAACAGTTAAGTTTGCTAAGCCACTAAAGCCACTTATGTCTCCAGTTACTCCTGTGTTGTACAGGTACAGAATAGTTAAGTTTGCTAAGCCACTAAAGCCACTTATGTCTCCAGTTACTCCTGTGGCCTCCAGGTTCAGATAGCCCAACTCAGATAGAGCAACCAAGAATGGCGCTCCTGGGCCTGATAGAGTTTTCCTATTGGCATTTAGTGCCAACCTTGTCACGTGACCATTAACTACTGTAACCCCGTACCAATTCCCCACCACAGGATCTATACCCCATCCAGTATTGTTCGTCCAGTTCGGGCCGTTTGTTGCATGGAAGAAATTTATCAAAGCAGCAATTTCATGCTGAGGCACATCGCGAACCGTCCCCGCCAGCACCCATTCATTCGTTGCTCTTTTCCTGAGCGACACTTCGCCATACTGGGCCAGGTAACCGGCGTTGCGAACAGTCACACCCGCATCTCCAGAAATGGTCACGGCGTCAGACGAACGGTTATAGACACCAATAATAGTTCCGACTGAAAAGGCAACTGTGTCATTTGCCGGGACTGTCAAGGTGGCGGCGCCTGTTTTGTTCATCAAAACAACCTTGTCCTGGTCTCCATCTGCCAAGATATAATCGGCGGTCTTTTCTGCAGTTTCGAGGATGAGTTTGTCGGCCTTGGCTGGCACAGTCGTGTCCTTCAGCGTCACAATCTCCGCCGCCGTTACTTCATTTGCTCCACCTTCGTCCAGTTTGGTGTCGGTGTTTTGGGAGTGCCTTGCCGATGTGTTTTCGCTGATCCCATCATGATCGTGCAGGGTGGTATCGCTGCCATCGGTCAGTTGTTCAAGGTTGGATTCTGTGATGCTTGTAGTTTGTCTAATAGCTTCCCCGGCAGCAGCAGGAGCAACGAGACCGATGACTTGATATGTATTGTCCATATCAATATCTGCCGTCATCGTTCCTAAGGTTGTGTCTGTTCCTTGATCATGCTTTTTGCTCACCGCATCGGCTAAGTCGCCTAAGTCATATTTTTTTGTGTTATACCTCCCGGCACCGTCATCTTCTGAGACTTCAACATAGTCACCTGCATTGATATCAGTCAATTCAGTCATTGTACTTATTTTCTGTTCGGCCATAATTTATATCTCCTAATCACATACTGTCCAAGAATAGACATGAACAGTAAATGTCGCCCACGCTATTCCGTTTGTGTTTGTTGCATCATAAAGTGTTAGTCTTGCGCCACGATATACTCCAGCAGAAATACCAGAGACAAGTCCAAGTTTCAAGCAAAGCGTTTGATTGTTTGAGTCGCTGAAATAGACTATAGTCGGATCTTCGTCAGTATTCACACAGTAACCGCCAAACTTTAAAACCGCTCGGGTCACGACACCAGCCGAAACGATAGACCCGTCCTCAAGCAAATTGATTCGCTCCTCATTGTCTCTGCCAGTATATGCCGTTAGGGCTGTCATGTAGTCACCTCAACGCTGTATGACTTGCGGGTCTGTGAAACTGAATAGGTCGCCGTAACTTTTTGTATTCGACTCGCAGCCGGATCTGTTTTCAACAAGATTTCTTTTTCGGCAATGCGATAACTGCTGTCTTCCGTGAGACGATAGTCGTTGCCTTCGGTCATTATTTTTACAATTGCCATGTTCTACCTCACTGCTATGTGTACGCCGTCTTCCGTGATTAAAATATCCCAGCTCGTTGTACCTTTGTTCCTTTAAATCATTATGTGGGTTATTCTAGCCACCCGATATTGATATCGATAGCGGTCAGTTCTTCAATGGTTGTGGAGTTATTAACCTGTCCCTTCAAACTCCAGGCATGAGCCACAATATCATCACCACGGGTCTTTATAAACTGCCCCATATCAATGATTTGTTGCCGCTCCTTTTGCCACTGTTATCCCTTATTGATTCTATTATCTTACATACCAGGTAGATACCCTGGAGAGTAAACATAGTTATAGCCATGATAGCTGACCGGTTCGAGGAGATCCAAGCTACGCAAGTATAAAAGGTTTGATAAAAAGTCTCAGATACATCGTCTAACATAAGACCCCCTTAGCCTGTAATATCCCAGCCGTATATCCCGGGCTCCCAAGTGTTCGCATGAACTACAGATGTCCAAGGAGTACCCTTCCAATTAACCTTATCTCCTAAACTGTAAGCGTCATGCTCCCCAGTAGGCTGGACCCACTCATGAAGAACTGCCGGGTCGTGTACCCGTTTCCATAAGGCAGGGACATCCGGCGGTAACCAATCCAACTGCGTGGTGTGAGGCTGGATAGCTTCCCAGACATCGCCATCGTATTGATACCGATCCCCAGCCGTGACAACTGCCCCGATCTTGAATGTTGGGAACAGTGTGGCGTACTCCCGGAGATCCTCGTCGGGTACATCGGCTATCTGCACCAGCATGAGACGCTTCATTACAGTCGGGGATATGAACGAGTCCTCCATGGAAGCTGTCAAGTTGAACTCTTGTATAACCTCCTCCTCAGTAGGCTCAGGAGCCACCGGTGGTTCCCAGTTGTTATAGAACGTTGTTATCTCATTAATCTGTTCTTGTGTTAATGGTTTATTGAAATAACCATCGTCGTGAGACTCCACGTACAAGGCCGTGGCCTCTGTTAATAGGAACCAGGCGTACTTGAAGGAAAATACAGGTTTCTTCTGTAGAGGTACTCCGTCGATACTCCTGGTGTTCTTCCGGTCTTCCCATGTTATGTACATATTATATTTCCTCCTTTCTAATAGGTAAAGCAGGATAGAGGTTGGTGTTACGTTGGGTAGACGACACCTCGTTCGCTGTATCAACCATATAGGAGACTAAGGATGAGGAATTGGTAGAAGACCAAGTTTTTATAGCTGGTATTAGCATTGGTTTTATTGCCATCCATAGGAGTTCACCACGGGTCGGTAAAAACCAGTCTTCATAGCCATCCTTTTGTAGATTTTCACAGTATGTTTTTGCGTCCGACTGTGTAAGATCGTCACTTTCTAAACCTGACCATATGTATCTATACCCGTCCAAATCACCGAGGTACGTACCCCCGTTATAATAGTCACCTACCTCTGGAGATGCTGTAAATACCTTAACCCCATTCAGATAAGCGTTATCCACTTCTACACCATTAAGAACTAACTTTTGAATCGTTGTCCCATTTAAGTTAAAAGGCATTATGCTGATGTCCCATCAATTGTGAAGTACGCTGTAGTACCATTAAGCCTACACTTAACGGTCCCACCCACAGTACTTGTTGCATAGTTAGTTGCAGCAATAGCGCCCATACTGGCTCTTGCTGTTGCCCCTGATTCTGCTACATAAGTGGTGCCATTACCAACCAGGAAGTTTCCATCAGTCTTGGCTGTGTTCCAATTGGCGGGATCTGTTGCATCTTCATTTGGAACATTTCCCAAACCCACATCTGTGGAAGTATAAGCAGGCTTTGAGGCAGCCTTTGCCCAAGCAGAAACATCAGAAGCGGGCCTGCTGTCTGAAAGCCTGGGATCGTCAGTGTTGACTTTCCCATCAATACCATGCGCGTCCGTTGTATTGTTTGTATGATCGTTTAAATTCCCTTGAACTGTAGCCGCCGCCCCTGCATCTTCAAAATCGGATGCGTTTTTACCTGAATCTTTAATGTTTTTCCCAGTTGCATCGGCAAAGGACGTGAAGTTATTAGTAACCCCTGATATAGGGCCTTTAACATCACCTGTTCCTGTCCCGTCAGTTCCTTTTTCCGCCAAGAGATCCCAATCAACAGCGGATATTGAGGGTTCTTCGCTTGTATTTTTATTTGCTACCCAACTTGAACCATTGTGTTGTACTGCGTCAAGATAACTATACGCTCCAGCAACCCAATCCCCTTGCCATTGGTTCCATGGATCGCCTTGTTCACCTTGTATTCCTTGGTCGCCTTGTATTCCTTGTTCACCTTGTATTCCTTGGTCTCCTTGGTCCCCTTTTCCCGCCAAGAGATCCCAATCAGCAGCAGACAGGGAAGGTTCTTCGCTTGTATTTTTGTTGGCGATAAAAGATGACCCGTTGTGTGTGACTCCGTCAAGCGCAGTATAACTACCAGCAACCCAATCTCCCTGCCATGTTTCCCAAGGCCCAGTAAATTCTGATGCTTTTATAGAGTAGTGTTTCGCCGAGTATTGTCCCGCCTCAACTTCAACATCTTTTGGATTTTCTGCCCATTCTTGGGCTTTGTCTTTAGACGCCGAAGCATTTAAGGCGCTGGTTTCTGCATTTTCTTTAAAACCCTCTGTTGCATCATGCAAGGTTTCTACTTCTAAAAAATTGGCGTCAACCTCTTCGGCCGTGAGCAAGCTACCTTTGACCGATCTGTATGTAAAAGCCATGTTTTCTCCTTATATAAATCTCATGTATGTGCCGGATTCTACATAAACGGACATATCAGTATAGTCCGAAAAGGCCAGCCCAGCGTGCCCTAGCACTCTTAATTTCATTGTCTCAATCCCAATATTTAAGGCGGGCTTAAAAACAGTTCTCAACGGGGTTAAAAAAAGCACCACATACATATTGTTGTCGATAGGGTTCAGCCAATAAAAAGATCTTGCTGACCCATTAGCTTTTGTAGGGTTGTGAAACAGCTCCATAATAGTTGATCGCTCAGCATCGGAAACGTACTCCCATTGTAATTCAACTTCGAAAATAGAAGTATCGGAGACAATCGCAACAGACTCCCGCCCATCCTCAAACGTATGGACGATTTGATTTTTACGGCCCTTGCTCGGCATTACCGATTGAGGGTTTACCATCAAGATGTCCATGCAGTCGGCTGTGACTTCTGCGAGGAAGTTGTGCATTATTCAACCGGGTCCGATTTTAAGGGTTTAGATTCTTTTTGTTTTTCTTGTTCAAGCTGTCGGATACGCTCTCGCAGGATGTCTATTTCAACTTCTTTTGCTCCGAGTATTTGCAGGATTCTGTTTATATCTATTTGCTGGTTCATTTTGTTTCTCCTTGTTTTGTTTCAATTCTTATCAGTTTTTGATCTATTTCTTGAATTGCTTTTATAATCGGCCCGATAAATTCATGGTATCTGAGACCGTACGAGTCAAAGGATTCCATGATTTCATCGTTTGGTTTAACGTGTTCTGTCCTTACAACAACTTTCTCCTTGCTTTTTGATTCTTCTTCTGGGGTTCTGGCAACCATTGTAAGATTGCTTTTAATAAGCCCCGCAAAATCTTTTCCTTTTTTTTGGATTACGGATTCAACATCTTGCGCCAAAAGGCCATAATGAGGTCTTTTTCTTCCATTCCATATCCATTTTTTGGGTCGTAATTCGTTAATAAAATCAAGTCCAAAATCAGAATCCTGTATATTTGATTTTTCTTTTGCATCAGATGTATTAATTGTCCCATCAACTGCCCATACCTCTCTCCATCTAAGAGACGGATCTCCGAGAGGGGTGGAGTTGTCTATACGAGGTCTTACGGACCCTCCCTTTGGGTCGAATATAATATCTGCACCCCCTGTTCGAATAGTTACCCCGGTGCCGCTACTGCGCACCGACTCTAAATAAACGTAGCTGTCGCCATACAGGGTTAACCACCCGGTTGATGTCATTATTGTACCAACATTCGAAGCGCCCACAAAACCCAGCAAATACCCATTATATTCAAGTCTTATGGCTTGACCGTCTACGACAAGATTACTGTCTCCTTTTACAGTTATTTTAGAGTTGTTAAAGTCAATCACCATAGTCGATGCGCTGTTTCGGATCACCCCTGTTGTAATAATACCCCCGTTAATACTTGTGGTGGTATTATCTGCCCCGTACGCAACATTCAAATCACTTCGCACTGTAGAGGGGTTTACAATTTTCAAAGAACCATTTATCGTGCAAACCCCGGTTTCCTGGTTCCAGGTGAACCCTTGCCCGGTTGTTGGGTCGCCGAACTGAACGTTTCCGTTGTTTTGAATAAACACCTTAAAAGCAGATCCGTCATAATATCCCATGTAAGAATCTGTTACGTTTATTCCCAAGGATGCGGTGTCTTTAAACCTGTCTGGAATATTTAATAGGTTGGTTTTCCAGTCTGCCCCGGCATCAACATCTAAATCCCCGTTATAATCGGTTGTCGCAAGCTGAAACCCCGAAGAGGAATCCGTTACCACATCTTTTGTAGTTGTGGTTAAATCTCCCCAATCTTCCAGATATTTGAGCACCACCCCGGTAAAATCAACCCGCATATCAGGGTTGATTACCATATCAGTTATAACGACATTGTTGCTTCCACCGTACAAGGTGTTGTCAACGGTCACCACGTACCCTGGTGTAAGTGTTGCCTTATTCGTCAGGCTTGAAAATGTGACACTAAAATTGATCCTCTGTGATTGCTCAAACTTCTTTTGAAAATATAAAATACCTGCTTTTTGGGCCGAAATGGAATCAGATAGAAACCTACATTCCAAGATCTCGGAAGAGGGGGTGTTTTCCGTTGCGCCAACTCCACCATGTGTAGGGACAACGGCCCTGCCGTTTAACACGTCTGACGGTTTGCTTGCCGATTCTTGCCAATGAACACGGCCAGCGTCATTGATTGACTTTGTCACCAAGGAGGGAGAAAAGGACAACCGCAAGGTATCTGTGATTGTCTCTTTGGGTGTTTTATCGAACTGATATAACTCGACTTTATCTGTTTGGACTAAAAATGAATCAGTTTGAGCCAGCAGGTTCGACAATATTCTTTCCCTGGATTCTTTTCTCCACCAACCCCCGCCGTCAAAACCCAATGTCAATGCGTCATAATTAGCACCAGCCGCCGCAAAAGAAACATCGTCAATATCAACGCTGGCAACACCGAAATCCTCAAGAACGTATTCCGTCCATTCGGCAGGATTATTGAGCGAAACAGTGTCGCTCCGCTCGAACCGGCACAGCATATCATAAAAAGTATCCCCTGACCGCCAAAGGCCCGGTGCATCTGCGATATCATCTCCATCAGAATCGGCGATAATGGGTTGTAAAAGCTGGTACCCGGAGTTAGTTGATCCCGTCATAGTATAAGATGTAGAAGACCACGTGGAGCTGTTGGGCCATGCTCTTGGGGACGCTACTTCATAAACCGAATATGTCGGGCCTGATTCTCCTAAAACATAAAATCTATCTGTTGCTGTATTGACTGATCTTACCGGGATATAAGCAGTACCGAGGGTAACCGGCACGCAGTAAGCGTCGGAATCCTCAGCATCACTTGACGGCCAGATTTCTTTTGGAGCCTTGGTGTTAGGGTAATCTCCAACCAAAAACTCCTGTAAGAAATCTACACAATAGCAAGTGATTTTACCGTAATAAGAAATCGCTCTATTGATTTTAAACTTCCAGGTCCTGACATTGGTATCACCGTCAATCAATCTAACTGTGCAGAATTTATCTTCAAAATCTGTTGTTAAATAAGTCCCGCCGGGGTTGGACACATCAAAAATCATTTCGTTGGGAGCAATCAGGCCATTGCCAGCAATGTTCCAACGCATTGTGATGCCGGAAAAGGAATCGGGAATGACAATACCAGAATAATCAACTTCACTCCAAGTGACATTCTTTGTGGACAGTTTTAATGTAGCTATTTCAAAAAGCCATGATATCATGTTTTATACCACCCTAATCCTTCCATCTTCAGTTATTCTTGTCAGCCCGGATTCTGTGGCTCTAACATCCCAAACTTTAACCCCTTCAATCCTCAGTGTAATCCGTGGTATCTCTTTTGCGCCGGGTTTCTTAACGTTGTCTGTTTGTGTCAAATCCGTCGCAAACCTGGCCACATAGGTATTGCCGTCCAATGGGTGCCACCAGTGAAATGTCCGTTGTCTGGCATTGGCTTTGTTCACATCATGGTAAAAATCAAGGATAGTTTCCGCATCAGTATAGTCTATCCAGTCCCATTGAATCGTGACAGAAAAAAACGAGTCAGACGTTGTCACTACTTCTAGATCACCGGAATCGAACTCATGGAAATACTGTCGCTTCTGGCCTTCCTCAACCAAGACATTTTGGGAGACAATCTCGAGTTCAGTGGCAGTGTAGTCTGCAGCTTTGGGGCTCAAGTACGTTGACATATCAACCATTTGCAACCCGCCTTATTTGACCCTGTGCTTCGGGGTCCGTGCGGATAATTTCGGTTGTGATGTCTTTCAGTTCCCGGTTACCAATCTTAACAACAACCCTTATATCCTGGTTCCCGCTTCTAATATCTACAGGGATTGAACCGTTTTTTAAAGGAACGATTGCTTCGGTGCCGTGGAATGTTGCCCCGGGCAATTGATAACCGGATGTCGGGCCTGATATGATGCCACCATCTGCGTATCCCATGTACGGGGAAACAAACTGCGTATATGGGTCGTAGGGGTTTTGGGCTATATATTCATGCACTGCATTATAAAACGCCTTTGATAGCTCTTCCGGGGGCCTTGTTTTTGAGGCCTCAATCCAATATTGATATCCCGCAGGATCTATTTGGTTCATATCGCTGCCAAAACCGGATCTCCCTATTGTGCTGTACAGTTGTTGTACGTAGTCCATTTCGGGGATAGGTGTCGGGGGTTCTTTACTCGTGTCTACTTTTCCATAGTACGCCCTTTGTGCATCGTATAGTAGCAAGAGATTTGAGTCAATGCTTGCCAAAGAATTTAATTCTTGAACCATCCAATCGGACTCATCCAATCCGATTTTGGCATCCACAAAACTCTGAACGGCTTCGTTTAAGTCAAACAATTTGCCGTCGGTGTCGCCGATCAAATCCTTAATGTCTCGTAATTCTCGTGTTTGAACATCTGCCTGATCGAGTTGATCTGCGCCTACACTCTCCAGGTCACTCACAACGCTATTAAATAGGGTGTTGTAGTTTTGCCCCCCGTAAGCGCCTGCAAAATCAAGGTACTGAGATGTAAAGCGTGTCAGGGCCGATACAGCGTTGCCTATATCATCTGGTCCGGCTGTTTGTGCATCAGATAGCAGTTGAGCATACCTCTTTTCGAAAAACTCAAGGGACTGAACCGGGGCCTGCTTGGACCCCATTAAGCCATTGATAAAGTCATCGATAGACTTGGCCGCCCGCCGCCTGGCATCAATCAACCTTTCTTCCCCATCAATATATTCTTCAAGTACATTTTTGGCGTTGTCAAAGGCTGTTTGTCTGATATCAATCTCTTTTTGTAAATAACCTAAGTATGTGTTTTTTAGTTCGTCCACAGATTTGGAAGCTTGTTCTATTTCTGCAATGAAGTCATTGATTGCATCAGCCGCCGCACTCACCTCGGCATCCATACTGTCCCAGTCAAAATCAGTCAAAATATCGTTGAGGGCATCGGTTAAGTCGCTGGCATTGAGATCCTCTGCATTGATGTTTTTAAAAGCATCCCCGATCAATTGATTCAGACTGTTGCCGTATTCAGCCATAATGGATTCCGATGCAAGACCGGCAATTGTTTGTGCCGCCGCGTTTTTTACTGTGGCTTGAAGAACCCCTGTGATATCTCCACCGGATGCCAACACACTTTGCAGGGAGTCAGCGGTCAGGCCCGATATCGATGCTCCAATCTGTTGTGATATTCCTATCTGTACCTGAGCAAGCTCATCCTGTGTTGCAACTGCCGTCTCCAGAGCCTTCATGTAATCGCCCTGAGCCTGGATCATATTGCGTACATTATTAATGCCGGAGGACGTACCAATTGCATCCGTGGCGGATGTCACCGCTTGCAGGGTCTCTGCAATTACGACAAGATTGCCGAAGGCTTGCTCTGCTGTCTTACCGCTTGACATCTGCTGATCCATGCGACCAGAAAAATCATCTATTGACTCAGCTATGGTGGCAAACCTGGCAAATGTCTGTAGCAGTGTTTCCCCGTCGGCCCTCAGACCTTCAAAAAATGATGTATCTAAGCCAACTGAAGATATGCCCATGGCGCTTACAAGCGATTGATTGATCTGCCTAAAAAGATCATCAGACATAGCTGTAAGAGCTGTTTCTAAATCATTGTCGTGGTCTTTAAATTTGGCAGTAGACTTAAAACTTGTTCCTGCCAGAGCTTCTTTAAGTCCCCAAGATGTGGCATCCTCGATGGCCTGGAGCTGAGCATCAAAGACCTGCATCATAGCGTTGCCTATTTCGGACCTGTTGCCACTGCCTTCAACATCCTGGATCCATGTCCTGTATCCAAAATCAGAGTTCAACTCTCCAGGCCCGCCGTGACCTTCTCCCCACTGTCCTGATAAGACTCTAACTTTAGGTTCTTTTTCGCTTCCTCCTCCGAGTGATCCAATAAGCCCCCCGATCACGGCTCCTATGGTTGTCCCCACAACGGGGACAACAGAACCCGCAGCGGCTCCCGCTCCAGCCATCCCCATACCCGACATTGCTGCCCCGGCATACGTACCGCCCAGTGCACCGCCCACCCCAGCTGTGATTCCCGAATATTTTCCTTGGGGTAAGCCAAGCGCCCCACCAAGGTACTGATACCCGAGGCCGCCCATTGCGCCGTAACCGAGGGCGGTACCGAGAGATGTACCCAGCATGGATGCTCCTCCGGTTTCCACCCCCGCAAGCATACCCGAGGAAACAGTACCTGCCCCGACTGTGTAACCAGACCCCGGCAACGTCCATGCCATTGCAGACCCAAGAGCGCCCATGCCAGGGATGTTATTACCCGCCCATGTCAGGGCTGATCCAGACGGTATGCCCATGCCTGCCTGTTGAGCTTGAACCGCTCCTCCCATACCTCCCATAGCCGACATTGGGACTCCATTCCAACTCATCCCCATTGCTCCGCCAATTGTTTGAACCATAGGCATTATAAACTGTTGCGTAAGAAATGCCGCTGCCATTTCTGCGGCTGTTCGCTTTGCTATGTCAACGAGCATGTCACCAGCATTATCCCAATCAGCCACTATATCCGCCGTGTAATCTTGAATTGTGTCCCTCATATCGGCATGAGCATCTTCTACCGTTTTCTGGTGCTCTTTGGTGGCATCTTCAGCAGCTTTTAACCTGTCTTGCTCTGCGTCGTATACTGCCTGGGTCTCTTTTTCCTGGTATTCTGTAGCCCGTTCCATGGCTTCTTTCATACCCTGTTCACGGGCGAGCCATGAGTCCCGACCCATGGCTTTACCTGCTGCTATGTCTACTGCGTATTTCTTTTTATTAAACTCTATGAGTGTTTTTAGTTCTTTCTCTTCTATGGCTTGTTTTTTTGCGGCGGACTTTTCGAGTAAGTCTTGTATTTCTGCTTCGGCAGCCGCTACGAGTTTAGGTTTTGCATTTCCTGACTTGCGATACTCTTCAAGTTCTTTTTGTTTTGCTTCAATAGTGCTGTTTACTATTTTGAGGTATTTTTTTTCGTAATCATCCCAATTCTTGGCATTGTTGCCCGTAGGATCAGGCACAGCCGGAGAATCTTCAATTTGATCTATCAATCGAAAATAATGCTCTTGCATTTCAACGAGTTTTTGTTTTGCTTTGCTCAAAGATTCTGTTGTTGCGTCAATTGCTGCGTTTGTTTTTGTTCCTGATATCGGATTTCTGCCGCCCCCAAAAGTATTCAAAAGACCTTTTTGAATTTCGCTACCTGATTTTGATGCTGTCTTTTCAAGGTCTTTTATGTGTTCTTCAAGATTTTTTATCTTTGAGGCTACACCCTCAATACTATTGTCCTCTTGTATTTTAGTCGTCTCTCGATATAACGCATACATTGCCGCAGTAAGGCCAGCAAATGCTGTAGCACCCAATACCGCAGGGTTTGCTAATATCGCGGTATTTAACAAACCTATTGCTACTGCTGCTTTTTTTCCGGCAGAGGCTACAGATAACAATGTGGCAGGTAACGCCGCAGCCCCAAGGATCGAAGCTGACGTGACGACCATATCCATGTTGTCAGCAACAAAAGAAAGCATCCTGGCCATTTCAGCGCTTGCACCCGTGGCATTGTCAAACTCCCCTATTGTTTTCATGAGGGAATTTTTTATCTTCACGGTGCTTTGACCCACCGTCATTTCCATCTTTTCGAACTCAGCAGATATTTTTTTGGCAGCATCAGACCCTTGAGATAAGGCGTCAACCATTGTCTTGCTTGTGACTTTTCCTTCTGCTGCGAGTTTTCTTAGAGCGCCCACCTCAACCCCCATTCCCTGGGCAATTGCTTCTGCGAGTCTCGGGGCTTGCTCTAACACGGAATTAAGCTCTTCCCCCCGGAGAGTTCCAGAGGCAAAAGCTTGTCCTAACTGCATTAGAGCTGCATCAGCGGCCTGGGCTGATGCTCCAGATATCACAAGAGATTTGTTTATTGTGTCGGTGATTCCTAAGAGTTGTTCTTGTGACAAGCTCAAGGTTTTCGTGGATCTTGCAATCCTGGAATATAAATCGCCGGTTTGCTCAAAACTTTGTCGTGTGTCCTGAGCTATTTGAAAGAGTTTGTTTTGTGCAGATGTTAGTTCGTTGGTTCCAGATGTGACAAGCCGCAACCTACCTTCTATCAATTTCCATGTGTCGGCAGTTCTTATGAGTTCTGCTGTACCCATGGTCCCAAGGACACCTATCATGGCTGTTTTCATCATGCCAAGCGCGCTGGCTGCACCACCTGTGTTTGCAGACATGGTTTTCATGGCGCCGTTGTAATCGCCCACGCTGGCCTGCATTTTTGCCGTTTCTGCACGGGTGAGACCAAGAGATTTTTTCAGGCCATCTACTGCCTGTGATGCTTTGTCTGCACCCATTTTTTCATGGAGTCGAGTTTCAAGTTTCTTAAACTCTTTCTCATTAGTTGCGGCCTCAACCCCGAGCACCGACAACTCCTTTCTAAGCTGTGCAGATGCTCGTTGGGCTGAGTCTGTATCTATGACTATTTTCAATCCGGCCATTATTTTCGCTCCTGTTGCTCACGGGTCTTCTGAACGATAAAGGGATACACAATAGACTCCATAAGCAAGACAAGCTCCATTTCATCCCTGGAACAACCATATAGCTTGCAAACAGGTAATATATCCACCGTCTTTATTCTTTTTGGCATCCCGCTCATGTCTGAATGTTCCCTTTCAAAATTACTACATCTATTCCAGAGATTGACAATGGCCACATTTTCGGGGTCGAGATCGTTGGGTTTCCCGCATTGCCCGCAAGGAGGATCTTCATTTGCAAGTAGATATGTTTCTTTGCATTCATTACAATCTACTTTGTGCGGGCTGTATTCCCAGGAAACCCAGTCAATTAGTTTTTTTTCTTTGTCTGGGCCTCTTCTTCTGCTGCCTGACCGATCTTGGCAATCTCTTCTTGGATGTGTATGCAGATATGTTCGTTTTCCTTGCACCCGGCGAGTGCCCGCTTGTTTTCGGAGTTGCATTCAAGTTTGTCGGCGACACCCTCCCAGGCTACAACTTGAGAATCCATACTATCCATTTGAACCTCAATCCAGTTTACTCGTTCCTCATACTGATCTTTTTGACCTGGGCCGGTTTTGATTTTGTGGGTGAAAGTATTGTCTTTAATGATCCGCTGCAACTCATCTTTAGTGTTTGGCTCAACTGTGAATTTTGCGCCCATGTACTCGATGATGTGTTTCTGTTTCTTTGTTGCAATTTTAAGCATTTGTATTTTCCTTTTTTATGTTTTTGCTCTCCTTTTTTAAATTATGGGCAGAAGGGGGAAAGGAGGGAAACCCGGTTCGGCATAAAGCCTATCTGCCCGTGTGTGTTTAGGTAAAAACGATACTGCAAGAATCCTCACCAGAGGACCCTAGTGCTGTTCCGGCGATAGAAAGCGAAACCGTAGGCGCAGAGGTTGTCACGTTTGGAACCTCAAGCTCGCAATAAGGCAGGTTGATCGTGCAAATATTACCGGCTCCACCCGAATTTACAGCAATGACACCTACTTTTGTGTTTTGGGTTGCGTCGTAGAAATAGGAAAGATCCTGTTCTCTAAAAAGAACATCAAGGGAAAGCTTGATTGACCGCCTGTCCTCAATATACTCTGATACAAAGCCGGAGGTGGTTATCTCTTCGGTTTGCCATGCTACAGGTGAATTGATATCCACAGACAGGCTTTTGAGTTTTTTCGGTGTTCCGTCAAACGTTATCGCAACGTTTTTGTTTTCAAGAACCGTTCCGACCGCTGTGTATGTTGGCAAAAATCCTTGGATTGATGTTCCTGAGGCCTGTGTAATGGATTCTGCCATTGTCAAAATGTTTGTGTCATAATCTACAGACACAATCTTATACCCAGCATTTGCATTGTGATCAACCGACGCTCCGCTCCCGAACGAGACATATGCGCCTGCGGTGAATAGTTTGGCGTTTGTCACGGTCACGGCGGTGGTAGATGCTGCTGATGCAAGAGTGTCTGTCCCGGCCCAACCCATCTGCATGAATCCACCGGACATATCAAAATGAGATCCACCCTTGTTGGTAAAATTCAGTTTTCCAGATTCAGCACAACACCCGGCGGCAAAAAACACTGTATGTGCTTTTTTCACCCACAGGGTGAAGCTTGGCTTTGTTAATGCTTGAGTGTAAGACACAGACGTTGTACTGTTTACTGTCTCGTCGCCCATCAAAGACTTGATTAAAACGTTACCCATGGGAGCAGTTCCAGCCACCCCTGATGGCCTTAGATACATAGGGACAGACCAGGAGCCAGCCCCCGTCTGATCTTGGAATCTCTCGATAAGATCCAGAGACTTGATAATTTCTTCCGAATCCGAAAAATTCGCCTGCTGGTTGACATCAACGGTGCCTGCGGTGATAACCCGCTGTGTGGCCGCCGACGGATATACCGCTTTACCCTTGGATACTTCAGGGACGCAAAAACAATCCTGCTCAAACGCCCTGGCTACTGTATTTGTTGACATTTTTTACATCTCCGTGATTATTGAAAATGGTATTATTGTTTGATGATGACACGCCTGCAATGCCGTATCGATCCCAATAAAATTAGTGTATGGAAGGAGAAACCCGTCCTCGCAAGTCACTCCTGAAATGGTTTTATGCCAGAACATCTTTTCGAGAGTATCGCCATATGATGCCCCAGGTCCTGTTCCCCATCCTTTTTTAGTAAAAATATTGATCATAAAAACGCCCGCCCTGGCCCCGGCCCCCTGGATCTCAAGATTTGCCATTTGCCCTGGTTTGAAATAACATTCGATGTACGGCAGGGAAGGAGCATCGTCTTTGTTGACTCTGCGAATAGAGGTATATTCCCAGTTGTCAGCCAAATATTCAGTTATCGCTTGCTCAATTTCATAAAGAGTCATATAGGTTCTATCCCTTCAATCTTTTGAATTGCATTGTTGAAAAAGGCTGTAAACTCCGACAGCGAAATAGCTGCCATGCCCTGGGGTGCCTGCTGACTTGTCCCGTTTTCCAGGTATTCGATGTATTCAAGGTTGTTGTAGATAATTACCTGGTCATCATGAACGGTGAATTTAAAATCAGCAACGTTCTGGTTGACAATCCCTGAAATCTCATTGAAGGAATACCCGTCAGGATCGGACTGCTCGTCATTTGCGTGGTACGTGGCAAGTCCCCATGATGCTTTGGCTCTGCCAGTATCTACAGGTGTTTTTTCAACAATGGCCCGATACAGGTCAATACAAGCCTTTCGGATTCCCTTTTCCACCGAATCGTTTAGCTTTTCAGACAATGCGGTTACGCTCTTTGCAAAATCAGCAGCGTTGCTGGATATATCGTCAAAATTACTCATCTGATCTGGGCCTCATACATAATGACAACATTTCCAGGTTCGACGGGTGACAAATCAACAATGTTCTGCTCTTCATCATCAATCAGGATTTTGTTGGATGTAGATAAGTCGGGAAGGTCCACAAGGTCACCGGAAGAATCAAGACCATAAGCGGAAAAAATTAATTGGGTGTCGCCTTGTTGTATAACCGTTCCGTCGATATCTTTAATGGAGTATGATTTTTTTAAGCCGTAGGTTGTGTAGTCCACGGCAGGTTCGCCGCCCAACCAGTCTAAAAAGTTAGGATCCCATTCACCATCCGAGCCTTCAACCCGAACCGTCAACTCAAAACCTTCCGCTTTAAGATCTTCGTAAATCCCCATGGATTCTGCGGCCCAGTCTGTCATTATCTACGCTCCACGACACTTATTGATCTGGCTGTTAGGTATGGCGCAAGGATCATGTCAACACCCCGAAACCTTTTCCATGCGGGAGCATCATGTCGATATACTTTACTGATTGCCCCGTTTGCAATTCCCTTGCTCTCCAGATAGTTGTCTGCCGTGAGCGAAGGAGTTAAAACCCCTGGGTTTGTGAGTTCTTCAAGCGCAAGTAAAATATGGGCATTCTTGATATCGTCCGGCATTTCTGAAAAATTGACAAAAGCCTCTTCTGTCCATTGAAGATTTCGCATATAATCCCACGCTCTTTGTAATGCCTGGGTTTTTGCGTCATTTGTCCCGGCCCATGTAGATGACCCCCTGGCTGTAAAATAGGTGTCGGCATCATCATACGTGGCCTGAGTCCAGTAATCATCAATGTTGATTCTTAGAATGTAAGCGCTTGAAAAAACTGTCATCATTCCCCCTAATATCCAGGAATTACCCCGGATACTTGGTTTTTATAATGTCCCACCAGCTCCAGCGGTAACTGCACCATTTGCATCTTTTTTGTTCTCCTTTCTGGACTTCGGGGTTTCTTTTTTCTCTGTCCAAAGGATGTGTTTGTTTGTGAAATCGGATTTGTTGATCACTACAAAACCGGCTTCGTTGTCCGCTTTGACTCTGATTGTTTCAAGTTTTGCCATGTTTTACCTCTCTTTTAATGGGCAGGTTTTACGCTGCCCCATTTTGGTTAACCGGCAAGCCTGCAAGCTCTTTCGGGAGAAACAAGAGACGTGCCCCAGAGACAATCAAGATCCCACATGGTCATTTTGTACCCACGGATGAGTTCAAGACGAAAAACAAGTTTTGATACCGGGTCCGCAAGGGTCACGGACTCCATGACGTTTCCCGCTGCGCCCGCACCAATAAGTTCCTTCAAACCCGCATCGGGAGCCCTCATCGCTAGACCAAAAGCATCACGATGAAAACCAAGATTAACAACATGATCACCTTTGGGGGTTACAACAGTGGCTGCTTTTGCGATAGCAACTTTAAGGCCTGGTGTGAATGTCACTGGTCCGGCTGTTGCGGCGGTGGTCGTAACGGTGTATGTCTGATCATCACCGGCGATTGTAAAAACGTCACCGGCAAGCATACCCGTTCCTGCTGTTCCGTAAGTCATGGTGATTGACTTAACACCTTTGGCATATCCAGCATCATCAGTCGCAATCGTCGCTGCTGTTCCGGCAGTGTGTGTCGGGACTCCATCCTCACCATACCATTCAAACCCAAAAACCTTACCAAGATTACCGGATGTCTTTGTGTCGGCTGATCCACGTTTTTCAGCATCAGAGAAAGGTGCAAGGTTCAGGGCTGCTGCTTCTGCTGTGAAGTCAAGAACGCCTCGGCGCATGTCACGTGGGCAGAGTTGTTCGTTAAGAACTTTTCTCATATTGGTGGCGCTGGCAACTTCTACACCTGTTCCGAATGGAGTCGTTCCACCGGTACCCACAAAACCATAAATACCCGGGTATGTTGCAAAAACAGAGTCATTGATTGCCTTTGCAAGCACACGAAATGCTTCATTCATTTGGAGTGGTACAAAGTCTTTGTCGGCCCTGATACGTCCAATTTCCTGATCATTGAGAGCAAATGCTTTGTGATACCAGTTGGAAAGGGAAATCTGGGCGGTAGCTGTGGTAAGGTCTGCGGGTGCGGTCGGAACGGCGGCAGGGGTGACAGAATCGGCGGTGCCCATGTCGGAAGCAATGGGGATGTCAATTGTCTGGCCCTTTGCACGGGCTTCGGTTGAATAATCAGTGTTGACGAGACGGGTTAAGAGAACTTCTTCCCTGAGTCCCATCATACCTTTTGCGAGAATTTGGGTGAGTGTTGCGGTTAGGGTATTAGCCATGTTTTTAAATCTCCTAAATAAAAATAGCCTGGGATAGCTCCCAGAAGAAAATTGATTATTATCAAAGAGTTCCTTCGGGAACTACTCCCAGGCTATCGGCCTGGAGAGTTAAAAAATATGTTTAGTTTATTTAATTTTCCCTGGCTCGGCCAGGTTTAAACTGTTTGAATCTTCCCTGATGCAAGATCCTCAATCATTGAACCAGGGATATCTTTCCCGGAAACATTGTCAATACTCACCTGGCCCTGCGTCACAAGTGGGATGTTGAAACCGCCTTGGCTTCCTGCACCCTCGGAACGTTGGAAGAGGCTTGATTTTGGGATGTACTGCTTGACAAGATATTCTTCCATCGTCAAGTCACCATCTCCGGCCTCATTCTTCATTTTCATGCCTTTTTCATCCAGAAAGACTATCTTTCCTGTGTCCGGGTCAATTGTTGACACGGCTTGGATGTCGGCTTGAATATATTTCATGTTGCCCCGCCCCGGGACGGCATGGCGCATAACTGTCATTGCTGCTTCATTGGCAATGCGTTCTTTGTTCCATCCGTCTTGAATCGCTTTGGCTTTGTCTCTCTCAGCTTTCAATGTGTCATTGTATTGCTGCTCAAGATTCGCTTTAAGAACCTTCCATTCCCCGGCTTCTTCCAGGCGTTTGTTTTCAAGCTCCTGGAGTTTTTCAACGGAGTCAGCATACTTATCTGGATCGATGTCCTTAAACTTCAAGAGTTGAGTCTTAAGTTCTTCACGTTCCTTTGCCAATGTGCGGTTGTTACTTCTAAATTCATCAAGCTTTGTCTTTGGAACAAAGCCATCCGGCATCCACACTCCATCTTTTTCGGTGTAGTGTTCTCGTAAGTTTTCGGGAATCTCGGATTCCTGGTTATACGTTTTAAGCATGTTTTTGTTTTCCTATTTATTGTTATTTGGTGTAAAATTACATTTTAACACGGGAAATTATTATTTGTCAAGTATTTTTAGTAAAATTTAAGCACTCGTTTACGGACGGCCTTTATGTTCCGGAAAATAAACACCTGTGGCGGGAAGGATAAAACCACAACTCGAACAAATTTTAGATACAACTACTTGACTTTCAACTTTGGTAGGTGGTAAACATGGAATAGCCATGGCGTATAATCCCCCAGAGATTAACGTTGTGGTTGGAACCCGGTCGATGCTACCAACATTGATCGGGTTTGTATTATTCATACTATCAAATATGTTGTTGTTTTGCAAGGATATCATTACATTAAGCCCACATATTGGCCGTCTTTATCTTTCTTGAGCAGTCGAACGTTCCCATTCTTATCAACCAAATCATCCCACTTGATTTTACCATCCTGCAAAAGCTGATACCGATTAGGACCAAGCAAATCCTTTTGATATTTCACGCCCCTGGAATCAAGGAACTTTTCAAAATCACCATTAAATTGTCCAGCCGCTTCAATATCCCTGGTCAATCCCTTGTCAATACTCGTCCCCGCTTGCCGCTCAGTATAGGGCCTTAATGATGCACCGAGTTCGTCAATATCAAGACCAAGCTCTCTCCAGGATTTGGTAACCGGCAACATAAAACAACGGCACCTTAAATGTAAGGGGGGCCTAATATGTTCCTCGTCAAGTTTAAATGTTCGCCCGTCCATACCGGCACACCTCAAGCATGTAGAATAGCCTTTCAAGGAGACTTCAAGAGCCGCACACCATTGTTCTTTGTCAATAATGTCTGAATTGGCATCATAAACAGCTTTGGCCGCATGATTATTTGCGTCTGATATCCACGTCCGGGCCAGGGTGATTGCATCCCGCTCAATCATGTCAAAGGACTCAACCAGGCGGTCAACAATCTTACCTATGCTTTCTCCTTTAAATACCCCGGCCATCATTTCTTCCCTGATTTCATCCGTAATATGGAATTTAAAAGAGTTTGCCACCCAATCTTGGAGTAATTTGCCGCCTACTGGAACATTAACGGCCATTGCCCGGAGTTGGGCCGGACTCACCGACACAAAGTCGAATCCAACTGTCTCGGCAAGTTTCCCGTCAAAACTCAGTATGTTCCCATATTCCCGATATGATGCTTCACCGGCGACCGCCGCCGCCTCCTGGATATTGCCGGTCAATTTTGCTTGAATCCCGAACGTCATATCATTAAGCTCAGCGAGCAATGCGTGTTCCCGGCCCTCCGGCAATCTAAAATCCATCATGTCGATCTGGTGTAAAAGCTCGTTGCGTCCAAGGTTTAATGCCTTCTGGATTGACTTTAGTGCCTCATCTGTGTAGTTTTCAAGCTGGTATTGCCATGTTATGTTACGATACAAAAGCAATAAATCTTTAGTTCGATCCCCGGAGGACATTATGCCATACCCCCCGAACAGACGTGGAATGAAGGTTGCCCGTGAGAAGCGCCGTCTAAGATGGGTTGCCGTAAATGGGCCTGTTTGTACTCCTGAAGATGAATGTCTCCCGCCTGTGGAGAAATCGCATTTATCAAAGCAAAATCAGGATGTTGAAAAATTGACAATTTCACAGGATTAAAACCTCGTTCCGGTTAAAAATCGACTTGCCATAGCACCGGATGGATTGATATTGTTCTTTATCCGGTCTTCACCAATCGCCTCTTGCTCGTCCTCGATTGTCCGGCCTTGCTGGAGGATCTCCCCTTGCTGTAAATTCCAAAGGAAAGTAGATTCTGATATTCGGCCTGCCTGAACAGCCTGAAGTAATGCCGTTACGTCCTGGGGGGACATCCTAGTTGAGACAAAATCTTTATTCACAGATACATGGCAATCTACATCCCTTACTCCAAGCCAAAAACCAATATGTTTTAAAACTTTTGAAAGGCCATTTTCAACGTTACCTGCAATATCTGATAATGTTGAAGAATCTCCTGAGCTTCTTAATCGTACAGTTTCAGCAGATTCAACGCCAGGACGTTGCTCTTCAAGCAATCGAGCGCCAACAACTGCCATTTGGGTCTCCAATCTATCAAGGCCCTTTTCAATGCTAGCAAGACCTTCTCCACCTGTTTGCAAAAACCAGGACTTTGCATTTGGGTCAACAGTGTGGTGCACAGCCCCTGGACCAAGTGGAACAGGCTTACCTTCCTCAAAATTGAACCCCGCAAAACAGGCCGTTGGGAGTGCAGCAAAATGTAATCCATATTGATACGCAACAGTCAATCTCCAATGACCTTTTAAAATATTTAACAAGTCTAAAAGCGGGGGTTTCGAGGGTTCTGCAGAGTTTGAAGACGACCCAAAAAACGTAAATGGAACAAAATTTAAAACCCTACCTTTATATTTTGGTATTCTCGGATTTGGTACCTTTGGAGTTGATTGAACTGGGACGAATTCACTGTGTTCAAGACTTGTACTCCGTCTGTACACAGTCACAGTGAAAATACCGTTGTTAAGTTCAAGTTTTCTACGTTGTTCAATAAGTTCAATATCGTCTGGGTCGTCTTCACTGGGTTGCTCAACCATTTCCTTAAGAACAACCTTGTAATCCTTACCAACAACTTTTGATTCAAGAATACTAAGTGCATCATATAGAGCCACATACGGCTGTTCATTTTCATCAATGTCCACAAGGATACCCAAACGCCCGTACCCAATAACTTCATCACAAACTTGTCTTGCAACATCCTCAAACGAAGCCCCGTCTAGCATGATATTATCAAGGATTTTCATTAAGCTTTCAGGGAATTGAACGTCAATTGGTTTCCGTAAAATAGCACCTTTTAATCCCTGCCGGGTACGGGCCAAAGCATTGTACAAAATCCCAAAGGATACGTACTGTTCATATCCTCCTGATTTACGATGTCCCTCTAATCGGGGGGTATGCCGATCACCCGCTTCTTTAACCGCCCGCTCTCCTTCAAAAAAGTCTCTAAGATCTCGATAGTCTTCTGAGTAATTCTTCTGCATATGTTTCATAGTGTTTTTATTATTTTTTACCATGATGATTGTGTTGTTCCTCCCGGTTGCCGTATTGGGTACTCAGCATGTGTAAAATACCTTAATGCTGTTGTAATATGCTGATACTCAGAATCTTCTTCTAAAAAAGATGAACCTTTTTTCAATTGAACTGTTGATAGTCCTTTGTCAGAATACGGACATTTATGTGGATTAACAAACAATGTCCGCTCTCCTTTTGCATTACAAATTTTAGCTCTTAAACTGTTTTGCCCTGCTTTTATTGGGGGGTTAGACATCGCAGCTTTCATCAAAACTTGAAATCCTTCTCTTCTTAAAATCCTTTCAATTTCTAAATAATCAGAAGTTTGACCATGTTTTTCGCCAATATGCCCAAAAGAATCGCCATACACATGAACTTTGCATGATTTAAAGTCTTTATATCTATCACAAAATTCAAGAGCAGTTTGTTTTGCCACCGCCGAATTTAATACAATTTCATCTACCACGTATAAATTTTGTTTGGCATCCCGTTGCAAAATTGCAGAACTCAATGGTGTATAATTTTGATCATGGGTCCAAAAAATATCACCAAGTGCTGGATCAAAAACATGATCAGTGTGATTTAATACTGAATAATCTTCATACGTACGCCCTGTTGCATTCTCAAAAGAAGCCTCATATTCTTGTTTAAACTGACGTTGTGACAGTTGACGTTTTGCAGCTTCGATAATTTCCTCGGGAAGGATATCCGCACTTTTCCATGTATATCCTTTCCAATCTGGATCACCTGCTGTTATTGCATACTGGTAGCGGTCATAGTAATGGTTTAATCCTTCTGGCACGCCAAATAACCAACACCACGCCTTATAATCCGGCATTGTTGGGTTGAATGTGTCAAGGGCTGGAGATATGTGTTCCCCCCAGGCTTTTTCTTTTAAGTCACCAAATTCGTCAATCCCGCCACCAGCCCAAAAAACACCCTCTATTCTTTCTGGTTTATCAAGTCCCAACACACTTATTGTGCTTCCGTTATCTAAATATATTATTAATTCAGTTTCCGATGGTCGTCTTTCCTGGCAAGATGAAAAAGAAAGCAACTTCAAATCATTCCAAAAAATACGTTTTGCCTGGTCCCTGGTAGGTGCCGCTGCAAAATACGGCATACCTGGGTTTGCCATTGCCTGCTTGACAACATACCTTTTAAAACGTTCTGTTTTACCTGAACGTCTTCCAGCCGGAATAACTTTAAACCTAACATCGTCACGAACAAGAGCAAGCTGGGTATTATGGTCAACCAGTCGATACCATCTTTTTGCTTCCCTTTGTGTTGACAATGGTATTTGCATTATTCTGGTAATATCCCTGATAGTTGCTTAAAAATATCAATTATATTTCCTGTATCTTCATTCTCTTTTTTATCCAATGCATTCAAATTATGCGCCTGGCGTTCAAGAGTAATGCGCTGTGCCCTAACTGCTGCTATGTTTTTGAGTATAATGCTTTTATCTTTCAACGATGGTCTTTTATTTTTTTCAACCCCCGTACCATCCAATTCAACCAACAAAGCATCTTCACGAATTGCTAATGCAACAATTTCTTTTCTATGTCTTAAAATGACATCAGATCCGGTAGTCGCCGCTTGTTCAATAATGTCTCGATCTGATATTCGTTTTTCCTTGTCATATTCGACATTAGACTTTGTGATTAATTGTTCTTCAATACGTGCTTTTATTTTATCAGAAAGATCCCTGGTCCATTTATGTGTTTTAGCATGCACCGAAATTATTCCGTGGCTTACTTCTTTTTTCCAAGTTTGTGAATTTTTATGATCTTCTTTATATTGGCGACATATCCCATGAAGAGACAAAACACCAGCCCTATACAAAGGTTCAATTGAGTCCCAATCAACAAATTTACGTTTTGGTTTTTTTCCAGCCATTTATTTCCCGGGTAATCTTGATAATAAATAAAACACCACAACCAAAATAATTATGACAATTATAACACATATTAGTAACATGTGTCAAGTGTCTTTATAACAGATAAAATACCGCAAACAAAATTTTTGTAATATAACAAAGTGGTATTTTGTATTTTATTCTGAATACAAAACACTGTTCCACAAACAAAACAAAAGAATAA
>Ga0265295_1001878_pt1 | contig 35424 bp, 27 predicted proteins | sample Munlansysbiofilm_FD_192503 | JGI IMG/M metagenome (GOLD analysis project Ga0265295, IMG submission 192503) | Leachate microbial communities from a municipal landfill in Southern Ontario, Canada - Methane capture system biofilm | ecosystem: Engineered > Solid waste > Landfill > Unclassified ... | reverse complement strand
ATTGTGTAAAATAAGTGGACAAAAATCCACTTTTTTTACGTCTAGTTATTTAGAGTATATGTTACATCTATGAAACCAAAGTCTTAAAATAGATGAACAAAATAAAAAGACTATAACGAGAAAAACTCGTTATAGTCAAATAGAAAAGCCTGAGTTTGAATGATCTTAGTTCATCAATAGTGCTATTAAGTATAAAAGATGACCTATGAAGCCTAACAAGGCTAATAGAGACATAAAGTACTTTTCAAACCATGTTCCTAAGAACTGAAGTAAAACACCCAACAACCAATATATAGTGAGTAGACCTAGAATAACAATATATATAATGTGATTTATGACATCAGGAAAGATCCAATAAAAGGATATAAAGCCACTACCTATGATTGCAATTACAATACTAAAAATGGACAACTTTTGTTGCTGGATAAATGACTGGTTTCTACCGCCATTTACTAAGGTATATGGTATTTTGTTAAATAGTATTAAAACGTGAGTTAGTACTAAACCTACATAGAATATCAAACTTAACGTGATACCAAAAAGGATTAACATAGCGACCTCCTATTGTGATTCTTAATTACATTGTAACATATATCAATGAAATATTTTTTTGCAAGCATGCTTCATAAATCGGATACATACTTTAGGTTCTAAACGCTAGTTTTTCATCAAGTAAATGTTATTTTGTCAATAAAGCAGTCATGTTAAGTAAAAATACTACTACTTTAGGTAGTGCACTCTATAACATGATCACTTAAGATACATATTCAATTGAGTTAAGATGAATGGAATACTAAACATTGATGGATAGATTTCATCATAAAAATGGCGACATTTTCGCAATCCATGAAGAATTTTAAAACATTTTATATAAAAGCGGATAAAAACTCGCTTTTTTTCGTTTTATTAAGTATGAGTGCAAATTTTTACTAAAAAATATTCGTTCTTTTTTCTTAATTAATATATACAAAGCGTTTTCAATCATATATTATATAAGTAAAAACAAACGATACATTAAAGGAGTTCTTATGAGAAAGATAGTCACATTATCGTTATTGGTTGTAACACTCTTAACACTTGTGGGTTGTAAGTCATCTAATGCATTTATAGAAGGTGATTTTAAGTATTATAAAACACAAGGCATATCTTACATCATCGGACTGACCGATGATGCAAAAGATAAGACACACCTTGTGGTCCCAAAAACCGCAAGTGACTTACCGATTGCGATTGGTAGAAGTTCATTGTTCAATACAAACAGTGGGACAATCAAATGTGATCAATTAGAAAGACTCTATGTATTCACAACCAGCGAGGCTGGTAGTGGATTAAGTTCTGAGTATCTACCGTCTATAGAGAAGATATTCTATTTCTATATTCAAGGCATAGATTTTGATTTTGATGATAGTGATACATATATAGGTTCATATGGTCCTAGTATCAATGTAAATTTTTATCCTAACAATATAAGCTCTTTCTATGCCAATGTATCTTATCACTATAACTATGAAGATGCTCCAGATGAAGGGTATTACTTCATAGATGACTATGATAATGAATTTATTACTTATATACCGGTAGATCCAATCAGAGATGGCTATCAATTCTTAGGATGGTATAAGGATGAAGCTGCAACGATACCTTGGGACTTTGAAGTAGATAAGGTACCTTTAAAGGTATATGAGAATGATGAGTATCAGTTTGTAGAAACAAAGTTATATGCTAAATGGGGAATATAGTTTCATATAGTATAAGAAGTACCAAGAAAACCAAGGAGAAAACGATAATGTATAAAATTTCTGCAACTGAAAGAAATAATGAGAAATCTGCTGATTTTGAAACTAGATCTCTTTTTCATTTACTGAATTATCACGCAGATAGTAGTGAAATCCATTTTTTTGTAGTAGATTTTTTCAATGACGTTAGTGGAGTAGATAGGTATAGCAACAGAATTTGGGATATTCAATCTAAAGGGAAGTTTGTAACAGCAACACTACTCGGAAACTGTCTAATTACGTTATTCAAAAACTATGTATCAGATTTCTCTTCCAATTTTGTTAGTTACATTTTATATGTTGAATCTATTAGCTCAAGAATACTAATAGATAAAACTATATTAAACTTTGGGATAGAGAATGTAAAAAGTAAAGAAATAAAAAAAGTCAAACAAGGATTACTAGATGAAGCCCAAAGTAGAACATATATTAAAGAATATGGATTAAGTCAAGAAGTCTTGGAAAATAAAATAAATGAGTTTCTCGAAATCGTTACATTTGTTATTGACTCAAAATCGAAATCAGAGTTGATAAAGGATGCAATCACTGTTGATAGCTCAATATATCCATCTGACTCATATTTAAACAATATTTTTAAGCAAATTAGAGATATTCAAGCTTCAAAAAAATTAACTTCTACTGAAGGGGAGATTCTTGTTAGTGTATACGATTTTTTAAAATACAGTAAGTACATTAATGCTGGTCAAATTATATTGTTAATCACAAGCAGATTGATTAATATGGATTTGACTAATGACAATAAAGTACCTCTCTCATTCGTTCCATATGTCAGATTGAAAGACGAGAAAGAAGCTAAAGATTTTCTTGAGGAATGCAGAAACGATATTTACAGAATGATCTTTGATAAGAATAATGTATCAAATTATTGGATGTTTTTCGAGAACGTTTGGAAGACTGTAAAAGATAATCTCACTTGTGATATAGATGCCTTGTTCAACAAACTAAATATGAAAGTTTATAATTTAGTGCCTTTAGACATAAATTCAATTAAATTTTTTATCGCACTTGTAAAGGATGGTATGAGAAAATGAAAATACTTAACGTTTGGTTCGGAAATAGGGATGAAGCTTTCCACGAAAGTCGATTTTCAGATGGGATAAACTTAATTTATAGTCAAGGTCTAAATAATAGAGGCAAAACGGTTATGATCCAATCATTGTTATTTGCACTTGGATCAAAACCTAAATTCCCTTATGGATTTGATACAGAAAAAAACAACTACTATATTGTTGAAATAGAAGAAAACAATAAACGGTTTATCATTTGCAGGAAAAGAGACACGTTTATAGTGAGAGATTCTTTAGGGAACATTAATCTACTACAGTCTGAATCTGAATTTAAAAGATACTACAATGAATCGATTCAAAAGTTACCTCAAATCAACAAAGATGGCCGATTAAGTACTGTTTATTTATCATTATACAATCAGATGTTTTTTCTAGGACAAGACGGGAAAGATACATCAACACTGTATAATTTAAGCTATTACAATAAAAGTGATTTTATAAATATGTTCTACTCCATTATGGGTTACTCAAATATTATAACTAGTGATGAAATCACTATAATTAAACATGAAATTGACGTTATAAATGAGAAAATCGAGACTTTAAGGTATAGAAATAAGGTTTTAAATAACAAAAATCTTGCAGCATCTCTTGTTTCATATTCTGCTAATAAGATTGAAATTGATTCGAAACTTAAGAAACTCGAAAGAGTTAAAGAAATACTATCATCCTATAAAAAAGAGCGAAATCGACTATTGAGTAGAAAAACAAAAAATGAAATACTATTGGATGAGTTAAATGGATTAAACAGAACAGTTTCAGAAGGATCATTATATTGTATGGAGTGTGGCTCTAAGCATATTGGCTTTCAATCTTCTAAAGAGGATATAACCTTCGATGTATCTGATTCTGATATCCAAATGCAAATATTAAATAATGTACGTAACAGGATAGAAACCGTAGGAGAAGAAATAATTAAAATCGATCATGAAATTGACGAACAACGAGCAATATTGACTGAATTACTTAAAGATAAACATGTTACTATGGAAAACTTGATACTTTCAAAAAAAGATATTTTGGAGGCTAAGCCAAATGATATTGAAATACAAGAGTTAAATACACAATTAACTAATCTCAAATCAAAACTGGAAAACTCGAAAGTGACCGAAGAAAATCAACAAAAAAATCGAGATATTGCGATGAAAGATTTGATCAAATTAATGAATAAGATTTTTCATGAAATTAACTACGATGGTAATCCTAAAGATGTCGAATTGTTTACATCAAGAGGAGAAGTTGTATCTGGAAGTGAATCAGCTGCTTTCTATCTAGCAAGATTTTATGCATTTCAGAAAGTCACAAATCACAATAATCCAATTATTATCGATGATTTTAGAGAAAAAGAACTATCTTCGACAAAAGAAAAAATGGCAATCAATATGTATAGCGAATTGTCAAATCAAATCATTTGGAGTTGCACATTAAAAGATGAAGAAATTCATAAATATGACAATTTTGAACATGTGAATCAAGTTGACTACACTGGTTTTCCCGACAGCCATTTGCTTAATAAAAAGGATGTTATAGATTTAGCAAATGTATTAAATTCGTTATCAATTAAGTTATAAGTCCAGTAATGAAAAGGTATCGGTGATAATAATGAGTAATGAAAATAAGAAGGAAGTCACAAACTTAAAAGAGTTTATTGAGATTTTTGAATCAAAACTTAAAATTGATTTCAGAAATCCTAGTATTCGCCTCTATTATCGAGGTGAAGACAAAGACAACAAAAAAAATAGATGTCTTCCATCTATAATTAGATCAGATTATGATGAAAAAGGAAATTACTATAAGTTTTTGAGAAGACACCCTGAGGAGTTTAAAGGACTTTCAAACCTTGATGTGTTGTCGAAAATGCAGCATTTTGGTATTCCAACAAGACTACTTGATATCACTACAAATCCATTAGTAGCACTATTTTTCGCATGCTATGGGAATAATAATAATTCTCATGGTCACGTTTATATTTTTAAAGCAAATAAGGACAATATTTTAACGTATGATTCAGACAGAGCATTGCTGTTGTCAACGTTACCAAAACTATCAATGAAAGAGAAGATGCTAATAAAATCACATTTAATGGAATGTAATGATGATGAGATTCGACCAGAACATTTAAAGGAATCGAGTGATATTTCTATAGAAATAAAAAAGGCAATGTCTAAGTTTATATACGAATGTGAAAGAGAAAGAGATGCGTTTAAAGATCATCACGTCGTTCCAGAGCATTTAAGTGAAGTTTACTATGTCAAACCACAATTCTCTAGTTTAAGAATGAAGCTTCAAAATTCACTTTTTATGCTATTCGGAATATCAAATAATGTGCAAATATCCGATAATGATTTCTTCCAAGAAAAAGTATCAAAAAAAGAAGTGATTGACATTGTTATCTCTAGGGAATCGAAGAAGAAAATCCTTTCTGAATTAAAATTTGTATGCGGAATTAGCTATGCTTCACTATTTGGTGATCTTGACTCTACTGTAGTGGAAAATAAAGAACAACTTTACAATATATATAATGAAGAAGTTCTGGGAAATATTGATTGACTTATGTGATGTTAGTTTAACTTGATATGATTATATTTGATTTATTAACTTTAGCAAAGTACACTTGCGTAATGTATAACAAAGATTAAGTCTCCATGTCTATACTATATATCAAGCTTAGGTTTGATACAATCGTATCGGCCTTTTTGTTTTCAGAAAGGCGTTATCTCCATATATTCCAAGTTCCGCGAAGATAATATATGCTAAAATTGTAATAATATATTGCATGATTATTTATCGATGTCTAACTTTTTACGATTAGCCAACCATTTACACGATTACCATAAGGTTCTTTTAGTGAGGAGTTGAAATCTGTCATGGTGGGATTTGGCGGATTTCCCAGTTGATTATCTGTATAGTCTATCGTAACAAGATGAAGGTTTATTAACTGTAAATCGTGTCAATTTTGATAAAAATCGCTTTAAAATCAAGGTTTACTTTTATAATGACCATAATATTGTTATAATGTTAATAATTACACTAGAAAAACTCTATGCGAATCTTCGAGGGGGGATATTATGCCTATAATCGATAATAAAAACTTAACGATGCAACATGCTTTAGCAAAAGCGCTAGAAAATACTGATAGAATTGATATTAGTGTCGCATTTTTTTATTTTAATGGTTTTGAACTGTTGGCTAAAGAGCTACTCGATAAAAAAATAAGATTATTAATTGGAATGGAAATCGATCCAAATTTTATACCAGAAATTGTAAAAGCTTCAAAAGATGGAGCAGTCGATGTTTCGTTATATCAAATTAGACCTGCAACAAAATCAGCCCTCAAAATTAAAGAAAATTATATCAAGGCAGTTATCGGATTGATTAATGATTCTGATATTTTTGACGAATCAACAATTGTTGATGCTCTTGAACTTTTCATGAGCAAAATCGCTGATGGAAGCCTTGAAATCAGAAAACGACAATCTATTGATCATTCTAAATACTACATTACCCACAATAAAATAGGAGATTTATTCCAAACAAAGACCGGAACAGTAATAATGGGTTCTGCTAATTTCACATTTAAAGGCTTACTTGGTCAAGGTGAAACGAATGAACAGTTTGATACATTAGAAAAATATACAGAATACACTGAAAAGTTTGAGAGAGAGTGGAACGATTCTATTCCTATTGTTGACGAATATAGCAATGAAGAGTTTATCCAAGAAATAAAGAACAAGACATGGCCATATAAAATGTCTACTCCATTTGAAATGTATATAAGGGTTCTTGATGAGGTTTTCGGCAGACATTTGGAAGAAGATATATTGACTCCAGCCCAAATCACTGCAAAACAGTATGCAGATTTGGAGTATCAATTAGATGCGATAAGAATGGGGATTGATCGTATAAAACGGTATGATGGCGTCATTATCGCTGATGTCGTTGGACTTGGTAAATCAGTTATCGCTTCTGCAATTGCACGCAATTTCGATGAATATTTGACTGTAATTATTGCTCCACCACATTTACTTGGACAATGGGAAGACTATAAGATAGAGTTTAATTTGCGTGCAGCAAAAGTATACAGTTCTGGAAATATAAAAGTGTTATATGAACAATTCAAAATTTCAAATAAGCCATTACTAATTATTATAGATGAGGCTCACAGATTTAGAAATGAAGAAACAGATGACTACAAGTTATTACATCAAGTTACACGAAGCCATTCTGGCAACAAAACAGTTCTTTTGACTGCAACCCCATTCAATAATGCACCTAAAGACATCTTTTCTTTAGTTAAGTTATTTCAAATTCCTGGTCGTTCAACGATCAGATCTGTTGATAATTTAAGTTTTAGATTCCGAAATCTGATTGATAGATATGTAAAACTTAGAAGAGACATTCGCAAGAATAATGTCGATTCTTTCGAGTTACACCAGGAAACCATAGCAATTGCTAGTGAACAAAGACGACTTATAGAAAATGTTGTTATTAGAAGATCTCGTCTTGATTTAAAGAATATAACACGTTATCGAGATGACCTAAAGAAACAAAAAATAGAATTTCCAGAAGTGATTGGTCCCAACTTAATAGACTACAATCTTGGTGAACTTAACGACTTGTATCTTGAAACCCTTTCTAAATTAGTAGATGGTTATACTGCCGCTAGATACCAACCAACTAAGTATGGAATCGATTCTGAAGAATTCAAGAAGTATTTTGGTGAAGACATGGATGAGAGAGGTCTGATGATTGGTCAGTTAAACTTAGCTAATCATATGAAAAGACTTCTCGTCATGCGTTTTGAAAGTTCAAAATTTGCATTTCAAAACACTTTGAAGAAAATAATCACAACCAATCAAATCATTGAAAAATGGTGGAACAAATTTGATGGTGTACCAATCATGAAAAAAGGTGCTCTTCCTGACCCTGATGATTACACGGAAGAAGATGGAGAAATATCTGTTGATTTCGATGCAGATATCGAAAAACTAAAGAAGTCAAAGGGTCTCATTGTTATACCAAAAGATATGTTTCAGTACAAAGATGAATTTGAAAGAGATCTATGCAGTGATACGAAATTACTAACTGAAATTTACGATGAGTGGTTTGGGACAGATAAGTATAAAGACATAGATCCTAAATTAGATGCAATTGATCTAGAAATTAAGAAACTATTAAAAGATAATCCAAATCGCAAAATAGTAATATTTTCATCTTATGCAGATACGGTTAATTATTTATTTGATAAATTAAAGGATAACCCAAGAATTATCAAGTATACTTCAGCAGATCCAAATAATCTAAGAAAAACAATTAAAGCAAATTTTGATGCTGCGGTTCTTTTTGAAAAGCAAGAGAACGATTTTGATGTTGTTTTAACTACAGATGCATTAAGTGAGGGTGTCAACTTACACCGAGCTGGAGTTGTTATCAATTATGATATTCCTTATAATCCAACTCGAGTGATCCAAAGAGTCGGCCGTATAAATCGTATCAATAAAAAAGTTTTTGATAAGATATTTGTTTATAACTTTTTCCCGACATTGATTGGTGAAGCAGAAACGAAACTGAAACAAATTGCCACATTAAAAATTACATTAATCAACGCAATTATTGGTTCTGATACTAAGCATTTGACACCCGATGAAAATCTAGAATCATTTTTTAAGAGTCAATTTGATCAAATGACAAGTGAAGAAGATCAATTGAGTTGGGACACTATTCATTTAGAGGCGTATGAAAAAGCTAAAAAAGACGAAAACTTAATGACTAGTGTTAAGGATATACCTAGACGATCTAGAATACAAAGAATTAACACTGGATATCAAGGGACGATTGCATTCGGAAAAAAGGGTTCTGATTCTGTTTTTGCAATTTCTAATAGTTTTGAGCAACCGAAGGTAATCAGTGTAGAGGAAGCAATTCCATATTTTATGGCTAATAAAGATGATGAAGCACATGAAGTGAGTCAAAATTTTAGTGATCTTATGAATGTAGTTAAAAATAGATTATTTGCCAAAAATAGTGTTCCACAGATTAAAGGTAGACGACAAAAGTCTATTGAAAAATTAAGTGCAGTTAAATCCTTGAAACCTCAGTTTGCTAACTATTGCAGTGATTTGATTAAAATTATACGAGAGTTTGATGACCTTTCGGAAGGCACACTTAAAGATATTATGGACATTGATTTGAAGCAAATAGATATTTTCAAAGAAAAATTAGAGTCCATAGTTTCACAAAAACTTGTTCAGAATATTCTAGAACGTGCAGAAAGAACCGAAGACTCAAAAGAATTGTTACTTTTATTGGAGGAGCATGAAAATGAATCTTAATCAGTCATATAATCGTGAAACTTTTATCCAAATCATAAGTAATCTATCATCAGATTTTAAAAAAGATATCCGGGCATTTGATTACAAATCAAAGGTTATAGAAAATGCATATCTTATAGGTAAAATAGAGTCGCTTGATGTTCAAGTGATTGAAATTGAGATTTCTGGTAATGTTAAAAACAGGATAAAAATAACTAGTGAGGCATTTAAATTATTGAATATATTAGCTGCGCAAAGTGCTTTAGTAAGTTTTTTTAGCAACAACAATACCTCAGGAAAATGGAGATTTTCATTATTAACAACAGATTATAAAATAATAGACGGAAATGTTTCAAAAGAGCAATCTAATCCGAGAAGATATTCTTATGTTTTGGGTTTAAACAGCAAATTATATACTCCTAAAAAGTTCCTAATTAATAAAGGTCCAATTTCAGATATTGAAGATCTCAAGAGTAGATTTTCTCTTGCTGTTGTTAACCAAGAATTTTATGCTCAATTGGCAGAACTTTATACGAAATTAATAGGAGGTAATGTTTCAAAAGGAAGCAATGTAATCCAATATAAAGGAATGCTTAGAATTAATGGTAAATATAGTCAAAACGTTGAACATCAAGAATTTGCAATAAAACTGATTGGTAGGCTCGTTTTCTGTTGGTTTTTAAAAGAAAAAAAGAGCAGTAATGGAATTAGCCTTATTCCAGAAGTATTGCTATCTAGTGGTTTTATTAGAACTGAAAACTACTATAATCAAATTCTCGAACCCTTGTTTTTTGAGTTATTGAATACGAAAATTAGTAGAAGAAAAGGTAAATATAAAGATGATAAATATAGTGTAATCCCATATTTAAATGGTGGATTATTTAAGCCTCAAAGTAATGATTACTATGACACCAAGAATTATGGGAAAAAAGAAGAATTGCTGCCAATATATATTCCGAATCAATGGTTTTTAGAGTTTTATGAACTTTTAGAACAATATAATTTTACAGTTGATGAGAATACAAACAATGACATAGAATTATCAATTGATCCAGAAATGTTAGGAAGAATTTTTGAGAACCTGTTAGCTGAAATAAATCCAGAAACTGGCGAATCAGCTAGAAAAGCGACAGGAAGTTTTATACCCCAAGAGAAATTGTTGAACACATGGTTAACAATAGTATGGTTAACTATTTAGCAGAAAAGACATCTATTAGTGTGAAAAGACTATCAGACTTTTTAGATGAAGTTGGAACTTCTGAAAATATATCACATCATTTTACTGAAAAAGAAAAGAGTTCAATAATTTATAGCCTATCAAAAGTTAAAGTGATAGATCCGGCATGTGGTTCTGGCGCTTTTCCGATAGGCATACTTCAAAAAATGGTATCTATTTTGCAATTCATTGATCCTGACAATTCAAAATGGATTGATACTCAATTGAAGAATGCAAATGATGAACTTAAAAAACATATTCTTGAGAGTTTTAATAAAAATAATCTTAATTATATAAGAAAACTGGCATTGATTAAAGACAGTATTTTCGGTATTGATATTCAACCCATAGCAACAGAAATTGCTAAATTGAGATGTTTCTTGACGTTAATTGTTGAGGAAGTTGTTGATGATAATGAGCCTAATAGGGGTATTAAACCTCTTCCCAATCTTGACTTTAAGTTTGTAACTGCTAACTCTTTAATTAAATTAAATGATGATTATGGGTTTGGTGAAAGAGAGTTGATAGAAAAATTAGGGTCAATTCGCGCACAATATTTTACTGCCTCATACGAAGAGCGCTTGGAGTTACAGTCACAATTTTCTAATATACAAGTTGATATGAGTATTTTTATATCTGACTTCTGGCAAAGTGCAGGAGGAAACCCTACATTAGAAAAACTTAGAAGATGGAAACCATTTGACTACGAATCAACTAGCTGGTTTGATTCGGAATGGATGTTTGGTGTATCAAAGTTTGATATTATTATAACAAATCCACCATATTTGGATTCGGAGCACATGACAAGACAAATGCCTGAAATGAGAGAGGAATTGTCACAACTCTACTACACTGCTAGTGGCAACTGGGATTTGTTTGTGTTATTTATAGAGTTATCAAGTAAATTATTAAACAAAACAGGAACTATGGTTTTCATTGTCCCTAATAAACTTTTATCTCAAAAATATGCAGATAAATGTAGAGAAATATTGTTTAAGAACAATTATATTACAGAGATTAGAGATTATTCGAGAGTGAAAGTTTTCAAAGATGCTGATGTTTATCCAATTGTTATGACAGTATCAAAACAGAAAAGATCAGAAACAATTGATGCATTTATTATGAATGATGTTGATCAATCCTCAATAAAAATTACGATGGATAGAAAAGATGTTAATAAAGATAATTTAGATATGCTATTTATTGAAGATGAGATTGCTTTAAGTATATTATTAAAAATGGATTTAAATAAGAGACTCCAAGATTATGGAGCTGACATTAGGGATGCCAGCACTGTGAGTGATGCCTATAGTATGAAAGAACTTATTTTTGACTCTAGAGAGAGCATAACTCCATCATTTAAATTACTTAATTCAGGTACAATTGATCCGTATGTCTCATTATGGGGAATTAAAAAAACCCAGTATATAAAGGATTCTTATATGTATCCAAGGATTAATCATAGTGATTTAAAAAAAATAAGGAATAAATATGATGATGCTATAAGTGAAAAAATAGTAATTGCAAATATGACAAACAGATTGGAAGCTTACTATGATATTGGAGAGTATGTTGCATTAAAATCCACAATACTTATTAAAGATTCTTCCGTAAACCTTTTATCATTAAGTGGATTTATTAATAGTAAATTATATACTTTCTATTATAGAAACAAACATAAATCAACACAAATGTCTGGTGGAGCATTGAGTATAAGCAAAAGTAGAGTTGAAAACCTTCCTATACCAAACATGAATAAAGCAGACTCTGACACCTTAAATAATCTGGTAATAGATTACATCAATAAAAAAGATATAAATATAATATTAGATATCGACAATTTAATTTACAGGTTATTTGATTTATCACCTGATCAAATTGAGTATATGGATAAGATTAATTTAATTGGCTAGTTTTTTATTAGTGAGTTAATCTGCATTAAAAGTACAATTCCATTGAAATAGCAGTCCAATTAGTTGGATTTGCTATTTTTTTTATAAAACCCGAACTTTTCTCCATTTTCTGCGGACTAAGATATAGAAGGAGAGAGATTTTCATAAGTTTCCGGCAAACTACATCATTCCTTGCCATTAACCATTGAAGAGATAATTCTCTCAAAAAATGAAAGAGGTGTTCAAAATGAAAGAAAACAATAAGTACTATGATGACTGGGATGATGAAGATGATGGATTACCAAGAATTATATCGGTTGCAGAATTTTTGGGTAATCCATCTAAACTACCTGAAGAAGTTATTGAAAGCGTTGTGCGTCAAGGACATAAAATGATGATTTCTGGTGCTTCAAAGTCTGGGAAAAGCTTTTTATTGATTGAATTAGCTATTGCACTAGCAGAAGGAACGAAGTGGCTTGGGTTTCAATGCAGAAAATCAAAGGTAATGTACATTAACTTGGAGATCGATCGCAATAGTCTTATTCATCGGTTTATAGACATCTATGAAGTGTTAGGCATTAAACCAAAGAACGCACATAGTATTTCTATTTGGAATTTAAGGGGATCCTCCAAACCACTCGATGAACTAATACAAGAACTTATCCAAAAAGCAACTCTTCAAGGTGCTGATGTGATTATTTTAGATCCTATCTACAAAGTGATGATGGGTGATGAAAATAATGCGACAGATATGGCCAACTTAACTAATCTCTTTGACAAGATTTGTTATGAGACTGGATGTACATTTGTCTATAGTCATCATCATTCCAAAGGAGCTCAAGGGTTCAAGAAGTCTATGGATCGTGCATCAGGGTCTGGTGTTTTCGCTAGAGATGCAGATGCCCAGGTGGATATGATTCAACTCAACTTAGTCGAAGTGCCATTAAAACACAAGTCTGATGATTCAGCAACTGCTTGGCGACTAGAAAGCAGTCTAAGAGAATTTCGAAGCTTTCAACCAGTCAACATATGGTTTGAGTATCCAATACATAGAGTGGATGAAGCAGGAAAACTAAAGAAGAATTATGCTGATGGCGATCCAAGAGCCAACCTTACCAGAAGTTATAAACGAAATCAGACGACTGATTCACGTAAAGAAGAATTTGATAAAGCATTTGATACGAATAAGAGGAAAGATGGAACCTGTTTTGCCTTTGTTCTTGCAGAGTATTTAGGGATTGCTGAAAGAACTGTTAGAGATCGAGTCATAGAATTCAGTGATGAATATGTCACCAAAAAGGGTATCATATCTCGTAAAAAGTGAAGTTGGAAAATAGGGAAAAATGCAATTTCCGTCAGAATTTCCTGATTTTGGCAGAAAGGTAAAAAACACCTATCTTCCAACTACCAAAAAAACTGGCGGATAGGCCTTATATAGTTGGATGTAACCAACACGCTAACGCATGTTTGTAGGATAGGGCTTGAAAGCCTGCCCTATCCCAAACAATGCATTATCGTTAGCACTTGCCTTTCTGCAAAAGAAAAAAACCAAAAAAGTAAAAAACTGGTTAGCAATTACAATTATTTCTGACTGTTCTTAAAAAAGATTCTTGAGATAACTTAGAGTTGTTTTGTAGAAATTGTTAAAATAGAGAACGTAAGCAGTTATCTAATAAGAAGGAATTCGATGAGCATGGAAGCTTAATTGATAGATAACCTCGTTTTTGTCATCCATGTTTGATATAATGAGTATAAAATGGGGGTGCTCAAATGAAGCATTTATATAACTTTATTATCTCAAAAATTAAAATCGTTATTGGACTAATTTTAATTTTGGCAATACTTTATGTTGTATTCATTGTTCTTGCTAACAGTCAGGAACTCAATTATTTGAAGGTCATTAAAGATATACTAGGTGGAGTATCATTTGCTTTATCTTTATCGTTGGCTCTATCGCTAAATATTAATGTAGCGAATTATAAAGCGGATCAACAATATTTTGTTCAGGGTGATTTGCATCAACATAACACAGATCAAGTTATATCACTTGAAGCAGCAGAAAAAAACGAAGTATTAAAAACAGTTAACAAGATTGCAAATGCTACTCAAACATTGGCATCAATATTGAGTCTTGAAGATATGAAGAAACCAATGGGCTTTATTCCTCTGAATGCACAAAGAGATGTCATCTATAATCAAAGAAAGTTTATTGCACATATTGAGGGTCTAAAGAACAAATTATCTGACGGGTTATTAACGATTAAAGACAATGATTTTGTTACTATTGTAAACGAATGTATTAGTATTTGTGATGAGATAAAAACCGAATATAACAAGTTGTACAATGTATCGCAATCACCGATCTTAAATCAAATTAATTCACTTAGAACTAGTACAGTTGATAATCTGAAATCATTAGTCCTAAAAATAAAAGAGAAGAACTTAGAACTTAGAAATAAATCATAACCCCCCCGGTCTATGGTTCATCGAGTCGCTGGGGTACCGTCCGAGGGGCATTTCACTTACACGGGACCAATTTTTTGAAAATTTGGAAATTAGTTCTGAATTTTTATAAATACTTGGAAATAACCAATCCATTTCAACTAATACCTGATAATTTCTATTTTTGTATAGTTATAACTTTGGTGAACCAGTATCGACATTTAATCCGCTTGATAAACCACCAACGATTTGATTTGTCGGCTTTTAACCACTCTATTGAATAAGAAACTAGGGTTTAATATTCAAACAAATCGTTGAGCCTAAAACACACTACATAGAATTACCATTACAACCTATACAACTTAACCTCATCCATTTCACTCAAACACTCATTCCATTATTTCAGTTGGATGGGTGTTTTTTTGATTTGTAATGCCTCAACGATTTGATTTATAGGTTTTTTCTCTATACCTCTAATTAATACTTGTTTAAACAAAATAAACAAATCGTTGGGGTAATACCGGCAAAATGGGTGACACCTCGCCATTAACCATTGAAGGAGAAAATATTCTTTTTCAAAAACCCGAACAATCACACGATTTTTGCGGACTAAGATATAGGAGGTATTAAACCATGAAAGCAGAAATGAAAACCAGAATCAGACAATTAAGAAGTGAAGGGTATGGTTATAAGAGAATAGCGAAAGCGTTAGAGCTCACATTGAGTGTCGTCAGGTATGCGGTGAACAAAATGAGTGATGAGGATCTACTTGAAGGTCATTGTGAGAAGTGCGGTATCAAAATCAAATCCATCAAAGGTAAAAAGAGAAAAAGATTTTGTTCTGACCGGTGCAGATGGGATTGGTGGAACAAACACCAAAAAGAAGTTGACAAAAAGGCGTTTTATACGCATGTATGTAAATGGTGCAATCAAGAGTTCACATCTTATGGAAACAACAGAAGAGTGTATTGCAGCCATGAATGTTATATCAAATTCAAATTAAACAAAGGAGAAGTTAAAGATGGATTGCAGTAATGTAGAGAAGTATTTATTATCAGTAGTACCCGTAAAGTCCATGTTTGATATTGGTCTTTTAGCAAAACAAGAATACAACCAAGCAGAGCATTATTTGGCTGACAAATATTGTATCAATAAGGGTAACCTTTATCGCCTGATTGACTTGACTATTCCCCCTAGTAGAGTGATAGATATAGTATCAATCAAGGAGGTCAAAGATGAAGAGGAAAGTCACAAGTATAAGCACGTTACCAGAGTTAGCAAAGTAGCTTAGAGTTTCGACTATTAATTAAGTATTATTGAGAGAATTAGTTGATATTATTATCAACAAATCCATCGAAATGTTTACTTACAATTGCAATCAAAAGTTCGATAAAGTCAATAAATAGTTAGTTCATAGCATACGGTTTAAAAGATTCATCAAATTCAAATCTATTGATTTTTTTCCAAATCAAGTACAAAAGGGATTTAACTTACTTAACAAATCTTTACGAGTGCACTCACGCTAAGAAAGATAATCTAGTAAAAGCTAGTTATAACATGAAAGCTCAAGAACCAAATTTTAGTGCTACAAAATCATACTTAAATAGTGTTTATTGAGAATCTCTAGTAATAGAATGAACCTTTATGGTTGCTTTGATATTAAAGAACATTTCTCCCCGGTGATAACAGTATGATATTTAAGCTAAACATTGGGAATGAAAAATAAGCTCCTAATTTTTAATATATTTCTAGGATAATTTATATCATGTGGTTTAGAGTTGATTTAATATGTAATTTAATAATGGTCTCGTATAAATATATTAAGCATGTTATAATTTTTTTGAGGTCTCAAACAATCAATGACTAATAATAGGGAATACCGGCGTTAATAATAAAAATTTATGTGTTGAATTTCATTAATATTGAGAAGAGGGGATAATAATGTTGTTTTTTAAGAAAAAGAAAAAAGAGAATATGAGTTATAAAATAAATCAAAAAACAAAGGATTTAGAGCAAATTGATTCTGTTTTGATTTCTGTAAGTTCGATTTCATCTATTAACAACGAAGAAGCAATAGTCGAAAAAGGGTTTTCACCAGTTGAAATCGACAAATTACCTTTAGATTTCAAGATTGATGACTTAATTTTGCATGAAATTACTGATATATCATTAATCACGAGAATTAACGGGCTCGTTCAAAACGGGACTCAACAACTACTTCATAATTTGCACCAAGACGCAATCCAAAAAGGATTTGAAAGTGCTGGGGAGTTGTTAAAATCGGATATACCAGTAGGGCAACTCACTAAAGCAAAAAATATACCCGGCGGTTTACGGGCAACGCTTATGGGTAAAAATGGTATTGAAAAAAATGCAATTCTTACGGAAATTGATTCCTCTAAGCTTGCGCAATCTGGAAATGTTGCTGTTGGGATTGCTAAAGTGATGAATATTTCATCAATGATAGTTGGTCAGTACTATATGAGTCAGGTATGTTCCAAATTAGTCGATATCAATAAAAGTATTAGTTCGATAGGTGATTTTCAGCAAAGAGAATTTAAGTCTAAAATTATGGCTTTGATCAATAACGTAGAAGAAATTTCAAGATTCAGTTCAGAGATACTAGAAAATCACGAATTAAGAAGAATGGAACTTTATCAACTCAACGGATATAAAAATGATGCGGTTCAATTGTTAGAGCAAGTAAATATTTCTATACAAGATTTGACAAAAAAGAACATAACCAAAATTTTGGAATACCAATCTTCAGTAGATGAATTAGAGAAGCTTTTGGCATATCAAGGTACACTAACGATTATATTAGAAGAAATTAGTAAGCTGATTTATACACTTAATCTCGGTGAGGTGTCTTTGGAGAAATGTTTCTCATCTTTTGATAACATTTGTAATCACTCTAATGAGTCAAGGATTTTGATACCAAAATGGCATCAATCAACTATGACAAAACTAGGTATAGAACTTGTAAAAAATAGATATAAAAAACGAGGTGTCGAAAGTTTTGTTGCTAAACCACTCTTATTAATAGATGAAAAGTGGAATTACAAACAATTAGAATCGGATCTAAGAAAGAAAATTTTACATCAACAGAAGAATACAAAGGTTGTGACAAATAAACCAGAAATATCATTTGAAGATAATGTGGAATTAATACTTAAGGATGGAAAATATTATTTCGTGCACAAGGGGACATGATACAATAACTCCAAATTTCATGTAGAAACAGATAATTATGAAATTAGAGCTAAGATAGATACAGAGGGAAATTACTAGATAACAAATTATCAAATATGAACCTTGAGTTCATAGGTGTCACACTAGCATTCATATAAAATTAAGTTATGAGATATTTAGGAAACATGAGCAAGACTAGCACTAAAATATTGTGCAGGAAAAATAAAATGAGCATCAAAGAATTACATAACCATTTGGGGATTAAGCAGTCGAAATCAAAGTATAGCATTAGCGATGTTATTAAAATATGCAATTTCTTTTGTGTAAACTTGTCTGACTTAATCAATTGTGAATTTACTAATTAGTTTTTAGATGATAAAATGATAATACATCCATATGTGCCGAACGATGAATATCTCATGGGAGGTATAGAATATGGGTGAAATCAAAAAATATCGAGAAGATTATAAAATAGAATTAGGATTAAGAATTAACAAAGCTAGAAATGATAAGGGATTATCGATTCTAGATCTTGCGATAGGCCTTGACGTCGATCCAAGAATGATTTGTTATTATGAATCTGGTAAGAGAGGAATCTCTTTAGATAAACTAATTCTAGTATGTAACATACTCGATATATCGATTGAAAGCCTCCTAAGCAATTAGGCAGGCTTTTTCATTTTTGAACTCTGGGTTCATAATCACAATTTAAAAATCTGTATATAATGAAATCACAAAAGGAGATACACAACATGGAAAACTTGAAAAAATTTGTTGTAACAGCAAAGTGTGGACACGTAGGTAAGAATTATTACACAATTAAAAAATTCGCAATAATGGCAGAAAACAAAAGTGATGCTGCACAAATCACTAGATTTATTCCAAGAGTGAAACATCACCATAAAGATGCAATTATCGAAGTCATTGAAGTGGATGACATGGCATTTAACAAACAATTGGTCATCAATAATGATGATCCATACTTTAAAGTTTCAAACAAACAAGAACAAAGTATGCAGTGTGAAGAATTGGAAGTATATGAAGAAAAATTAATTGAGACATTAAAGAGCAACAGAAGAGACAGCATAAACTATAGAATTAGAAAAATAAGAATAATTGAAAAATATTTTGAAAGGATGATCCACAACTATGCATGATGATATTTACAATCAAATACAATCAATATCGAAAATTGTTGAAGAGTCAGATGATAATGAAATGTTTATTGAATTAATCATCAATAATAAAGAACACAGAATAATCACATTATTGAAGCATTATTTCCTTTCTATCAATGGTATAATAAGATTAAAAGAAGATAATGATATCGATATCAATAAACTGGTGTTACTAAATCAATTTTTTAAAAGCATATTAACTAATGAAGAAAAAGTGGATCACAATCAAATGGAAGTGTTTATCCAAAAATGCAGTCTAGAGTATAAAAAGAATCATTCAATGAAAACTAATGATATTGAATCAATAATGTCAGAAATATCTAGAATGATATTTGAAGTGAATAGTATAGAAGGATTTATGAATGAAGATGAAATGTTTAATGAATTAATAGAAATAGTTCAAGGGAGGATAAAAAATGGACATCAATAATTTTGTAAAAACAGAAGCGAAATCATTACCTATATTTTTATTATTAGATACAAGCGGTTCAATGAGTGGCGAAAAAATCGCATCACTTAATTCTGCAGTATTAGATATGATTAATGATTTTAAGAATGAAAGACTAACTGAAGTATCTCTTTTAGTTTCTATTATTACATTTGGAGGCGTGGCAAATCTACACACTGAGCTTTCACCAATTAAAAACTTTGTGTTTAATCCATTATCGGCAGGAGGTATGACTCCATTAGGATCAGCACTAAAGATTTGTCAAACCATAATCGACGATAAGGAGAAAGTATCGAGTAAAGGCTATAAACCTGTCGTCATATTAGTATCTGATGGTATGCCAAATGATGAGTGGAGAACTCCGCTTGATAATTTTATTAATGGCAAACGTAGTTCGAAGTGCGAAAGATGGGCTTTAGGTATAGGTGCTGATGCAGATTTTAACATGCTTGAGTTATTTCTTAATGATAAAGAAAAAAGAGTATTTGCTGCAAATGAAGTACTTGAGATAGCAAAATTCTTCAAAATTGTCACGATGTCAACAATAGCAAGATCGAAAAGTATTAATCCTAATGTGTCTTTAGATTTTAATGTACTAGAAGAAAAATTTAAAGAAGACAAACCTAGTTTCAAGTTTTAATTATGGAAAAAGGATATGGTGCTTCAGTATCAGGGTATAGATCCCTTAAAAAGAAGAAAAAAAATCAGGACTCTTATCTTATAAAATACTACAGGAGTCATTTGATTGCGGTTGTATGTGATGGTTTAGGCAGTAAAAAGCATTCAAAACGAGCTAGTAAAAAGGCTTGTTTTGTTGTTTATAAACTAATTAAAATTGCACTAGATAAACGTCATTTAGATACTGAAAGATTAATAGATTCAATTAAAAAACGATGGATGAAATCAATTAAACCTTATACACCAAAAACATCGGACACTACATGTTCTTTTGTAATTAACAATAACAAAAATATATTATTAGCGCAACTTGGTGATGGAATGATTGTTATTTCAATAAACGACAAATTATATATGAAACAAGAACCAATTAAGGATTTTACTAATATGACACAATCTTTAGGAAAATCTAATAACAAAGATTGGCAAATTAGTGTTATTGACAAGTTAGAAAGTGAACATTTCAAAATTATGATTTGTACCGATGGTGTGAGTGAGGATTTATATGAGGATAAAATAGAAGATTTTGTGAATGCACTGAGTAAACTCATCATATCAAAAAAGAAAAATAATAATAGAAATATAAAATCAATATTAAAAGAATGGCCAAATAAGCATAATTTAGATGACAAAACGATTGTGATGGTGAAATGAATGATAGAAAATCAAATCAAGAAATTTAAGGATCAAAACAGTAATGACATATACATTACTGAAAAAATTGGATCTGGTGGGCAAGGAATGGTCTATAGAACTAAAGATAGAAATATTGCGGTTAAGTTCCTCTCTAAGGATGATGAAATAATTAATGATCAAGAAACTTATAACTCATTTAAAGAGAAAATTGAAGAAGTTATTATTTTGAAAACTGATGAAACCATTCACATTTGCAAACCAGAATTAATGTTGGAAAGCCCTACTTGTGGTTATGTTATGAAATTGCTAAATGATTTGGTACCTGTTTCCGAATTGATTTATACCAACGAAGGTAATTTCACAACTTTTTTCAAAGAGACATTGGGTATCAAGAAAAGATTAGAAGTATTAATTGAATTAAGCAAAACTCTAGCAAAATTGCATACTGATGGGATTATTTATGGTGATATATCACCGAATAATGTTTTCTTTTCTAAAAAATCTTTTTACACAAATGTATGGCTAATTGACTGTGATAATATGCACACTGAGAGCGGAAATATAACAAGAATTTATACACCTGGATATGGAGCACCTGAAGTGGTTAACTCTAGTCCTAACACGATATTTTCGGATATTTACTCGTTTGCTATTTTAGGTTTTAAAATATTGTCATCAAGAAATCCATTCAGGTTAGTCAATGATGATGGAGCGACAACGAATGGATGGGACGCCTCCACAAAGAGCAATCTTAAAAATATTAAAAATGAATATATCTGGGACTTAGAAAATGCAAATGATGATAATCTTGTATTATTCTATAGGAATCTATTTGGAGATAAATTGATGGATTTGTTTAATAGGACATTTTGTAAAGATAATATTTTTAATCCGATTAGCCGTCCTTCGATGAGAATTTGGTATAAAACATTAATCGAAACATATAACAGAATAAACTTATGTGAATGTGGTAGCTATCATTTTGCTGCTATGGATTGTATGTGGTGTAACGCTAAACCTAATATCAAGACCTATTTAACCATATATAGAAATTACTCGACAGATAATGTAAAGAAAATGAATAACGTCTTAAATAGATTAGAAGATGAAGATGATTTTTATCCAGATAGTGAAAGACTTACTATTAAAAGTGAAATTATAAAATCGATACAAGTCGAATTAGAAGATACCATTCCAATTTATGATGGATTCGAATTAAGAAATTTTCAGTACTCTGATTTTCACATTGGAACATTAGACAAACCGATTGTAAGTTTTTTTACATTCAATAAAAAGTTGATAATCAATAACCATTGTGATGAGTTGTATGTAATTGAGAATGGGAAATTGGTGAAATTCGGTAGCGAAAGATCACTAGATCCCAACTCACAAATACTATTAACAGATAATAAAATAACACACGGGTTTAAAAAAATAGTAAAGGTCGTGTGTCATGAAAAGTGATATTACTCAAATCGACTTACCAATTAAATTCGATAGAGAAATACTAAAATTTAGAAATAAGATATTCAAGATTCGACGAATTGAGGATAGATTATATGTGTCTGATTTTTATGAAAACACATTTATGCCGATAGTTTTATTCGATTATATTAGTCAATTAACCAAAGATTTTATTGACAATATTACGAATCATTTCGCTATGATTTTAAACGATAATAAGAAAAATTCCATTATAATGATTGAAGTGAACTTAATTTCTGAGATTAGGTTGATAGATAAATTAACGATAAAACAAGAAACCAGTAACTCATCAATGTTATTATCCGTTAATGATATGAATAAAGCTATAATAACAGGTTTTCCTATTTTTTCTAAAGATGAAGATGATATCTTTATATTTGATTACAATCAAAAATGTAGTGGAAAAATTGTCAAAAAAATATTTTATGACACCAATACTTCAGAAAATAAACAAGTCTATGAGTTCATTCAAGCAAACGGGAATTTGCAGGTCAGTCTAAAAATGGTCTTATTAATAGGAAATATTGGTTTTCAAGATGAGCCCGAGCCCCTATCTATAGAAGATATCAATTCACTAGATTTAGTTCAGAAGGATATTAAATACTATTTAAACCTTTGGGACAAATATAACGAGAAAGAGAAGTATCTTGTTTTTCAAAAAGCAAGATCAATTGGCATAATTAAAGCTGACTCATATGAACTTGAGAGAAAAAGAGTAAAACTATATTTTTCAGATGATAATTATAAGAAGATTAAAGATAATCATTCAGAGTTTTTTATCGTTGGTGATGATATAATTAAGCGCTTATCTACATGCAATACAATAAAAGCTTATGTAGACCTAGAAAAATCGTTTATAAATATATCAAAAGGCCAGTTTCATAAAGATGAATGTAATGATGAGGACTGCTCGATATCATTTGTCTTTAAAAGTTTTGACAATAATAAGAATCTAAATAACATTTACCTAGCTTTATCATTGATTGGTAACGATATAATGTTTAGAAGACGTGATATTGCTAAGAAACTAATTAGTACAGGTAAAGCAGGATTACCATTTATGAACACATGGTTTACTGAAAATCCTTTACCACATAAAAATAATAATAAAATAGAAATTGATCATCAACTTTTTGTGAACAGGAATTTAACTAATAACCAGATTGAGGCAATCAAAATTATTTGTAACACACCGGATGTAGCAATTATTCAAGGCCCACCAGGGACAGGAAAGACAACAGTTATCAACGAAGCCGTAATTCAAATTAATGCGTTTAATAATAATCTTTACGGTAAAAAAGCGAATAATTTACTAAGTGGATTTCGTCATGAAACTGTGACAAATTTAGCTAATAAAGTTAATCTTTATGGATTGCCTGCAATCAAAATCGGAAAAAAAAGAGATGATTTTAATGATTCAAGCGAAGAAGAAATAAATATTGAAGAAAAAGTTTTGGACTACATAAGCAATTTGCTGGATAAATTGGAAGAAAAATACTCGGATCTTATCGATCGAGATGAAATATATCAGCAATTTATTTCATTGAAATCAAATTATATCCTTTTTCAAAACTCACTAGATGAGTCAATTCTTATTCTAAAAGAAGTTATAGAACTACCGTGGTTTAAATTTAACCATACTATAGAAAATGAAATAAATAATCAAATTAGAGTACTAGAATCAAAAAAAGTCAAAAAGAGTAATAATGATCTAGTAGAACTGCTGTATCGATTACCTACCAATAAATCTGCATTTGATGATAACTATTTGTTTCTTGTAGATGAACTAAATTTTTATCTAGAAAGCAATCCTTCATTAAGTGATGATATTCATACCGTTATAGAATCATTAAGGTCATTCGATATCATTAGAATAAAACATATTAGGCGTGAAATGATTTTGAAGCATAGAAATTTAGATAAGATATTTTTAAATAATCTCGAGAAAGAAGAGATTATTAAATTGTTAAATAAGTTAGATAATATTATAAGGGTAGAAAGAATGCAACGAATAGGTGGCGAAAAAATAGCCATTCTTGAGTATATAGAAAGCATCAATGAAAATCCATACTTAATTAGGAATACTATGATGGAATACATTAAGGTTTTAGGTGCAACTAACCAACAAGCCCTATCTTTTGAGATGTTTAATCTTGTCGGCGAAAGTAAGAGTATATATTTTGACAATGTGTTCATTGATGAAGCTGCAACTAGTATGCCTTTAGATTTATTCATACCAATGTCTTTAGGGAAAAAACGTGTTGTTTTTGTTGGTGACCATAAGCAACTACCATTCGTATCTAATGATGAAATCATTGCCGAAATCGAAGAAGAAGTTGGAAAACAATCATCTGATAAAGTCATTTCACGAGAATTAAAGGACAGTTTATTTGAACATTTATTCAATAAAGTGAGAAAACTTGAAGAAACAGATGGTATTAAGCGTATCATAACATTGAATAATCAGTTTAGAATGCACCCGAAATTGGGTAGTTTAATTAGCAAACACTTTTATCGCGAGGAAGGTGGCATTTATTCTCCAAGACCTCCTGAAGAATTTACACACAACTATGCTAATTTAACTAACAAATATGCACATTGGTTAGATGTAAAGTATGATCCGAAATCTAGTTATCGCGAATCAAACTCTAGAAAGAATATACTGGAAGCAAACGTCATTGCACAACACATTAGTCAGAGTTTGAAATTGAGTTCTGAGCAGAAAATATCTATTGGAGTGATTTCATTATATAAGCCACAAGTTCGTCATTTGGGACAAGCTTTAGAAAAGAATAGGATTATTGATTCTAATGGTGATTCATTGCATCCTAATTTAACTATTGAGTATGGTACTGTAGATGCATTTCAAGGTAAAGAATTTGATATTGTATACTTAACACTAGTTTATACTTTTGATCCTAAAAACTATCGAAATGAAAGTTATAGCCGACTTGTATTGCCTAACTTGATGAATGTTGCTATGAGTAGACAGAAAAAGATGCTAATTGTTGTTGGAAATATGGATATTTTTAAAAATGAAAAAGCAAGAGAACTTGTTCCTGCACTATGTGACTTTAAAGACTTGTGTTCGGAGGTGTAAAAGTGGCCAGAGATATTGTATATTCAAGTGCATTCATAAAATCATTTGAAGATGAAAAAAACAATCATAAAATTGTAATTAAGAAAGCAATTGGTATACCAGTTATACCCATCAAAGTGGTCATGCTATATGCAGTTCCTTCAGAAATTAATCATTTTGAAAGAGCAATCTTGTCTTTGTTGCTTAATAGATTCTATACGCTTGAAGAACTGGATGATACACTTTTATTACACATAGATCTAATAGCTTTAATCTTAAAGAATCTAGAAAATAAGGAATTGATTGACAATAAGTGGCGTGTAACTGAAAAAGGGATTAATCAGTTTAATAACGTACTATCAAACCAAGTTTCGAAAATCGAGTATTTGCTCTTAGACTTGAATCGGATGCAATTGTTTCAAACAAATGATTCAGTTAACAATCTTAATTTTAGTTATTCCATTAAAAACAGAGCGATTATGATAACCGATGCTAGAAACTTTGAAGTAGATTTCACACCTATCGATTTATATAAAAATGTCCCTGTAATAGATGATATTAGGATAGAAAATTTACTGAAAAAACAATGGAATTTATCCAAATTTGAAGGTAGAAATCTTATTTCTATTAGTAAAATATCGGTTGAAAAAAAACACTATTTATTGACGAATATAGTTACTGACATCTCAGGTATAAATACATCCAACTATTCAGTAATGGATCCTTTTACTTTAGAAGTTAATTTTCAACTACATGATTATTTAGTCGATAAAAGTTATGAAGATAAGACAATCAAAATTCTAGTTAAAGAATTATTAGTGGATAGACAAAATCGATACAACATAAATCAAAGTGAAATTATTCAAAGATTTATTAAAAATGAGTTATTTGGTCGAAAATTGGATAATGAACATGATTTCATTATTTCACCATTATCGGATGTTTTACAAATATTAAAAGACACAAGTCAAATCCGAAATAGTTCAAAAAAGCAAATTGATTTGTCAAAATTCTTGAGGCAAGCTGTATTGAATTTAGCGGATTTATTTGAAATTCTGTTGTATAAAGCAGCTGTAGGAAAAAGATTTGATGTTGATTACGAAAAATTGAAGGCGAATCAATCAAAAATAAGCATTTATCTGAGTACAATTGCAAAACAACTCGGATTTGAGGTTAACGAAGATACAGATAAATTATTATATTCTAGTTATCGAACCCTGTTATCTGCAGTGAATAAAACAGATAATGTACTCATCGGTACATCCTGCGCATGGAATATTCTTATATCAATAAATCATGAGGATTTTTACTTTAACAAGCTATCTAAGAAACATCCATATTTTTTAAAATCTATGTACACTTTTAAGAGATTAATTAGAGATAAAATGCGACACTCAACTGAGACTATGAAATATTTCAATATAAAATTTTACATTGATTTGCTATTTGATGTTTTGGATTACGGGTTCAATTTACAACTCGACGTTATGTCCCTAGAATTGTTTTTAGAGAATGAATTAAATTCGATGGATTATGCACTTAGTAGAGAAATCATTAGACAAAAAATAGGAAGCAAGTTTTATGATTCTATTGAACCTGGGGTAACAAGAATTAGAAACATTATTATTTCTGGATATGATTTATATGAATTGAAATCACCTAAATATATTTCAGAATTAAGAAGTATATTTGAGGAGATTGTAAAAAATATACTGTTACATCTAATTAACAACTATAATATTGATTCAGATTTTGTTTTAAATGAAATTGTGAAAGATGAAACATCATTAAGTAACATTATTGAAGAAATAGGATTGGAAAGTGAATCATTCATAGAAGAAACATCCATTGCTAAAGCACTTAGTATATCGAATGATTGCGAAACTAGAATAAAGTCAGGTATGAAAGAAAGATTTAAAAACACGAATTTCAGGTACAAGGTGCAAGCACTCATAATTTTTATGAAGCTAAATTCCAAATCTGCTAATGAAATCAAGCCAATTAGTAAACTTTTTCCAACACTCATGCTGATTATGTTTCTAGACAAAGGTCATAATCAAAGTAATGAATTTTATCAGAATCATGCTGATTTGGTTATAGAAAGTAGTCTAGAAGTCTTATCAAGTATCATCAATAAAACAAATATTAAATACTGGGAGTGATAAAAAAATGAGCCAGAATATAGATCTTGAAGATTTAAAAGTACGTGAGAAAAACGTAAAGAATTTAGAAAAAATCAAGACAAATCTTGAAAAAAAATATCAAGAAGATACTGACAAATTGAATGTAATGCTTAATGATATTTTAACTGAGAAGGATAATAGAATAGTTGAAAAAAAGAAGAAAATCACGGAAGTTGAAAAACTTTTAAGTGATTATCAACTTAAACTCAGTAATTTAGAATTAGAATATAAAACTAAGTTAGCTTCTGGTGATGATAACTTAAAGAAATCATTACTCGAAAGACAAACATCAATTATTACAGAAACATCTAAACGGTTTGATAAATATATCAAAGACATAGAAATCGAAAATAAAAAAATTATCGATAATTTATCGAAATTTTTAGAATGGAATGCTGGCAAATTTACTGACGAATTTGATAAGCTAACTAGTCAATATGAGAGTTTATTGCTATCAAAAGATAAATTGAGAGAAGCAGAAATAAAAAATCTCGCTGCTGCAAACGAAAATTTAAATAGTAGACTAGGTGAGTTATCAAAAGTAGAAGCTTTAAAACTTCAATACGAGACTGAAACTAAAATTTTAGCATTAAAAACAACTAGGCTGAACGAACTAATTGATAGAAAAGTAGAAGAAAAGTATAAAGATGTAATTCAGGAATTAAAAAACACAAAAACTGTATTAAGTGAGCATATTGAGAAGTACCAAAATATTTCCATGGATTATGTCAAACTACAGAATGAATATTTAAGTACTGCAAACATAAATGCCATGGAATTAAAAACGGAAAATGAAAACTTATTAAGGAAAATGCAAGAAATTGTAAGTAAATATGGTGTATTTACTGAATCTTCATTTGAGGAAATAAAGAAAAAGGCTGATTTGGCGGATAAACTTGAAAAAAATGTTCGAGATCTCAAGGAAGAATGCTCTAAATTAAGTAATCAATTGCACGACTATAAAGTCAAGCAAGCTAATACAGATGCTTTAACTTTTATCATTGAAAGCCAAGAATTAACAATTAAAACCGAAAGAGCATTACTTAAAAAATTAAAAGAAGATCTAGATAACCTTGAATCAAGATTGGATAATACTAAGAATACATATGTAGCATCTGAAGCTATTGAAGCACCTATTGACGACTTTAGAGATTTAATTCAAAACAAAAAGGAATCTTTGGATGAAATTAACTGGATTGAATCAATTATTGAATCTTGTACAAATTCTGGATTTAAATTTTCTAAAAGACTATTTTATAGCTTTCATACCTGTTTAAAAACGAACGATATGTCTCCTCTCACCGTACTGGCTGGTGTAAGTGGTACCGGGAAGTCTAAACTACCACAATTATATGCCAGATTTGGAGGGTTTTATTTCTTATCACTACCAGTACAACCCGATTGGGACAGCCCTCAATCACTATTCGGATATTTTAACAGTATTGAAAAGCGATTCAATGCAACAACCTTATTACGTTCCTTAGTATCCTTTCAAGCAGACAAATCGTTATCTAAGACCAAAGATAATATACTTAACCTTTCTGATAATCTTTTGATTGTGCTACTCGATGAAATGAATTTAGCTCATATTGAGTTATATTTCAGTGATTTTTTATCGAAATTAGAGGAAAAAAGAGGAGAATCTAAAGAGACCTATGTTGAAATAGATTTAGGTGCTGGTAATGGGAAATATAAAGTATATTTAACAAACAATGTCATCTGGGTTGGAACTATGAATGAGGATGAAACCACTAAATCTTTATCGGATAAAGTAATCGATAGAGGCAATGTCATTTCTTTTCCAAGGCCAAGACAGTTTGAAATGTATAGAAAAGCAAATTTATTAGAAAAATCTAACGATAAAATTAAAAGAAAAGTATGGGACACATGGATTTCGAACAAAGCAGACATCGATGCTAATAGACTCGAATACTATATGAACATTGTTGTGGATATCAATAATCATTTGAGGGTAGCCAATCGAGCTTTAGGTCATCGTGTTTGGCAATCCATTCACGACTACATAATCTCTCATCCACTTGTGGTTAAGTATCAAAAAGATGAGACGAAATTGGACAAAGTGTTGACATATGCTTTTGAAGAGGCACTTGTACATAAAGTTATGACGAAACTAAGGGGTATAGAAACTGATGGTGAATTACTTGAAAAGTGTTTGTCGCCAATTGAAGAAATTATTACCGAAAAAGCTCCATCATTGAAGGCAGATTATATGAACGCACAAAAGTCTATTACTGGCACATTTGTGTGGGACTCCGCAGATTATCTTGAAGTAGAGTACACTCTAGATTAGTATGAACAATTATATAGGAATAAAGACTGAAACTAATTTTTTAAATGATATTATTTCATATTTTGCAGGATTACACGTATTGAATTATTTTAGAAACAAGGATAGTGTAACGAATAAAACAATATCTGATATTCCTGAGAACTATATAAAAAAGTATATTGAATTATATACTTCCATTCAATACCCATTGTGCTACATATTTGATTCAATAGAAGATAACTTTCAATATGCTGACTCACATATTAAGTCGATTTTAAATAATCCTAAAAGTAAGATAATCAAGTTTTCGACAAGAATTCCCATTTCAAAATTGAAGACCATCGAACCTAAAACATTTAAATGGCTTGGAGAAAAACCCGGGTCCTCGTTTCAAGAAAAATTAGCCAATACACCTAAAATTTTGTCTCAAAGTAAGAAATATTCCAGCAATATAAAAGAAAACCAAGTAACTTTAAAAACAGTCCAAATATTTAAAGAAAAAATAGATCTTAAACATAAATTTATTAAAGATAATCCTGATGTTTTTGGTGATAGTTCATTGTATTCGGTTGATTTTGATAATAAAAATAGATATTTTAAAACTGCTAAAAGATATATAATCGAGAATTTTAAGGATGTTATTAGTAAAGATCATACAACCCCAAATAACTCTCTCATTGGTAATAAAGACTATTCAGTAGTCTGGAATGTTTATCGTGAATTGAAAAACACTAAATTTCAGTCTTTAGTCGAGATTTGTAACATCAGCAATTTATTATCTGATATTCTACCTAAAATGATAGCTTTACATCTTTATTCTGTGAGCAGTATCGATTATGTTGATAAGAGTTTTTCAATGAATGATAAAAAAACGCATTTGTTTTACATGACTGAAGGAAAGATGCTTAGAATAATCAAGTTCATTGAAGGTGAATCTGAGGTTATTTTTGATGTTTTTGTATATAACTTAATAAATAATGAATATCAACTTATCAATCGCACTGATATAATTGTCGAATTCTATCTTAATGAAATAATAGAACCAAATAGAGGTAGAGGTTTTTCTCTAGTATGCAATGACCAAATCAGCAATTTTACATTTGACTTTCTTGGACTAAAAGAATCCATGATATTCATCAGCAATTTACTTGACTTGGACAAGGATTTTAAAAATGAAAGTGTTCAACCAAAATTATTCCTCGACTTTTTATCATTATCCCAGTATAGCTCAGCAATTTATTCTTCAGGAATGATTTCTAATTTTATTGTAAAAAATGATTGTATACCTCATCGAGCAAACAAAAATAGACTTTTATTCACTAAATCACTGGGATATTCAAGCGTGTCTAAATTAAGTATTGATGGGTATACATATCTAAAAGTTCTAAATCAAAATTCCTATATACAATCTCAAAGTAAGTTGATATATGATGTTAAAGATGTTTTTGATGAATTTAGCAGCAAAGTATTAAGGACTACTTTTTCTAGTTGTATTCCTAATAGTTATCCAGTTTGGCGATCGATATTGGCCGGTGAATCAACTAAGAAAAGGAATCAAACTAGATATATTTTAGATACAGTGGGCAATGAGACCTATTTATCTAACATTGAATTATCGAAAAATCGTTTCATACATTATGGACCAGTTGAAATTCCCATTTATATTGAGACAATCAGTGAATATGATCTTTATCTAGAATATATTAAATCATATCAAGTCAAGTATGATACAGTGTTTTCAGATGAATTAATAGACAAATTAATCAATTTAGGCTTTTTAAACGAATTGTTTAGCACTCGTAGTAATGAGTATTATACATTTCTTGAGGGAGATGAGGATACATTTTTACCTGTTGCCATTCATTTCGATCAAGAATTGTTTTCACTAGTAGAGAAAAGATATTATGAGATTCTTGAATCATTCATGGAAGAAATGGAAAGGTGTAATACCGATAATACAGTAATCATAGTTCCAGATTTTATTGGCCTTGATAAAATGCATACCAATATATTGCAAAATAAAGATTTGAAAATAGGAGCTTTAAATATCAATTCATATCTATCAAAAGGTGAAATATGTTGGTACGAAGTATTGCCAAGTTTGAGTCTTGAGGTTATTAAGAATGGGGAATATCAGACAATTGAATTAGTCAAAAATAATGAAACCAAGAATATTATCGGACAAAAAACAAAATTTGAAATAACTCAAACAATGATTTTAAAAGCTGGGTATAAAGAATATAAACTACCATTAATCAAATCGTTCATAGGAAATGAAAATAAGAAAATTTACGCATATTTAAAGGATGATATATTGCCTTTTCAGCTGGATGTCGAAGTAAAATTATCGCTTGAATATCAATACGGATTGGAAAATAGTTATAAATTGAACTTTTTTCCATTAAAAGATTCGTTAATAAATAAGAAGTTTGATGTGTCTTGGATTGAAGATAATATTAGCAATCATATAATTAATCCGATTATTCATGATGTCATTTTCACTGATGATGACCGCATTAGTAATTATTACCAGCTAAGAAAGGATGTTTCTGAAAAATCGATTTTTGAATCAATATTTAGAGATGGTATGATTATTTCAAGAGATTCAAAAATAACAAAAATAATTAGTCGTTTTGCAAACAAACTGCAAAGACACTACAAATTCAATAAAGATGAAGCAAAATCAATCATCGATTTGTGTAACTCAACTAGAAGTGTAACGTTACTAGAAAACTTCCTTTCGAAAAAAATCAAATTAAACGTTAAGGATAACGGTGTGTATGTACAATTTTTAAGTGCGGCTGAAGAATTACACTCCGTTATATCGCCAAATTTCAAACAGTATCTATTGAACGATAAATATCATCATCCCGAAAACTGTTACGGTCGAATATTCGCGAGTGATACTAGTGATAACGAAATCATAGAACACGCATTCAAACGCTTAATCAAACTTTCAAGAAAAGGATTTTCTATAGCTAATATTGACCTAAGGGAATATCTAGTAAGAATGACAGCAGCTACTGCGGTAAATCATAGAGCTATTTATGAATTAGCACAATCCAACCTAGCGTTTGTTGTGTATCTGTATGAAGTTATAAAGAAAGTAATTAAAGAGTTGTCAAATTATACTACTGAAGGCATTGGGAAGAATGTTTTTTATATGGGCAACCTCGTAGATTTATTAATTGCCTTTCTCCTACTTAGAGATAATCCAGCATTTGAATCTCTAAGACCTAATCAGAAGGATTCAGATGAAATCATCTTTCTCCTAAAACGATTCAATCAGAATTATAATAGATATCAAAATGAATACGACAAAGATTTATCAAATTATAAGAGAGCAGTATTTAGGTCAAAGTATAAGATGGAGATCGACAATAAACCGAGTGATTTTAACAATGTTATCAATCCGATTTACGCGCTTATTATGTTTTTATCAGGAGACAATCAAGCCAATATGATTAGAATTAGTCAATGTGAAGACAATGGATAGCATCAATCAATTAATTAGTTTAACTCAAATTCTAGAACAAAAAGAAAATCTAAAAAAATTAGATAAATATTTCTTAAGTCATGAATTTATTTATATTTTTATTACTAATCTAAAAGTAATCTGTAATAACCTAATTTCAATAGATGCCTTGATTAAAATTGATCAATTTGAAGATGCAATGTCCATTTTCCGTAAATATATAGAAACGTATCTATTACTACTAAGTGTACTAGAAAACCCTACAATAGCATCTATTTATGCTAAACACAATTTTTTAATTGGTCAACGTGCATGCGGGAAAGATACTGAAAATATTGAAAAGTTAATTAGGAATAACCCTAAAAATTTTTTAGAATATGGTTATTTAGAAAAATTAATTAATAATTATGATAGTAAAACATCACTTTCAATGTCTGATGTTGCAAGAGCTGCTAAGAAACAAGATTTTCATAGATGGTATAAAGTTGCAAGTAATTTTATGCATAACAGTCTTGTGTCAACAAAAACTGATAAAGAGCATGGAATAGAACGTTTAAATGAATGGATGAGTACCAGTGTTTCTTATTTGGTTAATCGAGTTAGCAGTGCTATTATTATGGAATAGTAGACGCAAAGAGTATATAGTCTTATAAAAGGAGTAGATGCCATTTAGTATCTGCTTTTTTTACTAATAACTGTATATTCTTGTTATGAACAACATCAAATTCAAAAATATGTAAAAATATTTTCCCTTTAAACTTTTAGATAATACTATATAATTAAAGTATGATGATTCAATTTCAGTAAATTAAATGGAGGTTCTCATGGACTACAAAATCGCCTTACTCATCGATTCAGAGAATGTCAGTTATAAGTATATCGATTACGTGATTAATGAAACAGCCAAATACGGTAAGCTCGTGATTGCGAGATTCTATGGCGATTTCATATTCTTTCGATAATTGAATGACTGGTTTTCCAGTTTGATAGAGTCTTACAATTTGCGTTTTAAATTCGTCTGTAAATCGTTGGCCTTTAGACATGTTTTAATCTCCTCTTGTTTGTTTGATTGTATCATGTCTATTCTAAATCTGTTCAACTAAGTATAACCTATCTATAGTATTAAAGACGTGATAGATGATTATTCAGATAACTATGATTCTAAGAATGATTTGGTTATAGATTACGATCCTTCCATCTTTACGAAAAATACACCAGGTATTTATGCGCTGGATATATCAATTACCGATTCATCAGGTAATAAAACCACAGCTAACTCGACATTTCAAGTGATTTTTGATATGGTTAAACTCATCGAACGTGTCTATGAGTATCAGACTTATAAGATTAGCAAAGGCACAACCGGCATTGGGAGTTCATATATTAGAGTCCAAATAGATAGTAACACATCATTCACTTATTATGATTCGGGGTCTATACATTATATAAAGAGCTTTACAACTTCATTAGGGACCAGGGCTTCAATCCAAATTTCCGGTGACTATGTAAATATGCAAAATGCGTCCATCAATTATCATATAACGGGTGTAGGCACTTATTCGGTTGGTTTTATTGATTTTGATGCGACACAAGATTATGAATCGTTGGTATTTACACAATTTAATCACATGATTAATAATTTAAATCTAAGAGAACAAGACATGATTAATGAATTTAACACAAGAGCACTTCCCATATTTGAAACATGGTTTTGATACAATTGTGACGAGAATTTCCCATATTTAAAGGTAATGGATTCTTTAGTGCCTATTATCCAGCAAAAGCTTATATGTGCAGTCATTGTAAAAAGATAATCATTGACTTTAGTGAAATAAACAGTAATAATAGTAAATAAGAAGTATAAATGAAGCACTTTTATGTAATCCTAATTCTTTAGATTGGATTGCTATAAGAGTGCTTAGTTTATGTTATGTGAGGAGAATTTAATTATGAATTTTGGTGATATTATCCAGTTTGGTAAGTATGAATGGAAAGTAATCGATAAGGAAGATGATGTTGTCTTATTATTAACAACCACCATCATCGATCAAAGAGA
>Ga0265295_1001877_pt1 | contig 35440 bp, 35 predicted proteins | sample Munlansysbiofilm_FD_192503 | JGI IMG/M metagenome (GOLD analysis project Ga0265295, IMG submission 192503) | Leachate microbial communities from a municipal landfill in Southern Ontario, Canada - Methane capture system biofilm | ecosystem: Engineered > Solid waste > Landfill > Unclassified ... | reverse complement strand
CGACTTCAGGTCCAAGGTCAGGGAGATTGAGGAACGCATTGACCTGCTTTCCAAGCTCAAGGCCACAGAGAGCCTGGAGACTTTGCGTGAGCGTCTTGACAGTGAGCGCGAGGTCTTGCGGCAACGCCTGGAGCGTACAAGCAAGCGCATCCTGGATGCTTTCCCCTCCATTACCAGTGCAAACGAGGAGAAGCGACAGCTCTTTGAGGTGTTGAAGAAGAGAGCGAGGGAGGGTAGAGTACTCAGAAGAGAGCAGAGGCTGCGCATCCGGAAGAAGCTCAGTGAAAGGAGAAACAATCATGCATGATGTACACAGCCGTTGGCAGGCCATTCTCGAATCCATTTCCCTCTCCGCAGGGAAGGCTGGGAGAAATGCAGGCGAGATTGAGCTGATGGCGGTGAGCAAGACACATCCCTATGAGGCCATCTCGGAGCTTTTTGCATGCGGACAGCTTCTGTTCGGAGAGAACCGGGTACAGGAAGCAGAGCAGAAATTTCCCGTCGATCGACCTAGGGGCATGGACCTGCATCTGATAGGCCATCTGCAATCGAACAAAGCGAAGAAAGCGGTGTCCCTCTTTGATGCCATCGACAGTGTCGATTCTTTGAAGCTTGCCCAGAAACTTGAGAGCCTGCTTGATAAGCCGCTGCCGATTCTGCTGGAATATAAGACTGCAGTAAACGATAGTGCAAAAAGCGGATTTGAGACTCCTGATGAGTTGTTTTCAGCACTTGAACAGATTTCCTCCTTCCGCCATCTCACGGTCAAAGGGCTGATGACCATCGGGCCCTTGGGAGCTGGGGAGAAAGAGACAAGAAATGCTTTTGCCCTGCTGTGTAAAACAGCACAGATGGCACGTCTGCGTTTCCCCCATCTTGATTTCTCCACCCTGAGCATGGGTATGAGCCAAGACTATGGGTGGGCTATTGAAGAAGGATCGACTCGCATCAGGATCGGCTCAGCGCTCTTCGGTGCAAGGGAGTACGTATGAGGAAAGTGTTTGCACTCTTGCTCATCCTCTGCATCCTCTTGCCTTTGCCTCTCATCGGTGATCCTTTGCCATCCTATACGCCGTATGAACAGGATGAGTTTCCGCTTTGGACCTATAAGCTCAGACGTGCAGAGACTCTCTTCTTCGGTTCGTTGGTAATTACGTTGCCCGTCTCGGCTTTGCTCTACCGTCTTGCCGTCTCCAGCAATCTTCTTCCTTCTCAGAATGATCCTCTCTCCGATTTGCTTGTCCAAGCCTCCATTGCAGCAAGTCTTTCGCTTGGGATCAGCGTAGCTGACTTCATCATCGGTGAAGTCGGGGGTTCCTGATGGGTGTCAAGGAAGGGCGCATCGAACTGGTCGTAACAGGCTTGGGCGGAGAGAAGCGACGGTTGGATGCATACGTAGGCCAAGCTGTCACCGAAATTTCCCGTTCCACCCTCAGCGATGAGAAGACCGTACTCCATCTGAATGGCAAGCTTGTCAAGAAGAGCAAACAGGTAGGGGATGGCGACCGAATCCAGGTAACCTATGCAGAAACATTTTTTGATGGGTTGAAACCACAAAAGATTGATTTGGATGTATTGTACGAAGATGCTGATATGCTGGTCATCAACAAGGAGCAGGGCATGGTCGTGCATCCAGGGGCTGGCAATAGTGAAGGGACGGTGGTGAATGCACTCTTGTATCGCTATGGGGAGCACTTTGCCGATGAACTCAGTGCCGGGGAAGATGAGGAAGAGGCAGAAAGCGAGGGAGAGGGTGTTCGTCCAGGTATCGTACACCGTCTGGATAAGGATACCAGCGGGGTGTTGGTTATTGCCCGCAGCCGTGTGGCACACCGACATCTCAGTGAACAATTCAAGGAACGTACCACCAAAAAGATTTATATTGCTCTTGCAAAAGGTCAGTTCGCTGCACAAGGCGGGATGATCGAGGCAAATCTGAAGCGGGACAGCTCCGATCGCAAACGATTCACCACCTGCAGCAGTGCAGAAGGAAGGAGAGCAAAGACGGAGTACCAGGTTCTGCGACAATACAAAACCTGTGCCTTGCTCAGAATCACCTTGCATACCGGGCGTACCCATCAGATAAGGGTCCATATGAAATCGATCGGACACCCGTTGGTAGGTGATCCAATCTATGGACGTGAGGATGGGCAGACACTGATGCTGCACGCGCTTCAGCTTGAGGTGGAAAGCCCCTCTACAGGCAAGAGGATCCGCTGTACAGCTCCGCTTCCCAAGCGATTTTCTGCCTACTTGGCCACTACTCCTCATCTCTCCAGTGTTCGCGCTCGGTTTCGATAGTTCCAAGCTGCAAAAGGTCATGGTTGAACATACGCTCAATGCGCAATTTGCTCGCTGTCCCGTGCCCCGGGAAGAGCAGGATGTTCTCATCAAGATTCATCAAGCGCTGGCTGATTGAGTTTATCAGGAGGGCTTGTTCGCGGTATCCGGGCGTAGAGCCTATTCTTCCGCACAGCAAGGTATCACCAGTAAACAAGGCATGGTCAATCTTGAAAACCATACTATCCAGACTATGGCCTGGAACATGTATCACTTCCACCGAAAGGTTGCAAATGTTCAGCACATCCCTATCTTCCAGACTCTCATAAGCGAACTCATAGGCACTGAAGGACGAGGCATGCACTGTCACATCATAGATTTTGCGCAAGGTACCCAACCCTTCAATATGAGCGGTATGTCGGTGGGTCAGCAGGACATGCTTGAGCTTGTAGTGATTGGATTCAATGAGGTGGATAAGCTCAAGATCCACATGGCCAGGGTCAATGAGCAAAGCCTCAGTGCCGTGTTTGGGCGCCACCAGATAGGTATTGCAAAACCCGACCACACTGAAGTGCTGGTAGATGTTCAATGGCGAGCCTCCTCATAATTTGAGTAGCGGAAAGAGACCCTGCGTTGGTCGGTATAGACGAAATCAGCTTTTTTCAGGTTGCAATCCTCAAAGTCAGTGTCCCTGAGGAAGCTGGAATTGAAGGTGGAGAAATAGAGGTCGCAATCACTGAAATTGCAACGGAACGTATCAATGCCGCAAAAATTGGTGTGGATGATGACCGATCCGGAAAAATCGCAATCAATCATCTTGCTTCCTGAGAAAACACTGTAGCGGCAGAGAATGTTGTTGAACTTGCAGTTCTCAAAAAGGCAGAAATCAAAAAAGGTGTTGAGCAGCGTTGTATGGGAAAAGTCGATGTTCCGGAAGGTACACCACGCCATATTTGAGGCAATGATGGACTTTTTGGGCAATGCGAGATCTTCCAGCTCACAACCGGTAAGGGAGAAATCGATCATGTCGTTTTCGCTGAGCAACATCTCGATCCAGTTCTGCTTCAGGCGTTCTTGATCGCTGCTGTGTCGGTAGCAATACGGTCCGTCTTCACAGACATAGGTGTGGCAACCGTTGTGGCTGCACGTTTTGAAATTGAACATAGCATAACAGTATCAAAGAACGTCAGGTTGTCAAGAGAACGTTTTGTGGATACAGTAACGCTATGGAACAGCAAAAGGGCCAGATACTCAGGGGCATCAACAATATTTACACGGTGGAAACAGAAGGGAAATCCCTGCTGTGCCGCATCAAGGGAAAACAGTTGTCAGTCTCCAAGGAGGAGTACAACCCCCTTGCTGTAGGAGACTGGGTTTTGGTCGTCCCTACCAATGAGCATGAGGGTCTGATAACCGAACGCCTTCCTCGTGACAACTGTTTCCAACGTTGGAATGTAAAAGGTTCTACGAATCAGACGGTGGTCGCAAACATGGATCTGATAGTCTGCGTCACCAGTGCTGACACGCCTCCCTTCAGACCGCGTTTCATCGATCGTGTCATCGCCTGCAGCCAGGCTGTCGATGTCATGATCGTCATGAACAAGAGTGACATTCTGCTTACCGAGGATGAGTACGAGCGCTTTGTCCTGTACAAGAAGCTTGGGTATCGAATATTGGGTGTCAGTGCGCTGAATGGGGAGAACATCGAAGAGCTCAAGCAGGCGATCGCAGGCAAGCTCGTTGCTTTTGTTGGACAGAGCGGGGTGGGCAAGTCCACCTTGATCAATCGCATTATCGGCAGTGAGCAACGCACAGCAGAGGTTTGCGAAAAGTACAATCGTGGAAGGCATACCACCAACCATGCGTTGTTGCTCACATCCGGACCCTTCCGTATTGTAGACACCCCTGGAGTGAGGGAGATCATGGTTCCCCATACCGAGCCACATCGGCTGCTTGCCGCTTTTCCCGAGTTCAACGAATACGCATCAGGATGTGCCTTCGAGGGCTGCTTGCATCAGGATGAACCGGATTGCAAGGTGAAGGATGCCGTACAAGAGGGCTTGATCCACTACGACCGGTATGAAAGTTATTTGAGAATGCTTGCTTCCCTTGACGAGAAACAACCTGCATGGGTCGGCAAGCATGATCGTTCGAAATCCTGGCAAACAAGAATGGACAATGATGCATCACAAGAGTATTGAGGACCTTGCATTTGGTCAGGTCTTATCACAGATACAAGCGTTGGCGCTCTCTGATGAGGGTAGCCAGGCGCTTCCCAACCTTCCGTTTCTCTATGATCGGGAGAGCCTGGGCAAGAGACAGCGACAGATTGCCTCTCTTCTCAGACTTTTTTCCATGCAACCGAATGTCACGCTCTCCTCATTTCCTTCCCTAGGTGAGCAGGTCAGTCATCTCTCAGATCCTCGGTTCAGTCTGGAAGGCAGCGAGCTGTATGACCTGTTTTCGTATATACGCAGCGCCTACCAGCTTTATCAGTTCTGTCATGGATCTCTTGATGATGGTACCACCTTCACGGATTTGCATCCTTTGATGGGGGAATCTTTTGCACAGGAGCTGCTCGCCCTTGCTGACAGCATTGAGCATACCCTTGATGCCTCCGGGCAAGTGAAGGAGTCGCATCCTGCGCTCAGGGCTCTGCGCAAACAGGTTGAGGCAGCCAAACAGGAGCGCTCGCGCTACTGCAACCAGTTCATCCAACACAACAAGGATGCGATGCAATCGGATCAGGAAGCGTTGCGGGATGGCCGATTGGTCATTCCTGTTCGCAGTGACCGTCGCTCGGTTGTACAAGGGTTCATCACCAGTACTTCCTCCAGTGGCAATACTGTTTTCATGGAGCCTTATGCACTGGTTGAGATGAACAACTCAGTGGTAATGGCGCAGAACCAGATTCTCATCGAAATTGCCAAAATTCTCGCTGAACTGAACACGAAGGTCAGGGAGTGCCGGTTTGAGCTCATCGATTTGCTGAAAAAGGTGGGAAGAACCGATGCTTTGCTCTCTATTGCTCATTGGGCACAGAGAGTGGATGCCCATGCAACCGATCTGTCATGCGAGCATGTCAATCTCTTGGAAGCAAGGCACCCCTTGCTGGGAAAGAAAGCGGTTCCCATAACCATCAGCTTGGATGCAGTGATCAAGGCTGTGGTCATTTCCGGCCCGAATGCCGGAGGCAAGACGGTAACCATCAAAACGGTAGGTTTGTTTGCCCTGCTCAATCAGTTCTGCGGTTACCTTCCTGCAAAGGAGGGAAGCAGTCTTCCCTTATTTGACACTATCTTCACCGATATCGGGGACGAGCAGTCCATCGAGGCGGAACTCTCCACCTTCAGTGGTCACATGAAACAGGTGGGTATGATCCTTCGCAGCATCACCACCCGTTCGCTGGTCATCCTGGATGAGTTGGGCAGCGGCACCGATCCGGTGGAAGGGTCGGCCATAGCCCGATCTACCTTGGAGTACTGTCTTACGCATGCGGCACTCACCCTGGTAACCAGCCATCATGGGGTCCTCAAGCAGTTTGCTTATGCAAAACAAGAGGTGATCAACGCCTCAATGGAGTTCAACGAACACTCCCATCTTCCGACATTCCGAGTAATACAAGGGTTGCCAGGGGAGAGTCATGCGCTCGATACAGCTAGACTGATGCTGCTTCCTGAAGAGGTACTCACCAAGGCTGAGCAGTATCTGGGCAGCGAAGCGGTACAGATCGGCTCCATCATCAAGGATCTGGAAGCCAAGCGTCGGGAGCTTGAACGGGAAGAAACCGAAATGCATCAACGATTCCTTTCGCTTCAGCGCGAAGTGAAAGAACTTCAATTGAGGGAGCTCAGGGTAAAGCAACGGGAAACACATCTAAAGATGGAACAGACGACCTCACTGAATCGTTTTCTTCTCGAGAAACGCAAGGAATTGGAAAATTTGGTGAGTGAACTCAAGCAGGGTGAGCTTACCAAGACCAAGACAAAGAGCGTGAAAACCTTTGTCCAGGACATCGAATCCAAAGTCAAGCTAAGTGAACAAGAGCTTGAACAAGCAGAATTGGAGTTGGAAGAAGAACTTTCCACAGAAGAAGTAATTTTGAGCGAAGGCATGGATGTGCTGTGTGGCAGTGCCAAACGTGAAGGCAAGATTCTCAAAGATCTTGGCAAAGGTAGATTTCTGGTCGCTTTGGGAAGCATGCGCATGACACTCAAAGCATCACAGCTCTCTGTTCCGAAACGACAGGAGACTACGGTATCAGTATTGTTCCAATCAAGTGCGGCTGAGCCCAAACTCACCTTGGATGTGAGAGGCATGACCCTAGAGCAGGCTATCTCAGCCTTGGAGATCCAATTGGAGAGTGCTCTGGTGCATGGGATGTCCACCTTCTCCATCATCCATGGGTATGGGGATGGTATTCTCAGCAAAGGGATAGGGGAGTATCTTCGTAGCCAACGGTCGGTCAAAGACCATCGGTTCGCCCTACCAGAAGATGGCGGTATGGGCAAAACATACGTAATGCTTTGAAAATTTGATAAGCCCTTCTTTACAGAGGGGTTTTTTAGTGTTATAAGTAAATCAGTAATTTACTAAAGGTTTTTATATGAAGATTAATAAGAAACAATTAAAACAACAATACAAGGAAAGCAAACCTCCCATGGGTTGCTTTTCCCTGACCTGCCTTCCTGAGGGTAATCGCTACATTGGCAGTACCAAGAACCTTGAGGCGGCTCGCAACTCGCTTTTTTTCCGTCTCAGTGTAGGTGCATTGCAAAACTATCCTGAGCTGCAAAAGCACTACACCCGGTTTGGAGAAGAACAGGTAACATTTTCCGTGTTGGAAGCGTTGGAGTACAAAGAGGATGTGCCTTCGTATGATGAAGAGTTGAGGACGCTCAAAGAGCTGTACCTTGAACGATATGCAGATGCAAAGGAGCTGTTGGTATGAAGATTCCTACCAGTTTGAAACACAAGCCGGTGATCGTAGTGAACGACTATGAGAATGTGGATGGCAAGGTCGCCAATGAGAGTGATGCGAAAGGATTGTCCATCGGACTTGCCCAGTGGAATGACAGAGGATCGGTGGAGGCCAGTGCAAAGGTATGGAGACATACCGGTGAGAAGTGGTCGAGACAGAGTGAAGAGCTTCCCTTGCACCGGGTACTGGACTTGGCTCTGCTTGTCTGCCGGACCAGTCTTTACTTTCAGGACGCCTATCGTCTTCCCAAGTATTATGATCCATCGGATCCCAAGATAGATCGCATCGGCATGCAAGGCGATGCAATGACGGTTGAGGTTTGCACCAGCAATGAGAAGATTGATACGGATATCCGTCTTCTTGCTGATGTCCTCAGTGAAGAAGGTGAGCGCTTGGGGGAACGATTCCGCCTTCTCAGCGATATGCTCAAACGCATGGGCTATTGAGCTTGCTTGCAAGCGCAAAGCGGCAATGCTACTATGCAAGGGTAAGAGGAGTCTACTATGAGTGATTACATGGAAGGAACAGGTATCCAGTACCATTTGCATATCAAGAAAGGGGATGTCGGCAGGTATGTCATTCTCCCCGGAGATCCCAAGCGTGTCCCCCTCATTGCCAACTATCTGGATGATGCTCATCTGGTTGCAGACAGCCGAGAATATGTGACCTATACCGGTACCCTCGATGGGGAGCACGTGTCGGTGACTTCTACGGGCATTGGGGGGCCTTCGGCCTCCATCGCCATGGAAGAGCTGTACAAGTGTGGCAGCGATACCTTCATCCGCATGGGAACATGTGGCGGTATTGCTTTGGATGTGATGGGTGGTGATGTGGTCATAGCCACTGCAGCCGTGAGGATGGAAGGAACAAGCCGTGAGTATGCTCCGATTGAATTCCCTGCAGTTGCTTCCTTTGAGGTGGTGCAGGCTCTGGTGGATGCAGGGATTCAGCTGAAGAAGCGAAGTCATACCGGAGTAGTGCAGTGCAAGGACTCCTTCTATGGCCAGCATGATCCGGCTGTCATGCCGGTAAGCTATGATCTGATCAACAAATGGGAAGCTTGGAAACGTCTTGGGGTTCTTGCAAGCGAAATGGAGAGCGCTGCGCTCTTTGTGGTTGCAGCACGGCTTGGTGCACGGTGCGGAAGCGCTTTCTTTGTGGTAGGAAACCAGGAGCGCGAGATGCTTGGCCTGGAGAATCCAAAACTCCATGACACGGATGATGCAATACGGTTGACCGTACAAGGCCTACGCAATCTCATCGCACGCGATCGTGAGCTTGGTCGTTGAGAATCGTCTCTTTTCTGCAATGATGGCATCGAGAGAGAGGGGCAAGACAGGAGATCCTGTTTTGCCCAGCATGCAGAAACACAGACTCTTGTGAAAGAGTTCATAGCTGCCTGAATAGCGATATTCCGTACCCTTTCTCCCAAGTTGGGAGATGATGCAGGGCAGCTGATCCTGTTCCACTTTTCTCATCTTTTTGGAAGGTGTCAGCTTTGCAGGGGATGCAAGCAGCAATTCGATGGATGGTTTCTCCACAAGGTAATCAAGTAAGTGAATGTGCTGTTCTTGCAAACGAAGTGAGAGTTTCAAGAGAAATCGTTCCTCGTGCCACTCTTGGTAGTGTAAAACAGAAGTAAGAAGGTAGTAGTGCATGAACACCTCCTATCCGATGAGAAGGAGGCGAAGGGGCTTTGCTTCAATACAGGCTCACACCCTCTCTTTCCAGCTCTTCTTTGCACGTTTTGAGCAAACTTTCCAAATCCTCATCCTCATTGGCAGTCCGATATACCTCTATGGAAAACAGTTCCAGTCCGACTGTTTCGTATGCTTGCTGCAACCCTGCATGGGGGTAGTGGCCCATATCCAAAGAGAATCGCGTGGCCTTGATCAAGGAAGTAAGGTCCTCGCCCGCTACAAGGTGTACACAGCTGTTCTGAAGGTTGCGTATGCTAAGTAAGCCCCTTTGTGCACTGCTTGCATACAGATGGGGGTGGCGTTCATGAAGTTCCATACTGATAATTCTACCAAAATATGCCTGAGGGTGTACACCTGAGTAGCGAACTCCTTCCAAATTTTTCATTGGGAAAAGATTTCCAGGCAATTCTTTGATTGAGCACCCAGAGAAGCCCTTTTTGTGTGAAAAGAGGAATATGTTTGTACTGCTTTTTCACATGTGTGGAAAAAGAAATCGCAATCCTGATGAAAGCTGTTGAAAATTTTGTGTGCTTGGACCATAATTCTGCTAGTTTGTCCACAGTGCAGGGACTTTGCATTTTCTTGCATAAGATTGTGTAATCCCCTATCATGAGGCTCAGGATAAGGTAGGAAATCAGATGGCTCAACAGATTCAGGATTTGGTTGCTTCCATCCGGAAGGATGGGATTGAGGCTGCACAGAAGGAAGCAGCACAGATTATTGCTGATGCTAAGCAACAGGCAGATGCTTTGCTTCGTGAAGCACGCAAGGAAGCTGCAGCATTGGTGGAGAAAGCCCAGAGAGAGATGGATACACGGGATCAGAGTGCACGTTCCTCTCTTCAGCAGGCCAGCAGGGATGTACAGCTTTCCTTGAAGAAAGCAATTCTTTCCCAGCTTGATGCCTTGTTGGTAAAGACCGTAGAAAAGGGCTTTGAAGGGAAGGACCTTGTCACTCTCATCGAAAAGGTGGTCACTTCGGTAGGGGATTCCGCTTCCAAGCAGGTACAGCTGTCGGAGAAGGATTTTTCTGCACTCGCTGCCCAATTGAAGACACAACTACAGAAGAGTCTTAAGGAAGGTCTGGAGATCAAGGCAGTCGATTCTGTTTCTTCAGGATTCAGGCTTGCTGAGAAGGATGGTTCTGGATTCTATGATTTCAGTGCCGAAGAGACTGCCGCTCTGCTGAAGCCGTTCCTTTCTCCTGCGATTGCGGACATCGTCTTCGGCCAGGCGAAATAAGGAGCATTCAGTGGCTTCCTATTATTATTTGGTTGCGAGCTTGCCTTCCCTCCGCTATGAGGGGAGCTTGCCGTTCACCACAGAGTCCTTTCTCAAGCTCTGTACCGGCCAGCTCAGTGAAACGCATTTGAGTTTGGTTCGTTCAGTGCTCCTTGGCCAGCCTTGCTCGCACTCTTTTGTGCGCTCGTATCAGAAGTTTGCCTCCATGGTAAAGAAGGAGCTTACTGAGCAACGCAGCCGAAAGCTCTCGCTTTCAGATCCATTGTACAAGAATGATGGGGACAAGGAGGCTCGGATCGCTGATGTGGTGCGCCAGGCTCTCTCGCTTGAGGATGTGTTGGCTGCCGAAATGCTCTTGGTACAGTTGCAGTGGAATTATATTGATGAGCTGTGCGCCCTCCACACCTTCGACATTGAAGCAGTGTTGGGCTATGCAATCAAGCTGAGGATGCTCGAGAGAAAGAGCCTCTTTACCCGGGAGGAGGGCAACGCTGAGTTCAAGCGGCTCTTCTCCAATATACAGACCGAAATAGAGAACAATTAGTGGAGTTGGATATGGCAAATACAAGTGGGCGTGTACTGGGCGTCAATGGGAACATGGTTACCGTCGAGTTTGACAGCGCCATCTCAAAGAATGAGGTTGGATACATCCATGTTGGTGATGATCGGCTCAAGGGTGAGGTAATCCGCATCAACGGCAATACCGCAAGCCTGCAGGTTTTCGAGATGACAAACGGTATCCGCGTTGGCGATGTCGTCGAATTTTCCCAGGAGATGCTCAGCGTTACCTTGGGTCCCGGTTTGCTGCAGCAAATCTATGATGGCCTGCAGAACCCGCTGCCTGAGCTTGCGTCTCAGTGTGGCTTCTTCCTTCAGCGTGGTGTCTATCTTGATCCCATACCCAACAACTCTTGGGAGTTTACCCCCACCGTTGCCGTAGGAGCACAGCTTAGGGTAGGCGATACCTTTGGTACCGTTCCTGAGGGACTGTTCACCCACCAGATCATGGTTCCCTTCACGTTTGCTGACACCTCCTACAAGGTTGTCTCCATCGCAGAGAAGGGTACCTACGCAGTACGTGATACCATCTGCACTGTAGAGGATCCCAAGGGGAACAAGAGAGAGCTTTCCATGGTTTTCACCTGGCCGGTGAAAAAAGCGATCAAGCTGTACGAAGAGAGACTGAGGCCCGATGAGACACTGGTTACCAAGATCAGGATCATCGATACGTTCCTTCCCGTGGCAAAGGGTGGAACCTACTGTACTCCCGGTCCCTTTGGTGCCGGAAAGACCGTATTGCAGCACATGACCAGCCGAAATGCTGACGTGGACATCGTCATCATCGCAGCATGCGGAGAGCGTGCCGGTGAGGTTGTTGAAGTACTGAAAGAGTTCCCCGAACTCACCGACCCGAAGACCGGCAGGTCTTTGATGGAACGAACCATCATCATCTGCAATACTTCATCCATGCCTGTCGCCAGCCGTGAGGCTTCGGTATACACAGCAGTCACCATTGCCGAGTACTATCGCCAGATGGGATTGAACATCCTCCTGCTTGCAGACTCCACCAGTCGCTGGGCACAGGCCATGCGTGAGATGAGTGGAAGACTTGAGGAGATTCCTGGTGAGGAAGCTTTCCCAGCGTATCTGGAAAGCCGTATCGCTGAGTTCTATGAAAGGGCCGGAAAGGTCAGGCTTCGCGATGGTCGCATCGGCTCGGTAACCATTGGAGGGACGGTCAGTCCTGCAGGTGGTAACTTTGAGGAACCGGTGACCCAGGCAACACTGAAAGTTGTCGGAGCATTCCATGGCTTGAGCCGTGAGCGAAGCGATGCCCGTAAGTATCCTGCAATCGACCCTCTCTCCTCATGGTCCAAGTACCAGGGAGTCATCAAACAGGCCAAGGTAGAGTATGCAAGACGCATTCTTTTCCGTGGTAGTGAGATCAACCAGATGATGAAGGTCGTTGGTGAAGAGGGAACTTCCGTTGCCGACTACATCACCTACCAGAAGAGTGAACTCATTGATGCCTTCTACCTGCAGCAGAACTCGTTCGATCCGGTCGACTCCTCGGTCCCGGTTGAGAGGCAACGCCATAGCTTTGATCTCTTGTTCAAGGTACTGGCCAGTGAGTTTGATCTTGAGGATAAGAAGAAGGTTCGTTCTTTCTTCAATACGATCCGCCAGGACTTTCTGGACTGGAACAACGTTGAGTTCAACAGCGAACGGTTCAAGCAGATTGAAGAGAAGATTGAGGCCAACTATAAGGCCAAGCAGGTCAGTGTTGACCCGGATGCCGAAAAGCTGATCTAAGGGGTTGAAGATGCAAAAAGTATATTCGAAAATAGAATCCATCGTAGGCAACGTCATCACTGTCCGTGCCCAGGGCGTACGAAACAGTGAGCTTGCCATTGTGACTTCGCCTGCAGCCCAGAGCTATGCAAACGTCATCAAACTTGACGGAGATTTGGTTTCGCTTCAGGTGTTCAGTGGAGCTCAGGGTATCTCAACGGGAGACCAAGTGCGCTTCTTGGGCGTCCCGATGCGTGTTTCCTATACCGATCACTTGCTTGGTCGAGTCTTTGACGGTACCGGAACTCCCCGTGACAACGGACCAAGTCTTACCGACAATATGATCGATATCGGCGGACCTTCAGTCAATCCAGCCAAGCGCATCATTCCCCGCAACATGATTCGTACCGGTATCCCGATGATTGACGTGTTCAATACCCTGGTCGAAAGCCAGAAGCTTCCGATCTTCTCTGTCAGCGGCGAACCGTACAATGAGCTGCTGGCCCGCATCGCAATGCAGGCTGAGGTTGACCTCATCGTGCTCGGCGGCATGGGCTTGAAGTACGACGACTATCTCTTCTTCCGCGATACGCTGGAAGGAAGTGGTGCCATGAGCCGCACCATCATGTTCGTTCATACTGCCAGTGATCCTACCGTCGAGTGTATGCTAGTTCCTGACATGTCCTTGGCCGTAGCAGAGCGTTTTGCCCTTGACGGCAAGAAGGTGCTTGTCCTGCTCACCGACATGACGAACTTTGCTGATGCCATGAAAGAGATGGCCATCACCATGGATCAGGTTCCCTCCAACCGAGGCTATCCGGGTGACTTGTACAGCTCGTTGGCTTCCCGCTATGAGAAAGCGGTCGACTTTGAGGGTGCTGGGTCGGTAACCATCCTAGCCGTCACCACCATGCCTGGTGATGACGTAACCCATCCGGTTCCGGACAATACTGGATACATCACTGAAGGCCAGTACTATCTGAAGGGTGGAAGAATCGAGCCCTTCGGTTCACTGAGCAGACTGAAGCAGCAGGTCAACAAGGACACCCGCGATGACCACCGTGCATTGATGGACGGTATGATCAAACTCTACGCTTCCTACAAGGAGTCAGTGGAGAAAAAATCGATGGGCTTTATGATGACCGAGTGGGACGAAAAACTGCTCAAGTACGGTCGTTTCTTTGAAACCAAGCTGATGGAACTGAGTGTGAACATCCCCCTCGAACAGGCCTTGGACCTAGGCTGGGAGATTCTTGCAGACTGTTTTGAGCCCAATGAAACCGGGCTCAAGAGCGACCTCATCCTCAGCCGCTGGCCGAAGAAGTTGAACGACTAAGGAGTTGAGATGGCCGTCAAACTGACGAAGAACGAACAGAAACTGCAGAAAGACCGTCTGAAACAATACCAGCGGTATCTGCCGACCTTGCAGCTGAAAAAACAACAGCTGCAGATGGTCATTCGGCAGATAGAAGCTGAGGTTGCGCTTCTGAGGGCAAAGCAGGAGAAGTTGGTTCAAGACATGCAGTCCTGGATTGCCGTGTACCATGAGAATACGGCGTTCAGTGATGAGCTGAAGGTGGAAAACCTGATCAAGGTTGATCGGGTGGTGAAGGCCAAAGGTAATATTGCAGGGGTGAATATCCCTGTATTCAAGGAACTTACCTTCATCCCCATCTCCTATGACCTCAACGCTTATCCGCTGTGGGTGGACAAGGCACTGGAAAGCTTGCGGGATTGCGCTCGCTACGATGCCTTGATCGGGACGCTCGAGCAGCAGATCAAACTACTGGGTAGGGAACTGAGAACTACCAGCCAGCGGGTCAATCTCTTTGAGAAGGTGAAAATTCCTGAAGCAAAGAACAATATCCGCAAGATTGGAATTTACCTTGGCGATCAACAGACCGCTGCTGTTGTCCGAGGTAAGATCGCGAAGAAAAAACTGATGCAGGGGGCTTGAGATGATTGTACCGATGAAAAAAGCCTATGTGGTGGTACAACAGCACAACAGCCGTTCCATGCTCAGGGATCTGCGCAAGGCAGGTCTGCTGCATATCGTCACCGAGACGGTACAGAATGAACAGCTGGAGCGATTGGCAAAAGAGTATGACCGTGTAAGTCAGACTCGTTCTGCTATTGCTGACTTGCAGGACAAGAAACAGAAGCGTGAGCAGCAGAGTTTGTCCGATGAAGCGTTTGCTGAAGTGCTGGAACGGTATACGGGCTTGTTGGATTCCAGAAAGGAACACGAGCAGTCGCTGGTCCACTACAAAAGCCAGGCTGAGGTGCTCAGAGGTTGGGGAGATTTCAACCCTGAAGACTTACGCCTCTTGAGGCAGAACGGGATTGAACTTTTCTTTTATACGATCGGCAAGAAAGATCTGGCCAAGCTGGATGCTTCTGTCTCCTATATTCAGCTTGCTCCGGTAGGAAGCATGGAAGCCATCGCAACGGTTGGGGCTCCTCTCTCTGCGGAAATTTCTGCAAGTCAGCTGCACATTCCTGAGTTTGGTTTGCATGCGTTGCTTGAGCGCATCAAGCAAGCTGAGGCTTCCCTTTCTGCAATCGAGAATAGTTTGCGGCAGGGTGGTGCCTATCTGGACGCATTCTCCCACCAGATGAAGAAAATGGAGATGGCAATGCGTTTTGAGCAGGTGGGAGCCCATCTTGAAGGTGGCGAGGATCTTGCTTGGATCGAAGGCTATCTTCCTGAGCCGAAGAGCGAAGCCTTCATTGCATATGCACAAGCTCACAGCTGGGCATATCTGCTTGAAAGTGTAGGGGAGGAGGACAATCCTCCTACCTTGGTGGAGTATCGCAAGGGTTTTGGCATCATCAAGCCGGTATTTGATATTCTGGGTACCGTCCCAGGATACCGCGAAAATGATATCAGTACGTGGTTCCTGCTTTTCTTTACGTTGTTCTTTGCCATGATCATTGGGGATGCGGGATATGGCTTGGTTTTCTTGCTCACCGCGCTCGGACTGCATGCCAAGGCAAAGAAAGCGAATACGATGGTGATGCTCATCTATGTACTGAGCATTGCAACCATCGTATGGGGGAGTCTGACAGGAACCTGGTTCGGTTCGAAGCAGATTCTGCTCTCCCTTCCGTTCCTCCAGTCGTTGGTCATCCCTTCCATCTCCAACTATCCCGAGCTTTTCGGCTTGACTGCTGTTGAGTCCCAGAACCAGGTGATGGAGCTATGCTTCATCATTGGAACCGTTCAGCTCTCCTTGGCCTGCATTCTCAATGTTGTGCACAAGATACGTGAGAAGAATCTCAGTTTCTTTGCCGACATCGGATGGTTGATCGACATACTGGCGCTCTACTTTGTGGTGCTCCAATTGGTTGTTGGCCAGCCTACCAACATTGCAGTCGTCTTTGCCTTGGTCGGCTTCGGATTTATGCTGGTTGTGGTGTTTGGCTCCCAAGGCCCTGGCATTCCATTCGGCAAAGGGTTGGCCAGCGGACTTGGTGGTTTTTTCACCACCTTCCTCAACACCATCAGCGCGTTCTCGAACATCATGAGTTATATCCGTCTGTTTGCAGTCGGTATGGCTTCGGTGGCCATCGCCCAGAGTTTCAACAGTATGGCTGGTGGGATGATGAGTGGCTTTGCGTTGGTTGCGGGAGTCTTGGTGTTGGTCATCGGTCACTCACTGAACCTGGTCATGGGACTGCTCAGTGTGGTGGTACATGGGGTACGCCTCAATCTCTTGGAGTTCTCCGGTCAGCTCGGTATGGAGTGGACTGGGATCGCATATGAACCGTTTGCACAAACGGTAGAAGAAAACTGATCGTTGTTTGGTAACAACTAAGGAGAAAAACATGGGAAACTTGGAATTTATTGGATTGGCATGTGCACTTGCTCTTTCTGCACTTGGTTCAGGACTTGGTGCTGGTGCTGCTGCTCAGGCCGCGGTCGGTGGTTGGAAGAAGTGCTATGCAAACGGTAAGCCCGCTCCGTTCATCATGGTTGCTTTCGCTGGTGCTCCGCTGACTCAGACCATCTATGGCTTTTTGCTGATGAACTTCATCGCAGCTGCAATCGCTGCCGGAGCTTCGTCAACCCTTGCCCTTGGCGTCGGTGTATTCGGTGGTGCTGCCATTGGTCTCTCTGCATGGATGCAGGGAAAGACTGCAGCCTGTGCTTGTGATGCACTCGCTGAAACCGGAAAGGGAACTGCAAACTACTTCATCGTCATCGGTATCGTAGAAACAGTCGCATTGTTCACCTTGGTCTTCAGTCTGCTCGCTCTGCAATAAGAGAGCTACCGAACAACGGTTCATCATACAAACGGGCATCCTTAGGGGTGTCCGTTTTTCTCTAAGCGGGTATTGTATCCTTTTTCCAGGTCAAGCAGATGAGCTTTCACATCTAAGCCACCTGCATACCCTGTCAAGCTTCCATCCTTGCCGATGACACGATGACAGGGAATGATGATGGCTATGGGATTGCGGTTGTTGGCCATCCCTACTGCACGATATGCCTTTGTACAACCGATAGCCATTGCAATCTCAGCATAGCTGGCGGTTTTTCCATATTCGATGGATCTGAGCTGGTTCCATACCTTTTGCTGAAAGGCAGTTCCCTGCAGAAGGAGGGGAAGGGAAAACTCTTTCAGGCGTCCTGCAAAATAGGCATCAAGCTGTCTGATGGACTCTTCAAGGATTTCACAGCTGAGTTCTTTCTCGGCCGTACCGAATCCAAGTTGCAGCAGATGCTTCTCAGTTGCTGAGAGCCTGAGGTTTCCGACAGGGCTGTGATAGGTGACTTGATACATGGCTTCATCCTATACACAGCAGCATCGAGAGGCAAGCGTGACAACCTTGGCTCTTCTTGTAAGAGATGAAAATTCGGTATATTCTGGCCGCTGTGAGGTACCGCATGATCTACGATACGCTTGACCATCTTATGGACTATGCACCAATTGTTGAAAACCTTGATCTGGTCATTGGAGAACTCCATAAACCCTGGGTGACGGGAACCGTTTCCGAAAATGGATTGCGAGTCACTCGAAGAGAGGAGGAAGGCAAAGCTTTTTCTCACCACTTCATTGCCTCAAAGCATTGTGTGACGGTGCATGTGGTGCTGAGTGGAAGAGAGGTGGTGGCAACCTCCTATCATGAGCTTTCCAAAGGGAAAAAAGAAGATGAACAGGGTCATATCCATATCGAGGATGGATCTATTGCTTCTGCATTGACACTCGGCGATGGTGATGTGGCCATCTTCATGCCCTCTGAACCCTATTGTCTGGGGATACAAACGGATGAAACAACATCCATGCTCAAAACGTTGACGGTAGAATTGGATAAGTAGTTTTATTGCTTTACAAATGTGTAGCAAAAGCTTAACAAAACTGAAACTTCGGAGTATAGTGAGAACGGTAAACAAGGAGATTGCTGATGACAGGTGACCATCACGTCATGATCGGAGGGAAACTTTTGGGAAGAGGTTTGCCGATTCTGGTACAGACCATGTATGACAGTGCAATGCCGCACGAGATCCATGAACTCGAGCAACTCGTACGACGTATCGGAACACTCAACTCCATGGGGTGTGATATCATCCGGTTTTCCTATCCCACTGAAGAAGATCACGAGAGCTTCGCCTACCTTTGCAAACGAAGCCCTATTCCGGTAGTAGCGGATATCCACTTCGATTATCGACTTGCTCTTGATGCCATCGCATGTGGTTGCCAGAAGATCAGGATCAATCCTGGTAATATCGGAGCCCGATGGAAAGTTGATGAGGTGGTGAAAAGCGCATTGGACAACCATGTTGCCATTCGAATCGGCTTGAACAGCGGTTCACTTCCGAAAGGCAACGATCCTGTTCCCAAGCTCATGAGCGATACGGCTCTTGAGTATTTGGATTGGTTTGAGCAGGCGGGGTTCACCAACACGGTGGTCTCCTTGAAAGCCAGTGATACCGACCTCACCCTTGAGGCGAATCGGCTCTTTGCAAGGAAAAGCGATTATCCACTTCATTTGGGAGTGACCGAGGCCGGTTCGGTGGTTTCCGCAATCACCCGTTCCACGTGGGCCTTGGGTCAGTTGCTCAGTGAAGGAATCGGCAACACGTTGAGAATCAGCATTACCGGAGACATTGAGACCGAAGTGCAGGCTGGGGTGGAGTTGCTCAGGACTCTGGGTTTGCGAAAGAAAGGAATCCGTGTGGTCAGTTGTCCTCGTTGTGGAAGGCATAGTTTCGACAGCCAAGGGTTCCTCCAATCTGTTGAGCGTGAGTTGCTTACGATTGACAAGGACCTTACCGTTGCCATTATGGGATGCCAGGTGAACGGCCCGGGTGAAGCAAAATCCGCGGATCTCGCCATCACCGGCATTGGAAACAGCATCTTTCTGTATGAGAAAGGAAAACTTGTACGAAAAGTTGAAAAAAGTGAAGCAAAGCAAGCACTGTTGGAAGCGATAGACCATGCAGAATAAACTGATCATCAGAGGGGCGAGGGAACACAACCTGAAGAACCTCGACCTGGAGTTGACCAAAGACCAGCTGATTGTCATCAGCGGACTTTCAGGCAGCGGAAAAAGCAGCCTGGCTTTTGATACCATTTTTGCCGAAGGACAGCGTAGATATGTGGAAAGCCTTTCCAGTTATGCTCGCATGTTCCTTGATAGGATGGACAAGCCTGATGTGGATTACATGGAAGGGCTCAGCCCAGCCATTGCGATCGAACAGAAATCCACGCATCGCAACCCTAGATCCACGGTTGGTACGGTTACCGAAATCTATGACTACTTCCGACTGCTTTGGGCACGTGTAGGTGCACCCCATTGTCATGTCTGTCACCGTCCGATCAGTGAGATGAGCGTTGATCAGATCATTGACGCCATCTTCAAGGCGAGTGAGGGGACACGCATCATCGTCAGTGCACCGGTGGCAATCGGCAAAAAAGGGGAGTTCAAGAAAGTATTCGAGGATGCGAAGACCTCAGGTTTCCAACGAGTGAAAGTTGATGGTCAGATGCTCAGTCTTGATGATCCAATACAGCTTGAAAAACAGGTGAAACACTCCATCGATGTGGTGGTCGATCGCTTGATCCTCAAAGGTGACATCAGGGCAAGACTTGCCTCCAGTATTGAAACCTGCAATGAAATGACCCAAGGCTTGGTGAAAGTAACCTTCCTCTCTGATGAAGGTGAAGAGCATGAAGAGATTTTCAGTGAACGCAACAGCTGTCCTCACTGCGGTATCACCTTGCCGGATCTTGAACCAAGGCTCTTCAGCTTCAACAACCCCTATGGAGCGTGTCCTGAGTGCAATGGCCTTGGGGTCAAAACAGAGTTTGATCCAGATCTTGTCATTCCGGACTATTCGAAGAGCTTCAACGAGGGTGCCATCGCAACAATGAATCCAGAAGCTCAGTGGGCACGCTCACAGTTCAAAGCCCTGGCAAAACATCTGGGATTCACTCTCGACACCCCTTTTTCAGAGCTTTCTGCACAGACCATCCAAGCTATCCTGTACGGAACTGAAGATCAGGTGTTTGTTGAATATACCAGGGAAAAGTCACAGCAGACCTATCGTGTTGAGAAACCCTTTCCCGGTATCATCCCCGATTTGCAGCGCAGGTATTACGAGACCAACAGCATGCAGATCAAGATGTGGATGAACAGTTTCCAGACTTCCAAGACATGCCCAGCTTGTCATGGTGATCGGTTGCGTGCGGAAGCGCTTGCCGTTACGATCAACGAACTGAACATCATGCAGGCAACCAGACTCTCGGTCAAATTGGCCAACGAATTCTTTGCCAATCTGACATTGACAGAGAATCAGCTGACCATCTCCTATCAGGTCTTGAAAGAGATTCGCAGCAGACTCTCTTTTCTGCGCGATGTCGGGCTGAACTATCTCACTCTCGATCGAAGCAGTGCTACCCTGAGTGGGGGAGAAGCCCAGCGTATCCGGCTTGCCACCCAGATCGGCAGTGCTCTCAGTGGGGTTCTCTATGTTTTGGATGAACCTTCCATCGGGCTTCATCAACGAGATAATCAGAAGCTCATCGATACGCTCAAGCACTTGCGGGATCTTGGCAACACCGTGCTCGTGGTAGAACACGATGAGGCAACCATACGAGAGGCAGATTACCTGGTTGACCTTGGCCCAGGTGCTGGCGTACATGGAGGGTATATCATTGCCCAAGGAACGCCGGAAGAGGTTGCGAAAAACCAGGAGAGCATCACCGGTCAGTATCTTGCCGGTACAATAGCGATGCAGATTCCTCCCCAGCGAAGAAGTGGCAACGGGGGCCTGATCAGGATCCAAGGGGCGAACAAGAACAACCTCAAGCACGTGGATGTGGACATTCCTTTGGGTAAGCTCATCGTCCTTACCGGTGTTTCCGGCAGCGGAAAGAGCTCCTTGCTCAACGAGGTATTGCTCCCCGCTGTAAGACGCCAGCTTGCACGCAAGAGCCCAAACTACGAAGGGTATTCTTCCATCACAGGTGTCGAACATCTGGACAAGGTCATCAATATTGACCAAAGTCCGATCGGAAGGACTCCTCGAAGCAATCCGGCTACCTATGTTGGGGTGTTCACAGCCATCCGTGAGCTGTTTGCCTCGCTTCCGGACAGCAAGGCCCGAGGATACAAGAGTGGACGTTTCTCGTTCAACGTTCCCGGCGGGCGGTGTGAGAACTGCCAAGGGGACGGGAATCTGAAGATTGAGATGAATTTCCTCCCTGATGTGTATGTAACCTGTGATGTGTGTCATGGCAAACGTTTCAACAAGGAGACCCTTGCTGTCCGCTACAAGGGCAAGAACATCCATGAGGTGCTGGAGATGACCATGGAAGAGGCTTCTGAGTTCTTCAGTGCCATTCCCAGGATCAAGCGAAAGATTGACACCCTGATTTCTGTCGGTTTGGAGTACATCAAGCTCGGTCAAAGTGCGCTCACCCTCAGCGGTGGGGAGGCCCAACGGGTGAAACTGGGTCTTGAACTTTCGAAGTACGGTACGGGCAAGACGCTGTACGTACTTGATGAGCCCACCACCGGACTACATTTTGCCGATGTCAAAAAACTGATGGAAGTGCTCAATCGATTGGTGGATGCAGGCAATACAGTCATTCTCATCGAACATAATCTTGATGTCATCATGCAGGCTGACCATCTCATCGACCTCGGGCCGGAAGGTGGTGATGGGGGAGGTATGGTGGTAGGTTTTGGAACTCCTGAGCACCTTGCCCTATGCAAGGAATCCCACACAGGGTATTATCTTGCTCAGATGTTCCATGAGAAAGGCTAAGAGAAAGCACATCTTCATTTTGTTTCTGCTTGCCCTGCTCGTTTCAGGAGGGCAGTTTTTGTACGCTGAAACAGATCAGGTGTTGCTAGCATTTCGCATAACTGATGCAGATGAGCAACAGTTGCGGGAGATGGTGCGCATGAGGGGTCTGCAAGAGAGCGATGCAGAATCCATGCGAGTCTCTCTTCTGGAATTTCATAGTCTTGAATCACCAAGTAGGGAATCGGTTTCCGCTGCTTCCAAATCATACGCGATGGAGATCATCAGCGCTGACTCACTGGATTCAGACAGCAACTCTTCTGTTGTGTTGCTCAGCGGCAATGTCGTCATCTCTTTCACGCTCGAGGGAGAAACGGTTCCAAAGCGTCTTTCAGCGCAAAAGGTAATCATTGATCTTGAACGAAACCTGCTCAGTGCCCAGGGACTGGTCTCCTATGAGGATGCTTCTGACAGCACAATACAATCACTGGAAGGTTCCTTGGTAACGCTCAATTGGAGCAAGAACACCCTTTTGGTAACCGGTGCAACCACATCCAGCGAGAAGACCAACAGCGAAGACAAGAAGGTCACCCTGTACACCTCAGGGGAAGAAATCTCCTTCCATGCCGAGGGAGGGGGAGTGACCTACCGCAACGGATGGATCGGTACCAGAAAAGAAGACCCGCTCTCCTCAATTCGTGCACAACAGCTCTCCTTTCTCAACGGAGGGGATCTGATGGTAAAACATGCAACACTCTCGCTTGGAAGAGTTCCTGTTTTCTATACTCCCTTCTTCTTATTCCCCGGAAACAGGATGGTCGGCAATCCCTCTATGGGATTTGCCAGTGAACGAGGCATGTTTGTCACCACCACCTTTGAACTCTTCGGAACCTATCCAAAAATAACATCTGAGAGCACCAGCAGTTTTGCCAGTCTGCTCTCCTCCCCAGAGAGCAAGCAAACCTTCCGTGATGGTCCCATCCACTCTGATCAAGGAGAAGTGGGTGAGTTTGAGCGGTGGGCGAGGAAAAGCGACAGCTATCTGGCTCTGATGATGGATGCGTATGAACTCAGTGGTGTTCATCTTGGGTATGACACCCGTCTCTCCTGGTTTGAAAAGCGCTTGGTACTGGAAGGCTTCAGCTCATTTGCACTCTATCCTGAAGGAACGAAAGGAAGTCTGACCTACTCACAAGCTCCTACACTACGTTGGATGAGTGAGCATACGCTGAAACTGGATACCTCCTGGGCAGACCTCACCCTCGATACCCCCGCGTATTCTGATCCAAAGGTCAAGCGCCTGTATGCAAACCGCCTTACCTCGTTCTCGTTTGATTCGGTACTCGGCAAGAGCCAGGAGTTTCCCACCACCTATCTCAATGATATCACCAGCTATACCTGGAAGTTGGAAGGTTCGTTCTCTTTTCCTGTGGCAAACCTTTCCCCCTATCTCACGAGTGCAAGGATTTCTTCTGTTACCGCCCGTAGCCGTTGGGATTGGAAAGAGGAAACACCCGGCGGTGGGTATGCATATCGACTGGTTTCGGTGACACTGCCGGAACTCTCTGCATCGCTTGGTGGTACCTTGTTCTCTTTCTCTTCGCCGATTGCACAAAACAAGAGCGGTCAAGAGGGTAGTACTGCTTCCACCCGAACGTTGGAAACCGATGCTTTGCTTCCACCTGCCTATCCGATAAGCCAGACCCAGCAAACGTCAGGCACAAAGAAAATGGAGCGTTCCCTCTCTTTGACCTACTCTCTTGACCAGAAGCTCAATCACACACTGCAAGCGGATGGAGCACAGGTGGACTGGGAGAAGGATGCATACCTGTATGCTCAGACCAAAGGTTCCGTACTCCTTTCCGCTTCACCAAACAGCTCGCTTTTCACCTTCAGCGAGGAGCTGCTTCCCCAGTACACCCGATTGGATGATCAGAGCAAAGAAGCCTATCGTACGGAACAATTCCAGCTTTTCAGTGTCACCAAGGCATCCATTCCACTGCTTGGTTTCTCCTACACCTTGAGCCAAAGAATCCATCGGTTCCAAAAAACCTACACAAGCCAGATTGTTGAACAGATCGATACCTACTCTTTTGATGCTGATTCCGTAACCGTGCATCAGATGAAGGTGGAAAAAACGTTACCCCTAGGCCTTGGTTCCCTGAAACCTTCACTCACCGCCAATCTCTATCCAATACGGCAGAGCCTCATTCCCTCGCTTACCTACACACAGGGAAGATTTGTCGTGGGAGCTTCACTCTCCTATGCAGAAACCAACGGCATCCTGAAAAAAGAACGCGCTACTGCAAATTTTTCCTATACCACAAAACTTTTTTCGTTCTCCACCCAAGAGACTTACGATTACACCAAATCAGTGCAATTTTGGTTCCAGGCACTCTCGGTCAACCAGAAAGCCCAGCTTTCCCTCTTTGATTCCCGTCTTGTCATCAGCGAACTGCTCTCCTACCAGGGAAGATCGAGCAAGGGGATAGACCACTACATCGACCAATTGAATCTCGATTTCAAGATTCCCTATCTTTCGGTAACCTACATCAGCGACGGGCAGGTTGGCATGCTGCAACCACAGCGGTTGAAGACAACGGTTTCTGCGAAAAACGTGACCATGCGATGGTGGAAGGGCAGGATAGCCCTTTCGCTGGGACTGGAGTCCACCTTCAATCTGCATTTCCAGGATATCTGGGCAACCAGCCTGGATGTACAAGCTTCCTTGGGTTTGGAAATTGCCGAGTTTCTTTCCTGCTCACTCTCCATCAAGAGTTCAAACACCGGGTTCTCACAATACTATGACAGCGCTCAGAACTTCGTATGGGCTCGTATGTGGGAAGATTTGCTGCGTAGTTTTGACTTTGCAGGAAAGGGGAGGTCAAACACCCAGTTCAATCTCAGCTCCATCTCCTTCGATCTCGTCCATGATCTCGACGATTGGTCCTTGAATTGTAAATACACAGGAAGTGTTGTATTATCGAACAACCAATATAGCTGGGTTCCCACGGTTTCCGTATTTGTACGATGGAATACCATCCCCGAGTTGGACGTAGAGGAAACCTGGACGAAACCATCCAATGATTGGATTCGTTCCAGTACATCATAGGAATTTGCATGGATAGAAGTATCGAGTTTTCCCACGAGGAGCAGATGGAGCGGGTTCTAGGAATCAATGACCGGAACCTGCCATATCTTGAAGCCTTGCTCGGTTGCGACCTGTTTGTAAAAGGCACTATGTTGACATGCCTGAGCAAGGATGAACTGGTAGCCAACCGGTTTTTGTCTTTGCTTGCAAGATTGAGAACGCTTTCGGAGAATCAACACTACTTCAGCGAAGCGGAAATCTTCATGGAGTATCAAAGCCTGAAGCATGGCCGTCCCCTTGAGGAGTTGCTTTCCGAGGAAAAACAGGACAAACCGTTCATTCTGGTTCACAATCGTTTTGCATTTCCCAAGAGTCCACGCCAAGAAGCATACATCAAGAGCATGGAAGAGAATCAGATTGTGTTCGGCATCGGGCCTGCCGGAACCGGCAAGACGTTCCTGGCTGTTGCGTATGCACTCAGCCAACTGATGGGAGGAAAACGACAGAAGTTGATTCTCACGCGTCCCATCGTGGAAGCAGGTGAGAATCTGGGTTTTCTTCCTGGAGATCTTGCCCAAAAAATCAATCCCTATCTCAGGCCCTTGTACGATGCCATGGAAGCTATGATCAGCGTACAAAACATCCGCAAGCTTGAGGAGAATGGAAGCATAGAAATTGCACCGTTGGCTTATATGCGAGGTCGTTCATTGCAGAATGCGATTGTCATCCTCGATGAGGCGCAGAACACTACCATAGAGCAGATGCAGATGTTCCTGACACGATTGGGCGAAAATTCCAAAGCGATCATCACCGGTGATATCAGTCAAGTGGACCTTCCCAAGCACAAAAGCAGCGGACTTGTCCATGCAAAGAATATCTTGCATGGTATCAATGCCCTTGATTTCATCCTCTTTGATTCCCGTGATGTGGTTCGTTCACGGATCGTTCAGCAAATCATTGACGCATATGCAAAAGACCAAACCACTCATGCCCAGGGAGAACGGCGATGAGACAAAGCAAGGCTTCCCAAGAGCGAGGGAAAAAACAGAGACAGATCGAACGTCAGGTTTCCTTGGTTCTCATGGTGTGTACCGTCCTGCTTGCCATGCTGGTTCCTGTGATTTCCAGCCGATCCTCTGACCGAGGGTTCAGGTCCCTTTCTGTTCGGTATGTTGCAGGAGAACTTTCTGAGAAGGATGTCTATGCAACATCCTCATTCCAGTATATCGATGAAATCAAAACCGAAGCACTCATCAGAGCTCAAGAACAGGCTGTGCTCCCTCATTTCTCTTTTCTTTTGCGCTCCACTACGCTTTCCACACAAAGGGTGGAACAGTTTGTACAGGCATGGAGAGAAAAGGGGAAAGAGGAAGCACTACGGGTTCTTGGTGATTTCGGCCTTTCCGACACCAAGAATGTGGTAGCCCGAATAGCCGACCTTCCTTCAGAAGATCAGCTCTTTTTGTTGCAAGCACTCCAGGAAACCAGTCATAAGGTTTTGGAAACGGGTCTCTATCTTCATAATGAGATTCAAACAATCAAAGGACAGGGATACGACCGGTTCCTGCTTACCAATACCGTTTCCATGACTCGGCAGGAGTCAGCACAACCCTTGGTTGTTGAAGAGGTCATGACCACCGATACCTTGTTTGACTCGCTCGCTTCCTGGTTGGATGGGTATACGATGGTCAATGAGACTTTCCAATCACATCTGGTGGTGGATGCACTCTCCTTGCTCGTTGAATCGAATGTTCGCTACGAGGAAGTAAAGACACTGGCTCTACGGGAAGAGGCTGCTCGTACCGTCTTTCCCGTAGTGGTTACCATAGATCGGGGCCAGAAGATTATCGGCAAGGACACCGTGGTGACCAATGAACAGCTAGGCCTGCTCCAACGTATAGGTGACCAAGCCTTCGGGTATACGGTTCTTGAACTGATCGGCCGTGCAATCTTTGTTTTGTTTGTCAGTGCAGTTTCTGTGTATGTTTTCCTGCAATTCTTGCAAAAGGACAAACGCCTGTATCTCTATCTGAATTTGATGCTGCTCTCTGTCATCCTCTCCCTCGTGGCCCTTTATGCGATCAGCTTCTTGTTGGAAAACAGAAACAGCATGCTTCTGGATTCCTATCTGCCCATCATTTTCGCTCCCCTGTTTACCGCTCATATCACCAGCAAGAAGCGACTTGGACTTGTCACGGCATTCTTGCTTTCGAGTTTTGTGACGCTGATGCCGCAGGCTACTTCCATGACATTTTTCCTCAGCTTGAGTGTCAGTGGAGTCTGCCTCTACTTTTTCCAATACACAATCAAGCGATTGGAAGATTTGTTCAATTGGTTCTATGCAATCGTCATCAGCAGCTTTGCCGCAATCGCATTGAATGTTTTGGTGGGAATCCAATTGATCTCCGTGCTTCCTCTGATTGGGGGCATTGTGCTCAACGTAACCATCAGCTTGGTGTTTACCGAAGCCTTGGTTCCGCTGTGTGAACGTATGTTCAATATTCCCACAGCATATCGACTCAGTGAGCTTGCGTTCAGTGACAGTCCTGTGCTGGAGCGTTTGAGTACCGTTGCCCAAGGAACCTACAATCATAGCCGTTACGTTTCAGATCTTGCCTACAAAGCAGCGAAGGCCATCGGAGCCAATGCCATGCTTGCACGCGTTGGCGGTATCTATCATGACATCGGGAAATCCGATCACCCGGAGTATTTCATCGAAAATCAGGGATCCGAGAACAAGCATGATGATATCAAGCCGAGCCTTTCGGTCGCTATCATCAAAAGTCATGTGAAACTCGGCCTTGAGAAGGGAAGAGAGGTAGGGCTACCGCAGGAAGTGCTGGATATCATCTCACAGCACCATGGCAATGATGTGATCCAATTCTTCTACAACGAGGCGAAAGAGCAGTCTCTCAAAGCGGGTCTTGATGTCAAGGAAGATGATTTTTCCTATAGCGGCGAGCCTCCAGCATTTCCCGAGTCGGCAATTGTGATGTTGGCGGACTGTGTGGAAGCTGCGAGCAGAACGCTGAAAAAGCCCAACCACTCGAAATATCAGAAACTGGTGCATTCCATCATCATGGGAAAGATAGAGCGAGAGCAGCTGAAGAACTCCCAGCTCTCGCTTACTGACCTTGATGTCATTGAAGATGCTTTTGTACAAACATTGATTGGCAGAGACCACCATCGCATCCAATACCCGGATGAGATAAAAGAAGAACGCAATAGGTCGGAGGTATGATGAGCGCAACGCATTTCATTGATGTGTCCTATGAAGAGGATGCATATCGCAACGAAGCTGATGAATTGATGGTGCTGACGATTTTGCATCAAACATTGGATCTTCTCGGCCAGGAGAGTTGCGAATTCTCTGTAAGCTTTGTCAGCGATGCTACGATGCAGGACCTGAACAGGGAGTACCGTGATAAGGACGAGCCTACCGATATCCTCTCGTTTGCCCAGCAGGATGAGGTGGAGGATTTCAGTTGGCCTGAAGTGCAATTTGAAGGCGAAGAGAGTCTTCCGGTGGAAGTTGAGGTGCTTGGGGACATGGTGATTTCTCTTGATACCTTGAAAAGAAATGCACTATCCTTTAGTGTAGAAGAAGAGGAAGAACTGACTCGTTTGTTGATTCATGGCCTGTTGCATCTGCTGGGTGAGGATCATGAGAGCAATGAGGCGCAAGAGCCCATGTTGGTCAAACAGGAGCAGTTGCTTCATCAAGTGAGGGGGAGCAAACGTTGAGCTTGCCATGGAAAGGTCTGTTTAGGAAGAGCCTCGAGCGGGAAGACAGAGAAAACCGGTCGAAAGCTGAGATGGAAGAACGGCAGACCATGATAGAGGGCATCAGTGAACTGAAGGACAAGACAGTCAAAGAGGTCATGGTCCCTCGGGTGGATGTCCAGTTCATCAGCAGTGATATCACCCTTGGTGATTTGTATGTGATCATCCAGGAACAGGGGTATTCACGCTATCCGGTGTATGAGCAGACAATCGACAATATTATCGGTGTGCTCTATGCGAAGGATATTCTCCGTCACGGTATTGAGAAAGCCTTCAGTGCAAAAGCGTTGATGCGCAAGCCGTATTTCATTCCTGAAAGCAAGCATCTTGATGATTTGCTTCGTGAATTCAAGCTGCGCAAAGTGCATATTGCCATCGCTATCGATGAGTATGGTGGGGTGAGCGGCATTATTTGCATGGAGGACATTCTTGAAGTCATCGTCGGTGACATCATGGATGAGTTTGATGAGGATGAAGACGATGGTATCTGCAAGTTGGATGACAATACCTTCGTTGTAGACGCCCGCACCTCCATCGAAGAGATCAATGAGGCAATCGGTTTGCATTTGGGAGAGGAAGAGTTTGAAACGATCGGAGGCTATGTTTTCGAGCTGTTCGGACGTATTCCGCTCAAAGATGAGTCTGTTGAGGACGATGAAGCCATCTTCACCGTTGAAGACATAGATGGACATAAGATCAACCAATTGAAATTGGTTGTCAAAACGTAAGAGTATACGTTGACCCTTAAAGACGGAAAACAGTATATTAATATCGATACACAAAAAGAATTCCCGGAGGAACACAAACAATGAAAATTGCAATCAACGGTTTTGGACGAATTGGACGCAATGTTTTCAAGATTGCTTTTGAAGACAAGAATATCGAGATCGTAGGTATCAATGACCTCACAGATCCCAAGACCCTTGCCCATCTTCTGAAGTACGACTCCACCTATGGAGTATATGATAAGAGCGTGACTGTAGCGGAAAACGCAATTGTGGTTGACGGAAAGACCATTCCCGTGTTTGCACTGCGCAATCCTGCAGAGCTTCCCTGGAAAGAGCTTAATGTTGACGTAGCAATCGAATCCACCGGCGTGTTCTCTGTTGCTGAAGGCCCGAAGGGCGGCTACAAGGATCACATCAAGGCTGGTGCCAAGAAAGTCATCCTCACCGTTCCTGCAAAGGACAAGATCGACCAGACGGTTGTTTGTGGTGTCAACGACGACAAGATCGACCACAGCCTGCTCGCATTCTCCAACGCTTCCTGCACCACCAACTGCCTTGCTCCCTTGGCAAAGGTGCTTCAGGACAACTTTGGCATCAAGCAGGGCCTGATGACCACCGTCCATGCATACACCAATGACCAGGTCATGCTTGACCAGCCCCACAAGGATTTGAGAAGGGCAAGAGCTGGTGCTCTGTCGATCATCCCCACCACCACTGGTGCTGCAAAGGCTGTCAGTGAGGTAATTCCCGAGCTGAAGGGCAAGCTCAATGGCATGGCCATGCGCGTACCCACCCCGACCGGAAGCGTTGTCGACCTCGTAGTTGAGCTCGAGAAAGATGTAACGGTTGCAGACGTGAACGCTGCTGTGAAGAAGGCTGCTGAAGGTGCTATGAAAGGCATTCTCGAGTATACCGAAGATCCGATTGTTTCCCGCGATATCGTGGCCAACAAGCACTCTTCGATCTTCGATGCTGCTCTGACCATGAAGATGGGCGACAGAATGTTCAAGGTGATCAGCTGGTATGACAATGAGATGGGGTATTCCAACCGCGTTGTCGACCTTGCCAGGAAGCTGGTGAAATAACGAGCTTTGCAGAATGAAGTCAGGCCTGTCTCAAACAGGCCTGATTTCCTTGCTAGGGACTGTCTTGCCAAGCAAGACTCAATCGATGAAGAGAGGACCACTATGATTCTTAATACCATTCGTGAGTGTGATTTCACCAACAAGAAAGCCTTGGTACGTGTAGATTTCAATGTACCGCTCAAGGATGGGGTCGTTACCGACGATACCCGCATTCAGGCTGCACTTCCCACCCTCAAGTATCTGCTTGAAGGCGGTGCTGCCGTTATTGTCATGAGCCATTTCGGCAGGCCCAAAGGGAAGAAAAATCCTGAATTTTCCATGGCCCCGATAGCAAAGTGTTTTTCCGATTTGCTTGGAAAGCAGGTTACGCTTGCTTCTGATGTGATTGGAAGTGAAGTTGAGGCTCAGGCGAAAGCGCTCAAAGCAGGAGAAGTCCTCTTGCTTGAGAACGTTCGCTTCTATGCAGAGGAAGAGGCCAATGATGCCAATTTTGCAAAGAGCCTTGCATCACTTGGTGATGTGTATGTGAATGATGCCTTTGGTACTGCCCATCGTGCCCATGCTTCTACCGAGGGTGTAGCACACTATCTTCCTTCCTATGCAGGTTTCCTGATCGAGAAAGAAGTGAAATTCATGGGTCCGCTCCTGGATAATCCTGAGAAGCCTTTTGTTGCCATCATCGGTGGTTCAAAGGTTTCCAGTAAGATCGGCGTTTTGGAAAGTCTCATCCGCACCAGTGACACCATTGTCATCGGTGGTGGCATGGCCTACACCTTCCTCGCTGTCCAGGGTCACTCCATCGGGAAGAGTCTTGTGGAGGAGGAGTACAAGGATACTGCAACTTCGTTCCTTGCAAAAGCGAAGGAGAAGGGTGTCAAGGTGATTCTTCCTGTTGACCATCTCTGTGGAGAGGCTTTCAGTGCTGATACTGCTGTGGTTGCCGTTGACTCTGTTGATATTCCTGACGGCCTGATTGGCATGGATATTGGTCCGAAGACGGTCAAGATGATTGTTGATGCTGTCCTCTCTGCAAAGAGTGTCGTCTGGAATGGTCCGATGGGCGTGTTCGAGTTCGATAGCTTTGCACAGGGAACGCTGACTGTTGCGAAGGCACTCGCCCAGAGCAGTGCAACAAGTGTTGTGGGTGGTGGTGACTCAGTTGCCGCAATCAACAAATTCGATCTGGCTGATAAGATCAGCCACGTAAGCACCGGTGGCGGAGCTTCTCTTGAGTTCCTGGAAGGCAAGGTCCTGCCGGGCATCAAGGCATTGGAGAAATGAGATGAGAAAACCCTATATTGCAGGCAACTGGAAGATGAATATGACCCCCAGCGAAGGCAAGGCTTTCGCCAAGGAGTTGGTCAAGGCACTTGAAGGCAGTTCGGTGAAAGTGATGATCGCACCGCCGTTTGTCACCATTCCTGCTGTCCTTGAAGCGGTGAAAGGTTCTTCGATCATCGTAGCTGCCCAGAATATGAGCGACAACCTCAGTGGTGCCTTCACCGGTGAAGTCAGCGCCAAGATGCTCAAGGATCTCGGGGTTACCAATGTAATCCTCGGACACAGTGAGAGAAGGGCCCTGTATCAGGAGAATGACCAGTTCATCAACCGCAAGGTGCTGCTCGCTCTCTCTGAGGGAATGGATGTGGATCTGTGCATTGGTGAGACTCTTGAAGAGAGAGAAGCCGGTAAGCTTGAAGAAGTGCTTACCCGTCAGGTGACCGAAGGTTTGAAGGGTGTCAGTGCTGAGCAAATGAAGCACATCACCCTTGCGTATGAACCGGTCTGGGCTATTGGAACCGGCAAAACTGCAACCCCTGAGGATGCTGATGCTGCACATGCATTTGTTCGCTCACTTGTTGCAAAACTCTACACAAAGGGTGTTGCAGAAGAGCTGATTATACAGTATGGTGGTTCAGTGAAGGCTTCGAACGCGAAAGCCTTGATGTCCAAGGAGCATATCGACGGTGCATTGGTGGGTGGAGCTTCCCTTTCTGTGGAACAGTTCCTTCCGATCGTGAACTTCGATAAGTAAGTAACCGGAGTAGAGAAAATGGGTGTTTTGAGCATTATTCTGTTGGTCTTGTTTGTAGTTGTGAGCCTCCTTCTGATCTTCCTTGTAGCAGTACAGGATGAGCAGAGCGAAGGTCTTGGCGGGATTTTCGGTGGTGGCAGCAACACTGCTTTTGGCTCGCATGCCAGCAGTGTGGTGACCAAGGCAACGGGAACGTTGGCGGTACTGTTTTTGGTACTTGCCCTCGTAGTGGCTTTTGTCAACAAGACTCCGTCTCAAGACAGACTGCTCGACTCCGTGACTACCGAGCAGGTTCAGCAAACCACTGATTGGTGGAAGAGCGGCGAAGCTGCTACAGCTGAACAGGTTCCTGGTACTGCCAACTAGGACGGTAGCTGCCACATATTCATTGACTACCGGCCGCAGCAGTGCGGTCGGTAGCTGTTTCAAGGGAGTTTGCATGAAAGTTTGTGTCCTCTATGCATCGCAGTCAAAGGGAAATGAGAAAATGAAGGCCATCGCAAAGGCTCTTGCCGAAGGTATCGGCAGCCAGGGCCATATGGTTGATGTGCTTGATATGACACTTGAGGGTGGCAAGATTGTTTCCTATTACGATTACCTGCTTATTGGGACAGAGAGTGCCAATTTCTTTGGGGGCAAGATTCCTACTTCTGTTTCTCTGTTTCTCAAAGGCGCAGGGACGCTTTCGGGCAAGCGCTGCATGGCGTTCATCACCAAGGGTGGATTGAGAAGCATGAAGACCTTGCAGGCCCTCATGAAGACCATGGAAAAAGAGGGGATGTTCCTCAAGAAGAGTGAGATTCTCACAAAAGTGGATTTTGCTCGCGCGGTTGGCAAACATATTCAGATTTGATTGATTCTCATCCTACAAGGTAGTACCTTTTAGGGAACGAATAACTCTAGGAGTAGTGTACATGAAACGTATCTCTGTAGTGATGGTCCTCATTCTTCTCATCGGCTCCGCCCTTACGGCAGCCGCCATCGGCGCACCTGCCGCAACGGTAAGACTTACCAAAACAACTCCGATTACCATGGCCGAGCTAGATGCTGAGGTCAAGGAGTATCAAGAAAGTGCAAAGGCAGCGGGCCAGGATCCGGCCCAGATTGATCCTTTGCAGGTTCTGAACCTTTTGATCAACAATGAGCTGTTCCGCCAGGGAGCGGCACGCGATGGAGTGAAGATCACCGATGCCATGATTGACAGTGCATACAAGAGCCAAAAATCGAGTATTGAAGCCTCCTATGGGCAGGCACTGACCGATGCTCAGTTTGCTGAGGTTATTGCCAACAATTTTGGTTCTGTTGAGGCCTATCGCAAGATGATTGGTGAACAGCTGATGGTCGACTCCTATGTTCGCCTTAAGAAAGCAGATGTATTGAATAGTCCGATTACCATAAGTGATTCAGAAATCCTCTCTTTCTACCGAAAGAATAGGACCCAGTTTGTCAGTCCTGAAACAGTAAAGCTCAGTCACATCTACATCCCTATGGTTGCTGACCAAGCAACGAATGATAAGAACAAGGCACTCCTTGATGATGTGGCTGGAAGAATCAAGGCTGGGTCGTTGACGTTTGAGAAAGCAGTGGTTGATTACTCTCAGGATACCCAGAGCAAGAACAAGGCTGGTGATATCGGCTGGCTTACCATGGACAATACCGAGGCCTTGGCAGGACTTGGAGATACGTTCTTTGATGTGGCATTCACGACGGAGGTCGGAACCACCAGTGATGTGGTGACCTCTCTCAACGGGTACCATATCCTGAAGATTTTGGCTTACAACGAGACAAAAATTCTGGCTCTTGATGATGCCATCAGCCCAAATACCACCAGTACCATCCGCGACTACATTCGAAGTCAGCTTTCGCAGACCAAGCAGCAAGAAACCTATTATCAGGCAATCAACAGTCTGGTAGATGAGCTGCGCAAGAGTGCTTCGGTAAATATTTTATATAAGAAGTAAGATGAAAACACGACATAAAGCAAGAGAATTGGCTATACAGACGCTCTACGCTCTAGATTTCAACAAGGAACTGGATGGAGAGCATTATCCTGATTTGTTCAGCGGAACCACTGAAGCAGAGTATAATGAGCTGGAAGATGAAGTAAAGGTCTATGGTATGTACCTGGTGAGGGGTACCATAGAAAACCTTGAACAGATCAATGAACTCATCAGCAAATTTTCCCTCAACAGACCATTGGAACGTATCGATTTGGTTGATAGGAATATCTTGCGCATGAGCGTATTCTGCCTGCTCTATGGGGATATTCATCCTCATATCGTCATTGATGAGGCTGTCAAGCTTAGTCAGGATTTCTCCACCGAAGTGAATTATAAGTTCATCAACGGAATTCTTGATACCATGCAAAAGCAGCTCTTTCCTGTACAGGAGCCTGCAAGACATGATTCGTTTGAAGACTGAAGAGCAAATCAAGCGTATTCGTGAGGCCTGTCATTTGACAGCACGCCTTATGGATGAGCTCTCCCGGTATATTGAAGTGGGTATGTCCACTTTGGATATCGATCAGTATTGTTACCAGTTCATCGTCAAGAACAAAGGGGTACCTGCCTTCTTGCACTATGAAGGGTTCCCTGCCACTGCTTGTATTTCGGTGAATGAAGAGGTCATTCATGGGATTCCTTCTTCCAAGCGTATCATCTGTGAGGGTGATTTGGTGGATGTTGATCTGGGAATCAATCTTGATGGGCATTTTTCCGATATGGCCCGCACCTTCATCATCGGCAAGACCAAGGATGAGTATCGCAAGCTGTGTGAGGTAACCGAACAATCATTGAAGCTTGCAATTGAGGCAGCACAGGCAAAGGGCGCAAGGATACAGGATATCAGCGCTGCGGTCTACAAGCATGCTTCAAAGCATGGATACGGTGTCGTTCGTGACTATTGTGGACATGGGGTAGGGCTTGCAATACATGAAGAGCCAGAGATTCCCAATTACACCAGTTCCTATCTT
>Ga0265295_1001876_pt1 | contig 35442 bp, 34 predicted proteins | sample Munlansysbiofilm_FD_192503 | JGI IMG/M metagenome (GOLD analysis project Ga0265295, IMG submission 192503) | Leachate microbial communities from a municipal landfill in Southern Ontario, Canada - Methane capture system biofilm | ecosystem: Engineered > Solid waste > Landfill > Unclassified ... | reverse complement strand
CGCCGCGAAGCTGCTGGACGACTTCCCAGATCTGTTTGATACCTGTGGCACCGACCGGGTGGCCGCATGCCTTGAGACCTCCGGACGTGTTTACCGGAAGCTTGCCGCCAAGCTGGGTCTCGCCCTGTTCGGTGAACTTTCCGGCAGTTCCCTTCGGAACAAAACCGAGATCCTCGATTGCACAAAGCTCGGCGATCGTGAAACAATCGTGAACTTCAACGAAGTCGATATCCTTTCGTTCGAGTTTTGCCTGCCGGAACGCCGAGTTTCCTGCGGCAACGGTGGCACCCATCGTGGAAAAGTCAGGACGGTCGTGTAATGCGATCGTGTCGCCGGCCTGGGCTGAGGCAAGGACCTTGATCGGCGTGTCGGTGAACTCCCGTGCTTTTTCAAGCGGGCATACCACTACGACCGCGGCACCGTCGGAAACGGGTGAGCAGTCGAAGAGTCTCAGCGGTGAGGCAACGAGGGTTGACTTCATCACTGTCGACTGGGTAATCTCATTCTGGAACTGAGCAAATGGGTTTCTTGCGCCGTGGTAATGGTTTTTCACCGCAACCTGGGCAAGCTGCTCGCGGGTCAGTCCATACTTGTGCATGTAGTCACATGCGATCATTGCATAGAGACCGGGGAATGTCGCTCCTGCGAAGCTCTCCCATTCACGGTCAGCGGCGCCGGCGAGAACATCCGTCGAATCTCCGACATCGGTCATCTTCTCAACGCCAGCGGCAATGACTACATCAGACATTCCTGAAGAAACGGCGGCTACGGCCTGACGGAAGGCAAGGCCTCCGGACGCACAGGCTGCCTCGACACGGGTAGCCGGCGTGTGGAGCTCGCCGCCAAGTCCCACGTAATCGGCAACGAGTGCCCCGACGTGTTCCTGACCGACGAATCTTCCTGCAGACATCGAACCGACGAATAATGCATCAATCTGTTCTCCCGCCACATTTGCATCTTCAAGTGCGGCGATTCCTGCTTCTGTACACAGATCACGGAAAGATGTGTCCCATCTTTCTCCAAATTTTGTGATTCCTGCACCAATTACTGCTACATCTCTCATGATCCACCTCACATCCGGATCTTGCCCTTATGCCGGGCATACACTGCATAGTCAAGATACTTCTTTGTGGAAAGCATCTGCTCAACGGTCGGACCCTGGGACCGGTCGATCTTATCCAAAATCGCATCGGTCACGGTAATGTCAAAGGCATCGGATCCTGCGCCGCTGCCGTAACTTGTAACAAAGATCCGGTTGCCGGGTTTTGCCACATCTAAAACGGCCGCTAATCCGAGAGGAACAGCGCCGCTGTAGGTGTTGCCGAGCGTGGGGGCCAGAAGACCTGCCTTGATCTGGTCTTTCGTGAATCCCAACATCTGTGATGCTTTCTGCGGGAATTTGGCATTCGGCTGGTGGAAGACTGCATACGTATAATCGGACGGCTTCGTTCCGCGAAGTTCCATCATCATATTTGCAGCTCCGAGCGTGTGTTTGAAGTACCCGGGGTCACCGGAGAATCTTCCTCCGTGTCTGGGATAATCCTCTCCTTCGCGGCGCCAGAAGTCCGGCGTGTCGGAGGTAAAAGAGCAGGTCTCATTGATGACCGCTATCGGATCATCATTACCGATAACGTATGCCGCTCCTCCGGCAGCTGCCGTATATTCCAGTGCATCGCCGGGCGCTCCCTGAGCAGTGTCCGCTCCGATCGCGACGGCGTATTTCATCATTCCTGATGATACGAGACCCATTGCCGTCTGAATAGCGGCAGTACCGGCTTTACAGGCGAACTCGTAGTCTGCAGCCGTCATAACGGGTGTTGCACCAATTGCCTCTCCGACGGTGACTGCGGTCGGTTTGACGGCATAGGGGTGTGACTCGGATCCCACATAGACCGCCTTGATATCGGCAGGATCTACTGGACGTCGGCGCAGGGCCGAGCGTGCGGCCTCAACGGAAAATGTGGCCGTGTTCTCATCGTAATCGGGAACGGCTTTTTCAAAAACGCCAAGCCCGCCGGTGATCTCCGCGGCGTTCGCTCCCCATACACGGGCAATCTCTTCGGTTTTTATTCTGTAACGGGGAATGTATGCCCCGTAGGTGATTATGCCTACCATTGTGTTTTCCTCAAACGTGTAACGAGATCTTGAACTCCCATGGGCGTACAGAGAACGGTAATATGATCTTTTTCTGCAAGCTTTTTGACGAGTGGGTTGACATGTGCCTCATCTATCCCCTGAAGGATTACATACGGGGGTTTGAACGGGGTGACACGAATCGCGATCATCGGGGATTTTCCGGTAGAAATATCCGTGAAAATCAGAGCGCGTTCCGTACTCCATCCGTAAATGCGGTTGAACTCATTGGGTGAAAGATTCAGAATGGCATTCGTACTGTTAATAACAGTGTAGCCAAAGATCTGGGAATCAAGCTCCCCGCAGATGAGGGTACATTCAATCAGTTCCGATAATTCCCTGATTGGAATAGAGGTCGCGAAGTCATGAATATCATATATGACCTCGTCATCATAATCCGAAAACAGGAGTTTGCCATACTTTTTGATGTATGTCCCACCATTTTCTTCGTCAACATTCAGAAGCGAGTCTACGATTTTTCCAACGACACCAGTTCCCGGACTTTTTCTCCTGCCGCTCTCATAATCACTGATAACGGATGGAGACACTCCAAGATGATCTGCGAGTACACCCGGAGCTATCTGAAAACTTGTACGCCACTTTTTCAGAGCTTTTCCGGGTGAATCGGAGAGGGTGATCTCGCCTGCCATCTTCTCGGCAAGCTGCTGGCGAAGTACCGGCTTCATACCTACCTATATTTCGTTACTTACATAAGAAGCTGGTTGTCGAATTCGTCAATACACGAATGAAACCGATACTAACTCATAAATAGTAATCACTCCAACACTGCGTTATGTATACGATAGATGCTGAAGATGCGGCCTGTCTGCGGCGGATTGCCCTGCTTGGAGGGTGTAAAGGGCCAGTGCGCCTTTCCACACAGGCTCTCGGAGATCAGCTCGGAATCAGCCAGCAGACCGCATCACGCAGACTTCAATCACTTGAAAAAGCACAGATGATTTCGCGGACCGCCGAGTCGACCGGTCAGTTCGTTCTTGTGACACGATCCGGAGAGGAACATCTCCGGCGGGAATTTTCCGAGTACAGCAAAATATTCGATGTAAAAGATGAGCAGTATATCCTTACTGGTACCGTCATATTAGGCGTCGGCGAAGGAAGGTACTATATGTCCATCCCCCATTATCAGGAACAGTTCGAAAAACTCTGCGGATTTACTCCATATCCGGGAACACTTAACATAAAACTCAACCCGCAAAGTGTCCTGGTCAGAAAACGGATGGACTCCTTGGAATGGACGATCGTTCCCGGGTTCAAAGATGAACACCGCATGTTTGGTGAGGCACGCTGTATCACATGCACGATATCCGGCATCCCGTGTGCAATAGTCGTGCCCGGCCGGACCCATCACCCGGAAGAGATCATTGAGGTAATTTCCGGAACACATCTCCGTGATGCTCTGGATCTTAAAGAAAACAGTGAAGTCGTTGTGGTCGTTGGATAAACCATAACTTTTTTTGCACAATTCCGTGTTCACATCCGGGAAAAGAAAATCGGCACCTGATCCTTATCAGGTATCAGTCAAAGGAGAATACATCTTCGACTGTTGTGTGAAAATATCTGGAGATCCTAAACGCCAGTTCAAGGGACGGATCATACTTACCCTTTTCTATCGCAAGAATCGTCTGGCGGGTCACACCCAGCTCTTTTGCCAGAGCATCCTGCGTCAGATCATGCATCGCCCGGTACACCTTGATCTTATTCTTCATCTTCGCCCCATACCCCGAACTTACGGGCGTAATAGAACCTGAATCCGACATAGATAAAGAGTGCCGCAACAATCATCACGAGCTGCAGTACGGCAAATAATCCAAGTTGTGAAATCGGGATCGTCTCAGGCGGGACGGGGAAATACGATACGGTTACATATCCCCCGGCAGGGATCATCAAATCATTTGGGAGATGATAGGTGAAGGAATGAAAACCCAGAGGACCGCTGAACACATACACAATAGTGGCAAGATTCACAGTAAGGAAAAGAACGACCGAGGCTCTTATCGTCGCAGACGCGGTCTTCATATCGATCAAAATGGTCCGTTCATCCTGAACGATGTCGGTAACACGTTTTTTCAGAACGAAGAAAAGCACTGCTGCGAGAATAACAGAAGCCGCAATGATCAGCGGACTCGAAAGTTCTATCGACAACCAGAATAAAAGAAGCAGAGAGACGGCAATAAGACCGTATATAATATAGAACGTATTTTTCTTCATCGGTTAGTCCTACTTTATGTTAATTGAACACGATAAGGATTTGCAAAATATAAAAACCCGCCCCGTTGTGTGTGGGATGGGGCGGGCGTTTTTATGTATGGTGGTATGAGAAAAAATCTGATTCTGCTTTTCCTGTTGTGTGTACTGAAGTATGAGAGGGCACGTTCCGTCCAGCTCACACCTCAGCGTATAATATATTTTACATAATGTAATATATAGTTTCCGTTTTTTGAACAAAATCTACCTGGTGCCGGACAAGAAGAAAAAAAATCCCCGGATCATTTATGGTGGTGTGGACCTGATTCGGGGTTCGCTGGTGTGTGTATGGTTCTATATGAGAAAATCTGTGTTGTCTGTGTTCTGAAGAATCAATAAAACCGACTCTTCATTAACACGTATATAATTCATTTAACCATATATACATTTTGAACGTGGACCTTTTTTTCGTGAACCTTAATCAACGTAAAGCACCCATCATACGGGTAAGAATGCCTTCAATCACCACCGGAAACATCACCAACCAGCCGCGCTACCTCCCAATAACAGCAGAAGAACTGAAAAATACCGGAAAAAACACCCCGGATATCATCCTTGTATCGGCCGATGCCTATGTTGATCATCCTTCATTTGCCGCTGCACTCCTTGGACGAACACTGATCAATGCAGGATTCTCCGTTGCCGTAATAAGCCAGCCAGACTGGAAAGACAGAGAGGGAACAGACTTCACACAGTTTGGAAAACCAAACCTCTTCTTCGCCGTACTTCCCGGAGCCGTCGATCCGATGGTGAGCGCCTATACCCCTGCACTCCGGCGCCGGCATGACGATGCATACTCACCCGGAGGAAAACCCACCCGCCCGGAAAAAACGACCCTTGTTTACACAAATATACTTCATCGTCTGTTCAAAGACACCCCGATAATCATCGGCGGGATCGAAGCAAGTCTCAGACGCCTCGCTCATTATGATTACTGGAGTGACTCGGTCAAACAGGGGATCCTTGCAGATGCTCCCGCATCGCTTCTCGTCTATGGAATGGGCGAACTCCAGCTGATTGAGATCGCGGAACGGCTGAAGACCGGCGAAAATATCAAAGACCTGAATGATATCAGAGGGACATGCTACACGATGAGCGTAGCAGCATTCCGGGAAAATCCTCCAGCCGGGACCATACTTCCCGCATATCCGGCAGTAGTTAATAAGGAAACCTATGCGGAAGCGTTTAAGATCCAGCATCTCTCCAAAGATACACTCATCCAGCCTCACCCGAAAACCGTGATCGTCCAGAATCCTCCGGCACGTCCCCTTACAAGCGAGGAACTCGATATCATCTACGACCTGCCGTACACAAAAAAACAGCACCCGGCATACAAAGAACCGATCCCGGCACTTACCTCAATCCAATTTTCCATCACAACCCACCGCGGGTGTTTTGGCGCCTGTTCGTTCTGCGCCATCACCCATCATCAGGGAAAAGAGATCGTCTCACGAAGCGAGGCATCCATTCTGAAAGAGGCTGAGCGTATCGCGAAAATGCCGGAGTTTCGAGGGACCATCTCAGATCTCGGCGGACCGTCTGCGAACATGTATGCCTGTCATTGTGCAAACTGGGAGAAAAACGGAGCCTGTCTCGACAAAAATTGTGCAGCATGCCCTTCGCTGAAACTGGGGACAAACGAACAGATTTCCCTCCTCAGAAACGTATCGGCGATCAGAAAAGTCAAACATGTTTTCATCAGCTCAGGGGTAAGATACGACCTCATTCCGGAAACGGAAGAGGGCGACCGATATCTGAGAGAACTGACCGAACACCACATCTCGGGCCACATGAAAGTCGCGCCCGAACATATCAGCGATCGGGTAACTCAGCTGATGAACAAACCGGGAAAAGCGGTCTTTGATGCATTTTGCAAAAGGTTCGATGCCCTCCAAAAGGACAAACCTAAGCGTCAGTATCTCGTTCCGTATCTTATGTCATCCCATCCGGGATGCCGGATAGATGACATGGTCACTCTTGCTCTATACCTTAGAGAGAAAGGAATGTACACCGAACAGGTTCAGGACTTCACCCCGGTCCCGATGACCCTTTCAACGGCGATGTACTACACCGGACTCGACCCCATGACCGGGAAAAAAGTCCATGTACCTCTCGGAGATGAGAAACGCATTCAGAGAGCTCTTCTTCAGTGGAAGGATCCGAAACAGTATGATTATGTCATCTCCGGACTTTTGAAGGCTGGAAGGCGCGACCTGATTGGTAACTTGGTACCCAACAAAGGTCTGCCCCCGGTGAAAAAATCGGGCAGCTCGAAAAAAAGAAGAGTTTAAGTTTTTGTTTCCGGTTCACAGACGAGAGCTTTGGGCTTTTCTCCCTTGAAGAAGAATCCTCTGTAAATCATCGGGACGATCACCGTCGTCACAAGGGAGACCACCACGATCGCGATAAAGAGCTCGTTTCCTAACTGGAGAAGATGCTCCGCCTCGAGGGGATCTATAGCTGCGGCCGCCATCTCCTCAAACCGATTCAGTGCAATAAGGCCAACGATCATGGCCACCTCCCCGCGGGGGGTCATCCCAAACCCGATGAGTGCCGAATCCCGCCAACTCATCCCCGTCAGTTTAGCCGGGAGACCGCAGCCGACAACTTTCGTGATAACGGCAACGATCGTCAGGATCACGATGAACAGTATCATATCCTGAGTTAGATACCGCAGATCTGCGATGATACCGAGTGACACGAAGAATATCGCCGCGAAGATGATATACAGATACTCGGCGCCGAGTTTGATATCCATACTATGCTTCAGACTGACTCTGTTCACACAGACACCTGCAAGGAAAGCCCCGACGATAGCGGATATCCCCACCATTTCAGCCATCATTGCATAGAAAAATGCGATCATCATAGCAAAGATGAAGACAAATTCCGGGAACTGCCGGGCGATCTTTGTTTCATCCATCTTGGTGATCAGGATAGGGATAACTTTGACACCCACCCCTGCCGCAATAATTACAAAACCGAACGCTTTGATAACCGTGAGACCGATTCCGAGGGGGACCAGTTCGCCGGTCGAAGCAAGATCAGTACATATCGAAAGCACGATCAAACTTAAGATATCGTCGATGACCGCAGCCCCGATGATCGCCTTCGCAAACGGCTGATGAAGTTTGCCCATCTCCCGCAAAACATTTGCCGTGATCGCAATACTGGTGGCGGTCAACGCGGTACCAATGAAAATGGCACTGTAAAAGTCCATGCCGAAAAAGACCGCGGTGATATACCCGCCGACCCATGGAACGACAACTCCTATGAGGGCAATTAAGATATATCGCCAGTTGGTGATATCACGCAGTTCAAACTCGAATCCTATCACAAACAGCAGAATAATTGCACCAAGTCCGGCGAGACTCTGAACGAAGTCCGTATAAGTAATAAGTCCGAGAACACTTGGACCAACGATAAGACCCACCAGGATCTCGCCGATGACCGCAGACTGGTGGATCCGTGTCGCGAGAAGATATCCTCCCAATGCCACGAATAACAGCAGACTCATCTGGAATTCGATGGTGGATATGAGTTCTTCCAACATAAGTATCTTGAATTTAGGTTGTGCTAGTAAAAAGAATTTCTCTTAAACACTTTGAATTCTAGTAATCCGGGTCCTGTTTTGCCGGGCAGTAATTACATAATGCCTGAGGAAGATCCTTTTCCCGGTCACGGATAGGGCAGTAAACAATGTCCGCCACCTGCCGGATCCGGAGCCCCCCGGGAAACGGCATGCCGACAGGATGACCGCAGCCCCCTTTTACGAACATGACGTAGGCAAACACCAGACGGTAGAAAAATTTTGACAAGGGATGATTCTGGGTAGGGAGGGAGTTCTTTGAAGGACCGACATCCAGAAAACAGTATTCGGGGACATCGACCCAGTATTTTTTCCAAAGATCAAGATCGGAGAGCGGACCGGAACAAACGATACCGGGTCGGTAATCCTGCATGAATTCATGATACTGATCGAGCAAATCCATACAGAACGGTTTGTACATCCGGCGGTACGGATCAGGGAGTCGGTCAACCTCACGCTTCAGATGTCCGCCGATATACTGCAGATCGAAAACCGTGTAGGCAGATAATGCCCTGCCGATAATTTCTGCCGCCGCCTGATTTGTCTCTGCAGAAAGAAGAGCCGTGACTGTTTCTTCGATAAAGAGGCGGGAAGAGGAGGCAGAACGTGAAAATATGTCCATAAACTGATTACTATACATTGACCTCCGTATCCAATAAAATCTCTGTGCCGGAAAACAGCACATGTTTATATTCCGACGAGTCGAATACAGTGTAGTTTTCATGGACATTCTCTACGCTGTAGTCGTTATCATCGGTCTTGTCGCCTTCGAGACCGTGGCCAGCATAGACAATGCCATTATCAATGCGGATATTTTATCGACGATGAAGGCCTGGGCCCGCCGCTGGTTCCTTACCTGGGGTCTTATCATCGCGGTGTTCGGGGTCAGAGGGCTTCTTCCCTGGGCCATTATCTGGGCGTCCGCCCCCTCGCTCGGTCCGATCGGAGCGCTCACCGCGACCTTTTCCGGCGACGAGACCGCGGCACTCGCGATCGAACAGAGTGCTCCGTTCCTCCTTCTCGCCGGAGGAGTGTTCATGATTTTTTTGTTTCTGCACTGGTTCATGGCAGAGCAGAAGAACTGTATTGTCCCGGGAGAACTTGCATTCTCCAAAACAGGACCCTGGTTTTATGCAGCAGCCGCGATTATTCTTCTGGCACTCGTCTATGTTACGGTCCAGATAAATCCATTCCTCGCCGTCGCAGCAGTCGCGGGATCTGCGATCTTTTTTATTATGCAGGGATTTCGGCTGTTTGCAGATGCCAAATCACTGGAGCTTGAGAAAGGAACAGTTGATCCAAATGAAACAGGACACAAGTCCGAAATCAGCAAACTGATGCTTCTCGAAGTGATCGACGCGACCTTTTCCATCGACGGCGTTGTCGGGGCATTCGCATTCACGATGTCGGTTCCTTTAATCCTTATTGGAAACGGTCTTGGGGCGTTGGTCGTTCGCGAACTGACGATTCGAAATGTCGACAGCATCCGGAAATATGCCTATCTCAAGAACGGAGCGATGTACTCGATATTCTGTCTGGGTATCGTCATGTGTTCGGAAGGATTCGGTCTGGAACTGCCGATCTGGCTCGCACCCCTGCTTACCGTGAGCATCGTCTCGGTCTTCTTCTGGCTCTCGCTTAGAAGAATCAAGAGACATGATTACGGAGCCTGCCCGGCACCAAGAAAAGAGTAAGGATTTTTTAGATTGGAGTTATGCGGTGTTATCCTCAATCCAATTCGGGAAGGGAGATTGACACTACACCGCATAAGTCCCATTTTGAATATCATATACGCAGACTTCACATACTTTACGTGAAGTTTACGCAGACCGCGTAAACATTAAAAACCTGTGAATCTTCCTTTTTTTCAAAAAATACCCAATATAATAAAAATAAAAATATAATAATAGAGAACTTTACGTAAGAGAGGAAAACGCCCGGCAGACTTTCTGAACCCCAAAACCCTCTGCATTTCCCAAAATCGCGTAAACACGTAAACATCAAAAATCCAGCCAAGTATATCCCTTAAAATCAAAAAAGAAGACCGGGAATTGTTTACGCACAACCCGTAATCACCCCTCCTCTCACGTAAACTCAGACCTTTCTGCAGAGAATAGCCGCGTGATCTTTGTGATACGGATCGAGCCAGACGCTTTTCTCCACCACGTATCCGCCTTCCTTCAACTCCGCACACGTGTCGGCAAACACCTCATCGGCAGACTTTCTGATATCCACGCTCCGGGTTTTCAGCATGAGAACGAGACGACCGCCGGATTTTACAAACGGCAGATGCTTCACCGCGATGCCCGCCTGATTTGGCTGGGCAACATCCTGATACAGCAGGTCAACCGGTTCGAGAAGAGCGGCGTATCGAACCGGCCGGGTCGCATCTGCGTAGATCGGAACGATGTTCTTACGTTTCTTTGCGACTGCCAGGAGATCCTCCATCGGGCGGGGGGCAAACTCTACTGCGTAAACTGATTCCACATAATCCGCCACATGGGAAACGGTCGTGCCGTTCGCGGCTCCTAGATAAAGGACGACCTCATCCTTGCCAAGGGAGGTCGTTTTGTCCAGATACCAGAGGGCGGCAAGTTTACTCCGGTACGGGTCCCAGACCCGGAAGTTTCCAAGCATTCGCTCATTATACACTCCTCCAGGCCCTTCGGATACAAGTGTGCCTTTTATGTCGATCATGATTCTCCTCCGAAAATGCTGTCGATTTTGGCATTCGCCTGATCAATAAATTCTGCATCCAGTTCGCCCCGATACAGATCCAGGCGGGCGGCGATCGCGAGTTTTGCGGCAAGCTGCCGGGCAACCTTTCCCCTGACCTCCTTTTTGGCGTTGTGAACACGCCGGTGCTGGAAAATGATGCCGTGTTTCGGCGAAGACGAGCCGGTTCTGATATGAGAAAAGAGGGCAGACTCGGCACCGATCACCTGGATGGATGAACCCGGCATTTTTGCGGTTGACTCAAGACCGCCTGCACGGGCAATCAGGCGTGCGGCAACAAGACCGCCGACAAGGGCGCTCATATTCGGAATCACGCTCACGGCTTCCCGGGACACCTCCTTCATCAGATCCGTTCTGACGCCGGAAAGCGAGAGGATTTCTCTTGCTACACGCTTTAAGGAAGGACTCCCGGATTTTGCTATCTTCTGAACAAGGCGGGGACCGTTTGCCCGGGTATATTTATGGGAGGTCCCGGGCGTTATCGCCGCATGCCAGTCGGTCACCCGTTCCGTGAGGAGATTGATCACGTCATCCATCTCGTCGAGGGTCCGGACCATCTGGAGAAGAGCTGCGTCTTTTTTATCAAGATCCGCGGCGATCCCTTTCATCGCGAGGAAAATGGATACCTCTCTGACCGCCCTGATATATTCCTCTCTGGTAGAGATCAGTCCGGCATCTCGAAGATCCTCCCAGTTACAAAAGACGGACGGTATCGTGGTAGTATTCAGTATCCGTTCTTCGCATTCCGCCGGATCTATCGATATTTCTCCGGCCTCCCCATACCAGTGCATATACTAATGTGGGAGGTTTGCGGGGATATAGATAGCTGAGGGATCAAACGGTCGGAAACCAACCATAACAGTTAACATAAACCCCTCTCAATAATACATCATGCTCAATAGATACAAAGGATGTCTTATCGGAGCTATCCTTGGTGACGCTCTCGGGATGCCGCACGAGACGACCACCGCACATTTTTCAATAGATCCGACCTTTGGAAAGGCACACAAAGGTCATCCAAATCATAATCTCCTCCCGGGTCAGTACACCGACGACGGACAGCTGATCCTCATTGCCTCACGGATCCTCGCAGAGGGTGCCTGGGACAATACGAGTTACGCAAAAGAACTTCTCAAAACCTATACCTTACAGAAATTCAGATACCCGGATGGGACAATTTTTGCCGCATGCAAAAAGATGGAGAAGAGCGAAAACCTCACCGGATCGGGCATATACTCGGACAGTGCGGGATGTATCGGCCTCGCAGTTCCCTTTGCTCTCGCATACAAGGACCGAAAGGAGATGGCAAAAGATCTTCTTTCTGCCTGTATGGTGACCCACACCCACCCGGGGGTACACGCGGCCGTGATCGGATGCGCCCTTCTTTTGAACACCCTTCTTGAGACGAGTGATGTTGAGGCAGGATTTGCAGCACTTCGGACCGCGGCAGAAAATATGGATCCGCTCCTTGCAGGTAAAATTGCCAATGGAGTCAGAATCGAGCAGACCGGCATGCCCACACCCGATGCCGTGAGTATTCTTGGAAACTCCTCCTCAATATACCATACACTGCCCCTTGCAGTCTTCTTTTGCAGACGATATTATATCCCGCGTGAACTCCTCGGGATATCCTCCACCTGCGGAGGAAATGCCGACACGGTCTCACTTTTGTGCGGAGCATTTTCCGGGGCCAGATTCGGGATATCATCCATTCCCGGAGAGCTTATTCCCACCCTTGAACGTGCGGGGATCTTTGCAGATCTTGCAGAAAAACTCATGAACCGGGAAGTGAAAATCCTGGACGAAGAGTCCGGGGAATAACATCTTTAAACTAGTTGTAAACCAATAATTTACGTATGGATATAGCGATTATCGGAGCATCCGGTTATGCTGGGGGCGACCTCATCAGACTGCTGCTGACACACAAGGAAGCAGATATAGTCTGTGCCACGTCACGAAAACTGGCAGGCACCCCGGTAACCAAAGATCACATCCACCTGAAAAATCTCATTGACCTTGAGTACACAAACCCGGATGTCGAAAACATCGACGCGGATTTTGCGTTCCTCGCGGTCCCCCATACTGTAGCCATGCAGTATGCTGGAAAATTAAAAGAGTGCGGCATCAAAACGGTCGATTTCTCCGCGGATTATCGTCTGCCAAGAGAGATCTATGAAAAAACCTACGGGGTGAAACACTCGGATTACTTCAAAGCACCCTACGGCATACCCGAACTTCACCGCAAAGATGTGAAAAACGCAAGCTTTGTCGCAAACCCGGGCTGTTTTCCAACAGGGGCGACCCTTGCGGCAGCTCCGGTTGCAAAACTCGCCCACACAATAATTTACGATTCAAAGAGCGGGGTTTCCGGAGCGGGCGACTCAATTTCAGAAACCACCCACTTCCCAAACGTTGCTGAAAACATCCTTCCCTATAAAATAACGGCCCACAGACATCTGCCGGAGATGCGTCAGGAAGCAGCATTCCTCGGATCGAAAGCAAATGTTTACTTCACCCCCCACCTCCTCCCCGCTATAAGAGGGATCATAACAACTGCGCATATTCTCTTCAATGAACCAATGGAGCTGGAAATGATACAGAAACTCTATCAGGACTTCTACAAAAACGAACAGTTTGTCCGACTGCAGCCTGCAAAACTCGGCGGGGTCAGAGGTTCGAACTTCTGCGACATTAACTTCGAGCTTGAAAATGACGGGACAAGACTTGTTGCCGTATCGGCGATAGACAACCTTGTGAAAGGAGCCTCAGGTCAGGCGGTCCAAAACATGAACATCATGTGCGGATTTGACGAAGCAGAAGGTCTTAGAATGCCGGGGATGTTCCCATGACTCAGGATTTGAGAAGTATCTGCGCCGTAGAAGGAGTGAACGCCTGGGGTATGAAAGAGGGAAAGTACGGACTTGCCCTTATCCAGGCATCCGGAACCGGAGCAGCGGTCTTCACGAAAAACCGGGTACGTGCCCCTGTCGTCAACCTGATGGCGGAGCGGACCAAACGCGGAAAACTTGCAGGCATCATTGTGAACTCGGGATGTGCCAACGCATACACGGGAAAGCAGGGCCTTGCCGATGCGGAAAAGATGGCAGGGATCGGAGCCGAGGTCCTTGGAATCAGCGAACTCGAATGCGGGGTCGCAAGTACCGGAGTTATCGGAAGATATCTTGATCTTGACCTAATCAGAAGACAGGCTGGACAGGTCGCAGGCAAACTCGCACACTCACCCGAAGCGGAGACCGCGGCGGCAAAGGCGATCATGACGACCGACACGAAAGAAAAGCACGCGATCGTGCGCCGTGAAGGATTTACGGTCGCGGGTATCTGTAAAGGCTCCGGCATGATCGCCCCGAACATGGGAACAATGCTCTCGTTCGTGTACACCGATGCGGAGATCCCGGCAAAACAGCTGCAGGACAGTCTGAAGTCTGCAGTGAAACGGAGTCTGAACAGAGTCGTCGTAGATGGGGATGAAAGCACAAACGACTCGCTCTTTTGTACAGCGACCGGAGAAGCGGGACATGTTCCGGTGAGCGAGTTTTCCAAAGCTCTCGAGACGGTCTGCATCGACCTTGCAAAGCAGATCGCGGCAGATGGAGAAGGCGCAACAAAAATGCTTGAAGTCAAGGTGTATGGCTGCAAACGTGAACGTGACGCAGAAAAAATCGCAAAATCGGTCATCACCTCCCCCCTCGTGAAAAGTGCAGTCTACGGTGAAGATCCAAACTGGGGCAGAGTTGTCTGTGCCGCAGGATACGCCGGCGTTGAGTTCACGGTCGAGGAACTTTCTCTTTCGATCGGTGAAGGTGAGAGTGAGGTACAGTTAGTGAAAAACGGTGTTATTGTAGCAGACCTTGTACGGGCAAAAGCTTCGATGAAAGGCGACCATGTGGTGTTCACCCTCATGCTTGAATCGGGAAACAAACAAGCCACCGCGTGGGGCTGCGACCTCACGGAAAAATATGTGGAAATCAACGGGAAGTATACAACATGAACAATAGACAAAATGTGCTAATGGAGGCACTTCCGTACATCCGGAAGTTCCACAAAAAAACGATCGTGATCAAACTCGGCGGACACGCCATGATCGATCCGGTCATCATGAACTCGGTCGTTCAGGATGCGGTTCTTCTCCACTATGTTGGAATGCGTGTCGTTCTCGTCCACGGCGGCGGACCGGAGATCACGCTGAAGATGAAAGCTCTTGGTAAAGAAGCAAGATTTGTCGGCGGTCTTCGCGTGACGGATGAGGAGACACTCGAAATTGCCCAGATGGTTCTTGCCGGAAAGATTAGCAACATGATCGTTTCGATGATCGCAAAGAACGGTGCAAAAGGCGTCGGTATCTCAGGAAACGACGGCGGTCTTGTCATTGCAGAGAAGATGCCACTCAGAAAGATGATGGTGGGTGATGAGGAGATCGAGGTGGATCTCGGCTTTGTCGGAGATGTAAAAGAGATCAACTCGAAACTTCTTGAAACTCTGCTGGATGCAGGATATATCCCGGTAATATCGCCGCTTGCGCTCGACCGAAAAGGAAACGACCTGAACATCAATGCCGATACAATGGCAGGAGAAATCGCCGTCGCGTTAAAAGCGTTCAAACTGATTTCTCTGACCGATGTAGATGGAGTAATGAACAAAGACCGTACCGAGATCTTCCACAGACTCACGCTGAAAAATGTGGATGCACTGATGTTGGACGGCACGATCTCCGGCGGAATGATCCCGAAACTTGAGGCAAGCGTGAACGCGGTCCGTCATGGTGTTGAAGGAGCACACATTCTGAATGGGAATTCAGAACACAATCTGCTTCTGGAACTGTTCACCAATGACGGTGTCGGAACGATGATCACGGCTTCAATGATCTCGTTATAACCGGGACCCAATTTTTTTAGGATGGATATCCGGTCCTTCAATGAAATTGAATTTCGATGGATATTTATTATCTGCTGTCCTAGTTCTCAGTAATGGGTTTTATTTGTCCGATGACAAAAGAGAGATGCATGGGCAAGCAGTGTAAATTCTGGCGTGCCGATGCAAAAATGGATAAAAAAGCCGATACGTTCTATGAGCTGAGTACGGGAGAGTGTCTGTTTATCAAATTGGCAAACCATCTGCTCATGAAATAAAGGCAGGCAATATTATTTTTTCTATTTTGTGTATAATGATATCTATTCCGGAGCTCTGATCATTAGGATGTCAGGAAAAAATTGAAAAAAAGGTAACATATTCCAACAACCATTCAATCGATAAACAGCATACTGCCGAAATATGTCGAATCGTCCGCCGGCTCCATATATATCAGGACATAGGTTTCCTGCATCGTCTTCGGATCCCAGACCTTGCTGTACATCAATCCGCCGCCTTCCTGAGACAAAGAAATACCCTCACGTATGATCGACATACCATACGAATTACTCATACTCAGCTGATTCGTCCCCACCAGAGATGGATCCATCGAATATGCCAGTATCGTGCCGTTTTCCGAAACAACAAACGGATACAACCCCTCCTGTCTGTTCAGATCACTGCTTGGATCATTGATCATATCCGTTACTGCAGGAATCCCCTCAACAATTGTGAGATAATCCATACCTCTCACCTGACTGACCAGCTCCTCACGCTTTTGCCAGTCAATATACGATGTGTTTGAAAACGGCTGATCCTCCAGGTATATACCTGCACCGATGAACCATGTATCATCAACGGCCATCACATAGGACAACTTCAACTCGCTCACAAAATTATTGGCCGGGTTTTCGTACAGGTAAAGCACAAATCCGCCTCCCAGATTTGCCCGGGCAGTCATTCGCTGTACATACTTGATCCCGGTAGTATCCTGCAGATACCAGCAGTTTTCCCCAACCAGATCCGACTGATGCGGAAGGGCCAGCACCGTCCCGTTCATATCATAGGCAAAAATATACAGTTCACCATCTATGAAATCACTATTTTGATCATTGAATTCGGCAAGAGCCTCCGTCTTACCTACTTTGGTTGCATACACGTATGCATTCTCGACAAAACTCTTCAGCTCCTCCGCAGTGACGTTGGATCCACTGGTTCCCGCGCCTTCAGGAACGTCATCGGTGAGAACAACACGCCACTCCTTTTCGGATCCGATAAACGCCGTACCCCACACTGCATTTATCTGGGTTTCTTCACCTCTGGATGTATCATAGAAGTGATAGGAGATGTTTCCTGATTCATTCGTCAGAACAGTATTCACCATATTCTGGAGTTCAGGCGTCTGATATGAGGGATCAGCCGTTAGATATTTTTCGATCTCCACGGCATTTTCATCATAGAATTTCAGCCCTGTGGTATGCATGGCCCATAACGTATAGCCGTATTCGTTTTTGAGATACTCTGTCAGTCCGGAGAATAAACTGTCTATATCATAGGAAAGCCTAAGGACGCCGTCATACTCACCATTTGCATCATAGACAGGCGTAATGAGCATAAACCCGCGGTCCCCATCCTGATACTGATAGAAATCCGAGACCATACAGGAAGGACCTGCGGCTTCAAGTATATCCACTGGATAATTGAGCCTGGACTTGGTAACACCGGGGACCCACCACGGATCAAGATATCTGGTCGTGGAGATCAGTGTATTGTTCTTGTCGAATCTGCCTATCTCGATCGAGAGCGGGATCTCACTCCTGAGTTTATATAATGCGAGTTCCACTGCAGGATCATCTGCCGGGAGACCATCCAGTTCGCGGGCCGTATCCCACAACGAGGAAGTAACCGATTCCATCTCATCCTCAACGATCTGGATAACCGGAAGAAGGGCGTCGTTCATATCTTTTACCTGCTCATCAGACACAGGTTTCAGCTCAGTTGAGCTGGGGTTTATGCAGCCGGCAGCAGATACTAGAAGTACTGTGAAACACAGGAGAATTATTATTGAAAATGCATGTCGGGCCAATCCTATCACCACAATTCACATACACATATGGATGAACAGTAATTATAGTTAATCATTAAGGAGGTCACCTGCACCACAAATTTTTGCATGAATAATCATGATAATTGACGTAAAACTATTAAAATATATAAAATAAGTACAAATTGAGAAATAATCGAAATGATATTCTGGCCGATTCTTTTTCAAAAACTGTAAGACTTCTCATCAAATACCTGTATTGAGGAGATTATTCCCATGTATCACCCGAATAATGACTCAGCAACTAAAAAATAAATAAAAAAAGGCAGTATCCCAAATTATGTTATTTTATGGTATCAATACTCTTTTTCAGCCAGTTTCTCAGAGATTCCAGCTGTTCTTCAGTGTGGAAATAATGCTCGCCGTTTTCTACTCTGTCAACAGCGGCCGAATTCTTTTCTGCAAAAGCAGAGAGTTCGTCCCACGGAATCATATCGTCATTCGTTCCGTAGAGAATGCCGGTTGGTACATCCCCTGTGGTAATTGGATGAGTTTTTACATACCAATAGTAATCCCAGTAGAGCGTTATGCCGATCGGCAGCACGATTTCCTGTTTATCTTCCAGAGACCGTTCACTTACCTGAAAGCTGGCCATAAGATTTTCGATGATCCGTTCCATATTGACCACGGGAGAGAGAAACAGGCTTTGTTCAATTGGTAGATCCTGATATGCCAACAAACCAAAATACACACCCATACTGCAGCCAAAAAAGCTGATATGATTTGAAATTGACCGGGCATACTGATAGACCGCCGTCAAATCACTTACGCAGTTGTTCGGCTTACAGGCGTACTCCTCATTTTGACGTTCACCGTGCTCGGGAAGATCGAAACTCAGGACCTGATATCCTTTTTTGATTGCTTCCTCTGCAAAAACCACGATGACATCATCCGCTTTGTTCGACATGCTGCCGTGCACGGCGATATAGAGATTCCCCGTGTTTTTCCCCCATAAGATTGCCGGGATGCTGATGTTTTCATTCTGTATAGTGACGGATTTTTGTAACATATTATTGCTGAGTGGGAAAAAGAGAGAAGTTTATACAGCTTCGTTTCCAAGATTAAACGCCTTTTCGTTGATCTGGACGGTTTTTGGCGGAACATTCCGAGAAACCGCTTCGGACAGGGATTCAACGGCAAGCGGGAGTATGTGCGATGCGGCACCGAGAAGAACGATGTTTGCCGCAAGAGGATTTCCTGCCTTGGCAGCAATACCCGTAGCATCCACAAGGATCACCTTTGCCGAACCTGCTTTCAGTTTGGCCTCGACATCATCGATTGTCGGAACCTGCTGTTTTCCGGAAAAGACCGAGGTCGGGACAACGATCTCACGGTTCACGATCATCACGCCGTCAGGTTTGAGGAAGTGCCGGTAGCGAACGGCCTCAAGGACATCGAAAGCAATCAGAAGATCTGCGGTGCCCGGAGCGATCAGAGAACCGAACTTGCCGTCGATCCGGATATGTGTTTCCACCGAACCTCCGCGCTGGGACATTCCGTGCGTCTCGGCTCCCCGGACATGACGACCCTCGATAACGCAGGCATCGCCCAGAACATTCGAGGCAAGGATCGTTCCCTGCCCGCCGATACCGACGATCAGAACATCAAAACTCTTTTTCATTGTCTCGCACCTCCGCGGCGGATCGCACCCGCCGGACAGATATCTGCACAGACGCCGCATCCTGTACAAAGAGCAGTGATCTTTGCAGCGCCGGTTTCATCAGTCTCGATCGCCGGACAGCCGTACTTCAGGCAGGCTCCGCATTTTGTACACGCTTCCGCATCCACGACGTACCGGTTCCGTTTGATGCCGAGCCGTTTGTTCATGATAACGCAGGGCTGTTTGGCGATGATGACCTTCACCCCGGGTTTTTCCTTGGCTTCCCGGAGAGTGGCAAGAAGATAGGTCAGATCGTACGGATCGACCGACTCCACATAGGAGACCCCGCAGGCTCTCGCAAGTTCCTCGAGCGAGATCTTCGGTGAGTCCTCGCCGGTCGCGGTCAGACCGGTGTTCGGGTTCGGCTGGTGACCGGTCATGGCAGTGATCCGGTTATCCAGAATGATCACGATCTGATTTGTATTATTATATACTGCGTTGATAAGACCGTTCACACCGGTGTGGAGGAAGGTCGAGTCGCCGATCGTGGAGACCACGTCGGTTCCCGGGCAGGAGTGGGCTATTCCCGAGCCGACCGTTATCGAAGCACCCATACAGATCGTCGTGTCGACCGCTCCAAGCTGAAGACCGAGCGTATAACAGCCGATATCGGACGGGAACACGCCGTCTTTGAAGACCTTTTTCATTGCGTAGAAGACCGAACGGTGGAGACATCCCGCACAGAGGATCGGCGGGCGGACCGCGACCTGGGTCACTTCCGGTGAGGCAGGGAAGGTGTTTTTCGCCAAACCTGCCTTTTCAAATGCTCCGGCGATCAGTTCAGGGGAGTATTCTCCCTCATGAGGCAGATAACCGTCGAGTTTTCCGTGAACGACCGTCGAGGATGCTGCCTGGAGTGCCGCTTCTTCGATGACCGGCATAAGCTCTTCCACAACGAGAACCTCGGTGTGTTTTGCAAGGATCTCCGCAAGCCAGTTCCGGTCGATCGGATATGCGCTGATCTTGATGAACGAAATGTCGTCCGGGATGATCTCCTCGACATAGGAGATGGAAATGCCTCCCGCGATGACGGCCTTTTTCCCGCGTATCTCTGCAGAGTTGAGACCTGCCTCCACCAGATACTTTGCGACCTCATGTTGTTTTTTCGTGAGGATCACATGCAGAGGACGGGTGTTTGCCGGGATCACGACGTACTGCTTCGGGTTCTTGACAAACTCACCTTTCCGGGTCGAAGGCGAGGGTTCGCCGAGGCGGACATCCCCTTTCGAGTGGCAGATCCTCGTGGTTGGACGAAGAAGAACGGGGAGAGAGAACTTTTCTGAGAGTTCGAATGCGGTTTTAGTAAAGTCATGCGCTTCCTGAGCGGAAGAAGGATCCAGACACGGGATCTGGGCAAACTTTGCATACATTCTTGAATCCTGTTCGTTCTGCGAACTATGCGCGAACGGGTCGTCGGCCGAAAGAACCACAAATCCGCCTTTCGTCCCGGTGTAGGCCGAGGTCATAAGAGGATCCGCCGCGACATTCAGGCCGACATGCTTCATCGTGACGATCGACCGAAGACCACACCAGCTTGCTGCCAGAGCATTTTCGAACGCGACTTTTTCATTAACTGACCATTCTAAGTAGTACCAAGGATCTTTTCCGGCACGGAGTTTGTCAACTACCTCGGAAGACGGGGTTCCGGGATATCCGGAAACAAAGTCAATGCCCGCTTCGAGACAAGCATGGGCTATAGCGTCATTTCCAAGGAGGTATTTCTTGGGTGTCTCTTCTGCCATATCTGCATAATGTTTGGCATGATAAGAGAATAAGGCTATGTCGGAGGCAGGAAATGAGTTTCAGAACATATTTATACGGCAACATCCTATGTAGTAAGGTAAAAGGGGGCCCGTAGCATAGCTAGGTGGTGCGCCCGGCTGATAACCGGGAGGTCATGAGTTCGAATCTCATCGGGCCCACTATTTTTCTGATTTTTGTCATGTTTCAGTAATGCTGTTTCTGTTCTTTCGAAGCTCGCGCTTCCATAATTGTATCGAAAAAAGAGAACAGGTTTTGGGTATGACCGTGTTCAGGTCGTTTTCTGCTGAAGAAAACCGAGGGTCAGATTAAGTGCGTCGAGGAGATCTTCTTCCGCGAGGGAGTAATCCCGGATCGCCGAGAAGAGCATATATAAGATATCGTAGCCGTAGAAAGCAAGAGCATCCTCCGCCGAAAGGGGTGAGGCATACGTGTCGACCACAAAACCGTCGGTCGAGAACATCAGTTCGAACAGTTTACCCTTCTCTGATGCCACACAGAACTGCTGAGTGACCTGTTTTTTGGGATCGTCAGGTCGGAAACTCGCCGGACTCTCGGATTTTCCGAGAATGATCATCTTGTCGGGGTAATACTTCTGGTCATAGAGGTCCCCTTTCGTATCCTGTTTTGCCTTCTCCAGGAAAAGTGAGCCCACTGCCTGTACTACCGGAACAACTGCCTCGATCATCTTTTCGAGAAGGACCTTGTCCTCCTGAACGATCAGTTCTGCGGTTTCCTGCTGTTTTGCTTTTGTTTCTTTGATGACATCCAGGAGACGGTCAAATCCCTGTTCTACAATAGGGTCCATACCGTATAGTATGACCGTCCCGATAGATTAACTACATGCCTTGTGCTATCTGTATACAAGAATAATGGATTATTTCATCGCCCTGAACCAGATTCTCATCCTGTTCCTTTTGATCGGGGTAGGATACTTTGCACGAAGGATCAAGATTTTGAACGACGCTTCCGTCTCTTCCCTCTCAAAGTTCCTTCTGCATATCTGTATTCCCGCGATGGTGATATTCTCCATGCAGATCCCTTTCACGAACGAAGTTCTTATGAAGGGCGAATATCTGATTTTAGCAGCGTTTGCTTACTACGGGATCGCGTTCCTGGTTGCCTGGTTCGCCCCCATTCTCATGCGGGCAAAAAAGGAAGAGTACGGGGTGTTCCGGTTCATGCTCATGTTCTCGAACTCGATGTTCATGGGGTTCCCGATTCTTTCGATGCTGTATGGGCAGGACGCGATTTTTTATGCGGCGATATTTAATATTCCCTTTACCATACTGACGTACTCGGTTGGCATATGGCTCCTGAGAGCACAGGAGAAAGATAACGGGAAGATCTCGTTCGATCCGAAACTCCTGTTAAATCCAGCGTTTCTCTCGACGATCCTGGGGCTGATCTTCTTCCTGACGTCGTTTTCGATCCCTGACCCCATCTACAGTTCTCTGGAGCTGCTGAACAATGTTACAACGCCGCTCTCTCTGGTAGTTACCGGTGGGTTCCTTGCTCAGCTGAAGTTTGCCGCGATCTTCAAAAATGTCCGGCAGTATATCGTTGCAGCTATCCGTCTTCTGGGTATGCCGGCTCTGATATATCTGATATTCTCACAATTTATCGCCGATCCACTGATCCTGGGGATCATTGTAGTAACGGCAGGGATGCCGGCGGCGGTAAATACCGTGCTGCTTGCAGAGGAGCATAAAGCTCATCCGGATATTGCGGCCCAGGGTATCTGTATCACTACGCTGTTTTGCCTGGGGACCCTCCCGCTCTTGGCGATGTTTTTGACAGGGTGAGATAAGGGACACTTAAAAAAAGAGAAAGAACGTTTCCGGTTATTGTTCCGGATACCACGCGGCACCCTCATGCATTTTCTCTATGAATGCATCCTCACCGGGACACCGAAGTTCCTGAAGAGCTTCCATGAGATTTTGAACCGCCGCCTCGTTATAGGGATTCTCCCTCTGGATCGAATAATAGAGTCTGCCGTTCTCCCGGGAAACCTCTTTGGATACGACGATCTGCCTGGAAAACGTTGTCGATGCCGCGGCACATAGTGTTTCGAAAGGAAAACCGCTTTTGACAAGTGCCCCGCTGAAAGCAAGATTCACCGCATGGGAAAGGCCGAGAACGTAGGCGGCGATCGGGTCGTGCTCCTTGACTTCTATTCGAAGGATTGTCCCGCCGCTGAAAAGACCCGCTGCTTCTTCTGCCGCGGCATCATTGCCGCACGAACACACGATGATGTTTCTGCCGGCTATCGAAGGGGCATTAGGGCCGAACATCGGATGGACAGAGCAGACTTTTGCACCGGATGCCGCCGCTTTGCGGAGAACCGGAATAAGGGGAGTTTTCACCGAGAGAATATCAAAGAAGAGGGCATCTTTCTTTTCTGAAAGAATCTTCTCGATGATTTCTACAGAGATACTGACCGGTGTTGATACGACGATAACATCGGCATCCCTGCACCCGGATGGAATATCCGTTACGGGATACTGTGACTCTTCTGTGCAAACATCATTGATAGTTACGATGTGACCCCGTCCAGCAAAAAATGCCGAGAGCCATCTGCCCATACCTCCGTTTCCCCCGATTATGAAGATCTTTCGGGGAACAGCACGGCGGGGTATCATTCCCTGCACGTCAACAGATTCATCGATAACCGCCCGGGCGATCCGTGCAGCCGCCTCAGCGCTCACTCCTGATACTTTCCCAGCATCGACATATCTTTGAACGACGTTTTTTTCGACCGCGGGAACCACGACCTCTTCGTTTACCTCGGCCTTTTTTTCGCCGATCACCAGAGCTATTCTATTCCGGCGGCCGACCAGTTCCATGATTTCGCGGTCGATCGATGCCAGTTCATCTCGAAATTCGTTAATTTCAGACAAAAAATCCCCCCCTGTCCGCAAGATCCGCAATCGTGAACACGGCCATTGCTTCAACTACGATCGCCCCCCTGTTCGCGATACAGGGATCGTGACGTCCTTTCACCGAAAGATCCACATCTTTCCAGGTCACCAAATCGACACTCATCTGCTTTTTTGCGATCGAGGGGGTCGGTTTGAATGCCACTGAAAAATCCAGAACGCCGCCGCTCGACATCCCGCCAAGGACGCCTCCTGCATGATTCGTCAGCGTGACGACGGAATCTCCCTCGAAACGGTAGGCATCGTTGTTCTCGGATCCGCGAAGACCTGCTGCAGCAAACCCCTCACCAAATCCAACAGCTTTCACGCCGGGGATACCGAAAATCGCTTTGGAGATCTCGCCGTCGAGCGTGTCAAAAAACGGCTCGCCAAGACCCGCGGGCAGACCCGAGGCAAAGCAACGGACGATCCCGCCGACACTGTCCCCCTCCGATTTCGCCGAGAGGATCTCGGCTCTCATCCTATCCTCGATGTCCGAAGACATCGCCCGAAGCGGATTGGTCCGCGATCTCGTCAGCACATCCGCGGTATCATACGTATTTGTATCGATGACGTTTCCAATACGGGTAACATACGAGCCGACGGAGATTCCGGCGCTGCCGATCAGATCACGAAGCAGAGCCCCGGCCGCAACAAGGGGAGTCGTCATTCTGCCGGAAAACATCCCGCCTCCACGGATATCATGAGCCGGACCGAATTTCGAGACCGCAGGATAATCGGCATGACCCGGGCGGGGAACACGGCGGAGCTGTTCATAATCCGAACTCCGGGTATTTCTGTTTGAAAAGGTAATCACGACCGGGCATCCGGTAGTGATTCCATTCACGACACCGGATATCTCCGGGATATCTGTCTCCACACGCGGAGTTCCGATACCTTCGGATGGTTTCCTGAGTGCAAGATCAGCCGTGATGAGATCTTCATTCACGGAAAATCCGGGAGGGATCCCGTCAATGATACAACCGATACGGCTGTCATGACTTGCCCCGAACAACGTGAGTGTTATCGCTTTTCCAATTCGATTCATTCTTCCCTCATATCTGCACCGATTCTCTGCATATCTCTGACAAAACCCGGGTAAGAAACTGCATTGCAGCCGGCATCGTCGATGATGGTCTGACCATCTGCGATAAGCCCGGCGACCGCGGATGCCATCATTATACGGTGGTCGCCAAATGTAGTAACATTTGCCCCGGAAAGCCTAGAAGGTCCCGTAACAATGCACCCGTCCTCGGTCTCGCTGATATCTGCACCCATCGATTTGAGGAAAAGAACGGTGGACATGATACGGTCACTTTCCTTGAATCTCAGATGGGCGGCGCCGTATAATCTGCTGGTGCCTTTTGCCTGCGATGCAAGTACGGCGATAATGGGGAACAGATCCGGAGCATCCGCAAGATCGATGTCTGCAGCCTTCAAATTCGCTTTTTTGATCGTAACATTTTCTCCTTCACGAACTACCCCGGCCCCAAAGGTTTCAAGGATAGAGATCACGACCTGATCACCCTGCGGATCGGTAGGGTCGAGTCCGGAAACAGTGATCTCGCCGGTGAGTGCCGCCGCCGCAAACAGATATGCGGCCGATGAGTAATCTCCCCCAACCTGAACATCCACCGGAGAAAAAACCTGACCGGAACGAACAAGATACCCGTCATCGGTTGTCTCGACCGAGACACCGTGTTTTTTCATGGCAGAAATCGTCATGTTCACGTAGGGTTTTGAAGTGAGAGAGGTAGTCAGATGGATCCGGGTGTCTGTTTTGCCAAGAGGAGCGGATATCAGCAGGGCAGAGATAAATTGAGAACTCACATCTCCGCGAATATGCACCTCGCCGCCGGACCCCGGTCCCGTAATGGTGAACGGAGCACAGCCGTTTTCTGAGGCGACGCCCGCTCCAAGCTCTGAGAGAGCGTCAAGCAACGGCTTCATCGGGCGGGAACATAGCGAAGAGTCGCCGGTGAATCCGGTAGTTCCGTCCAGGCGGGATGCGATACCGGCAAGCATTCGGATGGATGTCCCCGAGTTTTTGCAGTTTATGAAAGTGCCTTTTGGGAGCGGGGCGTGCAGATCACCACCCAGAATCGTGATTCGATCATCTGCTGTGCATATTTTTGCTCCGAGCGCTTGGATCGCATCAAGGGTCGCAAGAGTATCTTCTCCCAGAAGAGGAGAAAGAACAACAGACTCGCCTTTCGCAAGAGCCGCAAGGAGAAAAGCCCGGTGCGTGTGACTTTTAGAAGGAGGGGCATGGACACATCCCGAGATTTGAGAACGAGATACAATAAGCTTCATCTTACACACCGTTCCTGATGTTCGCGAGGAGAACATCCTCCCGGCCGAACCGACCGAGAAATTCATCAAGGTCCTCGTCGGGCACGAGGATCCCGGTGGCGGGACCCGTGCCGGAAAGTCCGGCGCCGGCGGCTCCGCATGAGAGGGCCCTGTCGGCCGTCTCCGGCGTGATACCGATCGCTTCACAGGTACATCTTCCATTTACATACATCGCTGAAAAAACATCTCCATCAATCGCCATATCATAAGCGGCCGAGACCATATCACGCATTTCACGCATCTTTTCACTCGGAAATGCGGTTTTCCGAATCTGGAACGGCGGGATGTGGAGCACGGCCGTATAGCCTTCAGGCATCGGGCGGCGGAGCAGAAGTTCGCGGTTCAGATTGTCGGTGAAGACAAGACCACCGAGCTGGCAGGCGCAGGCATCATCAAATGCCCCGGTTATACTGACGCCGGCCCTGATGGCAGCGGTTGCCCCGATCCGGCCGATCTCGAGCGGATCGATATCCACACCGAGCGCCCCGGCGGCGGCCGAAATTATAGCGTTCGCTGCGGAACTGCTGCTTTTCAGGCCCTGGGATATGGGGATATTCGAGGCGGTCCTAATTACCGCACCGTTCATCCCCGAGCCTGGATACCACTGGAGTATCTCCTCTACAGAAAAACGGGCGAGCGTCGTATCCTCAGCCGGGTGGCCGTCGATCTCAACAGAGAACTCGGGTTCCGGAATGAGCTGAACGGTCGCCTCGGTTTTGAGATCGATACCGAATGCGGCACCCTTTCCAGTAGAAATCGCATTGATTACCGAGAGAGCACCGTAGGACACGCCTTTACCGATCATGCCGCCCTCGCTTCGAACGCTGTTTTCATCACATCCCGGTCAGGGATGATCCCTGTCCAGAGGGTGAATGATGCGGCAGCCTGTTCGATCAGCATGGTTTTTCCATTGATGCATGCCCGCACACCAGCTGCTTTTGCAGCAGCAAGGAGCGGAGTAATTTCCGGATCATAAATCATGTCCATGACGACAGTATCCTTGGTGAATACGGTATTCGGAACTGGAGAATGACTCTCAAACCCGCTCATTCCTGCCGGAGTTGCGTTGAGAATGATCGTGTAATCCAGGGAAAGCTCCTCCGTTCTCACGACACGGGCACCAAACCTGCGGGCAAGTGTTTCTGCCCGGGAATCGGTCCTGTTAGTGATCGAAAGATGAGCTCCGGCAGCTTTCAGATATGCGGCGGCGGCCTTCGCTGCCCCGCCTGCTCCGATGATAAGCACATCAGCTCCCTTTGGATCCGCATCCACTGAAGCCAGTGAAGCAGCAATTCCCAGAATGTCGGTATTATATCCCTCGAGACCGGCGGGGGAGTTTCGGATAGTATTCACTGCCCCGGCGGACTCCGCGAGAGGATCGATCCGATTCAGGAAAAGGATAACAGATTCTTTATGGGGTATGGTTACATTCATGCCGGTGATCCTATATTTTTTGATAACATCCGGGATAAGGGGCAGTTCCTCCGGAGCTGACGGGATCTTCACATACCTGCCGGGTATCTTCGCAGCTTTGAATGCTGCGTTGTGGATCTCGGGTGAGGATGTGTGTGTCAAGGGGTAGCCGATCACTGCAGTGACCTGCGGATCGGTGCCGAGTCTGACAGACTCCTCCAAAGTGATCTGACCCGGAGCTGATGCCAGCTCTGGTCTTAAAGCACAGTAGTTGAGCATTGAACCAAGATCAGATGACCGGAGACGCGTGATCTCTCCGGCAGCCCCCATCCCAATAAGGATAAATGGAGAGCCCGTTTCTCTAAGAACGGATGCGGCGTTCCAGACTGCAAGTAAATCTGCCGGCCCTCCCACCATGAATGCGGCTTTGGGGATTCCCGAGGATTGAAGATCTTTGAAGATAGTGAGGATTTCATCCTCTGCGGGAGTTTTTTCAAAGTCATGATACGAACAGATGACCTGTTCCTTTGGGAACCGGTTTCTCAGAACCGAGTCCGATTCTATGTCGATGTATGTCGCACCCGACGCGAGAGCACGAAGGAAAATCTCCTTTCGCTCTTCGTCCAAAGGGGACCTCAGCGTAGCCACGGAAGTTACGCCGCACGCAAGAAAGGAGAGATCGCCCGGTATGACCGGAAAGGAATCAAGCCGGAATTCCAGTGCCTGCGCTCCTTTCAGGATCGCTTCTTTTGAGAGAGTTTGCGCTTCCTCTTCATCTTTCGCCACAATAACGGCACAATTCGCAGTCATTTTTCGCAGATCGTTTCCGCCATCGTATGTCCGAAGTGGCGGCCGCCGCTTTCAAGTCTGACATAGACCTGATCTCCAATCGAGAGATCAGAGACGGAAACCGCTCCCAAGGGCGTTCCAAGGCGTATGGTCTCGGCATTCTGCAGGACGACAGAGTAATTCTTTCCTCCGGCGTTTACCTCGATATAGAGCATAGGGCGGATCTCTATTTTTACTCTGCCGACATTGACGGTCCGCAGGCTCCCGTCAGGCATGCGGGAAAGCAGTTCATTCCCGCTCGCGATCTCGGAGAGATATTTTGTCGTACCGTCCGGACAGAGAATGTATGAATGGACGGCACCGGCGTTTACCCGGAACGGTCGGGAACTGACGTACTCGCTTTCAAAACTTTCCGAGCAGACGAGGAAGAGACAGGAGGACTGAGAACCGATAAGCATACCTTCGCCCTGCTCAAGAAGCGAGCATGTATCGATACAGACCCGGTCCCCTAAAGATAGGGTAGAGATCTTCGTGATCACGGCAGTTTCCAGCTCGACTATGGGGTATTCAGCATTTCGTATCCCGGAAAATGCGGCGAGGTCGGCAGGACCCTCCGGAGTGATGACGATCCCGTCACATCCGACTTCCATGGTTTGGAAAGCAAGACGAGCTTCTTCCGGGGTTTTCACACAAATGTATACACTTGTCTCAGCGGTCTGGAACCGGGATATGAGATTTTCAAGCGGGATAACTTTCCAGTTTTCGGGGGAGATGATAAGATTTGGAACGGCATTCTTCAGGCTGTACGCCTCCTCCATCTCCTCAGCACCAGTTAGATTCAGGAGAATCCCGATCCGTTCACCGGAATACATGAGATTTTTGCCATCGGCTAGTATTGCAGTATATCTGCCGAGGTGGCTCAGTGCCTCATCTTCAGGTTTCAGGATGATATGGGTATACCCTGATTCCAGAGCTGAGGCGACAACGGCTTTTCGTTCGTCATAGGTCTGCAGATGGTCGGCACGGATCAGGATTGGAGGTAGTTGAACGGTCATTGATTTCACCGGGTGAGGTGTTTTGCTGCTTCTTCCACGGATGCGTCCCTTAACACGATATCGGTGACGGCCGAAGTAATACCAATGATATCATTGTGCTGGAAGATGTTTCTTCCGATTGAGACCCCTTTTCCTCCTGCATCGAGAGAGTCGCGAACCATTTGAAGCATCTCCATATCAGATCCCATCTTCGGACCGCCGGCGATGACGACTTGGATCTGGGCCCCACGGACCACTTCACGGAACGTATCGATATCTCCGGTGTAACTCGTTTTTACAAGATCAGCACCGAGTTCAGCGGCCACCCGGGCGCAGGTTTTGAGGGCATCCACGTCGAATGAGTCTTTGATGTTTTTACCACGCGGGTAGACCATCGCAAGAAGAGGCATTCCCCATTGTTGGCATTTGCGGGAGATTTCTCCTGCATTACAGATCATCTCAGGTTCGGTATCGGCTCCCAGATTGATGTGAATTGAGACGGCATCCGCTCCAAGCGTTATTGCTTCCTCAACGGTCGTAACAATCACTTTCGAGTTTGGATCGGTTCCAAGACCAGTTCCAGCGGAAAGATGGACAATCAAACCGATATCTTTTCCTGTTGTCCGGTGACCGTAGGGGACCATCCCTTTGTGCATGAGAACGGCCGTGGCTCCGCCGATCGAGATTTTATTTATGGTGTCACGCATGTCGGTAAGCCCAGGTATTGGCCCCATCGAAATGCCGTGATCCAATGGTACAATGACGGCACGACCGGAATTCCGGTCTATGACTCGTTCCATACGGATATTTTTTCCAAACATGTGTGCTAATGATTAGCACGGTGACAACATCAATCTTCTGGATGAAGCAAGACAGGCCAAAATATGTTCCATCTCTTTGGATATTCTTTGTATTTTATATAATAATAACTACATTTTGGGTGTTTTAGATTTCATATCCCGCTCTCAAAATAAAATATTTTGGGGACACGGAACCCATAATGAGAATTATCCTGTGTGAAACCCAGACTAACGCGGAAAAATATGAATGCAGATATAAAAAGAGGAGGAGGGTTAGAGGAGTTACTTTTCTCCTCTTCCAAGTTCCCTGTGAGCTTTACCGAGATGCTGGGCGCCAAGTGCTCCAAGCAGTGATAACTCACCTGCAAGAACGCCGGCTGCCACGATTTCGGCAAATGCTTTCGCATTATCTCCCGGATTTTCCGCCCCGCCTGCCACGCCAAGCAGAGTAAGACCTGCATGCTGGGTAGCGATACCGGTTCCCCCTCCGACAGTTCCGACTTGAAGAGAGGGGAGCGTAACTGAGACATATACTCCGCCTTCGACCATATCCACGGTCGTGATCGCATTACTCCCCTCGACCACATGCGCCGGATCCTGTCCACAGGCGATGAACATGGCGGCAACAACGTTCGCTGCCTGAGCATTGAATCCAAAGGAGGCTGCACGGGCCGAACCTGTAAGATTTTTCCGAGTATTGACCTCGGCAAGTGTAGCTGAGTTTGTCTTAAAAACCGTTGATACAAGTTCATCCGAGAGAAAAACCCCGGCTGAGACTGTTTTTCCCCGACCCTCAATGATGTTGATCGCCGAGGGTTTTTTGTCGCAGCACATGTTTCCGGAAACGGCGATAAGTTTTGCCTTCGTCTCTTCCTCAATCAGGTGAGCCGCAGCTTCAGAGGCAATAGTAACCATGTTCATGCCCATTGCATCCTTCGTGTCGAACTCAAAACGGATAAAAACGCTCGTACCTGCCGTATACGTAGTAAGTCCTATCAGTTCGCCGTGGTTTGTGGTTTCTTCGGCGGCGACTTTCAAAAGAAGGAGATTGTCTTCGGCCCATCGAGCGACCTCGGCTGCGTGGGCCACGCTCTTAGCCGCAAAAATAGGGGCACGCGCCATACCGTCTCTAAGAATACGTACCTCGGCACCGCCGGCTTTAGTGATGGCACTGCACCCCCTGTTGATCGAAGCGACCAGAGCGCCCTCGGTCGTCGCAAGCGGGAGCCAGTAATTTCCTTTCGCATACTCTCCTTTGACCGCCAAAGGTCCCGCAACTCCAAGCGGGATCTGAACACATCCGATCATATTCTCGATATTCCGGGTTACAACGCGATCAATAGGTATCGTATAGGTCCCGACAGCGGAAAGATCCGCGCCGGTCTCTTCCTCGATATATTTACGGCGAAGAGATACGGCATAATCTGCTGGCAGACTCTTTTCCAACGCGTAAAGTTTCAGATCCCCGGAACGGATCTTTGCGAGATACTCATGCATAATTATACAATAGTTCGGAGGGGACTAATACATTTTTCTGTCAAACGGGCAAATAGTATTCAGGCATATGCAGAAATACGCTCACATTCTGGACCTTGTCAGGGAGAGAAATCCCCTTGTGCATCAGATCACCAATTACGTTACGGTAAATGATTGCGCAAATATGACAATCTGTTTCGGGGCATCCCCGGTGATGTCGCACGCACCTGAGGATGTAGTGGATATGATAAAAATAGCGAGCGTTCTCGTGCTGAATATCGGAACGCTTGACGAAAAACAGATTGAAGGAATGCTTGCTGCAGCAAACGGAGCAAAGAAATGCGGCATTCCCATCGTTCTTGACCCCGTAGGAGCAGGGGCGACCCCATACCGCACACAAACCGCAGAGAGGTTTATGAACGAATTCCCCATCTCCGTCGTGAAAGGGAACGCGGGAGAGATCGGGACCCTCGCCGGCGTTTCGGCAACAGTACGGGGCGTTGATTCCGGGAATATATCCGGGGATCCGAAGGAGATCGCACGCAGTTTCGCAAAAGAATATGGATGTACGGTCGTTATGAGCGGAGCAGAGGATATCGTAAGTGACGGGAAACGTGTCGTCGGCATAGTAAACGGCGTGCCGATGATGGGGAAAATCTCCGGAACGGGCTGTATGGCAAGCGCTATCTGCGGCGCATGCATTGCAGTTTCTGCCCCAATGGACGGCTGTATAACTGCGATGACCGCCCTCGGCATCGCCGGCGAAGAAGCTGCGAAAACCGCAAAAGGTCCGGGATCATTTAAGCCGGCATTTTTCGATGCGGTCGCTTCACTTACGAACGAACAGTTCATGAAATCAGCGAGGATCTCCGAGTATCAATGAAATATGATCTCTATGTGGTAACCGATGAGGACCTCTCAAACGGGTATTCCCATGCAGAGATAGCAAAGCTCGCAACCGAAGGAGGGGCCGATGTGATCCAGCTCCGCGACAAAAAGATGGACTCAGCAGCTCTCTTTGCCGAAGCATTGAAGATTCGCGAGATCACGAAAGACAAAGCCCTTTTCATAGTAAATGACCGGGTCGATATTGCGCTTACGTCGAAAGCGGATGGAGTTCACCTAGGGCAGAACGACCTGCCTGTAGAGGTCGTAAGACGCCTTGTTCCGGATGATTTCATTATCGGCATCTCGATCGGCTCTGTTGAAGAGGCATTAATAGGCGTCCGGGACGGAGCAAATTATGTCGCAGTAAGTCCGGTTTTTTCGACCGGCTCAAAACCAGACGCTGGTGAAGGGCGCGGACTTGCCTGCATCTCTGCAGTAAGAAAAGCCGTTCCAAAAGAGATTCCTGTGGTGGGGATCGGAGGCATCAATAGTGATAATCTCTGTGAGGTCATCACGGCAGGTTTAGACGGAATCTGTGTCATCTCCGCAGTAGTAAGTGCCCCAGATATAACAAAAGCTGCGGGCGATCTGTGTGAAAAGATCCGGAATGTAAAAAATGAGTGAAAAAGTCATACAGTGGTGCGTGCGGATTCCGGTCCTCGAAGGAGAAGTGAGACGCAGACAACTGATTGCCGAAGGGAAAGCCGACCGAAGCCTTCGACCATATGTTGAGGAAGGTCATCTGTTTGTCCCAGTCCTGGAAGAGACTGACCTTCAGGCCGAGTTCCTCACAACAAGTCCTCGCGAGGAGTTGCCCCGTCATGAACAGATTGGCGGGATCGTAGTTCTTCAGGAAGAAGATCCCGTCGGAGCCGCGAAGATCCTTGCTGCGCGGCCTTCGGCCCACACAGCCCTTTTTGCCACCTCACCGGTCGAAGGTGAATTTAGAACAAAAACGTTCAGAGTTCTTGCAGGAGAAAATACAACCGAGACGTTGTATCATGAATATGGTCATAGAATGATCATCGATCTAACCGCCGCATACTTTTCGGCAAGACTCTCGAATGAACGCCAAAGGATCCTCTCATCCATGAAAGAGGAGGAAAGAGTTCTTGATATGTTCGCCGGGGTCGGTCCGTTTCCAGTGATGCTGGGCGAAAAGGCGAAGCTTGTCGTTGCAAACGACATAAACCCATCTGCAGTTTACCTTCTTCAAAAAAATATCAGATTGAACCATCTGCATAACGTAGTGCCCGTTCTCGGCGATGCAATGGATCTTCCCAATATGCTCGATTCGATGAAGTTTGACCGCATAATCATGAACTTGCCATTCGCAGCATACGGGTTTTTAGCAGGAGCTGCAAAACTTGCGGCGAAAGGCGCAGTCATCCATCTCTACTCACTTGTCGAGAAAGAGAGAGAACACAATGAAGATATTCTGCGTGCTTTTCCCATGGCAAAGATCACCGAACGATTCCTTCGTTCATATTCACCGACCAGCTGGCATGCTGTGTATGATATAGAGGTTGGCGATGAAATGTAAGATCTGCGGTACAGGAAGTTTTGCGGATCTGAAATGTGCAGTTGATGCCGGAACGGATGCGGTAGGTTTTCTGATGGGAATCACTCACGTGACCCAGGATGCTGTGACTCCTGAAGAAGCGGCGGTGATGATCAGAACGCTGCCTCCATTCATCGAACCGGTTGCAGTAACTCATCTGCAGGATACCCATTCCATTATCGATATCATCCAGCGGTCCGGATGTACCACACTCCAAATTCAGAATACGATATCTCCAGAAGATATTGTAATGATCCGGGATGCTTTACCGTATATTCGCATCATGAAAGCTGTACATGTAATGGATGCGTCGGCCGTAGAAACAGCCCAAGAGGTGGCGATTTATGCTGATGCAATCATTCTAGATACACGAACGCCTGACCGACTCGGCGGAACCGGGCTTACTCACGACTGGGGCATCAGTGCGAAAATCGTAGAGTTTGTCGAGATTCCCGTGATTCTTGCCGGAGGTCTCACACCGGAGAATGTGACCGCGGCGATCCGTCAGATCCGCCCCTATGCGGTGGATGTTCACACTGGCGTGAAGAAAAATAATGTCAGGGATGCTCTTAAGACAAAAGCATTTGTCGAGGCAGCACATAACGCCATCTGAATCACACGATCTTTTTTTCAAAAAAATTAGACTTCGATTACTGGTTGGCCACAGGTTCTGAAATAATTTCCATATCCAATCATGTCAAGAAAACAGTGACCTGAAAGGGTGTATATGGTAGTCTGCTCATCATTCTTTCTCTTTGCCTCACGATCAACTTCAACAGCGACCCCGATTGTATGAGATGATTCAGGTGACGAAGAAAGCGCATACAACAGTATCGTGAAATTTCATTTCCCTTTCTGGTATGTTGTATACTGGATACCTTCCGGTAGCCGGATAGATCATAACAGAAAACGAACAAAAAAACAAAAACACGAAAGCTTACACTCACAATAAAAAAAAACACAAACAAACCATTTCAAAAGAATAAAGGGGGGTGCAGCGTTGACCAGTTCCCGAGAATTCGCATATCTCAGTACAATGACCGACGCAAGAGAGCTTAACTGCCGGGTTCGGAATGGGTCCGGGTGGAACCTCTCTG
>Ga0265295_1001875_pt1 | contig 35451 bp, 35 predicted proteins | sample Munlansysbiofilm_FD_192503 | JGI IMG/M metagenome (GOLD analysis project Ga0265295, IMG submission 192503) | Leachate microbial communities from a municipal landfill in Southern Ontario, Canada - Methane capture system biofilm | ecosystem: Engineered > Solid waste > Landfill > Unclassified ... | reverse complement strand
TGAATATTCCAGATGATTCAGAAATAAGGACTTCAGTTCGCTCTCACATTCTTCTGCCTTGTCCGTAAAAAAGATGGAGCGATAGTCATTCTTTTGTATATAATCTTCTTTCATTCATTGCACCTTCCTGTTCTTATGAACACTTTTCCAACTGGGGAAAAGGGAATTGTTGTCAAGTAAAAAATGAGGAATTTACATTAGGGCACTGAAAACAACCAAAATATGCGTTCTCACTTAATTTTTCAAATTGTATCACAATTTTTTCAAATCGGCGTTTTTGCTGACCTGCGATATCACGATTTTTTCAAAACGATATCACGATTTTTTCAAATGGAATTTCACGATTTTTTCAAATGGATTTCTTAAGGGAAAGCAACGGAACAAGTTATGGATTTATAGATCACAAACTGATAAAACAGGGCTGAATCAGGGGAAAATATCACGATTTTTTCAAACGAATTTCGCATTGCATTGTATGACTTGCGATTATGGTAGGCTCACCTTCAATCTGACTGTTTATTGAGACATCTGTCTTTCTTATCATATTGAGCGGAAAGGACTTGACTACCTTTGCGAGGGGTGCAGAGTAGCCCCCATAAATCAACAGTCGGGTAACCGAGAAGGAGATCAAAATGACCAAGCAAAACAAGAATCACAAGGACCCAACAACGCTGGAGGAGATGGTAAAATCAGGCAGCCAACTTATTCTGAAGCATGACGATGGGACGGAGCAGTTAGGAGAAGAATTAGCCAATCAATCAGGCACATTGAAGTCAGGGGCAACAATGAAGGTAATCGAGATGGACAAGAGTGGCTTTGATAATGAGCCTACCAAGTCCGATCCCTACTCTGACGAATACCATTATAAGAACTGGTGGAATCAGTTCCGAGGCCCCTGGCTGCAGTCGGAGAAGATGACTGAGGAGGAGATCAAAACCAGAGTCGATGATGCCTGGGAATGTGGAGACTATAAAGAAGTGATCAACCTGATGGCAGAGATGATCTGCCGCCTCGAAAAGAAGCGATAAGCAAAATCTAAACTACATATTAACCCGGTTCTGCCGGGTTTTTCTCTTGGGCATTATTTGGCGAGGGCAAGTAGCTTGTAGATAGGATCGGTGGCAGTATAGACTTTGCTAATTCTGATCTTGACGGTAACCTGATTCCCTACGAGCATTACATCAGATATATATAGGAAGGCATCACACTGGTTGGTCAGAATAATATGAGGCAGCTCCTGATATTCTTTATTCAGGATGTGGGTGATGAACTTGTCTTGAGTAAGCTTGGCAGGGCTGCACTGGCTAATGTCTCCCACTCCCTTATCCTGATCCTGCAGTTCGTATTGCAGCTTGGAGAGTGATAGTAAGCTATTCTGCAGGTGTTCAGTTCCAATGGCTTCATTGGCGATTTTGGGGCCTGTAACCGCTCCATCCAAGATATGATTACCAAAGATGCAGTTGTTCTGCAAACCTCGGGCATCGAGCTTGCCGATGGTGCAGGTCTTGCCGCTGAACTGGCCTTGAGTATTTCCTATGTTATCCCATATTTCATAGAAGCCGCAATCTGTTTCGGAATCGATGCTGATCTCGTAATAACCAGAGTTGGGAGTGTTCTCGATGAGCTGCTTGCCTTCTGACCAGGATTGACCAGGTCTAAGTAGACGGATATCTATTCCCGATTGAGGCTTCCTTTCGGTGCCTACCATTGTATAATAGCTGATGGCGAACTTGTACATTTATACTCCTGTGTGGATTCTTATTGCTTAGGTTTATGCTAAGTGTTGACCGGTAACTGTTTCATCAAAATCGGTGATAATGATAATACTGAAGTCAATATAGCCGGGACTGCCTATGTATCTGGATTCCAGACTGAACTTGACCTTGGTGGGATACTCGTGCAGATCATCCGGGCACTTAGGTAGTTGAGATATCGTAACCGGGAACTGGCTGCTAAAGCTGTTGTAGGCAGTGTATTCCAGATAGAGCTTACCGGGACCGAGGAGGAAGTTCATTAGGCTGTAGTATTCGCTTGGTTCTAATACAGCTTCCAGATCGAAGGAGTCCTCCCGGTAGGCTTCCCTTCTATGGATAATAGTGGGATCGTAAACGTTCTTCTTTTCAATGCGGTACTTCTGAGAGGGACTGTATTCGATCTGACCATTAGGACAGAAGAAGTAATAGATGCCATCATCAGCCCAGCGGATAAGCTTGAAGCCTTTTATAACAGCCATGCTTTCACCTTGTATTCATCATCAATGTAGTTGCGCTCCAGTTCGGTTATGGCATAGATCTTATTCTTAATGCGTATCTTGGACTGGAGTGTAAGATTGTATTTGGAGAGATTATCAATAACGGCTTCGCAGCTCCATTTGGAGTCGTGAAAGTCGATCAGATAGTCTTTGATTAAGCTCTGCAGTTGAGTAGTATCGCCTGCCAGGATATCCAGACAGTTGATCTCCGGCTTCTCCGGATTTCCCCGCTTACTGACAAAGCTGACCACATCCTCGGCATCGATATCGATTACGGCACTGGTATAGGCATCCTTATTCCTGAATACGATCTGGCCTTGGGGATTGCTGAAGATGGTGGCATTGTAAAGCATGAGCATAGCCTGCAGAGCCTTGATGTTATCGGTCTGCTCATCATTGTAGTTCTCATAAGCCTTGCCCGGGAACAGCTTAGCCGGGAAGAGATTGCCATAGAAATGAGCTTCAATCCAGTGATTAATATAATGACCGCTGCCGTAGCTGCGTCCGTCTATTAATCCAGTTGAAGTTAAGCCACTATATAGGGTGCTCTCCGAGATACCGTTTTTAATATAGAAGCTTATGAACTCGTTGGTTGTATTTTCAAGGGAAGCCAGATCTTCCACCCAGTCGGTCTTTTCATCATACTCAATCACAACAGGACAGATATTGTTGAAAAACTGGTAGATGCGTCCCCTATATCGACCCTGATAGCGGGTAGTGGCAGGACTGGGATAAGTGGCTTTGATCACCTTTTTATAGGCAAAGATGAAGCTGATGCGGTTAGCTATGCTATCAATCCGGTAGCCCCAAAAAGGTCCCGGCCAGCCTGAGCTGTCATAGCCGTAAGTCCAGCCTCCGGTAGGGTTGGGAAAGGCGAGCAGATCATTGAAGTCGATGTGGGCAATAGTAATGAGATCACCGTTACCTATGTTCATAGTAGGCAGAGTGAACTGGTTGGAGTAGGGTATGTTGACTGGTATCTTCTGCTCAATATCCTGCAGGAAGTAAGCCAGTATCCAGTTAGGCTGATAACCTGCCGTAAGCGAATAGTAGTGAGTGAGATCGGAGTAGAGGGAGAGCAGCTTAATCTTATCGTAGCAGGTGATCTTGAGAATGCCGGAGGATATATCCAAGCATAGCTGGGAGGTATCTATTATGCCGGAGAAAAACAGGCTGTTATCCCGATATACCTTGACCTCGAAGTGGGAGATGTAACGCTCATGCTCATTGTTGCCGCTGAGGATGTTATTTTCTATCCAGGTAGTGGGAAAGCATTCGAATACTAAACGCTTGGGCTCACGGCTGTAGTTGGAGACCGACTGCAGCTTATCGGCTGAGACGGATAGACTGATGATGGCTCTGTTGGCAGCAGTATCTACCAGGCTATGCTTGACCTGGTTATAATCGGAAGCATCGGTCTTGCCTTGAACGAAGTCAATCTTAAAGAGATTAGGCATAGAACATCCTATGTATCATACTACACTTCGCTCCTAATCATCTTCCCGGTATCGGCTATCTCCGAGACCTTAACCGGATCATTGGAGAGCGGATCGACGTTCACTTCGATGATAGGCTTGGAGTCCTTCACCGTTTGCTTGAGGAAGACGATCTCGTCTTTAAGAGCGGCAATCAGGTCGATCAGGGTATTCATACCGCCTCCGGCAGAGATAGTGCCTCCTGCGGCATAATATGAGCCCAGACTACTGGGAATAGGCACTGAAGGGACAGGCATCCCGGCAAAGGCAAGCTTGACCTGATTCAAAGGTGCGAAGTTGAGGAAGTCAAAGAGGTTCCTGCCCAAGGCTTTGACTCGATCCTTGGCAGTGACGTATTCATCACCCTCAGCTTCGATCAGGATGCCTCCCTGATTATGGGAAGGTCCTGATAAAAGACCACCAGTGGCTTTCTTCTCGAACTTGGTGGCACTGATCCGGGCGATGTTGGCGATTCCGGCTGCCATAGCAGCTGCTGCAGCCGCCACTGCCAGTCCGGGTCCCACGACTGGAATACCGACCATTGACTTGTAAGCACCGATAGCGGCGGAGAAGGTATCCACATAGCCTTGAGCCATAGCCGAAGCCTTCCAGAGCTTGAAGCCACGTTCTGTGTCTTTGTCCTGAGCTGCAGCCAGGTCACCTAGTATCTTGGAGGTGCCGCTGACTGCCTGAAGCTGGTAGTTGGTTCTAATGGTATTTAGAGTCTCTTGCTTCTGCCGCTCGATTTCTTCTTCAGTATAACCAGCTTCCAGTAACTTTTCTTTCCTCTTCTCATAGTATCTATCTGCTTCCAGAAGCTGCTTGCTGTAGCTGTCACCCATGTTATCGAGATCACGAGAGTAGAACTCGTCCCTGATATCCTGCAGTTCCTGCAGCTTGGCCCGCTCCTCATCCAGACGCTCCTGGAGTAGTTTGACGTGCCTGGCATCTATCTCGGCAATCTGAGCCTGGATCAACTGCTGCTCTTGTTGAGGCAGGTTCTGCTGTGCCCAGGCATAATACTCTTCCATACTGGCTTTGAGAGCAGCGTAGGAATCTACTCCCAGATTCTCCAGATTAGAGAAGTAATCGATCTCAGCTTTGTATCTGGCTTGAACAGCATCCTTCTCTTTAGTAGCAAGTTCATTATCCTGCTGAGTCTTCCAGGTATCGAGGTTCTCCATAGCCTGACGCTCGGCTTCACTGCCATCCTGAGTGAACTCATTAATCAGTGCCAGCCGTCTCTGATACTCGGCTTCTATTTTCTCGGTCTCAGTCTGTCTCAGCCTGGCCAGCTCTTCCATCAAGCGTAACGCTTCTTTGCGTCTTGCTTCTGCCTCTGTGGCTGCAGGACTGGTAGTGTTGCCTCCTTCACCGCCACCACCCTGATCAAAGGTAAGATCAGGCACTTCCAACATGGCCTTGCGATAAGCATCACCCAAGGCTTGAAGATCGTATTTGGCGGCTTGCAGTTTTCCCGATAAGGCCCCAAACGAGTTGATCGTCCGTTCCAGTTTAAGCCACTCTCCGTCATTACCGAAATAGGAGGCAGGATTGAAGCCCATTGCATTACGGTCACTGGTTAAGAACTCCCAGTCTACTGAAGATTTCAACTCCTTTATCCTGGCATTGGCAGCATTGTATTCTGCCCGCTTCTTATCCAGTTCGATCTGCAGTTCAGCTACTCTCTGAACTTGGGCATTGTATTTCTCGCCATAGATCTCGGAGATCTTCTTCTGAACCAATGCTTCCGAAGCTGCCCGGAGTGCTGTAGCAAGGTTATTGTAGGCAACTGTCTCCAGATTGATATTACCCAGATACTCCGAGTAGTTATCATTCAAGGACTTGATGACGTTCTTCATCTCTCGTTTGTCTGCGGCAGTTAAAGAAGTGGCAGATCGCAGTTCCAGTAAGCGAGTAGCCAAGAGACTAAACTTCTCGGCTTCGACTGAGACCTGACGCTCCGCATCCTTGATCTCGTCTTTCATGCTTCTCTGAGCGACACTAACCTCATCAGTCTTGGTTGAGGCTGCTGCCAGTCCAAAGCCTAAAGCAGACAAAGCCCCCACAGCAATACCGATGATCCCTGCTACCGGGTTCATAGCTACCTGCAGGGCATGATAGGCTGCTGTCAGAGCCGTTATTGCAGTGGTCACAGTCCCAATTACTGGTATAGCGATTACGATACCTGTCACGAAGCCTTTCATTACAGGAGACAGGCTGTTATAAGCATCCATGAGCAGCTTCAAACCCTTGAGCAGGGGATTGATCAGAGTAGTAAGCATATCACCCACTGTCTCCTGGATATCTCCCCAGGCATTGGCATTCTGCAAACGCAGGTCAGCCAGAGCTACCGCTGTCCCACCATAGTCTTCGCTAAGCTTCTCAACCAGATAGGATACTCCCTCTGTCTTTAAGCGAGTATCATCGAGCTCTATCCCATAGCGACCTAACATCTCGGTATGACCATTCAAGGCCCGACCCATAAGATCAAAGGCACTTTCAACTGACATCCCGGTGGCTTTATTAGCTTCTGTAAAGTCCAGCAGTACCGGCACAAGCTGTTGAATCTCATCTTTGCTCAGTTTGAAGGTCTGGGAGAGTTTGGACATCAAAGACAGCAGTTTGTCATCCTCGAAGTTGGTTACAGATTGCATAGAGGATGCGAAGTTTGCCATTTCGTCAGCCGCTTCACCGAAAGCTATGGAAGCAAGTTTCATTGCTTGTCTCTGATTAAGCGAGGCATCAAGCAGACCGTTCATAGTTCTTACCAGTCCGCCTACAACCTGCAGGACTCCATCCACTGCGATCTTCACGTCACGAATGGTAGCCAGAGCCTGTTCCGCTGTGATCTTCACAGCAGCAGGTTTCTCTACCGCAGACTGGGTGGACTCCACCTCCTGCTTGACTTCTGCAAGCTTGAGGTTAGCATCATTAGTGACGAGGACAAGTTTAAAAGTTAGGTCAGGCATATTTGTATTGACAGTGAAGATGTTATGATATTATTAACATACAAACACCATACAGGAGTAAATATATGACTTGTACAGTTGATTGGAATGCTGTGGCAACGGGTTCCCAAGCATTGATTTTGATAATTGGGTTTTACTTTACACATAAACAACTCAAGCATCAAACACTAGATTCCAAAGCAAGAACTATAATCGATTTGAAAAGATTGTTTCATGACTATTTGGATGTAACAATAGCTCTTAGGCCTGGAGGAAGATGGTCTGAACAAGTTCCAGAAGGAGCAGAAGCATGGGGCGCAATCGATAACTATCTCGGTCTTTTTGAACACTGCGAGTATTTGATATCCATGAATATGATTGATCTCGACTTTTTTAGACGATCTCATAGTGTGAAACTTATGAATGCAGTGTTAAACAAACCTGTTAGGAATAAAATACAGTCAGAAAGAAAGAATTGGATCGATCTGCTACATCTATGCCAAAGACTGAACATTGAAGTCTTCTAATAATTCCTGATCAGCAGCTCTATCTCAGTCTGGAACACTCCAGATACGGAGTACTGCGTCTCTACTTCCTCAATGATGCAGCCATCATATAGCTGCTTGATGTAAGGATCATTGTTATAAGATAGCAGGAACTTGCCTTTGATCTGTTTCAAGGCTTCCGCCAGCTCTTCATGCTGGTTGAAGGCATCTGCGTCTTCACGCTTGTAGAGGTGTTCCTTAGTATAGTAGGGAGGGTCCAGATAAAAGAAGGTATAAGGATGGTCGAACTTGGCTACTATCTTTTCCCAAGGCTGCTTTTCGATGATCACATCTCGTAAGCGTTCCGAGGCTGCTTTAACCTTTTCCAGATTTCTTAAGGGCATATACTTGTAACCATGATTAATGCAGAAGTTCTTGCTTCTTGAGCCGTAGCTGCAGGCGAGGTTGTAGTAGAACTTGATCGCTCTTTCCAACTCTGTTCTGGGCTCATGCTTCAGGAAGTTATCGAACATCTCTCTGGAGATTAGATAGTTGTTCAGCTCGGTAACGAAGGCTTCGGGATGGTTCTGGATGTACTTCCAGAAGTTGACCAGATCACCATTGATATCGTTATAGACCTCGGTATAGTAGCTCTTTTTGGAGAGCTGCCAGTCTTCCTTGTTAGCGCTCTTCCCAAATAGTATCCAGGCAGCACCGCCAAAGACTTCGCAGTAGATATCATGCTTGGGGATAAGCGGCAGAATTTTCTTGCGGAGGATACGCTTACCGCCTACCCAAGAGATAATGCTGTTCATGAAATCCCCCTGATGTCTCTCGTGGTCTTAGATTTAGTTAAAGCTATTTCCTGATCAGATTCCACGAGATCGAAGTTGGCAATTATCACTTCTTTGAACTTACTCTTGCCTTGCTTGCGGTTGATACCTTTGGTGCGGGTAACGTGCTTGATATCATAACCCTTGTATAGCTTGAGCACTTCCGGGTTATCATCATAGCTGAGGATGAACCGGCCCTTGATCTTCTTGAGCTTGGCACACAGGTCTTCATGGCTGAACTGCTTGGAGTTCTCGTAGGTGTAGCCCTGCATGTAGGGTGGATCGCAGTAGAAGAAGTTGGATTTGGTATCATACTTCTCAATTACTTTCTCATAGGAAAGGTTCTCGATAATCACCATATCCAGGCGCTTGTGGAGTTCTTTGATGCGTTCCAAACGGTTATACATACTGGAGACGCCACGCTTCTGAGAGATGCCGAAGCTGTCACCCTTGCTGCCGTATGATCTTGTAATTAGGAACATAAATCTGGCAGCCCGCTGTATCTCAGTGAGACCTTCCTGCTTGAGGATATCGCCAAAGAGCTTGCGGCTGGCTACTAACCAGTCCAGTTCCCTGATCAGCTCATCAGGATGGTATTTAACTTGCAGGAATAGGTTAACCAGACGATTATCGAGATCGTTATAGACTTCAAGCTCTGCCCACTTCTCTTTGTAGAGGAGCATCCAGGCAGCACCACCGAAGGGCTCTATGAACCCGGTAATATCCTTGGGAACATAGGGAGCGATAACCTTTCGAAGCAGGCGTTTACCGCCTATCCATCCAATCAGTGCATCCATCAGATGTCTCCTTTGGGATCGGTGATACAGAGCCGCAGATACAGCTCAGGGAGGGTGAGGGACTCGAAGTCCTCGTTAGTGAAGCCCAGTTTACGCAGGATCATTTCAAACCTCTCGAAGGGGTATTTGGAGACGCCGTTACCGCTAATCCTAAACTCCCGAGCCAACTTGCGAACCTCTCTTTGTTGGCTCTGATATAGACGAAAAAAGCGGAGATATACTCCAGCGCTTCTATAGCATCCATATCGTCAGGTTCTCTTCCTGAGATGATTTTGATCAGCTCTTTATCGGCTTCCGATTGGCTGATCAGTTCCAGTAGTTCCACCTCACTGACCTTGGCTACCTGGCCGGAGAGGAAGTCCTCCAGCTTGGCTTTGAGGGTCGCATTTGAGATCGTGAGACAGAGTATTTGCCTCAGCTGGCTATAGCTGAGTTTGGGTTCTCGCTTCATATAATAGTCCTTTTTCAGCTGCCGAAGAACATCTTGAGGGCAATGCCCAGCAGCAGGAAGAACTGGGAGGTGGAGACGCTCAGAAGTATCTTCATGTGTGTCTCCACTCTCGCCATTCTGGTCACCAGTGACTTGCTGCTGTCACCATTGCCGTAGATCTCCTCGTGCACACTGTCTATCTTTTCTTTGATTTCAGGTTTACACAAGCATTCAACCATATAAATCCTTACTTGACTTTTTTCCGATTTTGAGAATCAGGCATTAGGTATCAAAATACATTGGGAGGTAGTAATGGACTACCAGATGGCACAATTCATTGTCAGCATATTTGTTGCCATAGGCACTGTTGGGTCTGTAGTGATTTCTCTGTGGTTTGCAATTCACTCCAGAAGAGAAAAAGCTAAGATAACAATTAGCTTAGCCATAGCTATGGATACTCAAGAGGAGTATGTTAACATTAGCATAGTTAATACAGGCTCGATAGATTTTCGACTCAGCCACATGTATTTCTATATCAACAACATGACAATCATGCCAACGCCAGTGCAGTTTTATCAACCCTTACCTGATGATAAAGAGCCAGTTCTTCCTGGGAGTAGAGTGAACAGTTTCCTGCTAATGATTGCATTCGATGCTTACATTGAAAATAAACAATCTATCACTCCAGAACAAGCTATAAACTGCCTTAAGAAAGGGCATGTAATTGTGTATACATCTCGTGGAACTAAGTTTATCGCCAAATTTGACAAGTCATTCATCAAAAATTACTATGACTATCGAGTATCAAAAAAATGATACTTAGACCAAATATTAGTTCTTATGTTATTGTACAATAAACTATACTCCCGCAGGGATATCCTTGAGCAGGAAGATCTTGTTGGAGGTCACCCCTGAGAACTCGGTGGAGATGACTACATTGAAGAGGCCGTCTGCCTCTCCCGACCAGTCAACCGTCCAGCGAAGTCCGGTGAAGATCACTACTCGGTCATAGTCCTTGGATGCCACAACGATAGTGGTGTCTTTGCTCATAAACAGGGTGCTTTCCAGAAAGTTCTTCTGCTTAGTGGAGAGTCCTGAGATGTTAAGTTCTACCGTGTTAGTGCGCTTGCCCGGAATAGTATAGTTACGGGTCTTAAGCTTGGATAGCTTGGAGTCCGCCTTACCTGGCTTCTCTGCCAGTTCACCGAGCAGATCGAAGTTGGTGGTCAGCTCCGTCTTGGCCGCGCTCTGAGTAGCATATAGCGTATCGATGGTAGTCTGATCGTAGGTGCCGATCCCAAAGTAAACGTGATCAGCTATCATCACATCCATTAGCTTGCTGAAGCCCATATCGGCTTCGGTCATAGTGGAGGGATAAATGGGCTGCGAAATAGGGTTAGGCATCAGAACACCCCTTTGATCGCCTTGCCGATGCTAAAGAGCCATTTGCGGTTGTGGAATACATATTCGATGGCTCCTCCGATAGTTCCGAAGACCTTGAGGATGACATTGGTCTGCTTGGCTGGGAGGGATTTGGTAGCTCGCTCCACTGCCAGCTGTTTCTTGGCATAGTCATCCAGGTCTTTAGTGGCAGGGTTGATCTTGATGTCCTGGATGATGTCCAGGATGATGGCCAGAGCTGAGTTGACCTTGTCTTTTTTGATCAGTTTGCCGGTGGTTCTGGAGATAATCCAGACCACCAGAGCCGAGATCAGACCCAGGAAAAACTCTTGATTAGCTAAGATGAAGTCCATAGATACTCCTTTATTTGGTTATTGTTTAGGTGGTGAGTTTGAACACTTTCACGAAGCCGGGGATATAAGTGATACCGGGACGGATACGGATGTACCAGTGGTACTTCCAATCGCTTCCGTGGTGTTCGACTTTGAGTTCGGCATCGGTTCTGTAGCCGACGATGATGAACTTGGGTAGACCGCCGATGATGTAATCGGCATCCATGAGACGTGGCTTGACCGGGATACCTGCAAAAGAGACGTTGCCGCCTTCCAACAGCAGGCGATCTCCGGCTCCGGTCTCACGCTTGGCGAGCTCGGCCCGGATGCGGATCAGGTCTTTATGAGCCACGTAGAACTTGAAGTTCTCCTGCTCTTCTAACATCTCGTCAGAGAAGACCAGGAGAGCAGCTTCAAAGCGCTTTGCCCAGTCGGTGTAAGTGGTCTTGGAGAGGTTGGTTATGTCAGCGGCTGTGGTAGCCAGTTTGACCACTCCGTCCAAAGCCTTGATCTTGGCAGTGGCAGAAGCCCTGTCACCCTTGAACAGCAATAGACGGATGGCTTTCTCGGTCTTCTTGGCGATGTGGTTCTCCACATAAGCTCCGAAGGCATCTTCACCGTACTTGTCTTTGTAGAACTCGACCACATCCCTTCCCAGAGTGAACTCGGCATTGAGTATCCCTGTGGGTACGGAGAGATCGGCAGTCGATACATTCTGAGCAGTCAGAGCGCCGTCTAGGGAGTTCTTGAAGATAAGATCATCGATCAGGCCGACGTCGATCTTCTCATCCTTCAACAGTGGCAAAACCGAAATATCCGAGAGAGTATCACCGGGCTGGCTGCCGATCACTTCATCGATAAACAGTGAAGTGGTGTTAGCCGTCAGGATATTCATAGCTTTACCGGAGTCCACATCGGAGATACCTTTGTAGATCTCACGATGGGAAGCCTTGACCATGATCTTGTTACCATCGATGGTAACCTCTTTGTCCACATTGGACAGGTTAGCATCAGGTTCTCCGGGAATGCTCTTGGAGATTGCTCTGCTCATAGTGACAGATAAGTCCTTGAGGCTCTTCTCGATGCTGTGGATAGCATCGCCAAGTTGGAGGTTGGAGTTACCCTTCTCCAACTCACTGATCTTCTCAGTGATGTCTGCGATACCCTTCTGCAGCTCGGAGTTGTTGTTGTGCTCAGCTACATTGCGAAGAGAATTGAGCTCGTTCTTGATCTCTGCCAGACTTGCTTCCGCACTGCGGTAGTCATCGGCCCGTCCGTAGATGGATACTCCATTGAACTCGCCCTTCTCGACTTTCTGCCAGAGCTCACTGTTGAGGTCTTCACACTTCAAGACCTGGACCCAGGCTCCCACCTTGGTATCGGGGAAGTGTTCCCGGTCAGATGTCTTGAGGATGTAGTTCTCTACTACGGTGAACTCAGGCACCGGCTGCATATTGTGATTGACGTCACATTTGCCAACCAGGCCATGCTTGGCGAAGTGGTCGCAGGCCTTTTGAATCTCTTCTCGGGTATAGTAGTCGCCCTGTGAGTCGTGGATATTGGGCTCCATCAGAGTGACGAACAGCCGTCCCTGGGTGCCCTGTGTTTCGCTCTTAAACTTAGTTGAGTTGATCTTGTGTTCGAAGCTTCTGCCATTGGCATTCTTGACCACAAAGCCCTTCTGATTGGCGGGAGTCATCTCATCGAAGAGAAGCGAGACGAGCTCGACTTCCACATTGCGGAGTTCTCCCTTGAGAATGGTGCGTTTTAGTTTCACGCTACCTCCTTTGGTGTTGTTAACTGGTTGATTGTTTATTCTGTTGATTATCATGGTTTGCTAGTTTCCGAAGTTACGATTTTGCATAAAGAGCTGCTCATCAGCAGTCTGCAACACCTCGGTCAGGTTGCCGAAGTTGAAGTCCTCCGGCTTTACATTCCAGCCGAAGTCGAAGTTGAATTCGTTTGCCAGAGCCAAGGCCAGGCGGTTCTGGAGCGGTCTCACTACAAACTGGTAGAACATCAGCATATCGCTTCTGTTATCGCCACCGAGCTGACCTGGAATGAGTTGTGAGACGATCCTGGCAGGGACCCTGTGATAGGCGAGGATACCTTCCCTGAGGTCTTTCTTAAGCCCTAAGAAGCCGCCTTCCCGGTCTTGCTGTCTGAGTGGTTCCAGGCGTATCTTCACGTCCCGACTCTCACTTTCAATCAAGACTGTGGAGTGGCTTTTGGCATTGCCTTTGACCTCGGTTAAGGCTTTCTCGATCTCGGTATAAGCATCTGTCAGTACTTCATTGCCCTGCTCATCAGTGACAGTTCCATCTCTAAGCGTGCCACCTTCCACGATCACGAAGTAGTCAATCATGAGGCCGTTCTTGAAGTTGTTGTAATCAAAGGTCTTGATCTCACCCAAGATCTCGATATTGATGGCTATGGGCAGGCAGGCCAGGCCCCAGGCATTTGATCTGTGGGTGGACTTCTTCACGTGAATGATGTCCTCGTAGGCGAAGTCCTTCTTCTGGCTATTCTTCACTTGGATGTAGTTAGGTCTGAAGAAGCCGAACTCGTCATAGTTCTCCACGATCTGAACTTCAGAGGGTAGCATGCGTTCCAGTCCCATCCACTGGCCTTGAGCGTTCCGCATCTTGATCAGGAAGCCGTTACCACAGGCCAGATAGAATTTCATCAGCTCTGCCAGGATGGTGGTCTGGTCTTCACAAGCAGGGAATTCTGCAGCTTCCATCCATGCTTTGACCTGTCTGTTCTTGCAGTCAAACTGCATGATAGTAGCCATAGTCAGGGCATCGATGCAACCGGAGTGGTACTCGTCTATATCCAGGAGATTGAGCAGGGTACTCATCGAATATGGCTGCGAGACCACTTTCTTAGCCTCAGCAGCTTTAGATATAAACTGTTTACCTATCCTCTGATACTTGGATAGATCTATGGGTTCAGGCTTGTACTTGGTTTCAAGCAGATCACTTGCGGAGCTGATTGCCAGGTTATGGGCACCAAGTCGCATCACTCTCATGAGCCCGCTCCCGTGCCGGATTTCAACAGGTCGATCTTAGCGATTCTGACCAGTCTGGTACCGTCTATTCTGCTGGTATAATACTCTACACTGGGCAAGTCCCGATTCATCAGCTTCAGGTAAAAAGAGCGGAACTTCTCTTTGAGTTGGTACAAGTCAGAATCTGGATCATCCACGTTATAGGCATTGACGATCAGGAAGACTGTCCAGGCAATATCGGTGTCTACATACTGCCGGGAGGTGCCATGTTTGCCAATCTCGGAATCGAGGATCAGGATGGCGCAGGGCAGGTTCTTGGGGATATTGTCCTTGTTGTAGAGAATCTCGGCAACACCTGACAGTTTCAGAGCTTCGAAGATGCGGCTGCGTTCAGCTTGGTACTTATCAAGTGCAGTCACAGGCTCACCTCGATGTCATTCAGCTTCTGATATATCCACTGCTCCCGGTTAGCTATGACAGAAGCAAACACATTACGGGCGGCGATGCCTTCCCGCTTGATCTTGCCCCGAATGAGATAAGCGATCTCGGCTATGGTCAGAGCTTTCCCTGTCTCTTTATCAATCCAAGACAGGTGCTTGCGTTCGACCCAAGCAATGAGGGGAGCAATCGGAGTCCAGGAAGGCACTTTACCGCCTAAAACAAATGGCTCGTGTTTCACGTTCGAGCCAACTCTCAGGATCATGGCAGTATCGGTGGTCTGCAGCAGATAGCCGGTATTGCCGTAGAAGTCGCCTTTGTCATAGATCTGCTGCGCCAGTATCTCCTTGCGGGACTCGGCATCGATAGTCGAGCCGATCAGATGTAGTCGACTCTCTAGAGCAGTATAGATAGCCCTGTAAATCTCTACCATCAGCTCATCCGGAGAAGTTACATCACGTTCTGTCATCAGATAACTCCCACCCTGATCAGGCGAGGCTGTCTGGGCTTGAGTTCATTCAGTCGATCCATACCTGCAGGGTTGAGATAGGAACTCAGAACGGTCAGTGCTCTCAGCTCAAGGTTGGCTTTGAATGCCTCTATTTCGCTCCCTGTGAGCAGTTCTGTGGCAGACTGGTCTAAACCTACTGTCTTGACTATGCCTTCGCCCAGGGTCTTCAAATTGAGAAACTCACATGTACTGTGCAGCATCAGGAAACAGAACCCAAAACGAAAAGAAATGAGAAGCGGATTTTCTTCCGGCAGGTCTTCGCATGTTGCCTGGTCATAGTGTTTCTGCAGAACCAGTGAATGGATCATCTCCAGTACCAGTCCCTGATGCTCCTTGAAGATGCCATTGTTAGCCATCTCTTTGGGCAGATTGAGGATAGCGAGCATGGCTTCAGTCTCGACTGGGATAGGTATCACTGCCCCTTCCTCATCAACTCGGAAAGTTCAATCGCTCTCATTCCGACTTGCTTCGCCCACTTGGAGGCAAGCATTCCATTGGCGGCCCGTTCCCAGTCTCCAGCAGCAATAAAAGCCAGAGTGTTCTTGAATTCCAGTAATCCCTTGATGCCGAGATTGAAGCACATATTGAGCAGCACCGATTGGCGCACCTCATCGAGATTATTATAGATATCAGGTATATTATCTATTAGCATTTGCTCGCAGTCCTGAATATCCCGCTCCAGCATGGCATAGGCTTCTTTCTGGGAAATGCCACGGTCATCGAGATTACGTCCGATACCGATAGTCAGTTTACCTGCAGTGCAGCGGTATGGCTTCAGCCGCAGACCTTCATGTCTGACCAACTGAGCTTTGATTCGGTTCATCAAGGCTTCGGTCATACTATCTCCTTGGTTCCAGATGTGATCATTGATCCGGAGCCAGGAAAGCACTACCCTGTCCTATGACAAATCAGGATGAGCAAGAATGAGAAAGAATTTTTTGATTGACAAAAAAAACACTAGGACAAATACATAATTATTAGCAAATAATACATAGGGGGATGAATGGATTTCCTCAAAAAATATCCTCGGAGATCGAGGTTTTAAAATGAAAATCCTCGATAATAGAACAGGTGGCAGGATTGGGGATATTTTAGTGAAAGGTGTATCTCAAAACGCTTCTGTATCTATAGTTTGTAGTCAGGTTTCTGTATTTATGTTAGCAGAACTGGCAAAATCTTGGAAAAAGGGCACAAAGGCTAGATTAATACTACCGGATTTGTCAGACAATCTTGTGAGAAGTATAACTGATATTCCTTCTGAACGAACCTATAGAAATTCTCTCTTAACTAGGCAAATAGCAAAAGAACTATATAAGTGGGTTCTTGACCAATGCGAGATTAAAGCTTCCCGACTACCAATCAACCAGAACCTATATCACATTAAGAACTTAGGTGCAAAGTCACTAGCAATTCACGGAAGCGCAACTTTAACATATGAGGGCATGGGCTTAGTAGCACAAAGCACCTACACCTTAAACTCATTATGTGATATAGAGGATGAAACACAGCCACTACTTGATTGGTTTGAGAGTTTGTGGCAAAATTCCAATATCACATTTGATTATAAATCTGCTTTTCTCGATGGAATAGGTCGATTATTTCAGAACTATGCTCCTACAATACCTTACTATCTGACTCTTTCAGGATTGTTTGAAAGGACACATGGCGAGTTCAGTGAAGATCAGATCATTAAAGCCAAAACTGGCATAAAAGACAAGGAAATCTGGAAAAAGCTATATAAGTTTCAAAGCGATGGAGTGCTTGGAGCTATAGATAAAATTGAGCGATATAATGGCTGCATTATAGCCGATAGTGTAGGATTGGGGAAAACATTTGAAGCCCTGGCGATCATAAAATACTATGAGCTTCGCAACGATCGGGTTTTAGTTTTATGCTCGAAGAAACTAAAGGACAACTGGACTATTTATACAGTTAACGATAAGCGCAATTTGCTATTAGCAGACCGCTTTAATTATGACGTGTTATGCTTCTCCGATCTGACCAGAACCAAAGGACTATCAGGAGAAATAAATCTTGAAACAGTAAATTGGGGCAACTATGACTTGGTGGTCATTGACGAATCTCATAATTTCAGGAACAATCCACCTCGCAGGAACGGACTCACACGATACTCCCGGTTAATGAAAGAGATCATTCAATCAGGGGTTAAAACTAAGGTTTTAATGCTATCCGCAACCCCAGTTAATAGCCGCATGAATGACTTGAAAAATCAAGTGGCTTTTATCAATGCTGGTTTGGATGATGCCCTGTATGACGTAGGAATAGCAAGCATTGAGCAAACCCTGAAACATGCTCAGACTAAGTTCAATGCTTGGTTACGCTTGGATGATAATAAACGCACTACTAATTCTCTTTTAAACACATTGAACTATGACTATTTCAAACTCCTGGATACTCTTACCATTGCCAGATCTCGGAAACATATCACCAAATACTATCATGGGAGCGAGCTTAACAGATTTCCTGAAAGGTTGACGCCCATTAATGTCAAAGCAGATATAGATCTCAGGGACGAGTTTCCAACGCTGCGTGAGATTAATCGGGATATTCGCAAGCTTCATCTAAGCGCCTATGCTCCCCTAAAATACGTTTTACCAGTAAAACTTGAGGAATACGAACGCAAATATGACCTGCAATTATCTCAAGGTTCTGTGTTCCGCCAAATAGATCGTGAAGAAAGCTTAATATATCTGATGAGGGTAAACCTCTTCAAACGCATGGAAAGTTCTATACACTCCTTTGCTATAACTATTGAAAATTTGCTTAAGGAAGTTCGAATCATCCTGGACAAAATCGATAAGCATGACGATGCGAACGTGGAAGAACTGGATATAGAGCATTTGGAGATCGAATCCGAGGAATTTACCCCCTATCTAATTGGGAATAAGATAAAAGTTCTCATTAAAGATGTAGATAAAATCAAATGGAAGCAAGAGCTGCAAGAAGATGAATCCCGGCTTACCAGGCTCTTGAGAGAATCCAGATTGGTTACTGCATCCAGGGACGCAAAGTTATATGAACTCAAGAAGATCATATCAAGAAAGATTAACAACCCTATCAATCCATCCAACAGAAAAGTATTAATCTTCACTGCATTTGCGGATACAGCGTCCTACCTATATACAAACTTATCTGAGTGGGCATTATCCGAGCATAACATTCACACGGCATTGGTAACAGGAAGCGACGAGAACAAAACCACTTTACCAAAGATACGGAAAGACCTGGCTACTTTACTTACGAACTTTTCACCCATATCCAAAGAACGGCAGAAAATATCCCCGGATCAAATAGCAGAAATTGATCTGATGATCGGAACTGATTGCATATCAGAAGGACAAAACCTGCAGGATTGCGATTATGTGGTAAACTACGATATTCACTGGAATCCGGTCAGGATCATTCAGAGGTTCGGCAGAATTGACAGATTGGGGTCGCACAACAAGGTGATCCAATTAGTGAATTTCTGGCCAAACATGGAACTGGAGGAATACATCAACCTGGAAGCAAGGGTTTCAGGCAGGATGGTACTGCTGGATATATCAGCTACTGGTGAAGAGAATATTATCGAATACACTGACTCCGAAAAAATGAACGATTTGGAGTACAGGCGTAAGCAACTGGAACAATTACAACACCAAGTTCTTGATCTTGAGGACCTCGGTGGAAGTATTTCCATAACTGATATGACTTTTAGCGAATTCCGTTCAGATCTATTGGAGTTCTCCAAACAAGGAGATATGGTTCTCAAAAACAGTCATCTAGGCTTAATGGCTGTGGCGAGAAAGGATGATCTCACTGGTGACGATATCGAGCCAGGGGCAATCTTCTGCTTAAAAGCTGATAAATTCACACCCTCTTCTGCTAGTATGTTCGCTATGGAACCCTACTACATTGTTTATGTAACAGATCAAGGTAATCTTAAGTACGAGGTAAACCAAGTAAAACAAGTAGTGGACTCGTTTAAAAAACTTACCTTGGGAAGAACGCAAGCTGATCCAGAGGCAATAGAGCTGTTCAACCGAAAAACAAACAATGCTAAAGACATGAGCCTCTATGAGAGTCTTCTTGGTAAAGCTATTGCAGCAATCTCCGGAACTACTGAAGAACAAGGGGTTGAAAGCCTCTTCCACAGAGGTGGGACGATTGCTATGAATAGCGGATTCAAAGGTATCGAAGATTTCGAAGTGGTAACTTATCTTGTGATCGTATGAAAACACATACTAAAAAAATGCCCACAGACATCAATCTTGAAGATTTCCTGGGCTTGCTCAGAATCCCCCAAGAGTGCTATGTGGGAAAGAGAATATTTAAAAAACTCTTTTATGATAACGCAAGGTTTAACTCCTCTGACAAAAAAGCCTTTCAAGAGCACTTGGATTATGTCACCTGGCTATATGCCTTGAAACCTGATAATATCGGCATTAAGGGCTACGCAGACCAAGAAAGAGAATATCTGGAAACTTCAGTCCTGATGGTACAATTAAAAGAGAGTAAATCTGCTGAACGCTTAATAAAACTTATACATAGGGCAATCCCCTACCCTTTGCTCCTTATCTGCCGTTTTCAGGAAGCAGTTATGCTCAGCATTGCCCTCAAGCGCTTTAATCTCGCCGAAAAAGGTGCAATCTTGGCTGAGGAAGTGCTCAGTAGCGGATGGATCAACCTGAATGCTGTCTCGCCAAATGAAATGACCTTCTTGAAAAGCTTGGCGATTGATAATCGTAGATATTTGAATTTCCTGGAATTGTACCAAGGATGGGAGGCATCCTTTGTCGCCTACGCTTGCTCCAAACATAGCGGTAAACTTAAGATAGAATACTGCCACAATGCAGAGAGAAAAGAGCTGCTTGACAAGTGTCTATACTTTCAATCAGAGATCAACAGCTTGCGATCCAAAATCAAAAAAGAAACCCAGATGAATAAAAAGGTAGAGCTCAATACTAAAATCAACGAGCTAAAACTTCAATACAACGAATGCGTAAAAAAACTATAGAGAGGTATAACAATGGAAAAACTAGATGAGAACTTCGGGAAAAGCGAAGACATACTAGCCAACAACATAAAGCAACTTAAACAGCTCTTTCCAGAGGCCTTTACCGAGGGAAAAATTGATTTTGAGGTCTTAAAACAATTATTGGGCGAATACATTGATACCAATGAGGAGAAGTATGGTCTTAACTGGTTTGGCAAGAAGAAAGCCCGTCAATTTGCTCTTACCCCTAGTTTAGGAACATTGAGACCCTGCCCTGAAAAAAGTGTGGATTGGGAGACAACGAAAAATATTATGATAGAAGGAGATAATCTGGAAGTTCTGAAACTTCTACAAAAAAGCTACTCAAACAAAATAAAGCTGATATATATAGACCCACCATACAATACTGGTAGTGATTTCGTCTACAACGATAATTATTCTGACAGTATTAAACATTATAAAGAGATTACTGGTCAACTATCTGATGGTGTGACGATTACTTCAAATGTTGAATCATCAGGCCGATATCACACAAATTGGCTTAATATGATGCTGCCCCGGTTAACTTTAGCAAGAAACCTTCTAAGAGATGATGGTTTAATAATGATTAGCATTGACGATCACGAGCTTCACAATTTACTCTCAATATGTAACCAATTGTTCGGAAATGAGAATTACATTGCTACGCAAGTTTGGCAGAAAAAAACATCGGGGGGACAGCACTCATCAACTTTCCTTGACTTCCACGAATATATTGTCACCTATGCGAAAAACATCGAATCATTGACAGAATTAAGAATCTCAAGATCTGAGAAGCAAGAGAGGAGCTTTACTATGGTAGATGAGTACCAATCTGAAAGAGGAAAATATCTTTTAAGCCCCTTGAAATCATGGCTTGATGAACGGAAGACACTTATTTATCCAATTCAATGCCCAGATGGATCATTTATTAAAACTCAATGGATTTGTTCACAACCTACATTTGAGCAGCTTAAAAAAGAAGGGAGAATTCAGTTTAAGCAAAACAGCAAAGGAGAGTGGGCGATATATAAAAAACAATACTCGCAAGAAAATGATGGTAAGATTAAGCCACCTTCTTTGATAACAGATTTAGCTTATACAGCAAATGGTAAAAGAGACATTAAAGATGTGTTTAATGATTTTGATGTATTCTCATTCCCTAAGCCAGTGAAGCTCATGAAGTACTTATGCGAAATGGCTACGAACGGCAATGATATAATCCTTGATTTTTTTGCGGGTTCAGGAACAATGGCGCAAGCAGTTATGGAGCTGAATCAATCGGATGGCGAGTCACGACGATTTATAATGGTTCAGCTACCTGAGTCGATTGCTGATAGTAAGTCGCAAAATGACGGAGCAGCAGGATATTTTTCGGACCAATCGAATCCTATCAATGTAGCTGATATCTGTATAGAGCGCATTCGGCAGACAGGGAATAGAATTCGTGAACATAATAACATTCATTCAATAGACACAGGTTTCCGGGTTTTCATACTTGATTCTTCTAACATAAAAGCATGGGACCCTTCAGTCCTGGACGTAGAAAGTAACATAGAAGAATTCATAGAATATATTAAACCCGATAGATCTGAAGAGGATATACTTTTCGAACTGCTGCTAAAGTTTGGATTAGATTTAGCAGTGCAGATTGAAAGCAGAGATATCGCCAATAAGCAAGTTTATAATGTTGGCTATGGAGTTTTGCTAGTATGCCTTGCTGCAAATATTAATAACACAGAGATTGAGCCACTGGCGCATGGAATGATTGAATGGATCAAAGAGCAGAATCCTGAAGCAGAAACTACGATTGTTTTTCGTGACTCTGCCTTTGCAGATGATGTAGCCAAAACAAACATCACAGCCATATTCAATCAATATGGGTTTCTCAATATCCGCAGTTTGTAGGAGTGAATATGAAGCTACATTTTGAGCCAAATCTGCAGTTTCAGCTTGATGCCATAGAGGCAGTTTGTGACCTGTTTAAGGGACAAGAGAGCTGCCATTCAGTATTTACTGTAACCTTGCCAACCCAGGACCAACAGGACTTTTTACTGCATACAGATGCACTGGGCATAGGCAATAAACTTGAATTACTAGAAGAAGATATCCTAGGAAACCTCAGGGAAATTCAGCTACGAAACGGCTTAAGACCAGATGATACTCTTCAGTCTATGAATTTCACAGTGGAAATGGAGACGGGAACAGGAAAAACCTATGTGTACCTTAGAACCATTCTGGAGTTAAATAAGCGTTTTGGTTTCAATAAGTTCGTGATTGTTGTACCCTCAGTTGCCATCAAAGAAGGGGTTTACAAATCACTTCAGATCACTCAGGATCACCTACGCTCGTTATATGCTAACGAACCTTACGAATATTTCTTATACGACTCTGCAAAACTTGGACAGGTCAGGAACTTCGCTACTAGTAGTTCTATTCAGATTATGGTGGTTACTGTTGGCGCAATCAATAAGAAGGATGTAAACAATCTATATAAAGAAACCGAGAAGATCAATGGCGAGAAGCCGATTGACTTGATTAAACAAACAAATCCTATCATCATAGTCGATGAACCGCAGAGCGTTGATGGTGGTTTAGAAGGCAGGGGAAAAGAAGCTCTGGCGGCAATGAATCCGTTATGTACGTTACGTTATTCGGCCACTCATGTGGAAAAGCACCACATGGTGTATCGGCTGGATGCTGTTGATGCTTATGAGCAGAAACTGGTAAAACAGATAGAGGTGGCTTCGGCAGCTATTATTGGTGACCATAATAAGCCATACATAAAAGTCTTATCGGTATTAAATAAACGCAATGTTATTCAAGCCAAGGTGGAATTGGATGTTCAGCAAGGTCAGAAAGTGGTCCGTAAAGAGCTATTTGTGCAGGACGGTGACAATCTGGAACTGGTAACCAACAGAGCTGTATATGAAAACTGCCTAATAGGGGAGATAAACTGCAGCAAGGGCAGAGAGTTTGTAGAAATCAGGTTCCCCGGCTTCAATCAGAATATGGCAATCAGCGATAGTTATGGCGGAGTTGATGACGAATCCCTGGCGAGGTTGATGATCCGCCGGACGATTAAAGAGCACCTGGATAAGGAGCTGAGGTTGAAAAATGAAGAAAAAGGTATTAAGGTCTTAAGTTTGTTTTTCATAGATCGTGTGGAAAAATATCGCAGTTACGATGCAGAAGGCCATGCTATCAAGGGTGAGTATGCCAGAATCTTTGAAGAGGAATACTCCCAGCTGATCAAGCGGGATGAATACAATACTATCTTCCAGGATGTGGATACTGATAGCCTTGCTGAAGAAGTTCATAATGGCTATTTTTCCATTGATAAAAAAGGCGGCTGGACAGATACTGAAGAGAATAATCAGACCAACAGAGATAACGCAGAACGCGCCTATAACCTGATCATGAAGGATAAAGAGAAGCTACTCAGCTTTGAAACCAAGCTAAAGTTCATCTTTTCACATTCTGCGTTGAGAGAAGGTTGGGACAACCCCAATGTATTCCAGATCTGCGTCCTAAGGGAGATGGGCTCTGAACTTCAGAGAAGGCAAACCATTGGCAGAGGCCTGCGGCTTTGCGTAAACCAAGCCGGAGAAAGAATTAGAGGATTCAATATCAATACCCTCACCGTAATTGCCAATGAAGGATATGAGTCATTCGCTGAGAACTTGCAGAAAGAGATTGAACAGGATACAGGTATCCGCTTCGGAATCGTGGAGAAGCACCAGTTTGCGACCGTGCACATACTTGATGATTCAGGGAAAATCTCCCCATTGGGAGTAGAAAAATCTGAAAGTATTTGGTCGTATTTATTGGCAAATAACTACATAGATCATAAGGGAAAAGTTCAGGATAAGCTGAGAACAGCTCTAAAAGATGGATCATTCGTTATATCTGATGAGTTTATAGATCAACTTCCACAAGTTAAAGAGATACTACGTAAACTGGCAGGCAAACTAGATGTAAAGAATGCTGATGAGCGGAATCTGATTAAGGTAAGGAAAGAAGTTTTATATAGCCCTGAGTTCAAGGAACTATGGGACAAGATCAAGCATAAAACTACATATCGAGTTCATTTCGACAATGATAAACTCATATCAGATTGCATTGAGGCAATAAAGAATATGCCACCTATTACCAGATCAAAGCTTGTATGGGATAAGGCTGGCATTGAAATCGGCAAAGGAGGGGTGAGCGCAACCCTCTCTTCATCTTCTGCTCCGGAAACCATCGAAGAAGGTTGGGTGGCATTACCAGATGTTCTATCAGATCTACAGGATAAAACAAATTTAACTAGGAAAAGCATTGCCAAGATACTTCTGCAATGTGATAGGTTGATTGACTTCAAACGAAATCCCCAGAAGTTTATTGAATACTCAGTTGAGTGTATCAACAAAGCAAAAGGGTTGGCGTTGGTAGATGGGATAAAATACCAGCGTATAGGCGATGACTATTTTTATGCTCAGGAGCTATTTGAAAACGAAGAGCTGTTTGGCTATTTGTCACGCAATATGCTTGAATCAAAGAAGTCTCCGTATGAGTATGTAGTTTATGACTCTGCCACTGTAGAAAAGCCGTTTGCAGAAAGATTGGAGCAGAATGAAGCGGTTAAAGTGTTTGCCAAGCTACCCAGCTGGTTCATAGTTCCAACACCATTGGGGAGTTATAATCCGGACTGGGCTGTGTTAGTAGAAACTGAAAAACACTTACGATTGTTTTTTGTAGTTGAGACTAAGGGTGATACATCCCTAGAGGCTCTGCGGCCTTCAGAGAAAGGAAAAATCGCTTGTGGAAAGAAGCACTTTCAATCCTTGGGAAATGATGTGGCTTTTTGTGTCGCCAATAACTATGATACCTTCGCAGAGCATTTGAGTTGATCATGTCTTCTTTCAAATACGCAGATAGATTGAAGTTTGAAAAACTCTTCGGAATGGGTGGCGGATATGTTCTATGGTTTAGCAATATGACATTCAAAAATTTCTTCATCTCCACAATAGATATAGATATTTATGATGGTTCATTTGCAGATAGTTCATTATCCAAAGCTAATCTTCTGAGAGCTTTTTGGGAAAAAGCTGATGACATGCAAATTGCCAAAGTTAATCAAGAGCTTCTAAAGATCTGGTTGGATAATTCACAAGATAAAACCGATTCTGACCTGTCTTTGTACAATGAGTGCGTTCTCATTAACAATAAGTTATCTGGTATCCCGCAGGTCAAGAATATTGATGCTTTACGCTCAATTGATGCCGATGAAAGTCTGGATGCAATTATTGCTGACATTAAACAAAACATAGAGAATAACAAACCCGAGTTAACCCTAGATCGTCTGCATACTTATTTGGTTAACTACTGCAGAAAACTATGCGATAAACATGGGATAAGGTATACAGGCAATAACACTCTAAACTCATTGTTTGGGTCATACAATAAATGGTTGCACGATAATGAGTTATTGGAATCCAATATGTCGAGTAACATCATTGGTAGCATTGTAAAATTATTTGATGATTTCAATTATGTTAGGAATAATGAGAGTGCTGCCCACCCTAACCCCTTGCTAAACAAAATTGAGAGCTTGTTTATAGTCGATACTATCTGCAGCATGATAGAATTCATAAATAAAATCGAAGATGTGTTGGCTGGTTCGCTGACTCAGGGTTCAGATCAAGAAAATATCATCCCATTCTAAAAATCTCTTTCGAATCAGATTATTTCAGTCGTCGTTCTACACTTCCAGTGAAACGGTGGGAAAGGCGTATGCGCTCCGGAAACGCCTACCGGATTCATGTCTGAGTCGTATTCGATCTGATCGTCCTTGATCCAAGGTGCCAGTGCTTTGATATAGTCTCTGGCATCATCTAGGTTGTTCGACTTGGTATCCAGAGCCATCAGATTATCCATCACTTCGATTGCATCGTTCAAGGGATAGATCTTATCTTGGGCAGCTAGAGCCCGACAGATGTCACTGGTGCGGTCATCCAGGATCACCACGAGCTTGTAGTATCTGGCTTTGGCTTTCTTGTAGCCTTGTAGCCTCCCGAACTCTCTTATTCTCAGTGCAGTATGCTCTGCGAGTCCCTGCCAGTAGTTGGATGAACGGTTGGCAATGTCATTGAACTGGTCTTTGAGGGTATCGGCAAGCATCTCCTTGGTATAACCTTGTTCAATGGCTTTGGAGAGGGTGTCTGCCAAGTTCTGCCGTACATCGGCTTCAAAGTGATTCCCGATCCAGAACAGCTGCTGCTTCTGGATTGTGGATGATAGATGCTGATCTTCAATGCCCCAGAGTCCGATACTGGTCTTGGTGGGAGCTTGCACTTGGACGTCTTTCAATCCAAGCCGCACACAGCGGTCTATTATTGCTTTGGTGGGCTCATTGACGAGGGCTGCGAAGTCATCTCCCAACTGGGTATTGATGATGCTCATCAGCTTATCTATTGAGCCCTTGTTGAGCTTCTCGGATCGTGGTATATCACTCAACATCTGGATCGCAAGCTTGGCAGCATCTTTGATCTCGGTTTTCCAGGCATTATTAAGGACCCGGTAATACTCTAACATGAGATTATCGTAGTAGTTCATCAGAAACTGAACCTCCGGACCTTGACTCTGTTCCTGCCAATATCGTATTCCGAGAAGCGTTCCAAGCATCCGGCCAGAGCATCACAGCCATCGATATAGCCATCAGGATAGGTGAGGAACTGACTGATCAGGGTGGGAGTATCCTGTCCATCCGGGAAGAGCACCTTGGCAGTCTCAATGATTGTCTCGGTTCTCTCAATGCGGAGGTTCTTGTTATCCTTGTTATCTATGCGTTTGATTCTGTGACTTATAGGAGGTAGATGATTATCCTGTGCCCACCTGTCAAAGTCAGCCAAGATGCGTCCCTGTCCATAGGTGGTCTCACAGGCAGCTCTGGCTTTCACTCTGTATATCCTATCCAGCTCTTGATAGGCATCATAGTAGTAGCGGAAGAACTTGGTGTTCTCAGTTTGACGTATCCAGACATGGATTACATAGAACCTGTTACCATCATAGCCTATGGAGATGACGGCTTTGAAACAGCCTTTCTCTCCCCAAGCAGGATCTGCATAGAGCCAGACCCGCTTCATCTGAGATGGCTCAGGCAGAGATCTATACTTAGTGAACCAGTGGTTCTTGAAGATGTTACCTTCGATTACCGGCTGCCCCAGCATCTCTCTTTGATAGCCGGTCATACCGAACTTGGCTCGTAAGTTTGGAAGTGTAGCAGTGGGGTACTGATCCTCCCAAGTGGACTTGCCCTGCCGATCTTCGAGCGAGAAGCGCAAAATCGCTTTCTGATGCGTTTTCAATACCAACTGACATCCCAAGTCCCAATCGGGATTATCGGCCCGCATTTCGCTTATGATGAGCTCCTGAAACTGGCAGATGGCATAGTTGGGATGCACCAGGTTACCGAGCCAGATGATTCTACCGCCACCCTCGGGTGCCAGTGCCCCGGCAAGTTCCTGGGATATCTTCTCCATACGTCTCTTGCCGATGGACTGGTTTCCCATATTCTCTTCTTTATCGATATCATCACAAACAATCAATCCCGGTCGTTTAGCTGTCTTGGGATTAATGGTTCCCCGGTGAGACTGTTTTATGCTTCTGGCTCTGATCCTGGCTTTATTCTTAAGATAGAAGTCCAGATCGAATGAGTCCACAGGCTGCAGCTCCGGATAATCAATGGTGAGCCGCTTATTGTTCTGTAGCTCATGAAGTGTAAACGCTGTCCGTTCCTGTGCCAGATCTATGTCTGCGGCAGTATGGATCACATAGCGTTCACCTTTGATGATCATCCAGATGGGATAGACCACTCCCATAAGTACCGTTTTGCCCAGCCCACGAAAACCGGTGATGGCGATGATGCCTGAGCCCTTATCAGTTTCATCGAACATAGTCTCATGCGCTGGGCAAAAAGGTAGGGGGAAGATATGCGGGAAGTAGGTATGGCAGAAGAATGAGAAAGCATCCCAACCTGATCCAGTGGTGCGTCTTATCCTTTCTGCCTTGGCTTCAGGATTATCGTCTATAAAAGGCAAGACGGAGATCGTTTTGGATGCGATCTCCGCCAGTGCTTTGTTATGCCGCTGAATGAACTTCTTAGGCATAACCGGGTAACCCCCCGACGCCCAGGGGGAAGGGCGTCGGGGACCCGGAGGTCGGAGGACTGACCAGTCCGGGTTGTTGGCTTGGAGGGTAGGTAGGCTTAGGCTGGAGAGGCCTTATGTAGGATGCATAAAAGCTAACCATTTCTTACTCTCAGATATTCTGCCAGATCATGCAGAATGCTTTGGAACTGCTTAAGCAAGGTCTCATGCCCTTTCTCGATCATGAAGTCGGTCGCCTGATCCAGGAACTTGACGATGTAGTCGTTCAGTTCTTTAGATGGTTGCCGATCCTTTTGATCCTGTTTCATCATGCTCACCAGGCTCTGGATGGCAGTATCGGCAGGGTTCTTGGCATACTCCCGGAGCGCTTGTATGAGTGCCTTCTTGCGGGCAATGGTGATTTCGTGGTCGAGTTGGTTTTCTTCTTTGAAGAGCTCGTCCCACTTGCCGCTCTTGATCCACTTACGGACGGTGATGTCCGAGACACCGAAGATCACTGCCAGCTCCAGCGGATCGGTCTTGCCGTTCAGATAGGCTTCTTTGCAGTTGTCCCGCTTGATACGGAACTCACGGCTGTTACTCATACTCAGGGCGTACCTTGTGCTTCAGCAGATAGAGGTTGAGGTCTTTACCGGAGCAGCGCAGCTGTCCGTTTTCTTTAGTTCTAAAGGCAGGCAGAGGATCGAGGATGTCCCTGATCCAGCGGTAGACGCTGGAACGGTCGACCTTGAGGATATCGGCTATCTCATCGGTGCGGTAAGTGCGTTCATCCTTGAAGATGCTCATCGTATTCACTTCCTCTGCAGTATTGGTATTCATAGGTGCCATTATTCATTCTCCTGTATTTCTTTCAATTCGGTTTGCATAAGGATGCCACTCTTTTTTAGAGGGCAGGAAAGTTGAGGACGATCTGGCGGTACTGCCCTGACTCGTCACGTTCATAGAAGTTGATGTACTGCTTGGTGGATACCACTTGAATGGCCTGGTCGATCAGCTCCATAGCTTCCTTCCAGGTTTTATCCTTGATGTTGTAGCGGCGCAGACGCAGGATGCGGTACTTGGCGATCTCGCCTTTCTTATCCACCTGAAAGGCTTCACTGATGATGGCTCTGAGGTTGACGTTGGAGTCGGCGGACCAGGCCTTGATGCACTCGTCTATCTTCTGTTTGGCGAGTTGGAGTTCGATCCCGAACTGGATGCGTTCCTTGAACCTGATCTCGACCCGGTACTTACCATCAAAGCTGTTGAGGACGGCATTGCCCTTCCAATCAAGTCCGTTCTTCTCAGCTACCTGCTGCAGATAAAGCTCCACATCCTCAAAGAACTGGTTCTTGTCCGCTACTATGCGGTCATGCAGCTTGATAGCCCGGTTGATAGTCTTGGTTACGATGTAGTCCTGCTTGAGAATTTCCGGCCTGATGATCGAGACCGGGATGCTCTGTCCGTTAGCGTCAACTTTGGTGGGAATAGGCTTCTTAGCCTTGGGGGGTTTGGGGGTGTCCATTAGATGTCTCCTTGTTGGTTGTATTTTTGGCTTTCTTTTCATTCTGTTTGATGTAGTTCTGCAGCATAGCTATAACCGCTCTGCGTTCATTCTTGTTGAGTAGGTTCCAGTGGGTTTTGGAATAGTGACTTATCATGAATGCCCGCAGCTGGGACTCGGTCCAGCCCGCAGTCTTCATGAGATAGAACATATACTTGCCCTGAGCGTCAAAGGTAAAAGCATGGGGTCTGCCATGCTTGCGGTACTTGAGCAGGAGTGCCTTCAGCTCAGTTAAGCGATCCTCCGGCAAGGCTCTGAGCGATTCACCGTAGCCCAGTCCCTTGATGATGAACCTGAAAGCATCGAGCGGCCAGTGGAACTTCTTTACCCTGAGGGCATGAATTTCCTGACGTAGTTTCCGTTCCCGCTGTTCCTGAGTCATAGAATGCCCTCGCTCTTTACTTGGGGTTAGTGGTTTGAGTAGTTTTCTTACTGCGGCTTTTGGGTTGGATGCCGCACTCGGCCCGCTTCTCTCTAATGATGCCTTTCTTGATCACGGAACCGACTTTGAAGACCATGCCTATGTCCTTGGTATAGTATCCTGACTTGCGGATACCCACCGCATCGACTGAGATCAGAGCTTCCAGGTAGAGATAAGCCCACTGGCGGCTGCGCTGCATCTTGGTAGCCAACTGTCTGACGCTCTTAATCCGGCTCAGTTTAAGCATTAAGCAGATATCCTGGCAGGCTTTGAGGTCGAATGTCCAGTTGCCGCAGTGAATGGTTGATACCTTGGCAGCATATCGGCCCCGGTTGGTTACATAGATATCCTCGTATTTGGATATCTTACGGATCACATTGTCTGCGATGAGCTGATTAAGGCGTTCCTGAACAGCATCCCGGTCTACTCCAGTACATTCACAGATCAGATCTATGTTGAAGTAGCTGACGGAGCGGTCTACGAAGCGGTCGATCAGAATGTCTTGCCCGTTCATAATGCCCCCTGGATATGGTTCATAGCCTGGATGAGATTGATTTTACCGCTGGATTCAAGCATGTGCATTATCTTGATAGCTTTCCTAAGGTTCCCGGCTGCGTTAAAGTGGATATAGTTGACCAGGGACTCCGGGCAGGGGATGCTCATCAGTTCGTTACCTAACAATCTAATATCGTCCTTGCTCACCGCTTCAAACTCGTAAAAGTAGTTGCAGCGGTCAAAGTAGTAGGCATTGATCTGGCTGAGCCTGTCCATTGCGTTCTGCATGCCCACCAGGATCACCACCGCGAGGGTCTCATCTACCAAATCTCTGATCGCTCCGAGTAACTGGGGATAGCGGAAGGCATAATCAATCTCATCGATGATGATGACTGTCTCCTCATTATTCAGGAGCAGTTGAATACATTGCTTGTAAATATTGTTGGTAGTACCCACCGGGAGATAATCGCACATGCCTATGCTTCTGTACAGGTTCTGGAGCAGTTCCTTGGCGAAGGTCTTGGGTGTGGTTGTAGCTTCCAGTCTGATATAGACGTAGCCCCGAGTACAGGCGACGCGGCTGGCATAGGTAGTTTTACCGAGGCCGGGTCTGCCATACAGCATACCCAGTCCCACCATCTCCAGACGGGGACGCTTGAGCAGGAAGTCGATGCACTCATCGGCTTTCTGGACGTTGTGGATCGGGACAAGTTTTCCTTGCTTCATCTAATCCTCCTTATTTGATTCCGATCGTCTTGAGCATTTTCTTGAACTCCTCATCGTCAAAGGGATCGAACTCAGTTGATCCTTCGATAAGATCTTGATTTTGATTGGTGTTGACCGGTTCGGGTCGGCTGGCGGCTATTGCCTGTTCCTGCTCGATTACCATCTGTTCCAGTCTGGCGATCTCCTCTTCCGGACCCGGAGCGGGAGCTTCGATCATGGGTGCTTGAAGGAAGGCGGGGTTGTCATCAGCTGGGATCTCGTTGCTGTAGCTCATGAGCAGCTTATCCACCGACTTCTGATTGTTGCGCACAAAGCTCCGGGTCCGCTGTTCGGTCAGCCGCTGCAGCTTCTTGATCTGGGTGTATTCCTTACGGTATTCCTTATGCGACTTGCTGTTCTGCATATCGGCCTGGATGAACGGATGCTGGGTCTGGCGCAGGGAAGCCTGACAGATAAAGACATCCGACTCGTCATAGACCAGTATCCATCTCGCATCAGCCAGATCGTATCTGATGACCACCGGCTTGCCCATGTGGAAGACCAGATCGGGATGCCAGTACTTAAGCTTGTTCAGTACGATACCCTCGCTGCGGATGGCTTTGCGCTCAACGCTCAGCATCATGAAGTTGAGCCGGGAGGGATTGACCAGCCTATCCTGAGGTTTGGGAGCCGAGCTGAACACCTCCCAGGGTTTGCGGTTATCCAGTCCCCGGTGGGGAGTGATACCATATACGTATCTGAAATAGTAGCCGATCATCTGCATCGCTTCCTCAATGGTGGGCGGCTCGCAGGCATAGAGCTTCTTGATCCACTTCTCGTTACGCATCAGAGTGGCGGGCTTATCGGCTATATCTGCTCCCCGGAAGCTGCTGATGAAGCGTTCGAACTGCTCCTGAAAGGTCCGGAAGAACCGCTCTATGATCTTGGCCTTGGCATTGTAGCTTTCGGCGAACTGGGCTTTGATCCCCAACTTGGGGAAGATGCCGCCCAGTTCCTTGGCCAGGTCATGCCCTTCCCACTGCTCGTGGAACAGCTTGCTTTTGAAGGCCCGGCCATTATCGAGATAGACATACTGGGGCAGGGCTCCCCAGTTGAGGAAGCCGTTGCGGAAGGCAGCCTGGATGTGCTGGCTGTCCTCGGTGAAGGCAAGCGTGGCCCCCACCGGATATCTGGAAGCCCAGTCGAAGACCAGGATCATGGTCATGCGTTGTGCTTTCCCGGTCTTGGGATTGAGGATATCAAAGGCCAGGACATGCCCGTCGGCTACCCATACTTCGCCTACGCTTAGTAGTCTGCTATCCCTATGGATGGTCTTGATGATGTGCTCGGCTACGAACTTGCTGCCCTGCCTTGCCTGCTCCCAGATTGCCAGGTTGTCATCCCGCCATTCTTCAATCCATCTTCTCAGTGTGGGCACTGAACTGGGTGAGTCGATCAGTCCGGACTCGGCTTTGGCTTTCAGAAACTTAAGGGCGCTGCCGATGCTGATCCGGTTGGGATGCAGCAGGATCCCCAGCAGCACCTTACCCTCCAGTTCGGTAATCTTGCGCTGCCGCTTCTGATAGCGGTTGCCATGCAGGAGGGCATACATATCCTGCTCGCTCTCTTCATAGCGTCTCAGCCAGATGCGTAAAGCCCGTTCGGTGCGTTTCCCTTTCAGGGCATAGAGTTCCGGTGCCAGGGTACCATTATTGTATTCCGCAGTGATCAGTTCCCATTCCCGGCCTTTGGACTCGCTATGCTGAAGCCGTTCCAGCACTGTAGTGCAGAAGTATCCCATCAGCTTAGCTTCGTTACCGCATTTGACCGGCACCCGCTCTTGAGGCGTAAAGTCGATGTATTCATCTTCAGGATCGTCTGGAACGCATAACTCACTTTCCGGGATGATACTATCATCCGGCTTGGTGATCTTAGCCGGCGGGACAGATGGATCAGGCACCGGTGTAACATTCGGTTTGATCTCCCGGCTCTTCCCAATCTGGTTAAGCAAATCCTGCTTACCCTTCCAATCGGGATAGATGCTCTGATAAAGCTCCGCGTAGGCCAGAGGATCGATTTCATCATAGATGCTCATGCTTGTCCTCCTCGCTGTATTTGTAGATCAAAGCGCTATGCAGGTCTTTGCCATCTACCTGGAGAGTGATCTCAATGAAGCCGGCAGGTACTATGTTCCTGGTCCGGCAGTCCGCCATCTCCTTTATATATAGGGAAGGTTCGGTCAGCAGGAAGGTCTTCATGACCTTGTAACCGTCCTGTTCAACCAGATGCTTATGCACTTCAATCCGATTGCGCTTGATATAGCGCCATACGGTACGGGTGGAGCAGCTCATCAGCTCCGCCGCCCGCTCTACGGTCAGCCAGACTGACCTTATCTTGTTCTTGCTCATGTTCAGCCTCTGCCAATATTCTTCAACTACAGGTAAAACCACTGTGACACCTCCGTTCCGGTAGCGTGTCACAGTGGTTGGATAATCTGTCACAGTGGTGCCCTTTTTCAGGCCTGGCGATCTGTCACAGCGTTCAACATATCTACTGATCAGCATCGGCAGCTTTTTTCTCCGATCGGAAGGGTGTGTGACACCTGTCACAGTGGTCGGTGTGTCACAGTGGTCGTCCTTGACCCTATTATCTCCTGGCTCGTAAGTAGTCGCTTTCATAAGCGCCTCCCATTAGTTAATGTTGGGTGCTACATTACTGCATCGCAATAACTTGGGAAGTCCTTTCTGCTCCTTCCGAGCACCTTTGCAAACTTGCTGATCCCATTGGAAGAATCCGCTGCCGAGTCACACTATGTAATTTTGTCTTGACAGAAAAGATAGACAATTTATCTTATCGACGGATGCATAATATTACCCATACGGCAAACGGTCAATGAAAATCTTGACCAAAGAGGAGGATAAATGGACCCCAACGATATCGGCAGCAGGCTGGGAATGCTGATCAAAGCAATGAATTTGAAGCAATATCAGTTCACCGAAAAATTCGGTATTTCGGCTAATTCTCTGGACCGCTACAAGAACAATGAGAGGTATCCGGACCCTCAGTTTCTGACCAGATTGATTGATGCCGGAGTGAATGTGAACTGGCTGTTAAGAGGGGAAGGCAGCATGTTCATCCTGGCTCCCTGGGAACTCGGACCGGATGTCAGAACCACTAAGAAAGTGCAGATCGTAGATGGCAAACCGGTCTTAATGAATGATTTTGATACCACTTACGTGCGGACTTCAATCTTCCCGATTGTAGCGGAAATATCCGCTGGACCTCCCCTTGAAGTTCCGGAAGGCATAGAGCCGGCGGAATCAGTCGAAGTCCCCACTCGCTACATTCCCTATGGTACTGACAGCTATGTAGCCTTCCGCATCAATGGACAGAGCATGGAGCCGCAGATCCTGCACGATGACATAGTCTTAATCAAGAAGCAAGTCACTTGGGAGGGCACGAATGGGAAGATATGTGCAGTGCGTTACGAGACTGGTATCACCTTGAAAAGAATACACTTCGATGAGGCACATAAAGGAATCGCCCTCCAACCCCTCAATAAAGACTTTCGAATCGAGTTCATAGACGCTGATCAGAGTCAGTGGCTCACGCTGATAGGCACTTTGGCACTTCAGTTACGATTCTATTAAATGAGATAAATATTTCAAAAAATCTGATGATCTGAAAATAACCTAAAACGAGGGCAAAATTGAAGGAATCGTGATATCGAAACGTCCAGAAACGTCCAAAAACCACTGTGACACAGTCTAAAGCCAGTCCTATCTAACTCCGCATCCTATAAACCTTTAAGACCTCTGTGACATGTGATACCGATTTGAAGGTTTGGGTGAGACTTTGTACAAAACACCAAGAAAAATGAATAAGGCAAATATAATTTATTATAATACAGATTTTAGGTCTTATAGCTATTATTTTGTCCCTTTCATACAGTTGATATCACTTGTTTATGTTTATACTACCATTCTCAAAAGCCGACAAGGCACACGAAAAATTAAATCAGAAGCAAAATAATAATATAAGCAGAATACCTCTTCCATTACCCAATTGGAAATGAAGTGTAAAAATTGAGTTTGACACCTAAAATATGATGACTTTAACTGAAATTTTGCCTTATTTTACTCTTCATTCCTAATACATTATTTTATCTATCATTTGAATAATTATAGCAGGTTCAAAATCAAATGTTGC
>Ga0265295_1001874_pt1 | contig 35468 bp, 32 predicted proteins | sample Munlansysbiofilm_FD_192503 | JGI IMG/M metagenome (GOLD analysis project Ga0265295, IMG submission 192503) | Leachate microbial communities from a municipal landfill in Southern Ontario, Canada - Methane capture system biofilm | ecosystem: Engineered > Solid waste > Landfill > Unclassified ... | reverse complement strand
AAAGAGAAGAGAGGTGATGAACGACTCATGCATTGCCTGCCACAAGAAGTACAAGGCCGAAGGTAAAAAATTCGGCCCCGTACGGTGCAACGAATGCCATAAACGATGACCAGACAAAAAAGGGGACGGATACCCAGTCTGTCCCTGATCATCAGATAAGATCATCAGATAAAACCAAAATGAGAATTGCCGGTGGTGCATTCTCCCCGGACAAAGGAAGGCGTATGAACGAATGCTCCCAGGGAAACGTGCTCGACGAACTTGTGACTTTGCTCGATCTCGAACCTATTGAAAAAAACATATTTCGCGGACAGAGTCAGGACCTTGGATTTGGTAATGTTTTTGGAGGTCAGGTGCTGGGCCAATCCCTGTCAGCCGCCTCAAAAACCCTAGACCCACTTTTCCAGGCCCACAGCATGCACGGTTACTTCATGCGCCCCGGAGACGCCACAAAAGCCATTGTCTACACGGTAGACTGCATCAGGGACGGCAGAAGCTTTAGTACAAGAAGGGTTGTAGCCATTCAAAACGGACGGGCAATCTTCTCCATGTCTGCCTCTTTTCACCGGGATGAAACAGGCTTTGACCACCAGGAGACCATGCCCGATGTTCCAGGCCCAGAAGGAATTGAGCCAGAGCTTGAAATGGCAAAACGGCTTGCCGGAAAGTCTCCCCCCAGGCTTTTTGAAAAGCTCCTCTGTGAAAAGCCCATTGAGATCAGAGTTCTCAATCCGGTGAACCCGTTCAAGCCGAAAATAATGCCACCGGAAAAATTTGTCTGGTTCAGGGCCATCTCAACCATGCCCGACGACATTGCGACCCACAGGTATATGCTGGCCTATGCATCTGATTTTCAGCTGGTCTCAACCTCCCTCCACCCCCATGGCAAAACCTTCTGGACGCCGGACATGCAGGTGGCAAGCCTGGATCACTCCATATGGTTCCACAGGCCGTTCAGGATGGACGACTGGCTCCTCTACATGATGAAGAGCCCAAGCGCCTTCAAGGGGCGGGGGATGAACATTGGCAAGATTTTCACCAGGGATGGCCTTCTTGTTGCTACAGTGGCCCAGGAAGGCCTGATTCGACCGATAAAACCAAAATGAGAATACCTGGCATGCCTTGAGGAGATCAAAGAAAAAAACTTTAACCACGAAAGACACGAAATAAATGCAAGTTACAAAAGAGGGGCAAACAGCCGTGCCAGGGAATTTCGCAGCTTCTTAGGCCGGCTGATCGCATCGTAATCAACCTGTCTGAACTCCCGGCAGGATTCAAGATCCTGGTGAAACATGTCAACAATCTCGCCTGCTAGCTTTTCATCATAGATCAGGGCATTGATCTCATAGTTGAGCTGGAAACTGCGGATGTCCATGTTGGCCGTGCCCACCGAGCAGCACTTACCATCCACCACAATGGTCTTGGCGTGCATGAAGCCCTGGGTGTAGTAGAAGAACCTGACCCCGGCCGTAAGAAGATCACCCACAAAGGTCAGGGCCGCCCAGTAGGGAAGCCTTTTATCGAGAACCCCCGTCAAAATAATCTTTACGTTGACACCACTCAGGGCGGCTGTTTTAAGGGCCATCACTAGGCTGGCATCTGGGATGAAATAGGGAGTATTAATGTAGATGGTGTGCTGGGCAGAAGAGATGAGAAGGAAATAGAGCTGCAGGATCGACTCCCAGGTAGAGTCGGGACCTGAGGTTGTCACCTGAACATAGACCGGCTCGCCTTGATTAACATCAAAAGAGGTGTCACTCTCAAGGGTGAGTTCCTCCCGGGTAGTATTGAACCAGCTGACCTTGAACACCTCTTGAATGACATCCACAGACTCACCCTGAAGCCTGAGGTGGGTATCCCGCCAACTGGGAAACCGTCTGCCGCCGTCAACATACTCTTCGCCCATGTTCATCCCCCCAAGATACCCGGTAACACCATCGATATCCACGATCTTTCGATGGTTCCGATAGTTCAGGGTATGAATTTTAAAGGGAGAAGAAAAGTTGTAGTAGGGATAAATCTGGATTCCCATGGCTCTCAATTTTCTAAGGTACCTGGGGAAAAGATAATTCCCCAGAGCATCGTAGAGAATACGTACCTCAACCCCCTGGATCACCCGATCCTCGAGTATGCGGATCACCTTCTGGGAGAGATAGTCGTTTTTCCAGATGAAATATTCCATGTGGATATAGCGCTGTGCCTTTTCAAGGTCATGCATGAGCTGATCAAACTTATCCCGACCGCTGAAAAAAATCTGAACCTGATTTTTCGACGATAGAATCGAATCGGAATTTCTATGCATCAGACGTATCAGTTTTTTTTCAGCAGGCGTTGCATAGAGGCCGAACAGCACATCCCTGTCCCCCTTCTGCCGTTCAACCACGGCCCTTCCCTTGCACTTGCCAGCGAGACGTGTCTCAAGATTCTGGCGTTCCAGGGTGCAGCTCAGCTTTTTACGCATGCCCCGACCGAACAGGAAATAAAACACTATGCCCACAAAGGGAAACAAAAGAAATACCAGAAGCCAGGACAGGGTGGTGGTTGTCTCCCTGTTGTCGAGGAGCAGATAAAAAATGGTGACAAAGATATATACGTACAGCAGAACTATCAGTACCGTTGTCCAGTCCATCATCTTTCTATTACCCGGTCCTCAAAGAAAAATCACAGACCAGGGGCAGGTGATCCGACAGGTTTATATGGGGAACCGCAAGGTGATGGACGATGACCTCCGGGCTGTGGAGAATATAGTCAAGCTCCATCATAGGCACCCCGCTGGGAAAGGTTCTCAGGCCGTTGAGATTGGCGCTCTTGAGCTTGGTTGCCGTTAAAAAGGGGGTTATCTCTCGAAGCCCCAGAAAACTGTTAAAATCACCAGCCACGATAACGGGTTTAGTCTGGCCACGGATGAGCTCTTCAAGCTCCCTGAGTTGATCCTGGCGGTGGGCATACTTAATGGAAAGATGGACAAGAAACACCACACAGCTATCAAGCTCTACCTCCATGACGAGGCGCTTCACTCCCCGGTCAAAGTAGCTTAATTTACGGCTCAGGATGTTCTCCTTTGCAAGAAAGGCGTTGCCCTGCCAACGGACGATGGGCAGATGCTTTGAAAAAAGGGGCCGGGTGTACTTACTCTCAAACAGGAAAGAATGGCCAAGAAGGGCTGCAAGCTGTCCTGCCTGGTTCACCCCCCGGGATCGTCTGGAGCCTCCATCCACCTCAATGAGTCCCACGATATCCGGGTTAAGGGACTCTATAAAGCCTGCAATTGATTCGAATTTACGGTCTGTCCTGCCCATGTAGCCCCTGTAGGGGAAAGGAGTATGAAACCGCCAACCACTACCCGTGCCATAACGAATATTATATAGAATGAATCTGTATTTTTTTGCCATATTTCCCGCAAGATTCTCCACGCAACCTCCCCCTGCAAGTCTCTCATAAATCGGTTCGGTCAGAACTTTCAAATATCATAGGTGTGCAGCCCTGTTTTTTTCGAACCCAGTTCAATGCCCGTCGCAGGCCACGCACCATTAAAATTCTACGTTCAATCTCTATTTTCCCTGGGTATGACATAATAAGAAGCCCCACAAGGATTGTCAACACGCCCTGCCCCGGGGTTACCAGCATGAAAATACCTGCTGCCACAAAAACAAAGCCCATACAATTTCTTACAATCAACACCAACAACCCCGCCCGGTGGGGTTGTTTCTGAATAAAATAATCGAACGGTATTTTGCAGACTATCCACGGGACGGCCACTATTGATCCTATAAAAGTCACAAGGGAAAGGGTGGACATGACCATGAACAAAACTGAATTTTTTTCTATCACCATTACCAATTGATCCATAAACATCTGTTTATCACTCCCTGCCTCTATCTGAAATCCTATTCCAAACCCCTGATGGCAACGCTGAAACCGTCAAATTCGAGCCCTGAAACGTTTACAAGCTTTTCAAGCAGGGGCTCCGGGTCAAAGCCTGCCGGGGGAACCATCTCAACCGCAACCTTGAACCCGTCTCCCGGTGTCATGAAACTTTTTTTCATGGTGTTCTCCTTTTTTTCTTTCGAGGGGGGAGTTTTAAAAAGCATGCGCCTGGTAAAATATTCAGCCTCCAATAAACATAAGCCCGATCCCGTTATCTCGAAAACAAATCCCAAAACAGATCATGGAGTTTCAGGTAACATTGTATGGCCAATCGTGGAAAAACACAACTCCCATCAAGCCCCACGCATGTTTTCCTGGGGCTTTTCGAAAAGTTTTTTCGAGTTCAGAGCCTTACTAACACAAGAACTATTTAGTTTCTGCATCCTCAACAACGAGCGGTTGTTTTCCCTGAAAAAATTTTACAACTGAATTTTAGGTTGAATATTTCATCAGGTGCTGATACCTAAAGCATGAGCAAACGCTTATAACTCAACTCTTTCAAAACCCGTTTTATACAGGAGGAACCATGGAAAAAGTAATTGTTGTTGGATGTGGATCATACATGGACGCAGGTTACGGATGTCCCGGTGAATGGCGATGCCTCAAGGCCGCAGCCCTTGGAGATGGAAAATTCGACCAGGAGTCCCAGGTAATCGGTTTTGTGAAATGTGAGTGCCCCGGCCGGACCCTGGTCCCCAACACGGGCATGACCATGAAGCTTTCCGAAATCAAGCCGGACAAAATCTATCTCTCCTCATGCATGGCCAATGCAAAACCCGACTGTCCCTACAGCACTGCCGAGGAAAAGGCCGGCATGCTCAAGGAAAAATTCGGCATTGACGTGGTTCTTGGCACCCACGAATACAAATAAGCTACACGCTTAGAAACGAAATAAAACAGCCCAAAAATAAGATGCTTAATTTTCAGTCACCGACACTAAAGGGGCAGTTCATGAATTGCCCCTACATCCAGGCCCTTAAAATCGAAACCGGTATATAGAATCATTAAAGATAATAGGTTCCAACCGTTGTTTTACAATGGCAAGATAGATTTCAACTATTCATGCTCTATTCCCTCAACTCTATTTGACTCTAATTTTAAGAGCCTTGCCTTTATCTCAAGACCACTGCTGAACCCCACCAACTTGCCGCTCTTTCCAATCACCCTGTGGCAGGGAATAATTATGGGAATAGGATTTTTCCCGTTTGCACCGCCAACAGCCCTGCACGCCTTTTCATTGCCAATGGCCCGGGCGATATCAAGGTAGGAGGCGGTTCTGCCGTAGGGAATCTCACACAGGGCTGCCCACACTTTCTGCTGAAAAGGGGTTCCCACAGGGGCGAGATCGACCTCAAAACAGGTCAGCTCCCTTGCAAAATAGGCTTTAAGCTGGTCGGTTACGGATTTTAATTTTTTTGCATCCCTCGTCCAGGCAGGATCGATAGCAAGCGGGTCTATCCCCTGGTGAAAGCTGAGGTGTCTCAACCCTTGTTCATCCTTTGCAACCAGGATCTGGCCCAGTTGGGAATCCATAATATCGTAAATCATCTGTTCTCTACTCCTTATATTAACATGCCTCACGTGAACCCGTCTCCAGCATTTCAAGGCGTTTACAAAGGCCCGAAAGCCTGCAATCGGTCCGGTTGTTGTGAAGGGCGATCTCCACGGATCTTCTCGATCCGACCACTATAACGAGATTTTTCCCCCGGGTCATGGCGGTGTAGAGAAGATTCCTCTGGAGAAGGGGGTAGTGCTGAACAGTCATGGCGATGACCACGGCCGAGTATTCCGAGCCCTGGGACTTGTGGACTGACACGGCATAGGCAAGGGTCAGTTCGTCAAGCTCGAGGAGGTCGTAATCCACCATTCGTCCGTCATAATCCACGGAGAGCCGTCCCTCTGACTTCACAACCTCGTGGATAATGCCGATGTCGCCGTTGAAAACCTCCTTCTGGTAGTTGTTTTTAAGGTGCATCACCTTGTCTCCGGTCTTAAAGGTCAATCCCCCAGCCTCGATCCCGCCCGATGCCTTGTTCAAAACCTGCTGAAGTTTCTGGTTTAGATTTATGGTTCCGGCTTCGCCCTTGTGCATGGGTGTCAACACCTGAATTTCGTCCACATGGGGAAAGGCCTTTTTGATGCGGTTGCTGCAAAGCTCCACAATGGTGGAAACCACCCGTTCAGGCGAGGAACTCTCGATGAAATAAAACTCTGAAAGACCCTCCGAGCTGTTTTCCAAGCAGGGCATCTCACCGTTCCTAATCAAGTGGGCGTTCATAACAATGGGACTCTTTTCTGCCTGGCGGAAGATACGGGTCAGGCTGAAGATTTTTACCGCCTTTGATGCGATGATATCAGCCAACACATTACCCGGCCCCACCGAAGGAAGCTGAAATATGTCCCCCACAAGAATTAAAACCGCATTAACGGGCACGGCCTGGATAAGGTGAAACATGAGCATGGTGTCGACCATGGAGGCCTCGTCAACGATGACAACATCCGAATCAAGGGGATTGGACAGGTTTCTTGCAAATTCCCCGGTGTCAGGGTCACAGAGCAGCAGGCGGTGAAGGGTCGACGCCTTGTTGTCAGTCACCTGGGCAAGTCTTCTTGCGGCCCTGCCCGTGGGGGCGGCAAGGGTGATCTTGTTGCGAAACTTTCTGAAAATCGCACAAACCGCCCGGATCAGGGTTGTCTTTCCCGTTCCTGGCCCTCCGGTTATAACGACCACCCGGTGGGCCAGCACCTGCTTGACCACATCGATCTGCTCGTCTGAAAGCTTTACGGCAAGCCTTACGGCCACCTCCGTCGTTATGGCCTCGTCGGAAAGGTCGGGAGGAGCTAGGGGCACACAAAGCATAGCCCTTATCCTGCTGGCGATCCCCTTTTCCGCCCTGTGGAGCCGTACAAGATAGACATGATCATCCTCAACGACCACCTCGCCGTCATCTGCCAGGACGCCAAGGGCCTTGTCAACGTCCCCCTTATCTGCCCGGGTAAGAGAAATACATCCAGCGGTCAATGGGTCAAGTTCTGCAAACACATGGCCGTCACTCTCTTTTTTACACAGGAGAAAGAGGAGGCATGCCTTTATTCGCTCCGGGTCATCCTGCTTGAAACCCGCCTTAAGGGCAATGGCGTCAGCCACCTCAAAACCTGCCTCCGGAACATCCCTTGCAACCGAATAGGGGTTGTTTTTGAGTACCTTGAGGCTCTCTGTCCCATAATACCTTAGAATGGCCGACGCATGGGCTGTTCCCACGTCATGATCCTGGAGAAACCTCATTACCTTTCTAATGGCATGGTGCTTGTCCCAGGCCCTGGTGATTAAGTCTGCCTTTGATTTTCCTATCCCGGGAATTTCCCTTAACCGTTCGGGCTCGTTTTCAATCACCTCAAGGGAACGCTCTTTAAACTGCTCAACGATTTTTTTGGCCATGATCATGCCAATGCCCTTGATGATGCCTGATCCAAGATAGCGTCGGATCCCTGCCACCGTGGCGGGCAGGGTCACCTCAAACCGATCCACCTTGAACTGATCCCCGTACTTGGGATGGGTGATCCATTGACCTGTAAGCTTGAGGGTTTCTCCTTCGCTCACTCCGGGCATGGTTCCTACCACCACAACGGGCTCCCGGGTCTCCCGGGTCTTTATTCGTGCGATGATATAGTGATTTTCATCGTTGCGGAAGGTTATCCGTACAAGGGTTCCCTGGAGAACGATCATGGTTCTTTTAACGACTCCTCAGACTTTTCTGATGCTCCATGGGCCTTGTTGTACCGAATAATCCATCGGACAGCATCCATGAGGTTTAAGGCAACAAAATCTGGTTTCATCCCTCGCTCCCCAAGGTTTTTAATGGCTTTTCTGCCGTTGCCCGTGAGCACGAGGACGGCCTTTCCAACCCCTGCATTTCCTGCACACTCCATGTCCTTGGCTGAATCCCCCACCATGAACGAAGTCGAGGGGTCTATCCCGTATGTTCCGCAGGCAAGATCTATCATTCCGGGTGCGGGTTTTCTGCAAAGACACCCCTCATCAGGGGCATGGGGGCAATAAAAAATGTCGTGTATCTGACCTCCCCTTTCCCTAATACCCGATTTCATGGTTTCAAAGATTGCTTCAAGGTTCTGGAGGGTGGAAATTTTACGGTTGATCATGGATTGGTTGGTTATGAGAATGACATTAAAACCGTTTTTGGAAAGAAGTGCCACGGCTTCGGCGCTGTCCGGGATAAAGCGGAACTCTTCCGGCTTTTTAATGTAGGAGGCGGAATCAAAATTGATAACGCCATCCCTGTCCAGAAAGACCGTCGGTTTTTCTGGTGAGATTTCCAATACCATTTATTTATTCTGCCACGGTAAAGGTGCTTTGGGTGCCTTCACCTATGAGTTGATCCCCGAACTGTTCGGCACTGGCAAGGGTAGAGAATTTGCCGACCCTGACACGGTAAAAAAGCCCCCGGTCATCCGTGTACGTAACTATATGGGCATTTGTATACCGTTTTCCAAGCTTTGCCTTAAGTTTTTCGGCATTGTTTTTATCCATGAACGCCCCCACCTGAACGGTGAAATTGCCGTAGAAATAATTCATGGGGGTATAGGTTACCGGAACATTAGAGGTGTTGGGATCATGGCTTGCCCGGCCAAGGGCAGTAACTCTTACAGGGGCGGTTCCAGGTCCCACAACATCCATTTTCTGTGCCGCAGTATAGGACAAATCAATAATTCTGCCCGTTACAAAGGGTCCCCGGTCATTAACCCTTACAATAACGTTTTTTTTGTTGGAAAGGTTCTCAACCCTTACCCAGGTGCCCAGGGGAAGGGTCTTGTGGGCGGCTGTCATGGCGTACATATTGTAGATTTCTCCATTGGCCGTTTTTCTGCCATGGAATTTTTTACCATACCAGGAGGCCTTTCCCGTCTGGATAAACCCCTCAGAACTATCAATGGGTCGGTAGGTTTTACCTGCTATCTCATAAGGCTTTGCATGGCCCGGGATCCTTTGTTCAGTTTTAGCCGGGGGCTGGGGCTGCCCGACTGGGGATGAAATAGTCCCTGAATGCTGACCTGGACCGCCCCCGGGTTTATGGGTGGTACATCCTGCTCCGGCAAGCATGGCCACAAATCCCAGAACAACCAGGGAAATCAGAAAAACATAACTGTTAAAAAAGATATTATAAACAACATGAAACCTGTATTTCCGATCTATCATTTCAAAGCCCTCTTGATCACATCATCCATTTTGTCAACAAAGATAAACTCTATTTTCTCCTTAACCTTACCAGGAATATCCTCCAGGTCCTTTTCGTTCCATTTTGGAAGAATCAGCGAGGTGATACCCGCCCTCTGAGCCGCTATAACCTTATCCTTGATGCCGCCAACAGGAAGCACCTCTCCCCTGAGGGTGATCTCTCCGGTCATGGCAAGTCCCTTTTTAACAGGCCGTCCCATGATCAGAGAGGTCAGGGCCGTGAGCATGGTCACCCCGGCAGAGGGTCCGTCTTTTGGAATCGCACCTGCCGGTACGTGGATGTGGATGTCGTGGATTTCGAAAAAATCATCAGCAATGTCGAGTTTTAACGCATTGGACCGGATGAAGCTCATGGCAGTGGTTGCGGATTCTTTCATAACCTCTCCAAGCTGACCCGTCAGGATAAGACCCTTGGAGCCCTTCATGGCCGTTGCCTCCACAAACAGGATGTCACCCCCGGTTGGGGTCCAGGCGAGACCTATAACCACCCCCGGCACCATGTTGCCGCCACCGTTTTCGGGCTTGTTTTTCACGGGGCCAAGATATGCGTGGAGATCCTTTTTCCCAACATTCACCGTTTCAACCTCATTTTCAGCAACCCTTGCAGCAACCCCCCGGCAGACAGTGCCGATCTCCCGTTCAAGGTTTCTGAGGCCCGCCTCCCTGGTGTAGCCGAAGATTATATCCTTGACCGCACCCTGGGTGATGTTGATGTTGGATCGGGTAAGACCATTGGCCTTCCTCTGCCTTGGGATAAGATAGCGGGTGGCTATCTTCAGTTTTTCATCCTCTGTATATCCGGACAGCTCCAACACCTCCATGCGGTCCCGCAGGGGAGCCGGTATGGTATGAAGAACATTGGCCGTTGTCAGAAAAATCACATCGGAAAGGTCAAAGGGAACATCCAGATAATTATCGGTGAAGGAAAAATTTTGCTCGGGGTCCAGCACCTCCAGGAGGGCCGACGACGGATCACCGTGGTAGGAAGAATTAACCTTGTCTATCTCGTCCAGCATGAAAACGGGATTGCTGGTTCCGGCCCGTCGTATCTCCTGAATTATTCTACCCGGAAGGGCACCCACGTAAGTTCTCCTGTGGCCTCGAATCTCGGCCTCGTCCCGCATGCCGCCAAGGGCAATTCTGACAAACTTTCTGCCAAGGGCCCGGGCTATGGATCGACCAAGGGAAGTCTTACCTGTGCCGGGCGGTCCCGAAAAACAGAGAATCGGCCCCTTGCTGTCCTTTTTTAGTTTTCTTACGGCCAGGTATTCCAATATCCTTTTCTTGGGCTTTTCAAGGCCGTAATGATCCTGGTCCAGCACACTCCTTGCCACTGTTATGTCCAGCCGGTCCTTGGATTTTTTTTGCCAGGGAAGAGTCGTAAGCCAGTCAAGGTAGGTTGAAGCAACTATATACTCAGACGACGAGGGATGCATTCTTGCCAGGCGCTGCAACTCCCGGTTAGCCTCTTTTATGGCCTCTTCCGGAAGTCCCCTGGAGGTTATCTTGTTTCGATACTCTTCGATCTCGACCCGCTCATCGTCCTTATCTCCAAGCTCCTCCCGGATAGCCTTTAGCTGCTGGCGAAGATAGTATTCCCTCTGGCGTTTGTCCATGTCCTCCTTGACCTGGGTCTGGATCTTTGAACCCATTTCAAGGATCTCCAGCTGGTCATTCACAAGCCTGGTAACCTTTTTAAGCCTTCGCTTTACATCCAGAAGTTCGAGCACAGACTGTTTGTCAATGATCGGTGCATTGATGGTCGAAGCGACCATATCGGCCAGGACATCCGGTTCCTGTATAGACCTGACCATACCCCCGATTTCCACGGGAAGCCCTGGAGAGAGAGTTACGATTTTCTCATACTGCTCGACAATATTTGCCATCAAGGCCCGGGTTTCCTTGTCCCGTACCAGGTTGCGGCTCTCCAGCAGGTTTACCCTTGCCTGCATATAGGACTTTCCATCGACATACTCGGACACCTTGAACCTGCTTACCCCCTGGATCAAAAGCTGGGCCTTGTTGTCTTCGATTCTTGCCATCTTGAGAATTATGGCAACCGTCCCTATTTTATGGAGATCCCGTATGGAATGCCGGGAGTTTATATCCGAGCGCCGGGAAAGAAGAAGGCCAAGAATTCTCGAACCTGCCATTGTTTCATCAATAAGTTCTATCGCCTCCTCCTGCATGAGCACCAGGGGAAGAACCATTTTGGGAAAAAGATTGGTATCAACTATGGGAAGGATGGGGAGAATTTCAGGTATGTGATCCGTACCTATTTCCAGGGACGTTTTTATTTGGTTCATGGAATTTCCTATGCCTGTTGCTGTATCATCTGTAGGAGAGTTTTATTCTCTGAGACCTGTCCATGGGAAGTTTTGCAAGCTTTATTTCAAGAAACCCATTAAAAAAAGAGGCGGACACATTTTCAATATCAATGGGATTGGGCAGATAAAGCACCCGTTCAAACCTGCCGAACTGTATTTCTGCAAGTCTGTAATTTGCCGTCTCTTCCGGAGGTTTTATTGCCCTTGCACCGGAAATTTTTACGGCCTTTGAGTTGACCTCAACGCTTATATCGTCCTTGTCCACACCGGCAATTTCCGCATTAATAATGATATTGTTCTTGGTTTCATAAATATCCATCTGTGGTTTCCAGATCCGCTGGGAAAGACAGAATATGGGATTCATGGACTGAAACATCTCCTTAAGGGGCTTTTCCAGCTTACATTGACCTTCAAAATTATCGCCAAACTGAATTTTAATGTATTCCATCATTGCAGAAGACTCCTGATGCTGAGATCTATTTTTCTTCAATACTGTCGTAAATATGGACAGTTATCATGCAAAATACCATTGGTTCAGGCTGATGTAAAGAACTACCATTATTCAGGTGACCATCCCTTTGTTCCCCAGATCAAAAAACCAAGAGCCGCAAGGGTTAAGACGCTGGACATAAGGCAGACGGTTTCCATTCCAAAACGCTGCCAGACCACCCCTCCCGACAAGGCTCCCGTCACCCTGCCAAGCCCTGAAGACGCAATATACAACGAAATCATGGTTGCCCTTGAGTCGGGCATAAGCTCGGTACAAAGGGATATGAACGCCACAATGGACTGTTCAAAAAACAAAAAAACAACAAAAAGGGCGATCAAGGCAAATGAGAGGGATTCATCGGCCAGGGGAAGCAAAAGATAGGCTCCAGAACAGAGGCCTATTCCCCACACTATCGATCGTTTTATGCCTATTCTGTCTGAAAAAGCAGCTGTAAAGCTTGACCCCATAAGCTCGGCTATACCGATAACACCGGTCCCTACCCCCAGGGCAATGACGCTTAAACCAAACGAATTCTCAAGCCATGCACCATAAATAACAAAGAGATTATCATTGGCAAATCCCATGCAGAACCCTACCCCAAGCACCCCCCTGGCTCGCCTCTCCTTGAGAATGTTTTTAAACCCGGCAAAAACCCCGGTATCTTTTTTTTCTGTTTCAGAACCGCCCTTAAAGTCATCTTTAATATAGCGCAAAATAAGGGCAAGGGAAATTATGCCGGCCCCTGCAAGGGCAAAAAAAGGAGATCTCCAGCCAAAACGGTTGATCAGAAAGCCGATGCAGGGAATCCCCAGAAGTGTTGCCACGGACCAGCTTATCTCAAGTATCCCCACTACCATTCCACGGCGCCTGTAAGAGACCCTTTTTCCCACATAGGCCTGGATGGCAGGATCAAAAAGACTCTTGCAGAATCCGCTTAAGAACATGGCTATAACAAGGGTGCAGTAAAGGGGAAGAATACCGGCCATGAGCATACCTGCGATCAAGACCATGAGCCCTGCCACCATCATTCGCCTGTACCCTGTTCGGTCACCAAGGGGAGAGGCAAAAAGTCCCAGAAGATTGGTCGCCTGGTTAAGGGCAATGATCGATGTGACTGCCGTCAGGGGAACACCTAGGCCCCGGCTTATCACCGGTGCAAACGGATATAAAAACCGGTTGGAGGTGTTTATAACCGACCGTGATACAAATATCGACCCAAGTACCCCGAGAATTCCTTTGTCCTTGTGCTCCATATACGACCTTTACAAGAAACTTGAAACAAGAGACAAGAAACAAGATGCTGTTCAAATTTCAACGTTCGTTGTGACCGGATGCCTCTATCGCTCCGGCCGTACCGGTTTATACAAAAGGGCCGAAAACTCGTTTCCGGCCCTTATTAAACAATTAAATTATAAAATCTGCTGTTCTTAAAAAATATAAAAACTACTCGGCGAGTTTTTTCAACACCTGGTACCGATCGTTTATCTCCTGTTCAATCTTGGCCCTGAGACGGATTGATTCGCCGGGAAAGCTCTTTTCCAGGGCTGCAAAACGGTTCTCACCCCCGAGAAACTCCTGGATGGTTCCATCCGGCTCTTTTGAGTCCAGACTAAAGGGATTTTTACCCTCTTCGGCAAGCAAAGGATTAAACCTGTAAAGGGGCCAGTAGCCAGACTCAACCGCAAGCTTTGATTCCAGCTGGGTCTTGCCCATGCCTTTCCTGATGCCCTGGTTGATGCAAGGAGCATAGCAGATGACAAGGGAGGGTCCGGGATAGCTCTCGGCCTCCACAAGGGCCTTTATTGTCTGCTGTTTACTGGCACCCATGGAGATGGAAGCCACGTAAATATAGCCGTAGGTCATCATTATTCTGCCAAGATCTTTCTTTCCGATCTTTTTCCCGGATGCAGCATACTTTGCAATGGCTCCGGTGGGTGTTGCCTTGGATGACTGGCCCCCCGTGTTTGAATAAACTTCGGTATCCAGCACAAGGATATTGATGTCGTCACCCGATGCCAGAACATGGTCAAGCCCACCATAACCAATATCATAGGCCCAGCCGTCACCACCGAAAATCCAGTGGGATTTTTTAACAAGAAGCGAAGCGTCGTCAAAGATAGAGCCAAGCATCGCATTTCCGGTGCTGCATGCCAGCTGGATTTTTAGCTTGTCTGCATAGACCTGGGATTCTCCGGCATTGTCCATGCCGTTGAGCCATCCTTCAAGATTTTTCTTTATCTCTTGTGGTATGTCTGAATCAAGGGCCTGTTTTACCTTATCGGCAAGGATTGCCCTGCGGTTATCAAAGGCGAGCATCATTCCATAACCATACTCGGCAGCATCCTCAAAAAGCGAACTTGCCCAGGCAGGACCAAACCCGTCCCTGTTTGTGCAATAGGGGGCCGTGGGTGCTGACCCGCCCCAGATGGAGGTACACCCGGTTGCGTTGGCAACGGTCATCCGCTCGCCAAACAGCTGGGTCAAAACCTTTACATAGGGTGTTTCACCGCATCCTGCGCAGGCACCTGAGAACTCAAGAAGGGGTTTGTAAAACTGACTTCCCTTGACTGTTTCACGCTTGCCAAGCTCCTCTTTAAAGGGAATGGTGAGGGAAAATTCGTGGTTTGGAATCTCCCGCTCCGTCTGGGTGGCAATGGGTTTCATCACAAGGGCAGGCACCTTGGCAGGGCAGATATCTGCGCAGTTGCCGCATCCCTGGCAGTCAAGGGGGTTGACCTGAACCCTGAATTGATAATCCTTTAAATCTTTACCCTTTCCGGCAACGGTTTCAAAGGTTCCAGGTGCGTTCTTCAACTCCTCATCGGTTGCCACAATGGGAATGATGGCCGCATGGGGACAGACAAACGAACATTGGTTGCACTGAATGCAGTTTTCAGGGATCCACTCGGGAACGTTGATGGCAACGCCCCTTTTTTCGTATTTACTGGTTGAGTTCGGGAAGATGCCGTCCGGGGTAAACGAGCTCACAGGAAGCTCATCACCCTTCTGGGAGAGGATGGGCCGCATCACATTGTCAACATAATCTATGCCCGTATCCTTCACCTCCATGGTTCCTGCTGCGCTGCCCCAGGATTTTGGAACCTTAATTTCCACGAGATTGGCCAGGGTTCTGTCAACGGCGTCTATGTTCATCTGAACGATCTTGTCGCCTTTCTTGCCATAGGTCTTTTTAATATCGGCCTTGAGAAGCTCAATGGCCCTTTTAAAGGGAATCACGTTGGCTAATTTAAAAAAACAGGTCTGCATGATCATGTTTATTCTGTTGCCAAGACCAACCTCCTCTGCAATTTTTACGGCATCAACGTTAAAAAATTTGATCTTTCGGTCAAAAATGGTCCGTTTCACATCGCCAGGAAAGATATCTTCCATCTCATCAACCGACCAGGCAGAGTTGAGAAGAAAGGTTCCACCCTCTTTTAGACCCTCCAGCACATCGTAAATCTGAACATAGTTGGATTTGTGGCAGGCTACAAAATCGGCCCGGTTGATAAGGTAGGTGGACTGGATGGGCACGTCACCGAACCTGAGATGGGATATGGTGATCCCGCCGGACTTCTTGGAATCATAGGCAAAATAACCCTGGGCATACTTGTCTGTGTTATCGCCAATTATCTTGATTGCGCTCTGGTTCGCACCGACAGTTCCGTCCGAGCCAAGACCCCAGAATTTTGCGCTGACGGTTCCTTCCGGGGCCGGGTTAAATCCCGGGACAACCTCAAGGGAAGAATCGGTCACATCGTCCTTGATACCAACGGTGAAATGGTTCTTTGGTCCGGCGCTCTTCATGTTGTCAAACACGGCCTTGATCATGGGAGCGTTGAATTCTTTAGAACCAAGACCGTAACGACCGCCTATTATCCTTGGCCCCTCACCCTTTTCCATGAAGGCCGCACACACATCCATGTAAAGGGGGTCGCCGATACTTCCCGGTTCTTTTGTTCGGTCTAGCACCGTTATGGTTTCAGCCGTTGCTGGGATAACCTCCATCATGGCCTTGATGTCAAAGGGTCTGAAGAGCCTTACCTTTACAAGACCCACCCTTTCTCCGTCGCTGTTAAGCTTGTTAACCGTCTCTTCGATGGCTTCACAGCTTGACCCCATGCTGATAATAATCCGATCCGCCTCTGGATCTCCCACATAGTCAAAGAGCCTGTAGCTCCTGCCGGTGAGTTTTTCGACCTTTTCCATGTAGCGTTTTACTAGGGAAGGAATCCTATTGTAGAAGACGTTCACCGCCTCTCTTCCCTGGAAATAAATATCGGGATTCTGGGCCGTTCCCCGGGTGTTTGGGTTTTCCGGATCAAGGGCCAGGGCCTTGAAATCCCGGTAGGCATCCCAGTTCATGAGCGACCGCATATCGTCATAATCTATCACATTTATCTTCTGAATCTCGTGGGAGGTTCTGAATCCGTCGTAAAAATGAATGAAGGGCACCCTGCCCTCAAGGGTTGCAAGGTGGGCTACCAGGGCAAGATCCATTGCCTCCTGAACCGAAGCCGATGCGAGCATGGCAAACCCTGTCTGACGGGTAGCCATCACATCCTGGTGGTCTCCGAAGATGGAGAGGGCATGGGCGGAAATGGCCCTTGCCGTGACGTGGAACACACAGGGCAGAAGCTCACCTGAAATTTTATACATGTTTGGAATTTTTAGCAAAAGACCCTGGGAAGCAGTAAAGGTCGTTGTGAGTGCCCCTGCGGCAAGGGATCCATGCACCGCACCGGCTGCACCGGCTTCGGACTGCATCTGCTTGATTTTAAGCACCTGACCGAATATGTTTTTTCTGTTCATTGAAGCCCAGGAATCTGCAATTTCGCCAAGGGGGCTTGAAGGGGTAATTGGATAAATAGCGGCAACCTCACTCATGGCATAGGCCACATGTGTTGCGGCTGTATTCCCGTCAATAGTCTGCATATTTTTTTTCATGGAACCACCTTTTGAAATAATTAAAATCCGTAAAAATGCCCTTTAGACCTGATATTTATACAATAGACCTTATTATATGTAAATGCTAAACATGGTTTATGACTGGATAGTTGATAGTAGGTAGTGATTGGACGGCTGTAGGGGTAATTCATGAATTGCCCTAAAAAAAACATGACCCAATGGGGCGTAATGTGTTAAATTAACCCATTCCTTTAAAATCAGGAATCGTGGGCGTACAATCATTAATTAATAATATCGGAGTATGTATGGGTTTATTATCATCTAGTTTATCCGTTGCAAGATACCGGGTCGAGGGGGGGATTGAAGAGTCCCTTATTGAAACGGTAAAACAGGGTTTAAAAAAAAATGCCGTCAAAGAAATTGAGGATGAGTATGCTGAGATTGCCGTTGGCTGGACACCTTTTGAAAGTCCCTTTGATCCGGATTTTGAAAAATTTTCATTTACCTTTGGCACCTATTTTCTTTTTACCCTCCGAATAGATAAAAAAAGTATCCCTTCAAAGATTGTTCAAAAACAGGTGGCCATGGAGGTTACAAAAAGACTCAAGGAGAGCGGTCGTGAATTTGTTTCAAAAAACGAAAAAACAGATATCAAGGAGATGATCACGGAAAAACTCATGCGCCAGATGCCATCCATTCCAAATCTGTATGATGTGTTATGGATACCCGAAGATCACAGCCTGCTATTTTGTACAACCCAGAAGGGTGCCAACGAAGAGCTTGAAACATTGTTTAAAAATTCTTTCAAACTCAAGCTTATCCGGCTTTTCCCCTTTACAATGGCCGATGGTTGCAAAGATTTTTCAGACCAGGACAGGGATAAAATAGCTAAGCTTGTTCCCATAAAATATTCGAGGTAAAGACCATGTTAGATATTGCAGTTGCATACAACAAGTATAAATTTCTGGGTAATGAGTTCCTGACCTGGCTATGGTATGTCATTGAAAATGAGATCAGCATAAATGAACTGACCAAAATAAAAGACAAACAGATAGTACTTAAAATCGGAAACAGTATTGTCCTGGAAAACAGCCTGGGGGATGACGTTAAGGAAAAGATATCCATCAAGGGAGATGACGCAGGGCTTGAAGAGGGTACAATGGCCCTTAAAAAAGGCGGTGTAGTCACCGAAATGAACCTCAATCTTAAAATTGATGAGGCAGAATACCGATTCACCATAAAGGGTGAAAGTATGAACATCACGGGTCTTAAAACACCACCATCAGGAAAAATTGAAGGTCCTGACGAGGTGGAAGGTGCTGTTCTTGAGAAGATATTTCTCTGCGGCAATGTCTTTCAAATTGTGGATGCCCTCTATTCGTCTTACATAAAAAGACGAATATCAGATACCTGGAGCGCTGAGGATCTTGCTGGTATGAGAAAATGGATACAAATATAATCCTCCCTGTTTAAAAAATGTTCAAAACCAAAGGTTAATGAACATAACAAAAAAGGCATGACGATTTAAAAGGCGTCATGCCTTTTTTGTTTACAAAGGTGTTTATAAGATGTTCATAAGAGTAAAGTTATGAACAATAAAGTTATCAACAAAGCATTTCATAACCGTTCGCCGCAAAACAAGACAAAGTAACCTTAACCCTCTGATATTATTTTCTGTTTTTTATAAATATGTGCTGGATAAAAAATGTTAATAAAATGTCAATAAAGGTGAAACAATAGACACTATTTTACCCGGGGTACATAACTGCCAAGTTTTAAAACGCCGCATCCAAAAGAAATCAACAAAAACATAAATGAAAAAGATTGTTGTTTCAAACATTTGAGTAATTCTGAACTTATTGACAGGCCTTATTATGTATTATTATTAAAATAGAAATTAAAAAATATATATACCCCTGGGGCCAATTCATGAATTGGCCCCAGGGTATTGGTAACGGTATAATCAATTGTATATTCTTTTTATTTCATTGAAAAAAAACTTTAAAAGATATAGATTAATCTTTTACCTCTACTTAATGATAGAGGGGTAAGAGTTTATGTAAGGAATTTACGTAAAACGTTACAATAAGCGGAGTTTCATTGTTTGTAGTTGTCAAATCCCATCTCTCGCTCCGGCCATGCCGGTTATAGACAAACCAAATTTTAGGTGTTTAAATGAAATTTTCATCTGACAGAAAAAATCTCACGGAAGTACTTGCCCAGGTGCAGGGTATTTGTAACAAAAAGACCTCCCTTGCCTTTACGTCGGATGTTCTTATCAAGGTATCAGGATCTGAGGTCGTCATAACTGCCAATGATCTTGAAACAGTCTTCCAGGGGAGATATGAGGCTGATATTGAATCGGATGGTGTCATTTCCATCAATGCAAAAAAACTTTATGAAATCATCAGGGAATATCCAGATTCAATGGTTACTCTGAATGAAGTTGAAAACAGGTGGGTTGAAATAGGCAAGGAAGATATTCAATATCACATTGTTTCATCTGAACATACAAATTTTACAGATCCCCCCATGATCGAAGATGTTCCGTTTGTAGAGATAGATTCTGCCGTTTTTAAAAAAATGGTTGAAGTATCTACCATGATATCAGGATCTACCGATGAAAAAAGAATTTATGTTATTGGGGCACTTCTCGAAAAGATCGTTGACGAGGCAGGGGAACATTTACGAATGGTATCCACCGATTCAAAAAGATTGAACTCGTTTGATGCAAGTTATGAGGGGAACCTTGTTTTACCCGATGAAAAAGTAATCATTCCTAAAAAAGGATTGTTAGAGCTTGGCAGATTTTTAGACAGAGAGGGAAGCGTCAACCTAGGTGTAAAGGATGATCATCTGATTGTTCAAAAACAGAATGAAACCATGATGATTAAACTTTTAGAGGGGGATTATCCTGATTACAAGCGGATTATCAATACCGAGCAAATGACGCAGATAGAAATGAGCAGAAGCATGCTGCTCATGGTCATGCGAAGAATGTCTATCTTCTTCTCTGACGATTATAAAAGCGTGATATTAAATTTTAAAGAAAACGAACTTGTAGTTACCTTCACCAATCCCGAAATCGGCGAATCCAAGGAAAATATCACCATGGATTATACAGGAGAACTCTTTGAAAGCGCTTTTAACCCAAAATATTTCATAGATGCATTGAACGCCATCGACGATGACACCATTATTTTAAATATAAAGGGAGCTAAACATCCCTGCATCATCAAGGGACACGATGATGATAAATTCGTCTGTGCAATAATGGCAATGTCCGTATAATAAACCGGCATGGCCGGAGCGAGGTATGGGATAAACGATGATAAACGATGATGATTTTTCAGATTACAGTGCAAACAATATAAAAATCCTTGAAGGTCTTCAAGCCGTCAGAAAAAGACCTTCCATGTATATTGGAAACGTAGGGGTAGAAGGCCTTCATCACCTGGTTTATGAGGTGACTGACAATAGTATTGATGAGGCAATGGCCGGTCATTGTGATACGATTATCATTACTATCCATACTGATCGAAGCGTAAGTGTCGAGGACAATGGCCGGGGCATTCCCGTGGGCATGCATGAACAGGAAAATATGCCGGCAGCCGAGGTTGTCATGACAAAACTCCACGCCGGAGGCAAGTTTGACAAGGATTCCTACAAGGTATCCGGCGGACTCCACGGCGTTGGTATTTCCGTTGTGAACGCCCTTTCCAGCAACCTTGAGATGCAGGTTTTCAAGGACGGCAAGATTTATTATCAGCGCTATTCCAAGGGGATAAAACAGACCGAACTTGAAATTATCGGCACAACCGATAAAACTGGAACCAGGATTTTGTTCAAACCTGATTTCGAGATCATCAACGAAAATGATTTTGAATTTGAAAAACTGTCCAGGAGGATGAGGGAACTTGCATTTTTAAACAAGGGCATCCGCATAATCATAGAGGATGAGATTTCCGCCGAAAAGGATGACTTTCACTATGAAGGTGGAATTAATTCTTTTGTTGAATATCTGAACCGTAACTCTACCCCCATGCATGACCCCATTCACATTGAAGGGGAAAAAAACGATGTAAGTGTAGATGTGGCTATACAGTATAACGACACCTTTAAGGAAAAAATTTATTCGTTTGCCAATAATATCAACACCATTGAAGGCGGAACCCATCTTTCTGGATTCAAGGGAGCCCTTACCCGTACCCTGAACAATTATGCAGGTTCAGGAAACCTTCCAAAAAATATGCAGAACATCAAGATTGGCGGCGATGATGTAAGGGAAGGACTTACGGCCATTATCAGCGTTAAAGTAATGGATCCCCAGTTTGAAGGTCAGACAAAGACAAAGCTTGGCAACAGCGAGGTAAAGGGAATTGTCGAATCTCTGATCAATGAACGCCTTGCCATGTTTCTTGAGGAAAATCCCAACACGGCAAAAAAAATCATCATGAAGGCCGTTGATGCTGCAAGGGCAAGGGATGCTGCTAAAAGGGCAAGGGAACTTGCCCGGAAAAAAGGGACTCTTCTGGATTCGACCCTGCCGGGAAAACTTGCAGAATGCCAGTACGCAGACCCCAAAGAGCGGGAGCTCTTTCTTGTGGAGGGTGATTCAGCAGGCGGCAGTGCAAAGCAGGGAAGGGACAGAAGATTCCAGGCCATACTTCCCCTCAAGGGTAAAATTCTCAACGTTGAAAAGGCCCGTTTTGATAAAATTTTAAGAAGCGATGAGATCAAAAATATTTTTACCGTTCTGGGTACGGGGGCCGGAAAAGAGGAGTATGATATCGACAAGATCCGTTACCACAAAATCGTCATCATGACAGATGCCGACGTGGACGGGTCCCACATTCGAACCCTGCTTCTTACCTTTTTCTTCCGGCAGATGCCTGAACTGATCAGCAAAGGATATCTGTACATTGCCCAACCGCCCCTCTTTCGGATAGGCAAGGGAAAGAGCGGAATTTATCTCAAGGATGAACCAGAATATCGGAATTATCTTGTAAAAAGGCTGTGTGAGCAGAAAGAAGTTTTTCTTTCAGATGATCAGGAACCCCTTTCTGAAGAGAGGCTGTTTACCTTTTTAAAAGATCTCATCTCCTTTCACAATGCAGTTGAACGGCTAACCATGCGCGAGCTTGATATAGATCTTCTGATGTTTTTGATAGATCAAGGTGTAAAGGATAAATTTTTCTTTGAGAGTCGTCAACAGATGGATTCACTGAAGGAAAAACTTACATCCAAAGGATACATCACCCGGGAGATAGAGTTTGACGAGGAGAGAAATCTCTATGAAATGGATATACTTGGTAAGGAGAGTGACAGGAAAAAAGGACTTAAACACAGCCTTCTCACTGTTGGTAGAAGCCTGATATCCCTTAGCGATTATACAATCATGCACAAGGTACTTACCAAGATAGAAACCATGGATATTCCGCCGTTTAAGGTCTGCCCTAAATCATCCCGTGACAGGATGGTTGTTTTTAACGATAGAACTGAATTTTACCGGCACATGATGGCCGAAGCTCAAAAAGGAATATCCATCCAGCGTTATAAGGGTCTTGGTGAGATGAACCCGGACCAGCTGTGGGAAACCACAATGGATCCTGAAAAAAGGGTGATGCTCCAGGTCAACATCGATGATGCTGAAAAAGCGGATGAGATTTTCACCCTGCTTATGGGCGAAGAGGTGGAACCCAGGCGAAACTTTATCCAGACAAATGCTCTGGAGGTTTCTTCGCTGGATTTGTAATGACAGTAGGTAGTAGTTAGTTAGTTAGTAGTGGATGGCGGTTTTTTATATTTGAATGACCCCTGGGTTAAAAACTCAGGGGCTTTTTGAGGGCTTTAAGGGCCAGATTAGCAGCCTTTTCCTGTTGTTTAAAGGCGACAGCCCTGGTCATGGCTTTTTTTGCAGATTTGATTTCCCCCAGGTTCCACAGGCTGTATCCGAGCATGAGCCAGGATCGTCCCGAGTCATCCCTGGATGCAATGGCTTCAAACAGGTTTGCAGATTCTTCAAATCGCCCCAGGGAAAACAGCAGATTTCCCTTGAGTATTTTTAATTCAAGGGTTTTTACTTCATCGAATGCCTGCGTCGTGTTCAATACCTGATCAAGAAGTTCAACAGCCCTTGCGTCAAGGTTCATCTGCTGAAGGGCAGCGACCTTATTTTTTACTGTCTCGACCCTTTTTTCCTTTTCAGGTATCTGTTCATACATATCAAATGCCCGGGAAGGAATGCCAACTGAAAGATAGAGATCCCCTACAAGTCGTTTTTCCTCGTCACTCAAGGGTGTTAAAAAACCGTATATTGTCATGGCTGAAAGGGCTTTGGTCAGATTGTTTTTATCCAGACTCAACCTCGCAACTCCCCTCCACCACCTTGGCTCAAGGGGATATTCTTCTGTCAGAAAAGATACAAATTCAAGGGCCTTCTGATCCATGCCAAGTGTCATATAGTGGTGGAGCAGGGTCTCCTGCCACCTGGTTTTAGCCTGACCTTCAAGATTTTCTACAAGAAATTCCATGTGGGGCAGGGCCTTTTCAGGCCGTTCCAATGCCATCAAAATATGGACGGCGAGTTCGTGCCACCGGGGTTCGATTTCGTTCGGATGATCCTTGGTCAACCGGTTGAAAGCCTCCAGGGCCAGGGTATGTTTTTTTGCTGAAAAAAAGGCATTTGCCGCATAGTAGAGAAGTACACTCCTTTTTTCCTGCTCAAGCTCATAACCCCTTATAAAACAATCCCCAGCCTTTTTAAAGCGTCCAAGGTCATAGCTGGCCTTGGCAAGGTTAAGCCATGCAGGGGGAAAACCTTCCCCGTTTTCGTCTTTTAGACACTCTTCATAGTTCAATGCCGCTTTTTCAGGCTGATTTACCTCCATACACAAGTTACCAAGGGTAAATAGAAGAAAGGGGTGAACCTGATTTTTTTGTTCAATCTGTTCTTTTTTAAATTTTTCCAAAAGGTCCAGGGCCTGGGAAGGTTTAGCAGCCTGGGTCAGTTTCTGGGCCTTTTCCAGTGTAACGGCCGTGGAAAAGGGTATGTTATCCTGAATATCCTTCTGGATGTTTTTTACCCCCATGGCAGGTTGGGGCAAAAATAAAATCAAAAAAACATACAACATCAACTGTTTTATGTATGAACGACAGGGCAACAGCCATCTGTTTATTTTAATTTTCAAGTTCAAACCTTATGGTTGTCTCCACACGGGTTTTAACCGGGACCCCCTGGATGGTTCCAGGGGTAAATTTCCACCGGGGAAGGGCGTTAAGCACGCTCTGGTCAAATATCTCTTCAGGCGATGACTCAAGAATGGAAATATTCTCCACATCTCCCTGGGCGTTAACCAGAAAGCTTACCTTTACCCAACCCTCTATTCCCCTTCTCTTTGCCTGAAAGGGGTACACAGGGGGCATATGGACCCTGGGTACAAGGGAATTATCTATCTCTGCACCGGTATAGATATCATCCATCGCCCGGGGAGAGAATTTTACCTTTTCCATGGGAAAAACAGGAGCCGAAGGATTTGCCGGCAAATCAGGGTTGACCTTAAAATCAAGGGTTGGAAAGTTATCAGTCACCTTCTGGGGGTGGTCCTTTGGCTGTGCGATATTTTTTCTCTCCTTTAACTCCCGATCCAGCTCTTTTTCTTTCGGCTTTTTTTTATCCTTTATAATTTCCGGTTCAGGTTCCTTCAAGCGTACCAGGTTTACCTGATCGGTCAATCTGGTGGCTTTAACATAATTATCTTTATCCTGATTTGTCATAAGGGGCATGAGACTGAAAAAAAGGAGATTGAGCAAAACAGAGGCAAGGACCGCACCAAGCCATGGCCTTACTTTTTTCAACTAATTATCCCCGCCTTCAAGACTTGCGGCAAGGCTCACATCCCTGGCCCCTGCCAAACGACATTGATCCATGGCGGCAATGGTCGTCCCCGTGGTGGAATTTTTATCAGCCACAATGACCACGGTTCCGTCCGGCTTTTCCCCAAGTGCTCTTTCCACGTTAAGGCGCAAGGCCCTTATGTCTATCTCCCTGTTATCCACGTAAATTTTATCCTGGGCAGTTATACCCACGAGGATCGTAACATTTTCTTTGGCAATGGCCGTTGATGCGGTGGGCCGGTTCACGTCCACCCCTGTTTCCTTGACAAACGAGGTGGTCACCAGAAAAAAGATCAGCAGAATGAACACCATGTCTATCAAAGGTGCGATATCAAGGGTAAGACTCTGTTTTTTTGCCTTTCTCGCCGCTGTAATATTTATCATTCAGGTTCGCTCCCGTTTACAAATCTTTGGAGATATATGCCTGTGGACGCAATGACCGTCTTTAATTTTTCCGCACGCTTGAGAAGAAATCCGTGCATGTAGAGCCCTGGAATTGCCACTAAAAGGCCCGTCTGGGTGGTCACAAGGGCTTCGGAAATTCCCCCTGCCATGGCCCTGGCATTTCCCGTTCCAAAGACAGATATGATATCAAAGGTTGCCATCATTCCCGTGACGGTTCCAAGGAGTCCTAAAAGCGGGGCAATGGCCGCCAGCACCCCGATAAGGGCAAGATGGCGTTCAAGCACAGAGATTATATCCATCACCGTCTCGTCGAGTATGTAAAGATCCACGTCGGGTTTTCGGGTTCTGACGTTCAAAAACTGGGTCACCAGAAGGGATACGGCTCCCCGATAGATATGAGTCGGCGGCAGTTCGTTGTTCTTAACAAATTCCCCGGCTCTCTCCCTTGGCATGTTCTTTCTATAGAGGCGCTGGAAAAAGAAGATACGGTTGATGATCAAAGTCCACATGACGATGGATACAATTAACAGGGGAATCATTACGATGCTGCCCGTCTTTAAATAGGCTTCCATGGCCCAGAAATGGTTCTGGACCTGGTGTAAAATCCGGTCCAGGTTCTGATTGAAAATTGGGTTTGGAATTTGATTCAGCATTCATTCTTTCCATGTATAAACACGGCATTGACAAGGGCCACGGCCTTTTCTTCCATGGTGGCTATCATTGTTTCCACCCTTCTATTCAAAAGCGTATGGCAGAGCATGATGGGGATGGCCACGCAAAGTCCCAGCATGGTTGTGACAAGTGCTTCGGATATGCCGCCCGACATCATTCTTGGATCGCTGGTACCGTAGAAGGTGATGGTATGAAAGGTGTTGATCATGCCTGTTACCGTGCCCAATAACCCCATGAGCGGTGCTATGGCCGCCAGCATGCCAAGGGTGGATAAAAATCGTTCCAAAAGGGGAATTTCCCTCAGGATTGCCTCCTGAAGGGCATTTTCCATGTCGGTTCTTGTTCTGTTTCTAAATTCCATGCCGGCCATGAGGGCCCTGGCAAGGGGTTTTCTTTGATTAGCCGTCAGAATTTGGCTGCACCCCTCCCAGTCCTGTGCTGCCATGCGTTTTTTCAGCTCTGCCATGAACGGGGTCGGGTTGAGATGTTTTTTTGCCAGAAACAAGGTTCTTTCAAGGATTATAATTATTGCCAGAACGGCCAGGACAAGGATCGGCCATACAACCGGTCCTCCCTTGGGAATCTGCTCTAAAAGGCTTAACCTGTGGGTCAGCTGCCGCATGGCACCCCCCTTGGAGATGTCAATGGGAACGTCTTCAGAGTTACCGTTCATGTATCTTTTGATGTTTTTTTCCATGGCGGTCCCAGGACTTTTTGAGAGGGCAAAGAGCTGCTGGCTTTTATCTGAAAATAGAAGAAATCCAACCTCCTTGTCCAGACGATAGGCTGCGGTAAAGTTTCCAAGCACAAGAATTTCCGCATTCACCTCTTTTCCGGTTTGATCGATTATGGTTCCCCTTTGGATTCTAACCTGACCAGACCCCAGGATCTCATCCATGAGAATATCCTTGATGGCCCGTATATCCTCCATGGCTGGAAATTTCGCTGATTTTTTCAAAAGAGGTGCTATACCGGCGCTTCTTTCCTTTATAAGGGCGCTCTGGAGACTCTGGCTGACCAGAGTCTCTACATCCTTTGCAGTAACCCTTACAAATCCCGCAAGCTCTTTGACCACGGCATCCATCTCGGCAAGCTTTTCTGTGGTTTCTTCCTCTGTTTTTTTGAGATCCACGATCTTTGATTTCAGCTGCTTGATTTTCTGACTGACCGCCTGATTTTTCTCTTTTTGCCGTTCAATGGCGCTGGTCAGACTTTTTTTATCCTGGAGTATCCTCCCACGGCTTTTTCGGGATTCCATCTCTGCTGTCTGCCGTTCCTGATCTGCCAGATCCATCAGTTTCTGTCTTTGCTCTTCTGCCTCAATAACCCCCGCCCTCATGTCATGGGTTGTTGTCTGGGCTGCAAGCGACCGGGCAGTTACCGCTCCCATGGAGATAATCACGGCTGTCAGAATCATGCATGGGATAATAAGTGGGGTCATGTATGAGATAATGCCTGAATTTTTCACTGGGCCACCATCCTTCCCAGGGGCAGGGTCAGAAAATCCATAGCTCTGCGTTTTGTACCCATTTTAACTGCCGCTGCTATCTCATTGTTGTAGGAAGCCGGAAGGGGCTTCCACGATTCATTTACCCGGTCATAAAATCCGGTAAGCCTGTTATCCGGTGTTATGCAGAACATCGAGACCCGGCCCAGGCGGAAAATATCTGCAAGCAGTGTTTTACCTTCAAGCTGGATTTTTTCCTGGTATACCTCCACGGAGTTTCCGTAACTTGCCTCAATAAACAGGGCCTCCATGGTTCGTCTGAATTTTTCACTGACGGTCACATCGTTTGATTGGACCGTTTTTTTAAGGGAGGCAACCCTCTTTTTTCTCTCAGCAACCAGCATGGGGAAATCATTCTCCACAAGGGTTTCAATTTCGGCAACGGTTTCCTTTAAAAAAGGATCGAGTTCTGATGCTATTTCCTCTATGTTTTTGAGAGAAGCGTTCAGCTCATCAATGCCGCCCTCAAGTTGGGCTATGTTCAGTATAAGTTCATTTTCCTCGTTTAAAAGTTTTTCAAATTCGTGTTCAAGCGTCGTGTATTCTGCCTCGAGCTTTTTTTTATCCTCAAACCACTGAGTCTCTTTTTTCTGGGTTTCCCGGCGGATATCAACCCCTTTTTCCACAGAATCCATTGCTTTTTCTGACAGGTTGTCTGCGGCCCAGGTCCCTGTTACCGTAAAAACAGCCATAAGTGCCATCGAGATAAGCATCGTTAAATTCTTAATCAAAATTTCCCCCAATAATCTGTTTTGTTTTGTTAACACCTATAGGTTTACAGGGAAAAAAATGCAAGGATATTCGCCCGAAAGGTAGAGTCTGTTTTATTTTGCAAGATTAAGTTTAGTGATTATTATAAAATTTATGAACTTACTTGAAATGACATTCAAAGAGGTGTCCCAACTTTTGAACCATCGGTTTGGCCGGGGGGATTTCCATTCAGGTGCCCTGCTGAGGGAAGTTATAAAAAGGGGTAATCACGATTTTTGGCAAGCTCCTGAGTTTGAGAGATCACAGTCAATGGCCCTTGCCCTGGCATCAGACTATCGACATCCTGATTTTACAGTTGTGGATCAGGTGGAAGAGGAGAACACCCTCAAGTTTGTCACCCGTTTGCACGACGGCTGTTTAATTGAATCTGTGGTGGTTCCCATGAAGAGGTACAATACCCTTTGCGTATCCACCCAGGCAGGATGCAGGATGGGGTGCAGGTTCTGCGAGACGGCACGGTCTGGCTTTAAAAGAAATCTCAGGGTAGACGAGATCACGGGCCAGCTCTTTTCCGCAAGAATCACCCTTGGAAAAAAAATCAGCAATATCGTATTCATGGGAATGGGAGAACCCTTTGACAACTTTGATAACCTTGTGCAGTCAATCCGGGTGTTCAACGATCAGAAGGGTTTTGATGTGGCCCTCCGCCACATGACCGTGTCCACCTGCGGTCTTGTTTCCGGCATCAGGGCCCTTGCCGGGCTTGATTTCTCCCAGCTGAGCCTCGCAGTTTCCGTACATTCGGCCGTTGATGGGGTAAGATCCAGCCTAATGCCTGTAAATCTCCGCTACCCCCTGGCAGAGTTGAGATCCGCCCTTGAAGAGTATCCCCTTCACAAACGACGCTATATTCTGGTGGAGTATGTTTTGATAAGGGGGGTGAACGATTCCCAGGAGGCAGCCTCAGCCCTTGTACAGTACCTTGCCCCCCTCAAGGTGAGGGTAAACCTTATTGGTTACAACCCCGGTAGAAGCCATAATCCCGACCAAAACGACAATCAAAATGATGGCCAGAACCCGGAGTTTCAAGGGGTAGACGACGATGCCATCAACCGGTTTGCCGGGTGGCTCGAAAACTCCGGGCTCTTTGTGATCAAACGGTGGAGCAAAGGGCAAAGCCTCATGGCAGGCTGCGGCCAGCTATCTGCCAAACAGATCACCACTGATGTTTAAAAAACTGAAGATTAAAAGATCCCCTCTTTTTCCATATCCTGGAGGGCCTTTCTCATCTGACGGACGGCCTGGCGCAGCCGTTCTTCGTTTTCCACAATTGCAAGTCTTATAAATCCCTCTCCCTCCTCACTGAACCCCACGCCCGGTGCCACAGCTACATTGGCCCGGTTCATCATCTCAATGGCAAACTGCATTGACCCCATTTTAGAGTAGGGCTCGGGTATTCTCACCCAGACAAACATGCCTGCACCGGGCGGCTTTACATCCCAGCCCATGCGCTCAAGGCCGCTGCAAAGGGTGTCTCGTCTTGATTGATAAATCTCCACCTGTTTGGGTATGGTGTCGTCGCAATCTCGAAGGGCTATGATGCCTGCAATCTGTATGGCCGAAAAAATTCCATAGTCAAAATAGCCCTTTATCTTCCCAAGGGCCGCGATGATCTCAGAGTTGCCCACGCAATATCCCATGCGCCATCCAGCCATGTTGTAGGACTTTGAAAAAGAGCCAAATTCGACTCCCACATCCTTTGCCCCTGGAGCTTCAAGAAAACTAGGAGCCTTGTAACCGTCAAAGGTGATCATTGAATAGGCAAAATCGTGGATAACCATGAACTTGAACCGTTTGGCCAGGGCCACGATCTCCGTGAACAGTTCCAGGCTTCCAAGTTCGCCCGTTGGATTGTGGGGATAGTTTATCATCAAAACCTTGGGACCAGGATAGAATGATTCACAGATATTGACAATTCGTTTGAGAAAGGATTCGGCAGGGGCAATGGGAATCCTGACCACGTTGGCCCCTGCAATGACAGCTGCGTAGATATGGATGGGAAAGGCAGGGCCCGGCACCAGAACCGAATCCCCCGGCCCCAGAAGGGCAAGGCTCAAGTGGGAAATTCCCTCTTTGGAGCCTATGGTGAATATGGTCTCTTTTTCAGCATCAAGGTTAATATTATAGTGGCGTTTGTAGTAGAGGGATATTTCCCGTTTAAGGTTTTTCATGCCAGAAGATGCAATTGGATAGCCGTGGGTCTTGGGATTCTGGGCGACTTCCACCAGTTTATCCACAACTGTTTCAGGGGTTGGATCCATGGGGTTACCCATGCCAAGATCTATTACATCATCCCCGTCGCGTCTTTTTTCCATCTTCATGGCATTGATCATGCCGAAAAGATAGGGGGGAAGCTGGTCCATTCTGCTGGCAAATCGTATTATTTTATCGTCTTTATTCTCGGCCATCTATATATCTCCAAAATATTGTTCATAAAGCCCACCTTCTTGACAAAGTTATTAACACACCATTTCATAACTGACCATCCAAAAAAAACAATGTTCACAAATACCACCTTCTTAACAAAGTTATTAACACGCCATTTAATAACTGATTGTTCAAAAAAAGATTGTTTATAAAGTTCGTTTTATTGACAAAGTTATCAACATACTATGATTTTGAATAACCCACATGTTCTTGCGGATACAACGAAAAATGAAACTCGATAAAATAATAGGAGCTACCCTTGCGGTCGCCCTCTGTGACGGTTCCAATAAAATCCAATGCCCGGCTGCCGGTTCGAAAAGAGTTTCTTGGGTTTGATAATCGTTTGACCAATGAGGAATTTACCCGGGAGGGATTCAAACTCCCGGAGTAAGGGGGGCAGAGTTGCCTTTCCCATGTCCACAACTGCCAAGCTTCGTTCTCCGGCCTTTTCAAATAATTTTTTAAGGGGTTTTCCAGGTTTTTCCAGAGAGATTTGACCGATGAAGGCTTTAATTTCCTTTAATGTCTTCCCGGGTTGTAATCCTTTGAAAGTCCAAGCACATAGGCCCCCAGATTGTTGAGGCGGATCTGCATCAACCCGTCACACTGGCTCAGAAAAGGTTCATCATCCGCGCCCCAGCAGGATCTGAATTCAGGCCTGGCGTTGTTCGGATGCTTATGGCAAATATCCACAACTCCCAGGGTGGCGCAATACTGGAACAGATAGATGAACAGGTATCGCAGCTGTAAAAGCGGCCAGGTATCATTGTAGTCCAGAAGGCCGTAATGGGGATCGCCAAAGTAGAGTTTCCACTCGTAGTTGGTCATTTGAAAGGTGTAGGATTCAGAACACATGAACCTTTCCAGCTCATCCACTCCAATCCATCTTCCGGGTGCAAGGCAGGTCAGCGCTTCATTGATCACGGGCCTTCTGCGGGCAGGTGAACAGGGATGGGCCGCTTAATCTTCTTTTCCAGGATGGCCAGCAGATCCGGAGGGATTTTACCATTAATAAAAAACAGGTACAGCAGGTGCATACCTCCCCTTGGTTCCTTTTGATTCCGCCTGGGGAAGAGAGTTGTATTTGGCATAAAATTGCTTGCTTTTAAAAGAGCCATTCCAGTTGTGAACGGCCTCAGCCAGAGCATTGATGGCCATGGCATCAAAATCGGCAAGGATGCTGTCAATGTTTTTAAAAACCACTGATGTGATGTGCGCCACCAACTCAGCCTTGCGTGTGGGATTGTTCTTACTGATCTGGCTGGCCAGGGATCCACGTAAGTACCATTCAATGCCTGCTCCAGCGTCTTGTAATCTTCTTGAAATCGTGCCATTATTTTCTCTTTGTTGTGGTAATTGTTGAAACGCTGACGATGATTGCCGTTTAAAAATCAATATAGGGATATCATAGGAAACAACTACCGGTAAATACAATATATGGAAAAAAAGAACAATGCATCTGCCAGGGCCTTTCTGCAGCTTGCCCCTGTCATGAAAACAATGGTCAGGATCATGGCAATTCAGGTATCTGAATTGACTCAGAAGCATATGGGTGTCTGTTTCAATGCCCTGGGGTTAAGGAGGGTTTCCAGATTAACAACACCCTGGGCAGCTACCTTCACATCCACTTTGGAACTTTTGCCACGGCTGGGCTTTCTTTTGCGGCATTGTCCAGGCAATTCAGGGACGGGATTTGATCCATGGTCGAGAAACGCTTGAAATTGAGATTCACCACCGGGGCTGCAGCAGCGGCTGCAGCCAGGACGGCCCTTGAATCCTGCCAGGACAGGCTGATGATTCGGGCAGTTATTTTTGATTTTAACGAGGCAATTGTTTTTGATTCAGGCGCTTCAGGAGAATGAACCATGGGCATTGATATTGAGCATTTTATGGAGATCCTGACCAGAGAGGTGAAAGATTATAAGGTTCCCGTTGTGGATCTAATGGGTGCCCAGACCGAGGAGCCCTTCCGCATACTCGTGGCGACCATTCTATCTGCGCGAACCAAGGACGAAACCACGGCCGCCGCTTGTACAAGGCTATTTAAAGAGGCCCCGGATGTCCACGCCCTGGCCGCTCTTTCCCGCCAGGAGATCAGCGACCTCATCTATCCGGTGGGGTTCTACACCTCAAAGGCCGGTTATCTTGAGCGTCTTCCAAGGGCCTTGAAAGCCTTTGACTACAAAGTTCCCCAGGATATAGATGCCCTTGTGACCCTGCCCGGGGTTGGCAGAAAAACGGCAAATCTCGTCATGTCTGTTGCCTTTAATGAGGACGCCATCTGTGTGGACACCCATGTGCACAGGATCATGAACATCTGGAAATATGTAAACACCAAGACCCCCCTTGAAACTGAGATGGCCCTGAGGAAAAAACTACCCAGAAATCTGTGGCAGCGGGTAAATGCAGTCCTGGTGGCCTTTGGCCAGGGTACCTGCCGGCCCGTGGGCTCCCGTTGCGATGTCTGTGTTCTGGAATCCCTCTGTCCCAAAAAAGGTGCAAAACCCAGAAAAATTAATACAAAGAAACAAAAATAGACAAAGGTCTCAAACAGTCGACCCCTGTTCTACAGGTTTTCTTTTAATTCTAATACCGAAATACCGTTCCAAATATTTTTCGAATTCATCCTCTCCGAAATTTTCTATTTGAGAACCTTGCAGCCCTGAAATTTTCAGCTGGGTATTGGTCAGGGTTATTCGACCATCATCCGTAAGAATGGAAACTACTTTTTTTCGGGTGAAATGAGAATCAGCACTTTTTTGATGATAGTCACACATGTTTTGAAATTCGGTTAATTTTCGCTCAACCATCGAAAACATGTATTCGGGGATAACAACCTCATCTTCAACCCTGCTTACTTCAAGATAATTTCTATCGAACTCCATTATTTGAAATTCACCTATCCCATCCGAAGATCGAACCCCTGGGCGGATCAGCAACGGTTTGATCGCAAAATGGCCAAAACCGACATCAACCAGATAATTCAAACCATTAATTGATACAACTATCGCTAAGTGATCATACTCTGGTGAAAAGCCTCCATTTTCTTTTGCGACTCTAGCCGATATGATTCGGGCCATGAACCCAAGTTTTTGTAAAAGAGCATGAAAGAGACTGTTAAGCTCATAACAGAAGCCTCCTCTCTCACTGACCACTATCTTCTCGAAAAGCCTCCCAATTTCAAGAGATATTTCCCTTCCGTAGTGAATATCAAGATTTTCGAAAGGAATTGCTTTCAAGTGAGCTTTCTGAAGCATAGTGAGAGAATATAGGTCTATGTAAATAGGCTCCTCTACTCGAATTCTCGATAGATATTTATCAACGTTCAATTCTTTACCTATAAGTTTCCGGAATTGGTGTGTTAACAGTTCTGATGGACAGATAATACCTGAGTTCAGCCGCCGGCAGCCCGCATAGCTGGGTGGTGGTCGGCTGCAACGAAATGTTAGGCAACGGATGCGGCACTTAACAACTCAACCCATAGTGATTTACAATCTTAGCCGGTAAAAAAGTAAAAACAACATAAGAGCGCTGCTTGAATTCGAAGCTCGCCCGTTCATCCATTGGATAATGTCGATGAATCGCCAGCGACTTCTGGTTTGCACGATCAATAAATAAAGCACCGAGCGCAAATTTGGCTTGGAGTTCAATACACACGTGAACCAACAAGCGGGTAAGCAATCCTTGCCCTTGATAGCGACGATCTACTACCACAGGACCATAAAGAAAAACATTATCGAGTGGCAACTCAGGTACCGCTTTTGCCGCTGCTTTCGCCGTTTCAACTGCGAGCCCACTCCCTGTCAAACTTGCAGTTGAAGTCATGGCAAAGCCTGCGAGAATCGGGCCATCACGGACTACAAAAACACCCGGCCCTGCTTGAATACGGGCCAGCGAGGACTCGTCCATCTGACCTTGGACAAAACCTTGCTGAGCTCGCTCTTCTTTGTTCAAATGCTCGCCGCGTGCTTCGTCCATCAATCTAAGGATAGCTGGACGGTCATCTGCACCTGCGCGATGTAGTGTGACTGACATGCCGATACCTTTTCTATTGCCCAACTGCAAATAAGCAACCTGTATAAAGTGGTAAACATGGAAGAAGTCCTGACTTCTGGAGTTCTGGTGCGCCTATGGCGTCGTTTGGAATCTCCTGTAAAACAATTTGGGAGCAGTGCACAACAGCCTGAGCAGAAGCTCAATAACCAAGGTAAAAATCAACCCAGTAATCAGACCGAATGCGACAGCACTTGGGTTTAATTGAATAGTGTAGGAATAGTTTTTCCACACTTCCCTTCTCACATCTGACACTGGAGAAATCAGTGCCTGAGTGTACGCAGACCAAGAGCTGCTCTTGAATTGCGCAAAACTACTTGCAAGCATTATATTGCGATCATAAATCGACTGAATGCTACGGCCCCCCTCATTGAAAACCTGGTCGTCATTTCTTTTGTAGTGGGCGATCAGCTCTTCTAAGCTGCCATCGAAGTATTTATCAGCACCATCCTGAAATTCATTGAGGGCGATCCGGGATTCTATCAGACGTGACTCCAGACTTTTACCATACTGATCTACAAAGGCAGGAACCTGAATACCCACTAACGTGCACCCGAGGAATACAAACACCCTGATATATGAAAAAAATAGCTCCACACTCTCTCCCGTTTTTCTCTCTGAATCAACTTCCAGTTCGGCTTAGGAGCACCGATGATTTCTATCAGCTCTATTTACAATTAACCATTTATTCAATGGTTTTAAACTTTTCCTTGGGTGCGCCGCAGACCGGACATTCGTTGGGAATTTTTTTGTGGGTCACATAACCGCACACCTGACAAACGTGGTAAGCGTTAACTTTGTCCTTAATCACGTCCATCATTGCCCGTTCAT
>Ga0265295_1001873_pt1 | contig 35476 bp, 59 predicted proteins | sample Munlansysbiofilm_FD_192503 | JGI IMG/M metagenome (GOLD analysis project Ga0265295, IMG submission 192503) | Leachate microbial communities from a municipal landfill in Southern Ontario, Canada - Methane capture system biofilm | ecosystem: Engineered > Solid waste > Landfill > Unclassified ... | reverse complement strand
AGCTGATTATGTAGCAATAGCGAATAAACGCTTAGAGCAAGTGCAAGGGAGTTTGTTTTGAAGCAAACAAAATTAGAGAGTCTAGTTGAGGCAAACATAAATACAATAAGCGGTTTTGTAGTTGGATATTTTCTTGCGTATACTATTCTGCCACTGTATGGAATGGAGCAATCGCACGCAGATAGCTTGCAAATAACTATTATCTTTACTATTGCATCTTTATCGAGGAATTACGCAATTAGAAGATATTTTAATTCAAAAAAGGTGGTAAAATGAGACAAGAAATGATAAAATTAATTGAGCGTGTGAAATGCAAATAGTTAATATCGGCAAAACGGATTGGTATAAAGCGGTAATGGATGCAGACGGAGAGTTGGTTTCTTTTGGCGGGTTTCTCATTCTTTCCCGCCTCTCCTTCAAAAAAAACTTTCAAAATATTCCGCTAAATTCGAGAACGATTTAAAAAAAATACTAAAAACATAATATAATAATCTTCTAAAAAAGACGGGGAACATATGAGAAGCGAAGAGTATTATATCGACTTGATTAAATATCACTACGAAGCAAATCATGTCTACCTAAAAAAAAAGTATAAAAAAAGCTATAAAGAAATTTACGAGATCCTTGAAAAACAAGAGTCCGACACTTTGGAGCTTCAACAAATTTTTATAGATTATGAAAGTAGCGGCAGACTTTACGAGCTGAATGTAATCTTCGGCAAACGAAGAGAGCTTTTTAGGTCGTTCCATGCAAATTTATTTAAAGTTGATACGTCGAAGATTGTGCCTGAGCAGCTATACTCAACGGTCAGGACGATGCTTGAGCGGATAAGAAACGGTGGAGGGATAAAGTAGATGAGTAGAAAATACAAAAGTACAAGAGGGTTTATTTTAATGCAAACTAAGTATCAATCACTAATAGAGAGCTTTACAAATATCTTAATAGGGTATTTAACAGCTCTTTTGAGTCAAGTGCTAATATTTCCTTTGTTTGATATTGATGTAACATTTCAAGATAATCTTTTGATAGGGTTGTATTTTACAATTATAAGCTTGATAAGGTCGTATTTAGTGAGAAGATATTTTAATAAAAAAGTAGGAGCTTGAATTGGCATATACTAAAGAGGAATGGCAAAAAGCAAGAGGATTCTTTGAAGCTGGAAAGTCATTGTCCTACATAAGTAAAACTTTAGGAATAGGCAAGGCTACTATATCTGATAAATCAAAAGAAGAGAATTGGGAAAAAGGGAAAACCGAACATACAACCGAACAGTTGAAAAGCCTTATTGTAGGGAATGAGATAAAGAGTCAAGAAATAAACCGAACAAACCGAACGATAACCGAACAGCTGATTAATTCAAACTTTGAAGACTATCAGATTGAGGTATTAGAGGACTTAGTAAAAGATACTTGCAAACAAAAAAATATTTTATTTACAGGTTTAAATATGGCAATGATTAGAGCAACTCAAAAATTACAATTAAACAGAAAAAAAGAACCATTAAAGATAAGAGAGGGATTTGGTAATGGAGTATCACAAGAACACTATGAAGAGTTTGAAAGTGATTTAAGTTCAAGCGATATTCAAGACTATACAAATGTATTAGTTAAAGCAGGGCAAGGATTAGGGCTAATTGAAAAAGATGGTAGTAATATAAACATCCAAAACACAAACGTGCAGCAAAGCAGTATCGACATAGACGGGTTAACGCCTAAAGAAATTTCAAAAAGCTATTTAGACTTAATAAAAAAATGACGATAGAAGAAAAGTTTAAAGCGTTACAAAAAATCAATGCGAGCGACTATAACAAAAAGCTTGCGTTTGAATATTATCGAGATAAGCCAATCGACTTTATAAACGATTGGGTAATCACGTTTGATCCTCGTTTGAAAGAAAACAAATTTATCCCCATGATTTTGTTCCCTCGACAAATAGAATTTGTAGAGTGGCTAGAGGACAGATACAGAAAAAATGAAAACGGCATTTGCGAAAAGTCCCGCGATAGCGGTATGAGCTGGTTAGCTATGGCGTGGGCTATTCATAGATGGATTTATGAAGATGGATTTAGTGCTGGGTTTGGAAGTAGAAAAGCAGATTTTGTTGATAAGTTAGGTAATCCTTCATCAATATTTGAAAAGGGCAGAATGCTAATAAGATATTTACCAAAGTTTTTTTTGTTTGATGGGTTTAAAGAAGATGTTCATTTAACCTATATGAGATTTGTTAATCCTACAAATGGAGCAACCATAACGGGAGAAAGCGGGGACAATATCGGGCGCGGTGGGCGTACGTCAATCTACTTTAAAGATGAATCGGCTTTCTACGATAGACCCGAGATGATTGAAGCGTCCCTTGTAGCCAACACGGAGGTTCAAATAGACATTTCTACCCCAAACGGGAGCGGGAATCCATTTCATCAAAAAGCGATTAGCGGGAAAATCCCAAAATTTACTTTTCATTGGACGGACGACCCTAGAAAAAATCAAGATTGGAAATCAAAAAAGATAAAAGAAGTCGGGGAGATTATATTCGCGCAGGAGTACGACATAGACTACGATGCCTCTCTCCCAAATATTTGTATTTCTAATAAATTTATTCGAGAATGTGTCGAGATAGACACGGACACCACGGGGGAGATTGTAGCAGGGCTAGACGTTGCAGACGATGGGGAAGACAAAAACGCGTTGACGATTCGTCAGGGGAATAAAGTCTTGTTCGTAGAAAGTTGGTCAGGCATTGACGTGGGTCAAACGACCATGAAAGCGATTCAATACTGTTTAGAGTACGGGGCGACAATCATGAATTACGACAGTATTGGGGTGGGTGCGGGAGTAAAGGCAACCGTAAATATGGTAAACCCTAAGGGGTTAGAGTGTATCCCCGTGTCCGTGGCGGAAAGCCCAAGTAATCAAATGTACGGGGAAAAGCATTTTAAAGACACTTTTTTAAATTTGCGCGCAGAGCTTTGGTGGCTTATGCGAGATAGATTCAAAGAGGGCAAAATCTCGATACTTAACGATAGCGAGCTTATAAGCGAATTATCACAACCGCTATACTTCTTCAACGAAAACGGAAAAATCAAAATCGAAAGTAAAAAAGACATGCGCTCAAGAGGGGTGAAATCCCCGAATAAAGCAGACAGTTTGCTGCTTGCGTTTCACACGACCCATCAAAAAGTAGACTGGTCCAAAATCGGTTAGTTTTGTATAAGATGTGCTAAAATTTAACAAAAAGGTTTCAAAATGGCTAAATACAAGGGGCACTATTACGCGCAAAAGGGGACGAAATGGAACGAGATAGCTAAAGACCAAGCGAGCGTTTTGGATATTACTCCACCTTTAAGATTGCAAGATCAGGCGCTAAAAGTATTCGAGGATTGGAAATCAAGGTTCAACGACGAATGGATTAATAACGTCGCGAGTATTAACGCAAACAACTCAATCGCGCAATATAACGAGTACATTCTAAGTAGGCTCTCTTATGCGGAATGTTCCCATCTGGCGTGTGACACCATTATTAACAACGCTCTTGAAAAATTCACAAATTCTATCATTTCAAAATGGGGAGAAATTGTTATCCCGAAGACGTACGACAGCGAAGATTTGGACGCGCAAAGCCTCATAGAAAAAATCGAAGAGAGAGCGAAAGAAATCGACCTACGGAAAAAGGTAAGGGACTTAATACACATGAGCTTAACCTACGGCAAAGGGAGTATTTTTATCGATGTGAACTCCGATGAGTTGGATAAGCAACTCATCAAAAAAACAAACGTATTCACACAAAACAAAATTCAAAACCTACAAATCGTTCCCCCGTACACGATGGGGGCGGTTCGGGTGGAAACTACAAACGTGCTTGATAAAAACTATATGCGCCCTCAAATGTGGTACATACAAGGTGCGGGCAACGTAGACAGCTCCCGCCTTATAGACCTCGTCATGTTCGACACCCCGCTTCTCATACGACCGATGTATAATTTCGGCGGAATCGCCCTGAGTCAGTTCATGAAGAACTACGTCGCTACGGCAGACGCTACGCGTCAAAGCCTAGGCGATATTATGCTTAGATTTAAAACGAACGTAATCAAAACCGACCTCCTTAAAGTGAACCCAACCGAAGCCAACGAGCGGGCGCAGTCTATCAATCGACAGCGAAACAATCTAGGGACTCTTTTGCTTACAAGTCAAGAAGATTATGTCGAAACAATCACGCCGATTACGGGGTTAGAGAGCATTTCCGCGCATCAAATGCAATATATATCCGTAGCTGGGAGACTGCCCGCCAACGTCCTTTTCGGTATTACCCCGAGCGGCTTGAACGCAACGGGCGAGTATGAAATTGAGAACTACAACAAAGAGACCCAAAATCTACAAAACAGCAAAGTGAAACCCATTGTCGAAGAGTTGTTATATTTGATTTGTTTAGAGATGGGGTACAACATAAAACCCGAGTTTAAATTTGAAGAGTTGAGTAAAAAATCAGAGCTTGAAGAAGCGCAAATAAGTCAAACCTACGCCGATATTGCGTTTCGGTCGATTGAAAGCGGTATGATGACGCAGGAACAAGCGATTGATTATCTCGTTTCTAAAGAAGTGTACCCAGACACGTTCACGCTTGAAATCGAAGAAAGCGACATGGATTTAGATATGGACTTGGGGACAGAATAAACACATGCCAAAAAAGCCGAAACCCACAACCCTCAAGCCGCCGAACGCGAACAAAGCCTTGGAGAGGGCATACGCAAGAAGGCTTATCAAGCTCACGTCGGAAATTATAAACTCATTTTTGTATTGGTCGGTGGCGGCGTACAAGAAGAACATAAACAAATCAATTTCTACGCAACTATCTTTTAATTTTAGCGACTTGCTTGAAAAATGGGAAAAAAAGACGAAAGACATCGCAAAGATTGAAGCCAAAAAGATTACGAAACAAACGGCGGGCTTTGTAAATATGGGGCTAAAAAAGCAGGGTGTTAATCTGGCTACAAGAGGGAGCGCCAAAGAGATAGAAAACACCTTGCGGGCGACGTATCAAAGAAATTACAATCTTATCGTAAGCATCCCGCAGGACATCAAAAACCGTTTTGAAAACGTGTTTCTCAATAACGTAAACAATTTTGACGAAGCGGCGATAAAAAAGCAGGTTTTAACGATTGAGGGGATAAGCAAGCGCCGCGCCGACGTTATTGCCAAAGACCAAGTGAACAAAGCAATCGACGGCTACAATTCCGCCAAAACGCAGGCGCTAGGGTTTGAATATTACGTATGGACCACAAGCCGAGACGAACGGGTATCTACGGGGAGCGGGGGGCATGATGTTTTAGACGGACGTATTTACAAGTACGACACCCCTACCGCGATAATTGACAGCTACGGCAACGTCGGACACCCGAGCGATAGGGTAAACTGCAGATGCAGACGTAGACCGCTGCTACTCAAAGAGGGGCAATCGCTCAAACTTATTAAAGACGCAACGCACGGGGATTACTATGAGCTGGTGGAGAAATAAGCGCGCAATCTGTTTTTTTTAGAATGTGTAATAATTTTTTGTTTGAATTTTTAATAAGGAGTTCATATGTTGTTTTTAGATAAAAAGTCGCAAAGAAGCAAAGACGAAAACGGATTTTTAATCATCAAAAATAACCCTATCGCCAAGGCTGGCGTTTTCGAGTATCTGCATTCAGAGCTGTTTGCGGATGGAGAAGACGTTATCGTAAAAGTGTATAGGGATTTTGAAGATTTAAAAAAAGTCAAAGACACCTTTGCAAACAAGCCGATCGTTCATAACCACAAGTGGGTTGGCGAAGAGACCGACCAAGTGGATGGGTCTATCGGGAGCGAGATTTTTATTGACGAAGACAATAAAAGCTTAAACGCTAATCTTATAATCTACAACCCGAAGCTGATTGAAGCCATAGAAAACGGCTTAGACGTAGAATTATCCCCCGCATATACGGGCGACGTTGAAGAACGTTCGGGGATGTTTGAATCTCAATCTTATGCTTATGTACAATCGTTAGACTACGCGAATCATCTCGCAGTGGTTCAAAACGGTCGCGCAGGGAAAGATTTAAAAATTCAAGATAGTAAACCACATCAAACAGGGGAAAACATGAAAGAGAAAAACACTCTTAAGAAAATTATGGACTCTCTCCGTAAGATTTTAGACGAGGGCGCTAAAGTCGAGGATACAGAGGAAAAAACCGAAGACGAGGCAACGACTGTTAAATCTATCTTGGAGAGTGAGATGAGCGACAGCGAGAAGCTTGAAGCGATAAGAGCGCTTGAAGAAGCGAAAACTTCCGACGAAGACGCTGGCACGGAAGAAGCGAAAACTTCCGACGAAGACGCTGGCACGGAAGAGGAAAAAACCGAAGACGAAGACGCTGGCACGGAAGAGGAAAAAACCGAAGACGAAGACGTAGGTGACGAAACGGCGGAAGTATTGAGCGAGATGATCGAAAAAGCCGTGGAAGCAAAAATGGAAAAATTTGCGGATGCACAAGCGAAACAATCGAGACGCATTGCGGACACATACACAAAAGTAAGCGACGCACTCGGCACAAGCTTCAATTACAACGGCATGTCGCCCGACGATATTTTCAGATTTGGATACGAATCAATTACGGGGCAAACCTTGGACAAAACAATGAACCCCGAAACGGCGTTCCTAGTTGCGACGTCGAGCAATCGTAAGCAATCGTTCCATGACAACGCTACGGCGGGCGTAGAAAGCAATATTTCAAAATTGCTTAATAGATTTTAAGGAGAAGAAAAATGCTACAAAGCACGGTTAAAGCGACGCTCCCAGTTGGGAGCGCAGGGCAGATTTACAAATCAGAACACTCGTTTTTAAACACGGTTGAAAGACTGGCGCAAACAGACGTAACGGTCGGGACTTTTGTTCAAAAAGGTACTTTAGAAAATGAAGTTATCGAGGCTTCGGGCGTTGCTATTACCGCAGACATTATCGGGGTAGTTGTTAAAAACGAGCTTAAGCCGTCAGTTGCAGACACGGCTGTTATCGCGAAAGGCAATAACGTCACGGTGGTTACAGAGGGTAACGTTTATATTGCAACGAGCGCAGCGGCGGCTCAAGGTCAATACGTGTTCCTAAAAACAGCGGACGGGACGTTGGCATTTGGCAATACCGCAACACTAGCGGATCACACATACACGGGCTTCAGGGTCGATATCGGAAACGCAACGGCAACCGCTGGCGTAGTCGGCATTACAAGTTCAAGAGCGTAGGGAGAAAATAGCATGGCAAAAATTACAACACAAGAGTTAAGACAGCTTCAAGCAAAGGGCTTCTTTAGGGATGCGCAGGCGACGGTAACACCGAATAATATCGGTATGCCCGCAGGACTTTTGACGGCATTATCTACGGATATCGTAGAGAACATCCTAGCGGTCAGAACGGCAGAGCAAGCACTCGGCAAAATGGAAAAAGTCATCGACTGGGCGGATGCTGAATACATTCTTCCGTTTATGGAGAAAACGGGTAAAACTTCACCATACGGGGATTTTGCACAACCTAAAACAAGCGGGCTTAATACGTCTTTTAACAAGTTCGGTCATTACCGCTTTACGGCTAAATACCTCTATGGCGATTTGGAAGCGGAACAATATTCACGCGCACGTATCAATTATGCAAGCGTGTGTTTGTCGGGCGTTACCGAAGCCTTGGCGGTGGAGCAAAACCGAACGGCGTTTCACGGATATTTAACGAATACGGGCGGGGATTTTATTTGCTACGGACTTTTGAATAATCCACAATTGCCGAGCTATGAAACCGTCCTTGCTAAAGATTTCGCAACGATGACATGGCAAGAGGTAATGGCGTTTTTCGGTGGGGCGATTAAAGACTTAACTACCCAAACGGGTAACAACATCAACGGGCGTTCTAAAATCCGTGTGATTGTAAGTGCTTCGGCTTTTGCGGATTTGCTAACAAAATATACAGATCTCGGCGTAGCGGTATTTGAGACAATTCAAGCGCGCTACCCAAATATGTATTTTGTACCCGCGATTGAGTTTGACGAAGCATATTTAACGGAAAACGTTATTTACTTTATTGGGGAGGCACAAGCAGGCGGGCTCCCAGACACGACAAAACTCGGCTATTCTGAGTTTTCGAAAATGGGCAACGTGATCCAAGGTGATTACTCTTACTCACAAGCAGTGAGTGCGGGAACGGTCGGGGCAATTGTCTATAAACCATTTATGGTTAAAAGATACTACGGGTGCTAATCCCGTAGTATCTCATGAAATCTAAAAAAAAAGGAATTAATATGCCAACACTAATTATAAAAGAAGTCGCAGGGGCAAAGTTTCGCGCTGGCGATAAAGTTGTGGAGCTCCAAGGCGGATGCGTATTAAATACGGTTACCGATTCGGATTACAAAGAGATGCTGAAATGCGAAAAGTTTAAAAAGTTGATTGATAAGGGTTTCATTATTGACTCAACAAACACGGAAAAAGCAACCGACGACACGAAGCAAGCCATTTCGGATAAGCAAACAAAAGAAATGGAAGCCAACGAGCGCGCGAATAACGTAGAAATTAAACAAGACAAATAGGGGTAAACAAGATGGATACACAAACGATGCTTAACGAATTTTTGGGCGTGTATCCTGAGTTTACGCCTCTTTTTCAAACACTTGAACAGGTAAGCAGATTTGAGATTATTAACAATAAGCTCCAATGTGTTTACCCTGAGTTTGCAAATCTTTTAATTTGCGCAAACAAATACCCGTATTACATGGTTTTAGCCCATTATTTAGTAATGATCGGCGAGTCGAAATCTATCGGGATTTTGGCGAGCAGCGGGATTAAGAGCGGTTCGAGCGTCGGGGGTGTGAGCGTCTCGTTTCAGAGCACGCCTTACGGTTCCGATAATTTCTCATACTGGTTAGCGTTAAGCGCATACGGGCGGGAGTATCTAGCGTGGCTCCAGCGCCAAAGCGGGTTAAGGTTCGTAAATTGATTACGCTAAAAACCAGCGACATAAAGCTGGATAAAATCAAAAAGCAGCTTAATAAACAGCTCAAACCTACCCTCGGGCTAGGCGTAGGCTTTTTCGATACGGCTACGTATCCGAACGGGAAAAAAGTGGCGCAGGTGGCGCACGACAACGAATACGGATTTGGGAAGGTTCTGCCGCGTCCCTTTTTTAGGACAACAATCGATGAGAAGTCAAAAGAGTGGGGCGCACTTATTGCGTCGGAGCAGGTCAAGAACAAAGACATGTTTAAAACCCTAAATGTAGTGGGGACGATAGCGAGCAACGACATCGCAGATAGTATCATCAATCTATCATCCCCCGCCAACGCGGAATCTACGATACAAAAAAAAGGCAGTTCAAACCCCCTCGTGGACAGCACCCTGATGAGCCGAAGCGTCACACACGAAATCACGGGAGGTTAAAAAATGAACGTATTATTAGAGGCACTCGAGGGCGTGGGCGATCTCATCCCCATTCAACCGATCCAAATAATCACTAAGGCTCAAACAATCGTGGACGGGTTTCCCGAAGTTTCGGAAACCACGCTAGATGGTTTCGCACACATCCAACCGCTCACCCCCTTTGAAGTTAAAAAATTAACGGACAGCACGCTAGACAGTAAATCCGCCTATCAGTTTTGGATACTTGACGACTTGGTGGATGTTTTAAACATGCTGAACAATACCGATTCGCAAATCGTTTTTAACAGCAGGCGTTTTAACATATACTCCAAAAACGATTGGAGCGCAAACGGGTGGATACAGGTTATAGGGGCGGAGGTGGGTAATGTTTGATAGTTCCAAACTCTACAAGATGCTAAAGCCCGACAGTAACCCAGACCTGATTACAAGTTTGCCAGTTATAATCGGCGGGACCACGGCGGTGCCGAACTATATAAGCGGGTGCGTGATTATTCATCCCCTATCCCCGAAACCTATTACGAGCCAGTTTAAAAATATGTTGGATTTTGTTATGGACGGAAAGGCGAAGCAAAGCACGCTTTATGAGTTAACGTATCAAATCGATATCTATAAACAAAACGCGAAAAACGCAAAAACTATCGAAGTCGAAAACGAGGCGACAAAGATTCAAGAGTGGCTTAAGTCGTTTGAGGTTGAAGAGTATCTAAGAACTTTGGATTGCGAAATATACGCAAACTATAAACCCATCCGATTAACGCTTAACGCGGATCTTAACGCGCAGTTTACAAACCGCGCGAGCTTTGACGTAACGATAATATCAACGAATCAGATTTCTGAGAAAATAGATATTATTGAAAAAGTAGTTTTTGAAAAAACTTTAACAATCTAGGAGAAAAAAATATGAGCAGTGCGATACCTTTGGACCTTTTGGTCGACGTCACATCGGTCGGCGTTCAAGATGCGTTTACAATCGGGAAGCTTCCGACCATCTTGATAGTCAAGAAAAATCCATTACTTCCAAATAAAGAATTTATGGAGTTTACAAACGCGACCGCGGTTAAAACAACTTTCGGGGTGTCTAGTTATGCGGGCGGGTTTTCGGATGTTTACTTTGGCGTAACGTCGAAAAAAGCGACAAAGCCCGACCGCTTGACGGTGTACACGTGGGCGGAAGACGGGCAGGCGGAAAGCATTAAAGGCGCAAAATTAGCCGCCTCGGTGCTTACCTTGTCGGGAGACTTCGGCGTAAAGCTTGGCGAAACTACGGAAAATTTCACGGTGGATTTAAGCGGGGCAATCAGTTATGCGGCGGCGGCGACGCTTATCCAAACCCAAATTAACACATCACTCACGCCAGCGCTAGCTACGGCGACGGTCACATATTCCGCGGTTACGGGCGGCTTTATCGTTACTCTCGGGACGCTTACGGAAAACAACATGGAGATTGTCGCGGGAACCGCAAACGACATTCATGAGAAAATGGGCTTAACAATCGGGGAAGGTGCGACGTTTATCCCGTTAATAGAAGCGAAAACGTTCGAAGAAGCGCTCATGGCGATTGGCGAAAATAACGGGAATTACTACGCCATTACGACGGGGTTCGATTTGGTTATCGACGAAGATACGGGAGTGGATGAGCTCAAAGACCTCGGCGAGTTCGTACATGGGTCTAATGATAGATTTATGGCGGTGTACTCATGGACAAACAACCAACTCTTTGTGGGCGACAGCGGGGCAACCGAGGCGTATGAGGGTTACAACGGGCTTGTAATAGATACGGCTTTGGGGGACTATACAAACGCGTTTTTGTGCGGATTGATTTCGGCGATGAACTTATCGTTAATCGCGGGTAACTACAATCTGGCATGGAACGACGCCTCTATCTATTCGACCGTTGCAATCAACGACCGCACGAAATATGAGGCAATGAAAACCAATAAGGTAAACGCTCCTGCAAAATTTGGAATTCTAGGGCAGGACGACACTATCTACATGAATGGGACAATTCTAGGGAGTAAAACGGATAGTATCAATATCTATCTATGTAATAGCTTTTTGAAATTCGCTTTACAGATCGCACTCTACAACATGCAAAAATCGCAGGACATCATCGGTCTACGCGGCACCCGTGGTTTTGGTATCGTAGCATCATACATGGACGAAGTTTTTAACGGGGCGGTTTCCGCGAACATTATCGCAACGGGCGCAACGCTCACCGTAACGGAAAGAAACGTGGTGATTTCGAATTTCCCGAACAATGCGGAAAAAGCACTCGAGGAGATCCAAAAGCGCGGCTTCTATTACGAAGTCAACCGCATTGACACGGTAACCAAAGAGCTGTATATCACGCAGGCGTACATGGGCAACATGCCCGTAGATAGAATTATCATTAATTCTTATATTTTAGGAGCTTAGAGCATGGCAAATATTAGCACAAACAACGCGCGCTTAACGGTAAAATTTGAGAATTATGGGGCGATAGTTATCGACAACTTCGACCCCGACAGTGACATCTGGGCACCATCGGATAGACAAACGGCGGACGGTGAGGTTACCCCCGACGGAGCTTTTAATTACTGGGCGATTAACGCCCCGATTGAAGCCACCTTGACGGTGTCGGGTGCGTCGACGGCAGCAAGACGTTTGCGCACAATTTCCGACGCACACACACGCCGAGGGGATACACAAAGCGTCGTGGAAAAAGCGACGGTGATTATCGAGCTGAACGGCGAAACGACGACGTACTACGACGGCGTTATGACGTCCACGAAGCCGGGGGCGCATTTGGGTAACCAAAAACTACAAAGCCAAACGTTTAATTTTAAATTCGGCGGTGTAAAATGAGTTACAAGCTTGAAAATAAAGAGTTTGATTTTGATCGCGTAACCGTAGCGGATGCTCTTGTGGTTAAGCGCGCGTTTACGATCATGGCGAACGAAGAAGCAGACGCCGAAGAGAAAAATAAAGCCGATGAGGATGTTTCTAAACTTGCAATTAAGTATCTAAAAATTAAAAGCGGCACGCAATGGATCGACAACGTATCGGAGGATTATATCGGCGAAGCGTTCGAGAATGAGCTAGCCGTGTTTGAGATTATTGCAAAGTTTCAGGAGCGTATCGCGGGTTTTATGCGAAGCTTGCCGAGCTTCCAAACGGCACAAGCACAAAAGCAAACAAGACCAAAGCGCGGCAAATAGCGCACACGTTCGATTCTCTTGTAGTCGGGCTTGTTACGTTTGGTGTCGGGACTTGGCGGGACGTGATGGGCATGGATATAGAGGACGCGATAAGCACGTTTTCGATCCACTACATAAACAAATACAACGAGATGCTTATCTACGAAGAAGCACAAAAGCGATAAGGGAAAAACATGACGCAGGTTTTAGACGAGTTTAAAATTGTTTTCGGCATGGATGATAAACCACTGAATGCGGGTATCCAAAAAACCGAAAGCACTTTGAAAGGACTTGGGAAAGTTTTTGGCGCCGTTTTTGCGGGTTTTGTGTCGTATGGAGCAATAAAAAGTATAATCGAAGATTTCGCAAACCTCAACGTAAAACTTAGCGATAGTACCGAACTCTTAGGAGTTACGGCGGGGGACGCGCAGGCACTGGGTAACGCTTTGGAACGCTTCGGCGGGAATACGGACGCGGCGATACGCTCGCTAGAAAGCCTCACGAACAATCTCGAACAAGCCAAAACGGGGCAGGGCGCACTCCTTGAGGTTTCCCGAAAGTACGGGCTACAACTAGACCCATTTGCCAGCGCAAACGACACCCTCCAAAGCCTTTCGGGACAGATGGGAAAATACACCGCGCAGCAACGCAAAGCAATCGCGAACCAACTCGGGCTAGATGAAAGTTTAGCGCGCGCGTTTGCAGACGGTGGGGAAGAGCTTAACAAGCTTATTGCAAAACAAAAGGAATTAGGCACGACCACCGAGGAAGATATCGCCATTTCAAAAGATTTTGCGAATGCGCAGCTTGATCTAAAAGACATGTTTGGAGCGCTTATTCGAGACATGGCGCGCGTGGTTCTTCCCGCGTTTACAAAACTCGTTGAGATATTTAGCTCATTTATCGGTTGGGCGCGTAGGCACAAGCAAGTCGTAATCGGCTTTTTTGTCGGTCTTGCTATTGCGCTCACCCCCGTGCTCATCGGATTCGCTAAAATCGCCATAGCGTCGATTGCGGCTTTTGCCCCGCTTTATGCCGTCGTAGCCATCGCCACCGCCATCGCCGTGGTTGTAGAGGATGTTTATTACTACTTTATGGGGTGGGATAGTGCCACGGGCGACCTCGTCAAGCAGTTTCCCGCAATCGGAACCGCTTTAGAGTTCATCCGCCCGATAGTCGTGGGGATTTTTGACGTGTTCGAGGGGATTGTTAATTTTCTTAAAGACCCGTCTTGGGGCAACTTTATAGCGATTTTCGAGACAATCGGTAACGCGGCTTTAGAGTTTGTTCAAAAGCCGATAGATGCGGTAATAGAAACCATTATGAGCATGTTCGACATGGTTGGGAATTTAGGAAACAAAATAACCGAAGCCTTCAAAGATTTGGACGTGTTCGGGTGGTTTGGGGATGATGAGAAAAACAAAGCCGAACTGCAAAAAGCAATCCCCAACGCCCCTGCGGTTCCGAATGTATCCAACGCGAACACGGTAAACAACATGAATGTAAATAACAACTTTAACCAAAATATAACCACCGCCACGCCGAAACAATTTGCGGATGATACAAATAGCCAAATTGTAAACAGCATTAACGGCACACGCCAGCAAGTTGGGGCGCTATAATGCAAGTGCCTATCAATAAGCAAAGCGGAAGTATAAACAAAGTCATGAAGATTACGGGGTTGGAGGATTTGGCGTGCACCGTATACTCGGTAAGCGAAACGCAAAATTACCAACTCCCGCAAAACCCGCTTGATAATAACACGTTTCTAGCGGATACCATTTTTAGGCTGCCGAAGCAAATCACCGTTCGGGTACTCGTTAAAGAGGCGGACATCCCTATTTTTACAAGCGCGATAAACGAAGTACAATTCTCAAGCACGCTCTTTACGGTAGTATCCGTCGCAAACGAGGTTTTTGCGGGGTTGAAGATTTTGAGCTGCGCGAAAGACGTGAGCGCGCAAATGGTAGGGGCGGCGTTCTATAATATAAGCATGGAGGAAGCAATGCTTATTCAAGCTCTCGTTAAGCCGTACACCGCGGCAAAAAATCCCGCATATGGCGGCAACGGGGGGGCGGGGACAAAGCAGGCGCCAGAGCGAAAAAAGTCCGCACTTAAAGGGTTTTATTCATGAAGCTAAAAGTAAGCCTAGATGATTTTTCGGTATTGAATGAAATACCGCTTGAGATAAACCCTAATTATAACTTCGATACGACTATTGGGGAGGACACCTTTACGGTTTCGGTGCGCACGTTCCTCGGCGGCCAAACCCGAATTTCTATTTTTCTAGGGGATGAGGTCGTGTGCGAAAACGCCCCCGTTGGAATCTACGGGGCAAACTTGGCTTTTTATAGCACGTACCAAAAGGGGGCTTTTTTCTTTTTGCGAAATAGTGCAATGAGTGGGGAGCCAAATTTTTTAAACTTTTCGAACAACGACTTAAGGCTATTTCATGGCTATTTTTAAGCGCACGTGGAGGCTTTCGATCCAAATCGGGAAACAGCTCAAAACCTATCAAGAACTTGAAGCGGATGAGGTTTCCCTCAAAATAGAGTTTGACGTTACGACAATGGTAGAGGGCGCAATGCCTACGGGGTCAATTACCGTCTACGGTTTGCCCGACAAAGACATGGAAGTGCTTGCAAGCGGATACAATCCCTCGAAGGGCGTTTTTAAGCAAAATTTTGTTTCGTTGGAGGTCGGTCATCTTCAAACGGGGTTAAGCACGCTTTTTAGCGGCACCCTCGTGGATATTGATCCAAACTTCTCCACGCTGGGCAACTCGATAACTTTTCGGCTTCAAAATGGGATTCAAAACAATCTAGCGAGAAACAGCGTTCAAACAAGCCTACAAAACAAAGTGGATTTTAAAGCGGTGTGTGCGGAATGCGCCAAAAATAACGGACTATCGCTAAACTACGCAAAAGACATCACAAAGCGATCCGTAACGGATTACAGCTTTGCGGGCACCCCGTTTCAGCAGATTGCGAGTTTGAGAAAATTTTATAGCGATATAGATATTTTCATCGACGGCACAAAGCAAGTTTTGAACGTGCTCCCCAAAGCGGGAAAACCTTTTAACCCCGTCGTTTTATCGAACCAAACGGGGATGTTATCGAAACCTAAACCGACGGCGCAGGGGGTGCAGGTCTTAAGCTTACTTAATACGAATTTCAAAGCTGGCGGGTTTGTGAAATTACAAAACGAAATTTTAACGAGTTTTGATGGAGAGTATCGCATCTTTGAGCTTAAGCACACGGGAAGCAACCGCGGGCAAAACTGGACAAGTCAACTAACTCTACAAAGGCTATAAATGGAAACATATAAAGCGCTCACCCCCGCCCGACCGTCGGATATCGGAACCGCGTTACAAGAACTTATCGTGGATAATCTAAGAACTATAAACACTTCTTTTATCGCCAAGATAACACGCATAAACGGCAATAAAGTGTCTATAATCCCCGCTCTCAAAAAACGACAAACGGATGCGGTGGTAACGATAAACAACTGCATGGTGGGTTTTGCTCAGTCGGGCGAATGGCACACGCAACACAAACTAAAAGTCGGAGATTACGGCTTGGCTATAATCGCACAAAACGACATCACGCGTTATAAAGAAAACGGAAAAACAGGGCTTAACGCAACACTTAGACGTTTTGATATTCAGGACGCTATTTTTATTCCGTTTTCGCTCTTTGATACGCTTCCAAACGACGCGGTAAACTACGTCATCAAGAATACGGGCGGCACGTGCTCCCTAGAGTTCGATAACGAAGAAAACGGAACGCTAAAGGCTAAGCTCTTGACGCTTCAAAGCGAAACAACGACGCTCAAGATTAAACTTGCAGAACTTGCTACAATTCTGGAAAATGCTCTTATTTCACAAACGCCATCGGGCACCCAACCGTTTAGCGGTGGCACGGTCGCCGCTTTTGGGGCATGGAAGAGCAGCTTAGACACACTTTTTAAGGATTGAAAAAAAAATGACTTCTTTTAAGCTTGACGCAAATAACAACATCGATTACCAAAACAATATCTTTACAATTGACGGCGTGGAAGCCGTAGCACAAGACATTAAGACGCGGTTGATGATGTTTAGAACTGAGTACCCGTTCGATGCGACAATCGGGTTAGACTATTACGATTTAGCCTCCCAAAACAATCGAACTGTTATCGAAAATGCTATAATCTCCCGGGTACTAGAAGACAAGCGCATCAAGTCGGTTAAGACGATTAGCGTAAATTTTCAAAATAAAAATATGAATATACGTTTAGAGTGCGTATTAAAAACGGGCGAAGTGATAAGTGTTTAATATCGATAACGCAATTACAAACAACGAAAACCTCTTCAAGCTCAACGAAGAGACGGGACGCGCGGAGTTTAAATATAAAGATGATTTGCAAGCGGAATACAACGCTCTCTACTCCAATCTTTTTCCCAATCTAAACCTAGACCCTAGCACCCCGCAGGGGCAAATCATAACCGCGGAAATCCAAAGCGACCTCGCGACCATCTCCAACATTGAAGCCGTACTAAACGCGTTTTTTTTCGGGGGGTCGGGTACGTTCTTGGATTTGTGGGCGTGGAATACTTTCCGCGTTGTTCGTAAAGCGGGGGTAGCAAGTACGGCAACCGTTACGATTACTGGGGTGCCATCAACCGAGGTTCCCGCGGGCTTTACAATCACGGACGGAACACAAAACTATACAATCGTAACGCCCGTAACAATCGGGGCACTTGGTTCAGTAGATGCAATTTTTCAGGCGACGGAAATATCTACACACGTGGCAAGCGCGGGGAGCATAACAGATTTTGTGACGATTGTAGACGGGGTGGAGACCGTTACCAACGCGGACGCGGCGACGGCGGCAATCTTAAGAGAGAGTGACGATTCGCTCCTTGGGCGTTGCTACACGTTTGGGGCGACTGCTACTAATTCAAGCTTTAGAAGCATACTGGCGAACGTCGGGCAGGTTTCGGGTGTCTCAAAAATCGCGGGCGCAGAAAATTACACGGGGGCACCAAAGGTTTTTGGCGGCGTCGAGCTCCCCGATCATAGTATAGCGATCGTGGTGCAGGGCGGAGAGGATGCGGACATCGCCGCAGTGATACAAAACAGCCGCGCGACGGGGTGCGACATGTTGGGGAACACGACCGTCACCGTCATGGATGCGGGGGTGGAATATGTTTATTCTTTCTTTCGCCCCGTATCCGTTCCTTTGAAAATGCGCGTTGAAGTTATCGTAAACACTGCGACGCCGACGAATTACGAAACCGTTATCAAAGAGAACTTAACGGCGTTTGTAGGCGATTTGGCAATCAATACAGTTATTACGCAACCGAGTATCGCGAAATGGCTCTATCGTAACATAAACGGCTTGGAAATATCCGACGTTACTTTTTCGAAAGTCGGTGACGCGCTTGGATATGCCCCCGTTTCGCTCAGTTTAATAGATATCGCTTCTATCACGAGTTTGGATATCGAGGTTGTCGCAGTATGACGCCACAACTTTGGGAAATCGCCCCCGACGACGTTCAAGCACAATACCGAGGTACGAACATAGAGGGGATGGTGCGGGGCGTAGCGGACATCCGAAAAAAATATCTTGGAAACGCAATCAGGTCTCTTTTTGAGCATAATATAAACATCACGACCGCGAAAGAGGACGGGTTGGACCTTTGGGGTTATCTGCTTCATTTTTCTCGCTGCATTCCGCAAGATACCGACCCGATTGCGGATGTGAACTACTTTAATTTTAATGAAAAAAACTTTCGGCGTATGCAGTTCTACAACCCGCTCGCCCCGAATTACGGGAGGCTTACTGATGACGTTTTTCGTAGATTTTTGATACTATTATACCAAGGGATGTTTGTGGTGAACACAATTCCGAACATAAACAAATTTATTAACGAAGCCCTTGGAAACGTCGGAGCGGATAAAATAGAAGTGCGCGACACGTTCGACATGAGTTATCAAACTTATGTTTTTTACAACAACGGGACACTGCCCGCGTGGCTTAAGTGGATTCTTAATAATTACGACGTTTTGCCGCGTCCTGCGGGTGTGGGTGCGACATACATAGACCGCCAACCAGTGCGCCGTTTCGGGTTTGCGCCCGACGGCACGACCGACCAATGGTATTATGATAATATCGGGGCGTTTGGCAACACAAATTTTAGCGAAATAGAGGAGTAAGATAATGGATTTATTAATACCGTTTGCAAATACGGGAGAAGTCGAAAATTTTGACGAAGGTGCAAGCCCTACGGGGGATATGAGCCTAGAAAAAGGCTTTACGGCTTTCTTTGAACTAAAACCCGAAGAGGGTGGGTTGTTTATCTTGCGCAAAAAGTTTAATAAGCTTTTAAATTTATTGAGCGCGGAAAACGTGCAATTCAAGACACAGACGTTCCCCGCGTGGATTGCAGACGCAGGAAGCGGCACACCGTACGCATACCCAAAGGATGCGATAGTCCGATATTCGGATGGAAACACTTACGCATCAAAAGTGGCTAACAATACAGCACTTCCAACTGATGCGATTAATTGGGTAAACTTTGAAGTTTTTGGAATTTCAGGGATAAGTAATTTATCAGATAAACCAACTCCAGTTGATACAGATAATTTTGCATTACAAGAAGTTGGAGGAGATTTAAAAAAGCTAAGTTTTGAAAATTTAAAATTATCTTTATTTAATCCTACATTAACGGCAAATGCAACTTTAACAGCAATTGACAATAAAATAGTTATGAATGGTATTGTTACCTCGCTAGGTTTAGAAGTTGGAGATGTTATTCAATTTACGAGTGTAGCAAATGCAAATAATCAAAAATTAAGAACGGTTGAGAGTATAATAAATGATAATGAAATTATTGTAAATTATGAACATTGTGGAAACAGAGGAAATGGAACATTAAAACTAACAGATGAAACATTAACTAATGCGACAATCAAACGGATTGCTAAGTGGTATAATGCACCAGATGGGTTGGGGCAGGCGTGGGTAGGTGTCACTAGAACCAAGGGTGTGACATATAATCACCCTTATGCTCAAAAAAGATGCATAATGTTGGCATACCAAGGGTTTGGCAATTTAGACTATAGAGTCTTTACTATCACTACAAATGGTCTAGATTTAATTCAAAGAGCCTCAAACACCGGCGGGGCGGTGTATGGTTCTTGGGTAGGCTCTATTAATGACAGTTATAAAGTATATTATACCTACGATATCTCTGTGACATTTTCTGAAATGAGGTAAACGAGGTAAACAATGGAAAAACTATATAAAGACACACAAGGTAACATCTACGCAGTTTCACCAATCCAAACTCCCAAAAAAGAATGGGTTGCACTGACTAAAAAGGAAATCGAGGAGCATTTGAATCCAATTGTTCCAAAAGAGGTTATTGAGTCAAATAAAAGGCTTGAGAGAGAACATTTGATTAATAACTTTAGCTGGAGACTAGATAGAAATAGTCAAGAGTTAGAATTAGGTTTAGAAACAACAGATAGCAGAATAGAATTATTAGAATATATGCAATACTTAAGAGATATACCAAGAGAAGAAGGGTTTTCTTATAATGCAATAAAGTCTTATGATGAGTTTTTAGTGATAAAAGAGTTAGAAAATGATTAACAACCTCCCCCCCGAATGGCTCCCGAATATGTTTACGTGGTTATGGGTGCTACTACTCTCCATCTGGGGCGGTACTGTGCACACCATACGTAAAATCAAGGACGGGACTATCGGCAGGTTCTCGATAAGCGAATGGATCGGCGACACGGTAACGTCGGGCTTTATCGGCGTTGTAACATATGCTCTTTGCCAACATAGCGGTTTTGACGGGTGGCTCACGGCGGCGCTCGTTGGTATAGCATCGCACCAAGGGACGCGGGGGCTAGCGTTTCTTGAGGAGCTTATAGCGCGAAGAATTAAGGGGTAGTCATGCAAGGGTATATCGTCGCGGCGGGCGCGGTTATAGTCGCGTTTGCGTCGCTGTTTTGGCATATAGAAAACCAAAAGGACGTTATAGCGTCGCTCGAGAAATCTCTCTTTGAGAAATACGCGGAAATAGCAACGCTCGAAATGGAAAAATCGGAGTGTAGCGCGGCAGTTACTACGCAAAACGAAAAGCTCGAGGGCATGCGTATTAACTACGAAGATCGCGTAAAAGCATTAGAGACACGCAAGCAGCTCTCCGCCTCGGTGCGTTACGAGGTCGTGTACAAAGAAAATCCAACGATGGAGGTAGAAAGCAATGAGTGCAAAGATATTAAAAACCTGCTTGATTCTATTCGTAGCAGCGGGCTTTAGCGGGTGTGCATGTACCCCCGTCGAGACGGTGCGTTACGTAGATCGACCTTACGAAGTTAAAGTGCCCGTGGCATGTACGCCCCCCCCCGTGGCATGCGACGCGAACCAATCTACTTATACGGGAGTCATAAAAGAGATGCGTTTATGCATTGAACGATATAAAGAAGCCGCGGAGGTTTGTAAATGACGATGAAACTAGTTAGGGTCACGAATACCCCCGACTTTACTGAAGGGAAGCTATACATAGACGGCGCACATGAATGCTATACGATTGAGGACACCGACCGATTTTTGGAAGAGCATGGAGCGGGGGCGAAAATCTACGGAAAAACGGCTATACCCCGCGGCATGTATCCCGTTGTGATTTCGTATTCGCCCCGCTTCAAAAAGGAGCTTATCGAAATAAAAGACGTACCATACTTTGAAGGTATCCGCATCCACACGGGGAACACCGCCGAAGATACGGACGGGTGCATAATCGTTGGGAGTGTGAACGAATCTGATGATGATGGATTTATAGGTGCATCAAAAAAAGCTTATAAAAAGTTGCATGAAAAAGTTAAAAATGCTTTGGATAAAAATGAAGAGGTCTGGATAGAAATAGTATAACGAGTCGCTTAAACTTTCCATGAAGAGGTGCGCTCGATAAAGGGCGCAAATTATAGCGGTTTTATGCTTTTTTGTCAATATTTGCCCCTATAAAAGGGGCGTTTGTGTCTATTCCACGACGTCAACTAAAATCTTTTTCCTATAACCTTTTAACGAAGATGTTCAGCTCGTAGATTTAGCATCTTTGAAAGTTTCAAACAAAAATTTTCTTACACTATCTCTTAACATATCCGAAATTTCATAGCTTCTTTTTGCAAACTCAGACATTCCCTCAAACTCACTTTGCTTATCTACGAATCGGCACATTTTAACGAAGTAGTCATCTCCGAAAAATTCACGAAATTCACTCTCAAACGAAAATGATAAACTCTCCACGATTGTAGCAATTGCTACGGGTTCAACGCGTTGGCTTTGGTCGGTTTGGTCAAGCATGTGCAAAAGAGAATCGTAACACACACGGGCGTATTTTTGTCTATTTGGTGTATCTGCGTTCCAAACATATTTACGAAGATGATCTCTAAATGTTATAGTAGAGCCTTTCTTCTTGTTTTCGTCGTTCATAGTTTGGATCAGCCCGATGATTTGACTACCGACGATTATGCCTATCGCTTTGGTGCGTTCGTTTTGTGGTTGCTTCTTTTTCACGCTTCCACCTTTTCGATTTTTATCTTTTGCGTTGCTAAAACATCGGCGACAAAATTGTATAAAAAGAATTTTTCGCATGGATCGCCCGCGATTGTTTTGGCTCCCGATACATTACAATAGACCGTATCGCACTTAATACGTTCTGAAAACTCCGCAAACTGGCAAATTTCGCATGACGGCGCAACGTCTACCTCGATATTGAATTTCATATTTTCTCCTTAAACTGCAAAATCAAGCAAGCCGCCATCTGGCTCGGAAAGCATCTCTTCTTTTGCTCTTTTATACATATCTCTTTGAGTTTTGAAAATTATCGTTATAAATTTCACACTTTATTTTTTTATCTTTCATAATTTTACCTTTTTTTATTTTGTCAATTTTTAAAACGGAATCTCATCTTCATCTATATCGATCACGGGAATCGAATTGCTTTGGGGCATATGACGGTTTTGCATCGGTTGCTGCTGCGGCTGGTAGCCCTGCTGTTGGTAGCTTTGTTGCTGCGGTATGTACTGCGGCGCATTGTAATCGTTATCAACTTGCGGTGCATTGTAGCCGTTTGGAGCATCTCCTTTAGACCCTAGCATCTGCATTGTCTCTACAATCACCGAATGCTTCGAGCGCTTCTGCCCGCTTTGATCGACCCATTGTTCAAAGCTTAACCGACCCTCTACGAGGATTTTACTTCCTTTGTGGAGATACTGGTTTGCAATTTCGGCGATTTTCCCAAAGAAAGTTATATCGACGAAACACGTTTCTTCTTTTTTCTCACCGTTTGCGGTAAACTTTCTCGATGTGGCAATTGCAGTATTTGCGATCGCAGCCCCACCCGATGTGTATCTAAGCTCTATGTCGCGTGTGCAATTTCCGACCAAAATTATTTTATTGTAGTTCATAGTTCACCCTCTATTTTTTCAAACTCATACACAAATACATAGGGATTGTCTCTCCACTTGTATCCATCTTTTGCTATTGAGTTCCAAAGTTTTTTAAACCAGCGCATTGCCTTCTCTTTGCATATGTGGTTTTTACCAACGTAGCTTTTGCATTTATTACAGAACATTTTTACTCTCTTCTTTGCGTGCCTCTACCGCCGCTATCATCGTAGTAAACAAAAATTCTTCAAGCGAAACTTCTCTGTTTTCATTGTTAGATAACACTTTGCAGAACTCCCTAGTTAAGTTTATCCAACCGTCAAACAAACTGTCGGGGGTTCCGATCATTTCTACCGACAATTTTCCTTTTTCTACTTCTTCAATACACATTTTCATTTTGTTTTTCTCCTTATTTTTATTTCCGATCCCATTCCGACAATTTCAAACCCTTTATTTTCGGCTTCATACTGATTTTTGTAGTAGCGCAAAAACATCGGGTTTTGTTGTTGCAGAAAAGAGATCAACTCTTCCGCGCTACTAAAAACGAGGGGCTGTTTCGTTATGTAGTGGGTCATTTATTTTTTTCAAAAAATTCGCATGATCGCGTCGGCTCCGCGTAGCGGTTTGTAACGCTACACACGAGATAGCTTCTCGTTTTCAACATTTGGAACACCGATTTATACACAACGTCAATATCGTTGATCGTTGCTAGCGTATAGTTTCATAATGCATTTTTTTCATATTTGGATATTTTTTTCTGTCTCATGTATCTTAAAGTTTTAATCCATTGTTCAAACTTCTCATCATCTTTTCTCATAAGACCTTTGTACCCAATGAAGTATGGAAGCCCATCTTCAATTCTTGCAAGTATTACTGCTGCAATAAAAAAGAACCCAACCAATACAGACGCCGATAAAACACTGCATCTCCTAGATATACTTTTTAGTAGTCATCCACCCTCCAAATAAACCCGTCGTCATTATGCACGCGGCGTTCGTATTGCAGGTGCCGCTGTAAAAATCTTATGCGGTCGGAATATAAAAACCCTCCGCTTTTAAGTCGCAATACCCACACGATCAGTCACCAAACGGGAACCCGCCATCGTCGTCGGTTCCGTCGGCATTAACACCGTCAAGGAGCGCCATGTTCGGCTTGTACACTTCACCCGTTTGTGGGTCGTATGGCTCTATCGTAATATCCTCAAGCAGGTCTTTTTCCTCTTCTATCGGCTGCTGCTGTTCTTGTGGCTTGGCTGCTTTTGCTTTTTCTTTTGGCTGCGGCTGCTGCGGCTCTTGTTTGGCATGTTGGAGCATTGCGTTTAAGTCTTGAGTGCTGCCTAAATCCTCCGCGCTTGGTGGCACTATCTCAACGTCGATCGGCTTATCGTCTTTATCTATCGCGTTTGCAATTTCTTCGCCCATCGGCAAAGATTTAACAAGTTTTTTGATAACTGTTTTTTTAGCCATCTCTTCAAACCAATCTTCCCAAACTCCTACGGGTAGTCCTTTTGCAATTCTTTCTGCATCCCTCTTGGACGTGTACTGCGTTGTTTTTGATTGGTTCGCGCTAACCTTGCGATGCTTTTCGATTTGCTTAGCGTTCATAACTTCAATGTAAAGCGTACCATCAGGCGACTGCGCAAGTGCTACTGCAAGGCGAAACGTGCTTGTTTCGCTGTCGATATTTTTCTTAAATTTTATGCTTTCCTCAAAGCCGTCGATGATGTACTCAAAATCATCTTCTTCGTTCACGATGTAGCTTTTAATCTTCCACCCCGTGCGCGCCATCAAAGCGGTGTATCCTCTTGCGCTAACAATAAGCTGCACGGAGCCTTTAAATGGTACAATGTATGCGTGTGCAAGAGCAGGGGAAAGGTCTAAATTTAATTGAGCAACGGTGATACAAGCGTCCACAATGCTATTTGGATTGCAGTTTGCAAGATTGCTATCTGTTGCTACCTTGCTTGCCGTAGCTAAAAATTTATCCGCTTTTGTTTTGTCTCCAAAAAGCGATCTTACTACTCTATGTTGCGCCAATAATCCGTTTTTGATCTGCTCTGATCTTTCTACAAGTTGGTTGTTGTTTTGCATCTTATGCTCCTCTTCTTTTTTCTAAAAACCACTCAGGGTAGCCCGTTGTTTTAACCACATTTACGATCCCGTCTTTTTTGTATTTCTTCCATGTATCAAGGTACTCACCATAAATCGCGCGCCCCTCCTCGACGCTTTCGATATTCATTTCTTGCACGCTTACCATGTACGGAGCCACGCTCTCCACGAGGATAAAAACAAATCTTTTTGCTTTGTAGCCTGCTTTGTTTATTACGTCCATGTAAAAAGCCGACTGCGTTCCGTATCCATACTCAAGGATCGACTTCTTAAAGTCGCTTATGCTTGCTGTCGTTTTGAGGTCGATCACTAGCCCTAAATATTGGTTATAGTAGTCGGCTTTGCATTTTACTTTTACGCCGTCAAACTCTGCAAAAAAAGCGTGTTCAGCTACTCCGCCTTGTAGTAATCCGCCTGCAATAGCTTTAACATTTCGCGCCATAAGCTTTACCTGCTCAAAAGTGTCGGAGCTTATAATTGCTCTATCGCCGACGCAAGACAACCATGCCTTTCTCGCATCTTTGTATGCGTTTGAGTTTTTATTCAGGTCGCATCCCTCAAACTCTTCAATGACGAAATCGTTATTAAAAGTTTCAGGTTCCAACACAAGCTTATGCACCGCTCTACCTAGCTCTACCGATGCGTTAGAAAAAGGAAAAAGGTCTTTATTTTCGTAGTGTAAAACGCTCTCTTTTAGCAATCTGAAATCACTATTAGATATTGCATCCACCGAAAAATAGTCGCTATCGCTCATCTTCGCCATCCCTCTTTCGGGGGTGATTATTTCGTCGTCGAAATTAATTTCTACTAATGCGCTCATCTTATAGCTCCTCGCATCTTTGGTTGGCTATTGGTATCTGCTTGCTGTATATCATCGGCAGCACCTTCTGGATCATCGCTTCGCAACTTATGCCGCTTTTGCTTTGCACTTCAAATTCGAGCGTGATTTTATAAACACTCTTCCCATCTGCGTTCTCTCTCTTCGCTTCCTCTTGTTTGGCTTCTTGAGCGCGTTCCATCTGCATCGGCGGCTTATCAACTAAGCGATCTATGGCTTTTTGGTGTTCGCGTTCGCGCATTTCTTCGACGATCTCCCTTGCTCTTGCTTCGTCTCTTAGCCGCTGGTTTTCGACTTCTATGTCTTTAAGACGCTGCGCCTCTACCGCTTGTGCAATAGTAGCGTCTATCTCGTCTTTGAATTTTTTAACAAGTCCGCCGCTTTGGGTAAGCCCCGCTACGCTTGGACTTGGGAGCACGAGACGCATTTTAAACTCTTCTCTAAGCTCCACTTTGGCTAGTGCTTCGGTCATGTAAGCGCGCATTGCTTCTGTATGCTCTAAGCGCTTTGCATCTTCAAACACGCTTACGCCGCTTGCGATATTTAATCGTTTTGACTCAATAAGGCTCTCAATTTTTGCAACCTCTGCTTTAAAAATATTGATCGGCTCCATAGCTTCATCAAGATACTTTTTTGCAGTATCTTTAACTTGTTTTTTTATCTTGTTTAATTCCGCGCCGCTCTCTTTTGCATCCTTGAGGTTTTCGCTTGTAACCTCGATCTCGAACTGCTTCGTGTATTCGTCTATTGCGACCGCAAAGGCTTCAAAGTTTCCTAAAAGTCTTGGCTTTACAACTTCGACTTCAAAATCTAATTTACTCATAATTCTCTCCCCATTTTCTGCTTTTTCTTTTATGCGTGTCGTAAGCTACGACCGCGACCAATGCCACAACCAAACCGATAATCAAAAACGGGATCAACTGCATCGCTTCATCCCCTCTCAATATCATTTATCTTTAGCATTTCTGCCCAAAGCTTGTACGTCTGTGCGTGTATATTGTTACCGTGCGTGTTATTAACGGCTTCGATAAATTCTTCTATAAATCCACTAAAGCAGCCGCTTCTTATGTATATGCCTGTATCCAAAAAAAACGCTGTGGATGTACGCATTCTGCTTCCAGCTCGTATTTGCATTATTTTATTGCCGAAGCCTTTTTTGCCCTCGAAACTGCATCCCTCTCCGAAGCTAGACCCCTCTCCGAAGCCAGACCCCTCTCCGAAGCTAGACCCCTCTCCGAAGCTAGACCCCTTGCCGAAGCTAGACCACTCCCCGAAGCTAGACCACTCTCCGAAGCTAGACCACTCTCCGAAGCTAGACCCCTTGCCGAAGCTAGACCGCTCCCCGAAGCTAGACCCCTTGCCGAAGCTAGACCCATTGCCGAAGCTAGACCCCTCTCCGAAGCTAGACCACTCCCCGAAGCTAGACCACTCCCCGAAGCTAGACCCCTCTCCGAAGCCAGACCCCTCTCCGAAGCTAGACCCCTCTCCGAAGCTAGACCCCTTGCCGAAGCTAGACCCCTCTCCGAAGCCAGACCCCTCTCCGAAGCTAGACCCCTCTCCGAAGCTAGACCCCTTTCCGAAGTTGCACTTTTCATAAAAACTCTTAATATTAGAATAGCTACCTGTTGGGCATTGTTTTATGCCGTCTACAATTTCAAATTTATTAAATTCTTCTTGTGTGTATTGTTTCATTTTCTCATCCCCTCAAAAATCTCTTTAACGTAGTTGAGTCGGCGCGCCATTTCGCCGACCGTGATTTGTGGGTTATTTTTCAGGATCGCTTTTACGACCCTATGCTGTCTCTTTGCGTTCATCGTCTCTCCTTTGTGATAATTACATCTAAGTTGTTTTTAATCCACTCCAAAACCTCTCCCGCATCCATTGCGTTAAGCAGCTTGGAGTTATCCGCGTTTGCTACAATATCTTCAGCTTGAACGCTCTCCAAAAAGCTGTAATCGACATCTTCGATCTCTAAAGATATGTAACCATCAAAATTACAAGAAGATAAATTCGTTATCCCCTTACACTCAATCGCTAAATTTTTCATGCTTTCTCCTTTTAATTAAACCTCTAAGGGCTTATAGAACACACCTCGCACACGGCTAATTCCCTACCGATTTTGTTTTTTAGAGGTTATTGCTATGTAGATACATATAAGGAGCGCAATGAGTTGGATGACTTTTGCGCTAGGTGTGTTTTATAAACTCTTTTTATTTTTGTTTCGCGCCAAAATCAGGCGCGAGTGTGCTATTTGTCTGCAAATTTAACAGCATCGGCAAAGCGAACATCATCTTTGTAAATGCCCTCGACTTTATAAAAGTTTGGCTCAAACGTTTCATCTCGCTTATCTTGCTCTTCTTGTGCAATTAACGCCGCATTCGCTCTTTCTTCTTGCATATAAGAGGAAAAAACCTCACCATTTTCCCTGCATGCTAAAACATAAACTTTTTCAATCATAATAAACCCTTTTTTTATTTAAAAAAATCTCAGAACACACGATCTCGGTCGTGTGCTCAATTGATATTTTTCGCTTATTTGGTGGCGACCCCTTATAACCGTACGCTTTCGCGTGGTTCATTTATGACGATCCGTCAAAGCCTCTCGGCTACCCGTTTTTTGTTCGGATACAAGAATTTTACTACAAGAGTAATTAAACGAGCCTTAAAAAATTACCGCTTTGGTAAATTCTTTATAATTCTTTTTTTTGGAAATAAAGAATTATAATAATGAAAAATAGAAATCCAAATCGTTTAAAAAAGTAAATTTTTTAAGTTATGTTTAATTACTATTAAAGTAAGATTAGCAGATGAAAACAAAAAAAATAAAATCAATTGAAAAACCGCTCGCGGAGATCGCGAAAGATACGGGGCTACACGTCGCAGAGGTGTCGATGGCATTGAACGCCAAAAGACTGTTAAATAGGAAAAAGCTTTTGCAGGTTGTGGAAGCAAATTATCCGCTGGAGGCTTTCGTGTTCGGAAGAGATTGCCTACAAAAAGATGATATAAAAATGGAGTGACTTTAATGCAGTAGAGTTTTGAAGTATGATTCTTTACTGCTCTTTTGTGGTATAATTATAATGTTCTTTTAATTAAGTGGGTGTTCAAGGTTCGTCCAGTACCTCATCTCTACCCACTGAATTAAGAGAGCACGAAGAGATGGAAACTGGACACTTCCTCATTCCTCTTAAATTTAATCACGTCTAGGCATAAAATGAATGATTTAATTCATGTTAAGAATGTAGAGGTTGGTGTTATCACACTGAAAGAGATTACAGATATGCTTGCAGTTGAGCACAATAAAGCCATGAAGATGGTTAGTAAAATGTCTCAAGAGCCTAGTTTTGGTACGATCGAAAAAATAGCGACCGTCTATAACAATAAGGGTCAAATGATAGATACTTATCTGCTCAATAAAAAACAAGCCATAGCCGCAGCAAGTAAGCTTGATGTAGCTATGCTTATGAAAGTTATTAATAGGCTTGAAGAGTTGGAAAATAAAAATCGTCTACCTGTTTTACCACAAACCTATATAGAAGCTCTTGAAGCTTTAACTAAATCAGAAAAGGAAAAATTACAGTTATCTAAGGCTATACAAGAAAAAGACAAAGTAATACTTGCGGTCGCGGATTTAAACGTCAAGGCTGGTGAAGTTACTATAGGTGATTTTGCCAAAAACATAGCAATTCCAAACATGGGGCAAAATAACATGTACCAATGGCTCAAAGCCAGGGGTTTTGTAACAATGGATAGAAAGCCATATCAGCCCTATGTGGAGCGCGGTTATTTTGTTAGACGACCATCTAAAAATAAAATCAACGGTGAACATAGATATACGACATATTTGACAGCAAAAGGCACCGTTTGGCTTGCTAAGATATTAAAAGCAGAATTTGAGATAGAAGGCGGTGCCGCATGAGTCAATATTACAACATTGAGAACGAAAAAATAGTTCTTGCTTCAATCTTATACAATCCTATGTTAATCGAAGAGATTAGCACGATGCTTGATATAGAAGATTTTTATCTTCCATCTTTTCGGAATATCTACCGAGCAATGATCGTTCTATATGAGAACGACAAGCCCGTTGAAGAGAGCTTTATCAAAACTATTCTTGCGAAAAACAATCAATTCGACGAAGAAGCTTTTATTAATATGATGATCGCTACTCCCACAACGAAAGTCGAAAGCTACATCGCAACAATTAAAGAGCTTGCTACGCAAAGAAAGCTATTAAGTCTTGCGAACACTCTTCGCGACGATATAGACCTCCATGAGAAAATCAACTTAATAACAGCGGCAAAAGACAATTTATTGCCGCACGTAGAGCACAAACCGCAGACTTTAGCGGATGCAATCAAAGAACTCGATAACCGACCCAAAAAGCCGAAATACGAAACAGGCTTAGAGATTGTAGATAATCATTTCGGGGGCGGTTTAGAGCTTGCGCAAATCGTGATGCTAGGAGGAGAAAAGGGCGCAGGTAAAACAGCTTTTGCGCTGCAATTTTTATACAATATAAGCAAAGGGTTTAAGAGCTGCTTTATGAGTTATGAGATGCCGGCATGGAAAATAGCACAAAGAGCTAAAAAAGCAAATTTGAGCGCAACGCAGCTTACAAATATGTGCGTTCTCGACAAAGGCAGATACATAGAAGAGATTGAGCGCAACATAAGAAGTCTTGTGCGAAGCGGCGTGCATTTCTTCGTTATAGACAGTCTTATGAAAATCCAAACAAAAGCAAAAAACCTCAAAAGACACGAAGAAATAAGCTTAATCACGAACAGACTCTCAAAGCTTGCGGTGGAACTCGACGTAATAATCATCTTGATCGTGCAAGTCTCTCAAGAGAACATCAAAACGCAGTATATGAGCGTAAAAGGAAGCGGTGACGCGGATTATGATGCCGACATTATGTTCTTTATTCGAAAAGATCAAAAAGACCAAAGAAAGCGTTATTTCCAATGTGAGAAAAATCGCCAAAACGGTAACGAGTTTAGCGAAGAGGTTTACTTCAACCCTGTAACCGTAGCGTTGCAAAGATACGCTCCTACAATCTACGAAAGAGAATACACTACAACGATAACGGATAATCCAAAATTTGAAATGGAGGTGCTGTAATGAGCGCATATCTAACAATGCCGAAAGAGTATGCTAGAGAGCTTCAACTTAGCGGTAACAGAGCAAAAGCAAGGGCGTTTATGGAGTATTGCCTAGACCTAGATGAGGGCATAAAAAATAGCGTAAGATTTTATGCAAAAAGTTGGGGAATTTCAGTCGAGCCTGCACAAAGATGGATAAAAGAATTTTACGCCGAGATAGAAAAACATCATAATTTTTGGGCGGAAAAAAACGCAAATAATGCTCAAAGATTGCTAAAAAATGCCAAACACTTACCAAACACTAGCCAAACACTAAAATCCTCTACAACTACGGAAAATACGGGGTTTTGTGAAGAGGTGCCAAACACTTACCAAACACTTGCCAAACAAAGAGTAAATAATAAATATACTCCTCCACACACGCACGTACACGCGGAAGAAAAATCTAGCAATACAGACATAGAGTTTCTAAGAGAGTTCACGGAGTTAAGATTAAGAACAAACAAAAAGTTTCTAGGGAGCAAAGAGAGAGCTTTTGAAGCTTACAAGAGCATCGAGGACTTATTCGACATTAAGACTATTGCACGAAGCTATAAGAACTACTATGAGAGCTTTAACAGCAAAGACGAGCAGATCGTAGGTTTAGCGAAGTTTATAAGCGAGGGGCTGCATCTTAGTTACTTGCCGACTTCGGTCGTAATAGAGACAAAAGACGGCACGAATATCGCGGGGACGTTTGATCTGGAAAAAGAGGCGTTTGACGCAGCGGACGGGCGCAAATTAAAACTAAGCGTGCAGAGATTTTTTGAACTGCTTGGAGACAAAAAGATTAAATTTTTGGATGAGGTAAGAGTATGAACAAGCAAGAGATGAAAGATCGCATATACCAAATTCAAGCAATGGGGCGCACTGAATTAGCGGACTTTTTAAAAAAGGTGGAGTTAAGTCTATTAAGCCCAAAAGACAAAACGTACCTATTGCGTGCCGTTGAGGTTCGTATGGGAGAGCTAGATCCTAGCAACGCATTGGTTGAGGGCGGAGAGCTTACCCCGTCGGAGGCGAGAATATGAAGAAGATTTTTAGCTTTCAAGTGTATGTTAAGCCCGTACCCGCATCAAGACCGCGTGTAACGAAATTCGGAACATATAACACGAAGGCGTATATGGACTACAAAAAGATGCTTACGCAATTTGCGAAGCTTGCAAAGAGCGCACCGAAGAGCGATCAGCCTCTTGCGATGAAGTGTCGCTTTTGTTTCGAGGTTCCAAAATCTTGGAGCAAAGTCAAAAAAGCGAGAGCGTATTATCACACGAGCAAACCCGACTTAGATAACCTCGTTAAAGCGCTAAAGGATGCGCTAAACGGCGTTATTTATCTTGACGACTCACAAATTGCTTTTTTGGATGCAAAGAAGCACTACGGCGAGCGTAGCTATGTTCAATGTGAGGTATATGAGCTATGCGATTGAAACTATTGAGATACGCACACTTAAATGACTTCGTTATTGGGGCAGAAGTAAGCGAAGAGGATGAGGTTATCGGCTTCATCGTGTGCGATCGAAACATGCAGCGTTTCAGCGGCAAGTGCTTTGCTACGGCGGCGGAAGTGATTATTTGGGCGCATGATAATTTCAAACTTTTAGTTAAATTTCACGAAAAAGCTTGACAAATAGAAAAAAATCGCGCTATAATACGGTATATTTAAAATAAAAGGATGGAAAAGATGAAAACATTAACAGCAAAAGAACTAATAGAAATGGGTGGAAAGCTCTGGAAAAAAGACGGAATGATCAGAGTTTATATATCGGGTGAAATTTTTAATAAGCTTGCCGATACAGCATTTGGAGACAACAATAACAAGTTTTTTTATGACTGCAACACAAATAAATTGATGAGAAGTTATAAAAATAAAAAACCTCAAATTGTAGAATAAGTAAAGGAGAAAATATTGATAGACTTCAAAACAAAAACAGGTAAAGAAATCGGCAAAATAAAAGTAACAGAACTTGCCGAATTTATCGGAATTTCCGAGGGGGGGTTACGCAATAGACGCAAAAAGAACCCCAAGGAGTTTGAAATCTACTATCTTGGTGCTTTTTGCTTAGCAAACGGCATAAAAGAAGAGGATTTGGAAAAAACAGCAAGAAAAGATTTGCTAGAAAGCTAAAATAAATAAACCGAAACCGAGGATAGATAAAATGGCAAAGAAACCAAGTTTTGAAACTATACAAAAAGTTATAAACAAGCTTAACAGTGAGCTTGGTTTTGACTTAGAGCCTGATACAGAATTTATGACTTATAGTGGCAGAGCTGATGCGGGAGCTTACAGATGGAGCTCGTTAAATCTATCTCCCGAAATAAATTCAGATCTAACAATGAGTGAATTTCTAAAAGCCAAAGCGGTTGGGTATGATTATGTGTCTTGGAATAATGAGGGCGTGTTTGTAACAAATGAAAAATATAATCCTCAGTCTAAATATATGAATAAACCTGAAAAACCAGAGTTTAAAAAAATAGACAGAAACTAAGGACGGACAAGATGGATAATATTACATTTGATAAATTCAAAAAAGATATTGTAAAAATAGAGTTTTTAGAAGAACATAATTCATATGGTCATCACCCTTTTCAGTTAATAGCTATAGATGCTGACGGAAAGATGGAAATGAATGCTCTCGTTGGTGTTGGAATGCAAGATATAATTAACAGGGTTCAACACTATCATAAGAATAAATACAAAGATATTTTTCTTTCTATGGATCTGCCTAAAAATACAGAGATAGAAAATGATTTTGTCTTTGCATTACACATTAAATCTCAAGAAATATCTAGCACTATGATTGAGTATTCTGTGGAGACAGGAGAGATCATTAACGAGATAGAAAACAGTATGAGTGATACGGCAAAAACTATTATCACTTATTTTATGTAAGATACATAGACGAAAGTCATTATGAGCTTGTTTCTGAGTCTGATTCGTATTTTATCAGCAAAGGTGATAAAGTAGCTCAATGTACACTAAAAGAACATAAAGGGTTTCTTATGGGGTACGAGAGCGATATTATTCGCAATGGAGGATTTGGTTCGACGGGTGGAAAAAGATGATGCACCCGCTAATTAACAAGGATTCCGCGCATTACGACGCAGGCGGAAAAACGGCTATAGAAGAGCTTGAGGAGATGCTAACCCTTCGTGAGATGATCGGATTTTGCAAGGGGAATATCAAAAAATATTCATACCGCGCGGATTATAAGGGGCAAAAAGATAGCGATTTGAGAAAGATAAAAACTTACCGGAACTATTTAGATTTTCTTTGCACGTTGGTCGGAATACACGGCGAGGACATAAAAGTAAAAGAGATATACATCAGGGAGGGCATCGCAATCAAATACAGTGCATAAGGCGTTTATATATGCTATAATGCTTATGTGTTCGGTTCGCAAAAAAGATAAAAGTGATAGGGGGTTCGCCCTCTATGTTAGTTAATTACAGCATCTCGAAAGCGTTTTAATGAGTCTTCATCTACTTTCCTTTTTCGCTTTTTGAGATGTTGTAATTAGTTAATATAAGGAAAAAAGATGAAGTATAAAGAACTTAAAAGAGAAAACAAAGAATTAAGCCAAAAGCTAAACATGGCGAACAAAACCGTCCACGACTTAATGCAAGAAGTAGACCTAATCAGAGAGAAAGCTATTAGCGCAACAAACAAGCAGCATAAACAGCACGAATCTCAAATGCAAGTAGCGGAAAATGAAATCAAGAGATTGAACGTGATTATTGATTTTTTGTATACGAGGGGGAGGGAGTAGATGCAAATGCACGAAAAACAAGGGGTTTTGTTTTGAGATATACATATAAAGAAATGCAAGAAAATATGAATAAAATACATAACATGGACTGTTTGGAGTTTATTTTTGATGATTTAAAACTAGAAAGGATTATAAATGATTTGTAAAGAATATGCGGAAAGCTCAATGAATAAAATATTAAATATTGATTGTTTGGAGCATATGCGTAAAATACCAGACAACTTTTACGACCTTTGTTTAACTGACCCTCCTTATGGAATTAAGATTAACAAAATGAACTTTGTAACAAGTGGTGCAGTAAAAGTTGGTGGTGCTTATAGGAATGACTACAGTAAGCATAATACCGAATGGGATAATTTTACACCAAGTATTGAATATTTTAATGAAATAAAAAGAATATCAAAGCAACAAATCATATTTGGTGGAAATTATTTTACTGATTTTTTAGAGTCTACACCATCTTGGCTTATTTGGGATAAAAGAACAGAAGATAAATATTCTAATGATTTTGCAGATTGTGAAATGGCTTGGAATAGCGATAAAAAACCAGCTAGAATATATCGTTTTTTATATAG
>Ga0265295_1001871_pt1 | contig 35488 bp, 54 predicted proteins | sample Munlansysbiofilm_FD_192503 | JGI IMG/M metagenome (GOLD analysis project Ga0265295, IMG submission 192503) | Leachate microbial communities from a municipal landfill in Southern Ontario, Canada - Methane capture system biofilm | ecosystem: Engineered > Solid waste > Landfill > Unclassified ... | reverse complement strand
AATACCTTGTATTTTATTAAACGCATCTCCAGAACGTTTATACACTGTAAGAGACGGTGCTTGCTCGTGTCCTACTGCTAAGTAAGTATCATCATTTGAAAAACTTACACCTTGACCAGTTCCTGCTAGTGCTTCAATACCTTGTATTTTATTAAACGCATCTCCAGAACGTTTATACACTGTAAGACACGGCAAACCTAAGTGCCCTACTGCTAAGTAATTATCATCGTTTGAGAAACTTACACCTCTACCGGCTCCTGTTGGTGCTACATCAATTTTATCTGTTAATTTAGTAAACGTATCTCCATTACGTGTATACACCGTAAGATATGGTGAAGTTTGATGTGCTACTGCCAAGTAAGTATCATCGCTTGAGAAGGCTACACTATAACCACTTCCTGTTGGCAAATCTTCTGCTGCAATACTTAATTTAGTAAACGTATCACCTGTATGTTTATACACGGTAATATATGGCGAAGTGTCGTGTGCTACTGCTAAGTATGCGTCATCGCTTGAAAAGGCTATACCTCTACCAGTTCCTGCTGGCAAATCTTCTGCTGCAATACTTAACTTAGTAAATGTATCATTTGAACGTTTATACACCGTAAGAAATGGTGAAGTTTGGTGTGCTACTGCCAAGTAAGTATCATCGTTTGAGAAGGCTACACTATAACCACTTCCTGGTAGTGCTTCAATACCTGATATTTTAGTAAATACATCTCCAGAACGTTTATACACCGTAAGATATGGTGAACCTACACTACCACTATGTCCTACTGCTAAGTATGTGTCATAACTTGAGAAGGCTATACCTCTACTAATACTATCCGGTAAATCTGCTGGGTCGCTTAACTTATTATGAACGGTATCCCAATTACTTCCATCACTTATAAACTTACTATAAACAGTATCAAATTTATCAACAGTTCCTGTTAAAATACCTGTTATTATTTCTTGCCCTTCAATAGTCACTACAGGCAAATTTTCTATAACACTTGCATATTGGTCTAGTGTTTCATCATCAATCGTACCACCTTTATCAATAATAGCACTTTTAATATTTGCTTTTGCTGTTTGTAATCTTGTAATCTCATCTGCTATACTCATATTATATTGCCTCCAATAAATCTTCTATTCCTGCTACTGCGTTTTCTAATGCTGTAATATCACCATCTATACCTGATAATGTTGTTGACAAATCTGTTATTTTAGAAATTGATAGTTCTGGAATATCATCTGCTGTTAAATCTTCTCCTGCTGTTACTAATCCTTTTTCATCATAAGTTATTTTAGGTTTAGTTGCTCCTGTTATAGTATCATTTTTTTCAACAAAAGTTTCTTCTAAAGTTTTTATTTCTGCTACTATTTCTTCTATTTTTTCCACAAGCACATTAAAAATTAATTCTTCCCCATCTTTTTTTACGTAATAAAGTTTACCCGTTTCTTTTTCATAATAAACATCTACTACATCTTCTAAAAGACTTACAACTTTTAGTTCATCCCAATTTACATTTTCAATAGGTAAATATCGTGGTATTAAAAATTGTGGTACAGTAGTGCTATTTTTTACAATTACTTTCCCATAATCCAATGGTCCACCATCTTCATTTTTATAGCCTATGAAATAAATCCCATTCTCTACAAATAAATCAGTTTTTACAATAAATTCAATATAATTAGGCTCTTCCACCATAATAACTTCTTTTAAAGGAAATACATATTTTTTGATTGTAGGCGTTTTAATTTCAATCTTATGTTGTTTCCCATTAAGGCTTGCGTGTAGCAAAAACTTAATTTTTATATAATCATCACTTCCTGTCGTTTCTACCACAACAGCAGTTGATAATTCACAATTTTCTAATACAGTAAAATTAATAATTTTCATTTATCTTTCCCCCCCTTAAAAATTTCTACCATTAATTAAAAATCTTGTCATAAATAGCGTTTACTCATATTATATCTCTGCCAATAAATCTTCTATTGTTCCTTCTAATACATCTAACCGTTCTTTCAATTCAAAGATATAATCATCTCTTTCAACTGCTTCTTCATCTCCAGATTCAATTTGCTTTATAATTGCTATTTCCACATTAGGAACATATTTTACTTTTGTGCCATCAATTTTAGTAATAAACGGCGTAATAATTAATGCTCCTGGAATTGTTAAAGCATTTGTTATGTTAAATTCCACTTGTGCATCTGTTCCTAATTCATATCTTAAAGAAGTACCATTAGCCAAAACTACGTCGCACCACTTTTCACAATCATTATACATTGTTTCTGAAAAATCTACAACTATTTTTGACGCTTTATTTTCTTGTGAAATATGTGAATCACTAGAAGTTAATTTTGCTTTGCCTGTATCATAACAAATAATCTTAATTTCTTTCACTTTTAATTACCTCCGTAAATAAAGTTTTTTTAAATCCCAATTTTATTTTTTTCTCATCATTATTCCATTCTATTTCAGTAACAGGTAAAGTTTTAATTATAGGCTCTGGCTTCGGTCCTTGTATGAAAACTTCTAATTTTAATATAACAGGTTCCCAAATACCAGTAGTAGGTACTCCATTTATAATAGTCGTATCAGTAATATCAGTAACAATTACATCTGGCGTAATAATTAAAAAGTCAATTATACCACTAATTCTAGTAAGTGTTGATTCGTCGTTATATTCACATTGAGTAATTTGTGCTGTGTTATTAAATATTATTGTTTTTTCAGCCAATTCTCCACCTGTCAATCCTTGATAAGTGATTCTTACGTTTATAAAATTATATGGTATTTCAATACCTTCTAAAAGCATTAAAGGATGCATTCCTATAATCTGTTCCCAAGCAGGTGCAGGAAGATGGCCTTTTGAAGAATAAACATTACACATAGTCATTAATTCTACATTTTCTAAATTGATTGGCTGTTTTTTGTCTTCACTTGTAAAAATAATATTTTCATTATATCTTGAGTTTACTAATTCATTAACAGCAGAAAATTGTGCTTCACTTAAATATTCTGCTTCAAAAATCTTTTGTTTTATAGGCAAAATCATTTTCTCATCAGTAATACTATTTTCATATATTTTATTATCTAATCCCAAGAAATATTTTTTCCAAGGCAATGTTGAAGGTCTTGATGCATAATTAAAACCACACTCAAAATAATTATAACTTACAAAACTTCCCGATTCCCAATATTCAACTCTTACTACAAAACCTATTTCATAATCATTAGCTGGCTCTAAAGGTTCGGGGAATGTTTGTGGTCCTTGTTCTTCTTTATTTTCAGGCAATTGTCTTTCATAATAATCTTCTGTACAACCAACCCATTCGTGATTATCACTAATTATAGAATCAAATTTTAATGTAGCAATTGTCTTGTTAGTTTTTACATCAGTTGTTTTTATTTCAAAATCAAAATCTAAACTTTTAATATCATAAACATCATCTGTTGTTTGAAAAATAAAATTCACTTTTTTAGCAATAAAATCAAATTCTGCTTTTAAATAAAAATTATAATATGCAATATAAGGCTTTATAAATTTATAAGCGTTGATAATAAGATATTGTCCTTTATAATTCCCAAAAAACATTACATCTTCATTTGTTAATTCTGTGAAATCAAAATCGAAATTAAAGATTCCTTCTGTATGAGCAATTTCAAGAGCATCAGAAACAATTACCATCATAGTTCTTAAAACAAAATCAGATGAAGTTGCATTTGAAAAATCTAATATTATATCAGTATCAAATAATATTCTTAAATCTACTCCTTTAAAGGTGATTTTATTGTTTTGTTGAGAAAGGTTTTTTACTAATCCACTATATTTTTGGACTCCTGTTTCTTCACAAAAAGAAAAGATAAACGCTTCGCTAAAATCTCTTTCTCCAATCCCAGAAAAAGATGAAGAATCAAAATCATAAACTCTTTGAATAATGTCAAATTTTACATCAGTTATATTTCCAATATGTTTATAAGTTTTATCATAAAGTGCAACATACATTTTAATCACTCACCCATTTCTTGTATTTTAAAACAGTATTTTTTCCAACTAAAGAATCAAAAACAGGTATTGTAATTTTCCAAGTTCCTTGTGGTATTTCAATAAAACTTGTTCCCGTTTTATCAATCAAATCATAAACTGAAAACGGTTCATCATCGTCTAGTGCAAAAAGTGCCTTTTTATTTTCTCCGTCTAAAACTAAAGTTCCAGCACCTGCTCCAACATAATCACTAAAATCAATTTCAACTTTTTGAACCACAGCATCCAAAGTTGTCTTTCTTTCGAAAGTTATTGAAATAGGATTCCCATAACAAGTGAAGTGTGCATATGTAGGTAAAAAATGTGAATTTGTAATTGTAACAATACTAGCATCAGTTTTAGTAATTATAATTTTTTCATACCAAGGCGTTTGTCTATGAAAAGTAAATTGTTCTTGAATAACATTATATTCTGTTTTTTGTGTTTTTGGTGCGTTTTCAATCCATACTTCACAATATCTAATATTAGCATCATAAGACTTATATTCTAACACAAAATTATTTTTCCCATTCTCAATAATAAAATCTAAAAAATCTTGATATTCTTCATAAGCATTACTATTAATACCAAATATTAATTGCAAAGAAATAGGCTCAAACTCTAATTCCGTGTCATAAATACGGTTATAATTTTTTTTAATTGCAAATTTTGTTCCTAGCCCAGAAACTTCAGTCGTTAAAATTCCTGTATGTGATAATTCTACGCTTTCAGTTTCTGTTTTATTCCATATTTTAAATGTTCTCATTTTATAATTCTCCTGCTAATTTCATATTTATTTGCCTTATTAAATTATCAACATCAACTTCTTCAGCATAATTTTGTATCACAATTTCAAAGTTAATTTCTTTATCACTATAATCATTATTTACATAAGTAGTTGGGTAAGGTGTTGCATTAGTTTCTTGAATAACGCCTTCAGGTGTGATTGCAGGGGTAATTATTGTTTCAGGTTCAACAGGTTTCGGCTCTGGTGCTGGAATCGTTTTTGTTGTAAAATCGGTATTTATATCAAAACCTTTCATTTCAACTTCTTTTAATTTCCCAATAGTAAAACCTAAAACATCTCCAATTGTATTTATACCATCAATTAATTTATTGATAATTCTTATTGCTCCATTGATAAAACTTTCTATTGCTTTTATAACCACATTTAAAACTTTAGGAAAAGCACCAAAAACTTTCGCCCATACTCCACCAATCCATTCAATAACAGGTCCTAAACTTTTTATAATTATTTCAATTATAGGCGTTATAAATTCAATAATTTTTTGCAATACAGGTAATAAAATTGATAAAAGAATATTTATTAAAGGCATAAGTTTATTAAGTAATTGTACAAAAACTTGTATTATTATTTGAATTATAGGCATTAATGCAGTAATCAAAATACTAACCAGTGGCATAATAGCGTTTAATATTTGAATAATTGATTGGATTATAGTTTGAATTACAGGCATCAATGAAGTAATTAAAAGTGGGATTAAAGGCAAAATTGCATCTATTACTTGCATAACGCCTTCAACTAACATTTGAAGCACAGGCATTAAGGCAGTAATTAAATTTTCAATTAAAGGCATAATTGCGTTTAAAATATCATTAAATGTTTGCATTAATAAATCTAAAACAGGCATTAAAGTATCGCTTAATTTACTAAATAGTCCATCTATACTATTTTTAAATTCTTCATTTGTGTTATACAATAAAATAATTAATCCAATAATTACGCCTATAATAGCAATAATAGGATGTGCTGCTATTAAAGAAAATACTTTGCTCAATCCACTAAATGCTTTTACAAGACCACCAATACTTGAAACCATTTTACCGATTATTACAAGCATAGGTGCAAGTGCAGCGACAACGCCTATAATTGTAAGCATTGTTTTTAATTGTTTTTCACTTAAATTTCCAAACCAATCAGAAACATCTCTAATTACAGGTAAAATACGATTATTTAAAATATCAGCAAGATTTTCCATTATAGGAATAAGTGCAACTCCAATTTCGTTTTTTATCATTTGAAACTGATATTTTAGTCCATTAATTACATTATCAAGTTCTCCAATTTTAGCAATTTGTTCATTAGAAACATAACCTAATGCTTCAAATTCAGCCGTCAATTGTGCTATTCCTTCTGCTCCACTATTTAAAAGTGGAATAACTGCTGCGCCTAATTTAGCACCAAAAATTTCATTTGCTATTCCTGCTTGTTCAGTAGCATCTTCAATCATTGAAAGTCTTTCAACTATTAAACTGAAATTTCCACTCATTCCTTTAGACGCTTGTTCGCTAGTAAATCCCATTCTTTCTAAACCTTTTGAAACTTCACCAAGTGCTAATTTACCAAGTTCTGTCTGAACACGCTTTAATCCGTTTTCAAGTTCTTGATTACTAATATCAGTTTGCATAGCAATATATTGCCATTTTTGAAATTCTTCAGCACTAAGATTAACTCTTTCAGCAGCAGTTGCAACAGTATCGCCCCACTCAATAGTGCTTTTGCCTATTGCAGCAAAAGAAGCAAGTAGTCCTGTAGCAATTGCTGATAAAGGCATCATTTTTTGACCTAATTTTTCAATTCCACCACCAACGGTTTCGAACTTTTTTGCTAATTGTTCAATTTTTAAATCTTTTATTTCTTCTAATTTCTTTTTTAACAAAGTGGCTTTTGTTTCAGTTGAAATCAATTCACTTTGTATTTTCCTATAGCCATCAGTATCAACAGCACCTGTATCTTCAAGATATTTTAATCTTTCCCTTAAAGCCTTTGCTTTATCATCAGTTTGTTCAATGGCTTTTTGTGCTTTTTTCTGTGCTTCAGCAAATCTTTCAGAGTTAAAATCAATTTGAAGCGATTTTTCAAGTACCGAAACTTCTTTTGCAGTTTGACGAATTTCTTTGTCCATTTTTTTAATACCAGAATTAAATTCTTTAGTATCAACGCCAATACCAATTGTCAAACCTTGTACTTTTGCCATTAAACTTACCTCCTTTTATGCATTCTTAAAATATCTTCATTAGATGCTGTTATAACTTCTTTTTTGTTTTGGCTTTTATTCATCATTTTAATATTTTCTTCAATCGATTCAATATCATATTCTACCACAAGTGCTAAAAGGTCCATATAATTCAATCTACACATCAAAGAATAATCAATAGAATATTTGGTACATCTTTTAATTAAAGTTATAATAAAAGGCGTGTCTGACTTACTTGTATTAGAAGCAAATCGCTTTCCTAGTTTTGCAAGTTTTTCGACACGCTCGTTTAGTTTTTTGAAGCCACCTTGCTTACTTCTTCCAGCACGGCACTAATTTTTTTCAATATCTCATCAGCAATTTCAACGTCGAAAAGTTTACAGAAATCTTTAAAAGTCGGTAATTCATCACTATTTACATAACAATAAAGAAGTTTTAATAATCCCAAAAAATGACTTTTTCCTTTACTTTTATCTTTTAACCATATTTTTACCATCTCGGTATAAGTTGCCAAATCATAACCAACTATTGATTGAAATTGTTCTTCCCATTTTAAATGTGCTAAAAATGAAGTATCAATATTTACTTTCATTTCGCCTTTTGTTTTTTTTATTTCTCCATTAACCATTTCTTTTGAAATTGTAGGAATTGTAATAATCATTATGCTCCACCCTTCTTTATATCTTTATAGGCATTTTTATATAATCGCCAAAATCTGTATAACCATCATCTTCTGGGAAGGAAGTCATTCTAAATATTTTTGTGGTGTTACCATTATCATCAACATTATCGCTTCCATCTTCATTTTTTAAGTTTACACCTAAAACTGTTAAAGTATATTCATAATTATTGATAACAGGGTCTTCTGTTGTTTGTTCATATGATTCACTTGCTTTTCCTGTTATACAACCGAATAACCAATTTTTAATTGTAATTACTTGTCCTTCTTCATATGCTTCTGTTTCGTAATAAATATAATGTTCATTGCTTTGTCTTTGCTGAATATCAGCATAAGCATTATGAACTGTAAGTAATCTTCCACAATCTCTTTCATAGTGGTCTTCAATATTTACAACTGATATTGTTCCAGTTTTTCCTTTGTCGTTTCCTAAAACGCCTAAAACTTCTCCATCGCCGAATAATTTTGATTCACTATAATTCGCTTCTAAACTAATAGAATTTGCATATGCAAGTTCTTTTACAGGAACTAATGTTACTAAAGCATAATTTAAGCCTGTAAGTGTTAAAACTCCTGTATTTGTAATTGAAAATACTTTTCCTGTAGCAGTTAATTTCACACAATTAGGGGTTGTATTTAAAACTAAAGTCCAATCTTCATTGATTAAAACTCCATCTTTGACTATTAGTTCACCATCAATAATTATTGTGGCATCATTAAAATCAGTTAATCCATAAGTTAATCCTGTTCCACTTGCTTTAAAAAGTATAGTAGAATTAGCCATTGAATATTTTAGATTTTTAATATTAAATTTAAACATTTTTGTTTTCGCCATTATTTTTTTCCCCCTATGTTAAAACTTTTGGAATTGGAACTGTTGCTCCAAAAGTGGAATAACCTGTAGTATCAGGGTATGAAGTTAAACGGAAACATTTTATAGTATTGCCTTTTGCATCAGTATAATCTTCAGTACCTGCTGAATTTTTTAAGTTTACACCTAAAACTGTTAAAGTATATTCATAATTATTGATAACAGGGTCTTCTGTTGTTTGTTCATATGATTCACTTGCTTTTCCTGTTATACAACCGAATAACCAATTTTTAATTGTAATTATTTGTCCTTCATCATACGCTTCTATTTCGTAATAAATAGCGTGAGATACTGACTTTCTTTGCTGAATATCGGCTAAAGCATTTGTAATTTCTAAAGCACGTCCACAATCTATTTCATAATGGTCTTCAATATTTACAACTGATATTGTTCCAGTTTTTCCTTTGTCGTTTCCTAAAACGCCTAAAACTTCTCCATCGCCGAATAATTTTGATTCACTGTAATTCGCTTCTAAACTAATAGAATTTGCATATGCTAGGTCTTTTATAGTCCCATAAGAACCATCATTCTCAATAGCATATTTCACATTTTTTACATTAAACTTAAACATTGCTGTTTTAGTATTCATTTTTTTCCCCCCTTATTTAAACCTTTTTTGTATATCTTCAATAAAAAGCCTTTCAATATCTTTTTTGTTTTGATTCCAACTTAACTGTATAAAAGGCCTATGATTTTTACTATATTCAAAAAGATTAGTGAGTGGTATACCTGAATTAATACCTAATACTCCTTCTTGATTATAGATATAATTTACATTAAAATAATCTTTAAATTTCCATCCACGTTTAAAAACACCACCACGCTTCCCAATAGGCGTTATTTCGGTTAAACGATTAACCATTATTTCAGTAATTTTTTTTAATGATTCTTGAGTCGCTTTATAATTTTCCTTTAGAAATTTGTTTATTATTATCTCAAATTCTTTTTGTAAATCAATAGAAATATTTTTTCCACGTTCTGACATTTTAATCATCTCCAATTAATGCTTCAACAATAAATGAGAAAATAAACAATTGATTCCCTGTATCAAAATCTATATTTTGCATTTCAAAAGTCCAATGATTTTCTAAAAAAACTTCATTCATTTTTTCTATATGCTCATATACATTACGTGTTCGACTAAATAAATTAATCATAACACTCATTTTTCTCATTGAACATTTGCCGTCTGAAAATTTTGATGGAGCACAATTTGTTATTAAAAAAGTGATATATGTTTCTTTTTCACTTGCTTCCTTATTTTTTATGCTAATAGGCCAAAAAATTGGTCTGTGCTCGACTTTTATACTAGACAGCGATAGAGACAACCCTTCAACGAAATCGCAATTTAAGAGCAAATTTGAGACTATTCTTTCAGTAGCAATTATTCCTTCATAAGTGTTCATTCAGCCCACCTTACTTTATCATATTGTTTTACATTTACTTCATATGCTCTAAATTTCACTTCAGTGATATAAAATTCATAATAGTCAATACCACTAATACGATAAGTTTTATTATTAAATTCCACATACATATCTACTATAATTTCACGATAATTCACAATAAATTCAATATCACTTCGGTCTTGAATAGCATCAGCACTTGCTTGTTCATTCGCCGATAATTGTCTTACATATGCTTTTAGAAAAGAATTTCTAGGATGAATATAATGTTTTATACTTTCATCGCCATCGACATCTTCCCAGAAAATGCGTATATTTTTATCTTTAATTTTAAGCACTTGCATCGCTATACTTCCAATTCTTTTTCTTTCGCTATGTTTTGAAGGTCGATTAACATACCTGTTATTCCAAAACTTAAATCAAATTCTTTTATATAACCTTTTGCACTAAAATATTGTTGCCTTATATAAGCAATTGCACATTGTTTTGCTAAAGGCTCTATTACATCATCCTGTGAAAAATCATAATTAGTTTTTTCTAAAAGAAAAGAAGAAGCGACAGCAGACAAACGCTGCAATTCTTCAGCGTCAAAATCGACATCTTGGTAAATCGCTTTTCTAACTTCTTCAATAGTTAAAATGTTCATCTTAAATCACTCCTTCTTAATATTCAATTTTTACGAATCTTTTACCAAAACCACAAATCCATAAGTATCACCTAATTTGCCATCAGCAATTAAAGTTGATTTGTGGATATATTCATCGGTATTTTCGTCAAAGAATTGACGGAATGTCATTTGGAGATTAGTATTGATAAGATAATCACTTAAATCTCCATAAATAACAACGACATCATCATCGCTTGCAGTATCTAAATCAGGTAACAATTCAGTTAAAACAACTTCTTTACCAAGAAAACGATATTCAGGTGCTCCTGCAATTCCATAATTTACACGTGCAATAGGTTGTCCTGTTGTAGCATCAACTAATCCCCAAATATATTTGTCAAAAGTTAAAGGATTCATTATCATAACACCGTTTCTTCGTTTACGATATGCTAGTGGAATATTAGAAAATAATTTAGCAATCCACCCAGAATAAGTTGCATCAGACGTTTTAAAAGCGATTTGCTGTTCTTCAGCAATTCTTCCTTCTGCTGCGCCAAGGTCTAAATCTGCAGTAATACCTAAAGGTTGTCCATTACCTGTGCCATTGATAACAGCAGTTTCTAAAGCAATTCCCATTGCTTCCACGATATTTTTAGCAACAGTTTGTTCCCACAAATCAAGTGAAACAACACCTGCAATTAATGTAATCGCAACTCTCATTTGAAGTTTGTTATAACTGAAAGTAACGCTTCCATTAATATCTTGTTTCTGTTTTCCAGCAACACTTCCTTCACTAGTCCACGAAGCAACAGGTTTCGTACCACCAATAGGAATCTTTACTCCACCTTGGAAATTTGTAAATGTTACTCTTGAAAGAATATCACCATAATCTTTTAATTCTTCAATAACTCTATTCATAATTGTTGTAGGAATAATTGCTCCTACATTAGTAGTTTCTGTAGTTGCATCTAATCTTTCTAAAATCTTATTTGATTTTCGGTTCACATAATCACGGAAACTTTGGCGATATTCTAAACTTGAATATTGGTCTTCTTCTTCTACAAAATCTTTTTTCTTTTCAGGCATCTCTATTTCTTTCCCTTCTTCATTTATTCTTTCAAGCGTTTCTTTTCTTATTTTTATAGTCTCATCATTTAATGAACGGACTTCTAATTCTAATTTTTCTAGTGTTTCAATACTAGCATTTTTTAATTCTTCATCAATCTCTTTGCGTCTTTGCGCAATCTCAATAAGTCTTTGAGTATTTTTCTCCATATTATTTCCCCCCTAATGAATTTAATATACTTATACGTTTTCTTTGTGCTTGTAATTTCTCCAAATCCGAAATACGCTTCTCCAAGTCGCATTTTCGCCTAGCATAAAGTTCAGTATTTGAATAAGCAGGAACAGTTACTGCTGCTACATCATACATTTTTTTAATGTTTTTTACAGTCCAAGTTCTCGTTTCTTCATCAAAATGTTCTTCTTCTTCAGTAAAAGCAAAAGACATTTTATCAATATCTCCACGTTTTACTAATTCATATAAATCTTTTCCCGCTGTAGTGTTTGCAGGGAACGCTTTAATATAAACTCCATCTTCTCTTTCTTCAATGAAAAGAGTATTATTTCTAGTTCTAGCCATAACCATAATGTTATCAGCGTGATTATATTTCAAAAACACATCACTTAAATCAGCATTTTTTAATGCTCCTTGCTCAATAACTTCAAAATAATCTTGATTATCAAAAGAAAAAAGTTTAGTCTTTTCTCCATACACTATTGCTTTTCCTTCCAGAATCATCTGGTCATTTGTTTCTTCTAAAGGTAAAGCACGAAATTTAATTTCTCTACGTAAATCTTTGTGTTTCATTAAAAGCCCCCTTTTTTTATATATAAATTTTAATTTTCCACTTCTTCTACAGAAGGATTACCAGTTTGATATTCATCTTGTTTTTGGGAATTCACATAATTTAACGATACTTCTCTTATGTCTCCATCTTCAACAGGTGGTAAATATACAAGTTCTCGCATTTCATTTATTGTAAGCATTCCTACTTCTTTTACTTCTTTAATAATGTTTAATCTGGATGTAATAGACATTGATTGTATTTTATCAACTTGGATTATTATTTTATTCCCATAAGCAACTTCATTCTGTGTAAATAATTTTTTAGTCAATTCAATTTCCAATTTATTTATAAAAACTTCAAGTGTGCTTTCAAAGAAAGAATTCCATTCAACATCTGTAAAGTTTCCTGATATGATTTTTTTATTAGTCCCAAAATAATTATAAACCGACTCATAAAAACGGTCCATTTCACTTCCATCTGAATATTTCGGGGTGTTAGTAATAGGCGTAATTTTACTAGTGGCATCGGTAAAAATAACTCCACCATTTTTAGCAGCATTTAAAAAGTCTTCATTAAACTCTAATGCTTTTTTCTTTTTTTTGTCATCACTTAAAACAGTAACACTTTCTACTATGAATCTAATAAAAGCACTTGATTTTATCGCATTTTCAATTCCTTGATAATTCATATTAATAATGTTTAAAACTTTTTTAATGTTATCATTGCTTGAACCAAAAAACTCATCTTTCCCAACCATTCTTTTGATAACTGCAACATTTTCAACGGATGTAGTAATCATTTGTGTTTCATTATTTATTGCAAAGGTCAAATATATTTCTTGATTTTCTTTTATTGTTACATTTGTATTTGAAGGGTCAATAATCCACAAACTGTCCAACACTTCTTTCCCTTCAAACACATTGCTAGGTATAAAATGTAAATAAATAAACACATTATTAGAAACCAACCAATGGTACATTGCTTTTTCTAAAAAGTCTGAACCATTTTCAACGGGGTTAGGTCTATATTGCAATATATAATTTAATGTATTTCTTCCTTGAATCAATTTATTTTTATCGTTTAATCTATAATGTGCCATTTTAAGTTTACTAGCGTGTTTCGTTATGGAATTTATTGATTCAGTTACAGCATTACTAGTAGTAATATCATCGCCAAATGAAGCGAAGAACGGGGTGAATAAATTCATAAAATTAGTTTTCGTTATTTTTTTAGAATTACCAAAAAGTTTACTGAAAAAACCCATTTAACCACCTAACTTTCATTGATATACCTATCTACTTAATTTCAGTATATCACTTTTTTTTCTTTTGTCAAATATTTTTTTAAAAAGTTTTTTATCGCTGCAAATAGCATAACTTTAAAAGAACGGTATTATATAGATAACATTCTTTAAGTATGCTCCTAGAGTTAATAATTTATAAAACTTTCATATATTTCAACAAGTCCTACAAAGCAATTTATCATTGTGGCTGCTCCATCAATTTTTCTTTCTTTTGCATCATTAATTTTTTTAGGCATATAATTTCCATTCCTATCACGAACTAATTCCACATTTGATAAACACCATTTTGTAACAGGATTATTATTATAAATAACACGACCATTCCCTAATTCCAACTCAAGGTTTTGCATAGGGATTGATAACGTTTTAAAACCTTGTTGTGTTCTTGTTAAACACTTATCGCTAAATCCTAAAGATTCAAGTTCTTTAATCAAATATGTTGCTGAATAAGAGTCATAATTTATTTTCAAATAAGTTATATCTCTTGCTAACGCCATTTCATTATAAACATAATCCGTAATCATTCTGTAGTCAATAGTATTTCCAGGACATATTCTTATAAGTTTTCGGTCTACCCATTGTCTATATGGTATTTTACCGTTTTGCATATCGTTATATTTTTCTTCTGGAATCCAATACATCGTTTCAAAAATGAATTTATCTATTTCTTTATCATAAAATAAAGTACTAAAAGCAGTCAAATCTCCTGTTCGTGATAAATCTAATCCACCAATAGCAATTGAACCATTATACTTTGATAAATCAACTATTGTTTCGTTATTAAGAACATTAAAAGGTAACCAAGATTTTTGGTCCACGCCTATAATGTTAAAATCTTTTATTTTTACTGTAGCAGCAAAATTTACATCAGTTTTAATTCTTTCAACATTTTCTGCTAAAGTTTTACGACTTTTTAACATATCTAATGCTGGATTTGCTTTAACCCAACAATCTTCTTCCCATATTTCACTTTCATTATCTAGTTCATATATTAACGGAAAGAAACTTTCGTTTTCAACTGAACCATCTATAACTTTAGTTGCATAATTATAAATATCATCAAATAATCCTTCACGAACAAAACCACTTGTAGTTATCATATTTAATAAAGGCTGTTTTCTAGCCGTCATTGATTGTCTAATCATATCATAAATTTTTCTAGGCAAAGCGTGTACTTCATCAATAATAGCAGCAGATGAATTTAATCCATCAAAAGTTTCTACATTTTTTGATAAAGGTCTATAATATGATTTCGTTTTAGGAACATATAATTCACTTACGGGAAACGTTCGAGATTTTATTACTTGTGAAAGTTCTCTATTTTGCTCCACCATATTACGACTTTCTTCCCATACACGCTTTGCTTGAGACATTACAGTCGCTGCAGAATAAATTTCTCCACCTTTTTCACCATCCAGCAATAGAAGATATAATGCAACTGCTGAATTTTCTACTGATTTACCATTTTTTCTTCCACGAACATCGAAAACTTCAGTATATTTCCTTAAATTTGTTTCTCTATTTAAAATACCAAAAATTACTTGCAATTTCGCTTTTTGAAAAAGCATTAATTTGATAGGTTTTCCAGCCCAGACTCCTTTTGATTGAAGACAAAAATTTTCTATAAATTTTATAACTTTAGAGCCTTTAGCATTATTATAATACCATTTAGAATCTTCGCCCTTAACAATTGGAAGTATTTTTTGATATACGGTACGGACTTTTTTAGAAACAATTATTTCTTTGTTTTCAATTTTTTCAATATATTCAAGAATGAAATTATTCTTCGTCTTCATCTTCCATCATTAACCGTTCTAATAGACTAGGTTCTTGTTTCTTTGCCATACCCATTCTAGCCCTTCCAACAGGCGTTAAACATAATTGTTCGCTAAACCGATAAATAACTTGAGACTGACTTTGCATCGTCTTAAAAGTTTTATCAATAATTTTCTGTGCTTCTTCATTTGTAGAAACAATTTGTTGATATTTCGACCATACTTCGTGCGCTTTAGAATAAATAGCATACGCTTCACAGTAAATAGTAAGTGCAGTTTTATCAAGGTCAGAAAGAATATTTGATTCCATTTCACGATAAAGTTTAATTACACGCTTCCATTCTTTTTTCGCAACAGGACTTAATTTTGAAGGACAACGCAAAAAGCCACTAGTTTTCAATTTTCTTTCAACTTCTTTTCTTCTTTCAATCTCTTGTTTTGATTTTTTATGCTTTTCACTATCTACAATCATTGCAGGTTGTGGCTTTCTACCATTCATCCTAAATCTCCTTTACTATGTACGCCTTATTATAATCCTTTACTCCCTTTGTCAACATTTTTAAAAACTCATCTCTTGTAATATCACTCAACCTAAAAATCTCTTCAGGTTTCATTCCAAGTTCTTTTGAAATTTCTTTTACTGTTTTTCCTTCTGCCAATAAATCTTTTATAATTCGTCTCATAGGCTCTAATAAATGTTGTCCCCTAGCACGATTATGTGTAATCGTCCCATAAATATCTTTTGATTTGTCTTCGTGCTCCACAATTACAACGGGAACCATTCCATTTAACAATGAAACTAAAGGTTCTTGTCCCGAAATTAGCCATCTATGAAATCCATCAATAATTGTAAAATCGGGTCTTATTACAATAGGCATAGTCCAACCATTTGATAAAATTGATTGCTTTAATAATTCTAAATTATCCTTTGAAACAACATTTGGGTTGTAATCATTTGGTAATAATTTTTCACGGTTTATAAGTTGTACATTTGAAACAGGTTTTAATAAGTCTTTCATTTCTTTTGCCATCCCCCTACTCCTTGAGAACGTATAATATCGCCCAAAATAGCACGATATGTACGTTTTTTTAAATCTCCTGCTAAAATACTTTCGTATATTCTACGATAAATTGAATCATTAATCCAAAACCCAAACTTTATTATTTTTTGCTTATAAAGTTTTAATAAATCTCTTTGATGCTCCATAGGTAAACTTTCGGGATTTTTCATTAATTCAAACATTTTATTACGATAATTAATTGATTCTTGTCCTTTTTCCATTTCTTTACGCTTTTTAGTGCTACGCCTAAACATTCCTGTGTCCCAATATAAAGCAACTAAATAAGCATTTGGCTCACGAGCAACTACTTTATCCATTAATTTTGGGTATATTTCATTTAAGTTTACTAAACATTTCACTGAGTCAATCGCAAAAAACTCGGTAAGCCTTAATCTATTTATAGGCGTTCCTACGCTATAAAGATTAATATATGCTTGTGGAATATCTATATTATTGCGTAATAAATATAACCACACATCTTTATCAGTCCAATCATAAATTGGGAACATTCTTGTCCCTGCTGCAAGTTGAGTTTTCATTTTAGCAAGATATTTTAATCTTTGAACGCTTTCTGACGCCCTTACTCCTATTAAAGAGATAGTGCCTTCGTAATTATCTACTCTTTCTAAAAAATCTTGATAAGAGTCTTCTCTTGGCTTCAATAACGGATGTGTCGTAATAGCAAACTCGGGCATAGGCCGAAGCCATTTATCTTTATTTCTAACGTCCCACGCAATAATTCCTTGAGTTTCTGACAAACTGTCTAAACAATTGTTGTTCCTTATTTCAATACAATACCAATCAAAAGGAACACCTATTAACATAAATTTCTTTCTCCAGACTTTACAAATTTCGATAACTTCATCATAAATTGCTTCTTCATCAACAAAAAGCACTTTTAATAATGTTTTGTCTATTTCTCCACTAACGCACAATTTATAAATATTATCTGCAAGTACAAGACTATCTTTCCCACCACTAAAAGAAAGGTTTATTTTTACTCCAGCAGAAAATATATTTTTTAATCTTAATTTCGTGGCTTCAACCACATTACAATCTAAATATACTTTCTTAATCATAAGAGTATTTTTTCAGCACAATTAGGACATAATATAAATGGTCTTTCATCTTCTGTCGTTTTATAAATAACTCCTGTCTTTAATTGTTCAAGTTTTTCATTTTCTTTTTGATAGTCTTGAATGTTTTGTGGTACTTCATAATCTGTTTGTGCTTTTTCTTTCTTTTGTTCTTCAACTTTTTTGGGAATATTAAAATCTTCTAATTGTTCTTCTATAGTTTTATCACCATATATCATCCGAAGGTCATCGGCATTATAACCAGGAATATCAAAGTCTTTTATTTCACTTAGCAACAAATCAATGTTATCAAAGTTATCATTGCCTAAAGTATAAATCTTATTATCTGCAAGCATTAATTTGTTTTTTTGGCTTTCATTTAATCCAGAAACACGATGTATTTGCACTTCAGTTTTCCCCATACTTTTAAGTGCTTTTACTAATCCGTGTCCTATAATAATCATATTGTTTTCATCTATCACAACAGGTCTTATAACTCCAAATTGTTCAATAGAACGCACAAATTCTCTAATTTGCGTTTCGCTATGAATCCTTACATTTTTAGGATTTTCTTTTAATTCTGTGATATTAATTTTTTCTAATTTCATTTTTCTCTCCTTTATAAAATATGAATCATTTTACTAATTTGTTATAATCATTAGTAACAATTTCTTTTGCCGAAGTCAATACAATTGAAGGGTCTAAAACCTTCATATAATCAATCCAATATTGTGCATCTTCTAAAACGACCATCCCGTTTTCTTGAAAATAATAATCAGCAATAAGTTCAGAATCAATATTTGAATATTTTTCTATAATATTTTTTGCTTCTGCTTGATTGTCTTTTGAAAAATTGATTGCCTTTACAATCCCAGAAACGAACTTTTCAGCGTCTTTTGGGTTTTTATTTGCCCAAGTTTTATTTAAAAAATGCGTTGCAAATTGTTTTTCACCAAAAACATCTAAAGCAGAAAACAACATTTTCATCCCTTCAGTATTTTTAGCAACAGCACTAAATGGCGTCATCAATCCAATAGCATCTACATTTCCATTTTCTAAAGCAGTTAATTGCACATCAAAAGGCAACAGTACAAAATTTACATCATCTGCTGATAAACCTACTTCGGCAAGAGCAATTAACCAGGTATAATGAAATGATGAATTAAACAAATTAATTGCTATTGTTTTTCCTTTTAAATCTTTTAATTCATTTATTCCACTATTTTCTTTTACATAAAACTCTTCAAGTGGTGCGCCTATAATTGAAGATTGGACATCAGTAACGCCTATAATAGGTAATCCTGCATTGACCGAATTAATAATAGCCATATAAGAAGAAAGACTTGCGTCAACTTCTCCACTTGCAACCATTTGAACTCCTGTCGGACCACCTGCAATTGTATTTATCAATTCAACTTTTAAACCTTCTTCTTCAAAATAACTTTTTTCAATAGCAATATAAACGGGGTCATAAACTTTTAGTCCAACATATTTTAAAACATTGTCTTCTCCTTTACAACCAAATAATACCACAACACTAAACAATACAACTAATACGGTTAAAATTTTTTTCATTTTTTCTCCTAAAATAATTTTTTATTTATAATTTTCATTATTACATTTATAAAAAATGTTACTATTCCACATATTGCACTTGATATAAAAATATAAGCGAACGATGTAGAAAACTTAAACGTTTGTGAACTAACAAGAATCATAAAACCTAATCCTTTAGTAGCACCTAACATTTCTGCTGCAATTAAACTAATCCAGCCTGTACCAATACCAACTTTAATACCATTAACAATATTAAGTGATGCTAATGGAAGTTTTACATAAAATAAAGTTTGTAATTTATTACATCCAAGATTTTTAGATGCATCTAATAATTCTGATTCAATCTCTTCAAGACCACGAATTGTATTTAATAAAATAGGTGGCCACGCTGTCCAAAAAATTATGAAAATTCTCACGCTATCTCCAATCCCAAATAAAACAATTAAAATGGGAAATAAACTTAATGATGCTATGCCACGAAAAGAATTTATTAAAGGACTTAAAAGTTTTTTGAAAAAAACAATTTCATTCATTAAAATGCCTAAAAAAATTCCAAAAATTGACGCCAAAAAAATACCAATTATACTTATTTTTAAACTTGAAAATAAATTAAAATAAAAATCTTGGCTTGAAAATAAATTAAAAATTCCAATGAAAAGTGATTTTACACTTGGTATTGCAGGCGTATTTTTCGTTACGTGTAATAATTCCCAGAATATTAAAAATAATATTATTCCTAAAATTCCTAGTAAACTTTTTATAATTTTGTTATTCTTTTTCTTTCTCATCTACACTTGCCTTTCGTCCCTTAAAAAGTCTTCAATAAATCGGCTATATATATAACTATAGAGACACGCCGTTGTACAGCGTTCGTTAAAATTTTATAAATTAGGGGGGGGTCTTCTTTCTAGGAAGCACATTCCCGTTATCATCAAAAAATAAGTCTTCACGAACTGAGCCGACAGAACGTTTAGCGTTATGACAACTTGTGCAAAGCAATACTAAATTATCAGGATTCAAACTAATGTTATAATCATCAATATTGGCTACAGTTAAAGGCTTTATATGATGTACTTCATTCCCCCTTAATCCGCATTCGGCACATACCCCGTGATATTTTGCTTTAATAAAGTTTCTCGTTTTTTTCCATCTTGCACTATGATAAAATTTATTTAAGTTATCACTCGACATAAGTATTTCACTCCTTCTCTTGAGTAATATTTTTCTTTACTATGCTGATTAAGGAACCTTCCAATCATTTGAATAGTCAATCCTGGGACTTTTTCGTTTATTAAGAAGTATACTTGTCTAGCAGTAAAAAATTGAACACAATTTTCAAAAGAAATATTTATATTCAAATCCACACGCACCACTCCTTCCGCTTCTAGTATAACATTATAAAAATCATTGTCAACATATTTTATTAAAAAAAGTATTGAGAAATAAAAAAAGAATGTATAGTATGTATAGTTTAAGGCTATTTCCTAAAAGTCCTACAAGAAAGTAAATATAGAAACTCTTTGTTTTTCGGCTTAAACTATACATACCATACATACATTTTGATAAATCTTTAACTTTCTTTTACTTTTGGAATATATTGGTATAAGTTTCCTTCTATTTCTTGATTGAATTGGTATAAGTTTCCTTTTATTTTTTGATTATATTGCCATAAATTTCCTTTTATGTCCTGAGTATGCTGATATAAATTGCCTTCAACTTTTTGATAGCCCTGAAATAAACTTCCTTCAACTTCTTGATTATACTGATATAAATTGAATTCTACTTTTTGATTTTCTTGGTATAAATTTCTTTTTACTTCTTGATTGTCTTGAAATAAACTTTTTTTTACTTTCATATAAGATATATGAACATTGCCTTCAAAATCACTAAAATCTAAATACATCAAATCTAAATCTCCATTTGCATCAATACAATTTTCTAATAACCAATCTCTTATTTCTTCCTTGCTTTTTTTCATTTATATTTCTCCTTTCAACTTATTGTAGGTTGTTACTTCATCGTAATAGCCACCGTTTAGCATCTTGGCTACTTCTCTTATGTTAGCAGTAACACTATTGTATCGGCAATTACGAACACTTAAGCCACCACCTTTAAAAACAACTACCAAATAACAATAATCAATACCATCAGATTCAAATTCATCTAAAAAAATTTTTTCTATTCCGTGCACATTTTTTGCAATCACATTCGCAATTTCTTGAAATCTTTCTTTTCCTGTTCCCATTTTTACTTTCCTTTCTACTCCTTAAATATTGCTTTTTTCATATTTTATTCTCCTTATCAATTATTATTCGTTTCCATTCACAAAACTTTATCAATAGTATTTTATCTATATCTTTATTTCCATACAACCTATGATTAACCATTATAGCATGAGTTCTTCTTTTCATTTTGTATAGGTTTTCTTTACTAAAATTAGTGTGGTCGTTGTCTAAAAACACAACTATATCTTCTATAGGACAAAGTTTTTCGTTATGATATTGTTCATATAAATATCTATTTTTTTGAACAAAACCATCTTTTGTTTTAGCATTATCAATTTTTATAAATGTTCTATCGCCGTTTACATATTCTTGTGTATAATCGCTATCTCTTCTTGCAAAACCACGTCTTTTAACCCACCCTATTTCCAAACCTCTTTTAATTATTCTATTTGCTTTTGGCAAACCTAATTTATATCTACCATTATTTTTCGTTAATAAGGATAGAGATACATTAAGATTAAAGTGTTTATTAAATGCGTTTAATATATCTTCCCTATCGGTGTATATATCTCTACTTTTTTTTAACCACTCTAACCTATCTTTAGTCCATCTCATTTTATCTTTTGTTCTTGCAACTTAATATTGTCTTTCATAATGTTATTGCGTTCGTTTCTTATTTCATACATAGTTGTTCGTAGTTCTAAATCTTTCATTTTGTAATCAATTTCTTGTTGCTTGATGATAGATAACACATGACTGTTTTTTAATTGGCTAACCTTTAATATGTGAGGATTTCTTTTGATTTCCTCATCAGTAAGTCCGTTTAATTTTTCAATTTCTTTGACACTTGTTTCATATACTGTTTCTTTGTATTTCATTTCTTTACCCATTATAACACCTCAGTTTCTTTCTTTAAATGTGCTTTTAGTTGTTTCATTGCTTCATTATATACTGCTTCAATATTTTTATCAACCAGTCCTTCTTGTAAGCCTATTTCTTTTAATTTTGTTTTCATTTCTTCTCTCTTTTTTCTCATTTTACTTTCCTTTCTACTCCTTAAATATTGCTTTTAAGTATTTATCTAACTCAATTCTTTGCAATTTCAAATCCTTAATTTCGTAAATGTAATCAAGGATTTTATCAATATCAGTCATAATTACTGTTCTTGGTGTATCGTTTATATTAAAATGATGAACTCTTTTGTCAAAAAAATTATTTTTCTCCAATTCTTCTTCTAATTGTTTTATTTCTTCTCTTACATTTTTTAAATCATCTAAAACTTTTTGTTTTTTTAACATACTATCACTTGTATTATATTCTTCTTCAATATTCACTAATAACTGATATAATTCTAATAAAGTATGTATAATTGCTTCTTTATCTCTGTTCATTTATATTTCTCCTTTCTATGTTTTAACGATTCAAGAAGCATAACTTTAAAAGAATGGTATTATATAGATAACATTTTTTAAGTATGCTCCTGGGGTTAATATTTTAGTATTTAGAGATATAATAATCTTCTCCATCTACTGTGAACTCAGCAATGTTTCCATCCATTAATATATTGCTTTTATAATGCTCAATATCTATATATGAATCAATCAATTCTTCTATTGGACAATTTTCAATAAAATCTTCAATATAGAATTCTATATCTTCTTCTGACATATCTTCGTAATCATCAAAATATTCTCTAATTTTATCTTCATTTATATAAAATCTAATTTCAGTCCTATCTTTATCATAAAACATTAAGAGTTCTTTTAAATTTTCATTTAAAGTATCTTCGTCCATAATAATCCAAGAATCTAATTTATCATCTTGTAATGCTTGCAGTGCTTCTTCAGTGCTTTCAGTTTCATATATTCCCATAAATGTTAAAGTAGCGTCTTCTATTTTGAAACTTGCTTCTCTTAATTTCCTATAGAAGTTTATTACAGTTATTGGATGAGGTTCTCCAAATAATTCATAATATGGCAATCCTGTATAATTATCGTAATCGTGAACTACTAATTCTTCATCAAAACCATCTGGGTCTAAACCTATTTTTCTAAACTCATCAAATATTTCATCGTTAGATAAATCAGACAATTCATCTAAGTTAAACCAACCACCTTTTAAATAACCTGAATTATAACTAGCCCAACTAGTTACCCAAATTGAATCTTTTTCATTTAGTTTCATATAATTTATAATTCCTTCCTTTCTTTTACTCTGCTGTCAATTATTTTACCATTACTATTTTCATAGTAAATCTCATTGCCTTCTTCATCATATTCCATTTTTTACCTCACAATTATCAATGCTATCTAACAATGCTTTAAAACCTTCTAATGTAATTTGTTCTTCGTTTTCGTGTGTGCCATAATTTACATATATTTTAATTGATTTGATAGGTTTAACTTCTTGTGATTGTTTTCTACAAAAGTTGCACATTCCATCAAAATCGCTAGTTATCAATTCTCTATTACATTTATAACATCTACCGTTCATTTTTCAGCACCCCATATCGTATCGTTTGTTACTTTAATTTTCATTTTTTTCTCCTTTAATTTTTATTTTGTAACCCAATAAGTTTTCAATTTCTTCAACAGTTAACTCTTTTACTCTTTTGTCAATGATTATACCATTTCTAATTTCAAAGTAAATCACATTGCCTTTTTCATCATACTTGCGTTTAAGCCAAAAGCCGATACTATCTTCCCAGTAAATCACATTGCCTTTTTCATCATATTCCCATTTTTCCCAATGGCCGTTATTAGTTTCAAAGTAAATCGCATTGTCTTTTTCGTCATAAACTTCAAAGTGTTTAGCGTAACATATAACCTTATATGTTCCATTTAATTCAATACCTTTTAATTTCATCACTATTCTCCTTTAATTTTTATCTTGCAACCTAATAATTTTTCAATTTCTTCAAAAGTTAATTCTTTTACTCTTGTATCAATGATTTCATCTTTACTATTTTTATAGTAAATCTTATATTCTCTTCTAAACCAATAGGCGTTACCATCTTCCCGGTAAATCGTATTGCCTTTTTCATTATAAACCACAAAGCCTGTATCGTAATATCTAACTTTATATGTTCCCATTAATTCAATACCTTTTAATTTCATTTTCTTTCTCCTTTTTTTTCTTCTTCCAAATCTAAATACTCTTCAAAAATATTTTGTGTATCGCCATAATCATAACTTAATTCAAAAACACCCAAACCTTTATAATACTTATAAAATGAATTGTATTGATTATTATTTGTTCTAAAAAAATCATCTATTGCTTCATCAAATGTAAATCTTTTTGCCTTAAAAGCATCATCGGTTGTTTGAAAAATTTTTGTTTCAATTCCATTTTTAGTTGTTGTTTTATCTAACACTAAATAATTTTTGCCAACAATTTTAATATAAATTGTATTGTCGTTATAATGTTCATTATTCTTTTTTACCAAAGTGTCTTTAAATTGTTTTTTTAATTCTTTTATTTTTTCTTTCATTTTCTTTCTCCTTTAACTCTTTTATCAATGATTTTACCTTTACTATTTTCACGGTAAATCTCCTTGCCTTTTTCATCATAAACCACTTTGTTTTTTTTCATTTTATTTTCCTTCTTACTTTTCGGATTAAGTATAACCTTATATTATAGAGTTTTCTTCTTCTCTATGTGTATATTGTACACCCTTATCAATTGCTTGTCAATACTTATTTTACATTTCTTTTATATTTATTTTACTTTATGAATAAAAAAGATGCAATATATTACTATTGCATCTGTTTATTTATTGTTTTAACTTTTTTTACTAAAAATCTTCCTAATACGAACATTCCTAAAACTTCAATTTTCTCAATTTTATGTGCACGATTGACTATTTTATTAATAATATTTTCATTTATTATATAACACTCTGTTTTTGCTCCAGAAACATTAGTTATAATTAGCCTACCATCTGCAGGGTATATCGCTGTTAAAGAGCCTATTATAGTAACCATTTCTAAACCTTGTGTTTCTCCTAAATTGAAAATATATTCCAATAATTTGAATTTTGAAGTAGCCCACAAAGTACCCTGAGACGATTCTAAATTTTTTTCTAATTGTAAAATTATTTTAATTAAATCCACTTTCTTTAATAACATTTTCATTCTCCTTAATCTTCAATATTTCTGCATTTATACTATACCCCAAATATTGATAATTTATTAAAACATATTTCTTTCGCACACGTATAATTTTTCCTTCTATAAAAGCGTGTATTTCAGGATTTGATGACATATCTAATCTTATAATTTGTTTTTTCTTATATTTTGATGCTCCTGGAATATAAATACGAAAATATTTTTTTTTATCAATTACTGCTATAAAGTCTTTATTTCGTTTTAACATTTTTTTGCTCCTATTCTAACCAAATTATTTTATCAGTTGCATAACCAATTATTGCAATATCTTTTACTTCATCACATAAGCGTAAATAATAATATGAATCATCAGTTTTCAACGCTATTAAAATCTCATTTTTTTGTAAACATAAACTAACTTCAACTACTTGTTTTTCGCTGAACACATAATCACTTCCATAATTTCTAATATTTGATAAAATACTTTTAAAAGGATTTTTATTTTTTTTCACAGATTTGTCTTTACTAAATTCAGACATTGGAACTCCTTTTTTCACGATAAATACTTATTAGGAATAATTAACACTGTTCCTGCTATATACCTTTTAAAATTTTCGTAAATAGTTAAGTTTACATCTAATCCTTTTAGTAATCCTTCTTCGTTACAAATAAATGAATATTTCGAATGTTTTTGTTTTTTTCCATCATAAAAGTAGAAAAACTCAATAAGTCCACCAACTACTTGTGATAATTCTTCATAACTGAATTTCTTTTTATTTTTAGGCTCAACGAATTTATAACTTCCATTTGCATCAATTATCATTGCTTTAGTTTCAAGGTTTTTTACAATAGAATCTTTTTCTATTTGTGACAATTCTCTTTTTACTGCAACATCTTTATTAATAGCATTTACAATATATTCAAACATAATTTTCTCTTTCTTACTTTTCGGATTAAGTATAACCTTTTATTTAGAGTCTTCTTCTTCAGCATAATCTCTTAATACCACTTTTTTATTAGGCGTAACAAATGATATTCTGTCAGCAATTATATCAACATTTAAACCTTTTGCATCGCTTTTCAATTTTGCTATTATTCCTAATATTTCACCAATTTCAGCAAATCCTTTTACTTGTTCTTTTAATACTGTACTAACAGAAACTTTTAAAATATTAGTACTTTGTTTTATTGTGATAAAAGTTTCTTCAATTTCCGTTAATTCTCCAATAATCATTACTGTATTATACATTTCTTATTCCTTTCAATGAATCTGGGAACTCTGTAATCCCATTCTCTGCTATAAAATACTTTACAGTATCTATAAAAGATATTTCTTCATCACTATAATTTTTATAAAATATTACAGGTAAATTATTCTCATACACATAATTTAGCACATCCCAATGAGTTTTAAAATCACTAGTTGAATCATAAGCCCAGAATCTAGCAAAATTATCACAGAAATATTCATCTTTTATACAATTCAACCCACAATAGGCTTTTCTCATTCTTCCAAATTTCACGTGTATGACGCACACTTTGTCGTTAGAATAGTAATCAAAATTTGAATCGTTTTTTCTCTGTTCAATCGTTTTTTGAACTTCTGTTAAAGTTTCATATAACATAATTTTCTCCTTCTTACTTTTCGGATTAAGTATAACCTTATATTATAGAGTTTTCTTCTTCTCTATGTGTAAATTGTACACTATTTTTTTTTACCTGTCAATACTTATTTTACATTTCTTTTATATTCTTTTTATGTTTTAACGATGCTCCTGGAATTGATATTTTATTTTTTAGTGTTTATTTGTATATTTTGCCTTTTACTTTTTGAGTATGTTGATATAAATTTCCTTCTACTTTTTGATTATACTGATATAAATTGAATTCTACTTTTTGATTAAATTGGCTTAAATCTCCTGCCACTTCTTGAGTATCTTGCCATAAATTTCTTTTCACTTTCATACAAGATGTAATTACATCTCCTTCAAAATCGCTGAAATCTAAATTTGATAAGTCTAAATTTCCATTTTCATTAACACAATTTTCTAATAACCAATTTCTAATTTCTTCTCTGCTTTTTCTCATTTTATTTTCCTTCTCGCTTTTCGGATTAAGCGTAACCTTTTATTTAGAGTTTTCTTTTTCTCTATGTGTATATTTTACACCCTTATCAATTACTTGTCAATACTTATTTTACATTTCTTTTATATTTATTTTACTTTATGAATAAAAAAGATGCAATATATTACTATTGCATCTGTTTATTTATATATGCTTTTTCTTTTTTTATAGAATCCAACTAAATGTGGAATGTTTTTATCTACATAATCATATACGACAGGAATATCTTTTCCTGGAATATTTCTTTCAATTCTGCCGACCGATTGTTTCACAGTAATATAATCTTTTTTTGGCGTAACCATAAATAATCTATTCAGACAAGGAATATCTAATCCTTCTTTTGCTAAAGCATAAGTAGAAAATAAATATTTTATTTCACCTTTTATAGTTTTTTCAATAATCTTTTTTCTAGTAATTTTGTCTATTCCACCAATTAATACTGTTCCTACTCCTAACATTTCTTGCAATAAATATAAATGTGCAACTCTATGGCTTAAAATTAAACACGATTTCCCTTCGTTTTCTTTTAAATCTTCCACAATTTTTTTATTGCGTTCTTCATTATTAATCAAATAATCAATTAATTTATTGAAATCTAACATTCCATCATACCGTAAATATTCACGACTAAAAGGTGTTTCTAATTCAATAATTTTCTTTTGTGATTTGATAATTTTAGTCCCAACGTCTTCTTCTGTTATTTCGTGTAAAACAGGTCCAATGATATATAATGTAGACTTTGAAATATCTTTACTATGCTTCACTTTAATTGTTGCTGACAATCCATATTTATATCTTGCTTTAAGGCTATTTATCACTTTATAGAATTGCATCATTCTTGTCGGTGCTCCAACAACTTTATGACATTCATCAACAATAATTACATTCCATTGATTCTTATATCTATTCAAATCAAGTGAAGCCATTGTTTGTACTGTCGCAAAAGTAATATCTTTTCCAATATTAACCTTACCACCTGTAATAGTTCCAAAATCTCCTTTAAAATATTCTTTGGCTCTTTCCATTGATTGATTCAATAAATCAAGCGTATGAGTAATCCACAATGTTTTCAATCCTATCTTTTTTATAAGAGCAATCCCTACTTGTGTCTTACCACTTCCACAAGGTGCTACTAAAATCCCGTTTCTACCCCGAAAAATCGCTTGAATTGCTTTAGATTGATAAGGGTATAGTGATACATCTCCTTCCATAGTTAAAGCCATTGTAGGCGAAAAATCAGTTTCAATTCTACTATCTTTTATAAAAGGGTAAATATAAAAACCAGTGCCATAAGGCAGTACTATGGAATTTCCCATTTTTTCATATAAATATAAATATTCAGGAATATTGCCATAGTACTTCCCCAAGCGTTTTTTCGTTTCATAATCAGGGTTTCTTATTATTAAGTTTTCTTTACACCAATTATGTATTTTTTCGGATGGGTCATAAATAGTAATAGCATTTGAGATTTTACTATACATAATTATAACTCACTTTTGCGTCTTCTAAATGCACTGTAAATTTATTTTCTGTAAAACATTTTTTAATGAAATCATATGGGAAAAATGCTATTTTTTCATACTGTCTAAACACTACAAACACACCACAATTATTATTCCCACACTCTAACATTAATTGAAAAGAAGTTAATTGATTTGGCTCAATCCGTGATAAACTAAAAGATTTTCCTTCTTGAACATTTTTTACATCTCCAGAAAATTGTTGATTATCTTTAAACGAAACTAAATCAAAAGGCTGTCCTAAAATAGTTTGTGGTATTATTATTACAAAACGACCTTTTTTGCTTAAAAAATTAGCAACTATTTCTTCGGCTTCATTACCTATGCTTTTTTGTTTACGCAAATAAATCATCTCCTTTACGATTCTTAATAAAATATTTTTTTTCAGTATAGCCTTCGGTATCAGTTGTTAATTTTACATCTAAATAATATGTTCCTGTAGAAATTCGTGTTCGTTCGTATCTTTTAGAAAATTCACGCCCAAATTTCGTATTTGACATTTCATATTCATTATTTAGTTTTGCCCATTTTGAATAATGTTGATAAACATCTATTGCTTTTTCTTTCCAACCTTCAACGGGCATTGTACAAGTTTCAATAAAATTAGTGATAATGTCCATCTCATTACGATATTCACTCGTTGCATCATAAACTGATTTCGGCATTGCTAAACCTTCTTTTTGCCATAGTAAGCAACCTTGAAAACACCAATAAGCAATGCTGTCTAATTCTTTCAATAGTTTCTGTTTCAAATATTTATCTTTTTTCTTGTCAGGAATGCGTACCACAAACGGAATTAGTCTAATTCTTCTCCAAATACCTTCATCTGTTCCCCGAATTATAGGTTTGTGATTTGTCGCAATCCAGAGTTTAAATTCAGGGTAAAATTCAAATTCTTTTCCGTATAAAAACCTTGCTGTTATTACATCTCCACCGGTTAATTGTTTTATTAAACCTTCATTTAAACGTACTCCTTCATTCGGCTCTACGCTAGTTACAAAACGTGCACTTTTTAATCGTGCAATATCTCCACTAGCATTCCCACCACCTTGTGATTTTATCATAATTGTTTCAGGTTGAGTATTTGCTCCATAAGTTCCCATAATTTTATTTATAGTTTCAAGAAAAACTGATTTTCCATTTTGTCCTGTTCCATAACAGAAAAATAAACAATCTTCAACGACGCTTCCTGTCATAGAATAGCCAATCGTTTTTTGAATATATTTAATTAATTCTTGATTATTATTAGTAATTTCGTTCATAAATTGAAGCCAACGTTTTGGGGGTTCTCTATTCAACGATGTTGAACTAATTTTACTTATAAAGTAAGATGGATTATGGGGAAGTAATTCCCCCGTTTTTAATTTTAATATACCGTTTTGTAAATTGAATAAATCTTTGTCTTTATCGAAATCACTATTCAACACAGGAACACCTTTTAAATGCATCGCTTCTTTTATCATCGCTTCTTTGCCTTTAGAAGAAAAAACACGATTAGCATTTTTTAACATTTCTTTTTGTATATCAAGATTTTCTTCCAAAAACGCTTCTATTCTCATTTCTTCAGCAACTTTATCTGCTAGTCTTTTCACTTCACTTGTTTCATCAGGACTCCATATTTTACCATTCCAAATAACCCAATTTTTATTTTCGTGATTATATTTTATCAAACCATAAAATTTATCAACAAGCCTTTCAGCGTTTCCTGTGTCGTTTAATTGATAATCCTTTTTAGGTTTTTCATATACTTCACCATCTTTATTTAAAAGATAATTGCCTTTAGGATTGTAAATAACTGAACACTTTGAAATAGCGTTTAAAAGTGTAATTTCTCCATAAGTAGTACCGGATTGTCTTCTGTCCCATTTATCACGCATTAAGTTTGAAACTCTAAAAATACGGTCCATTTGTTCTTTATTTCTTCCTGTCCAAAACGCCAACATATTACAAAATGACATATCTGCTTCACTTTGGGATGGGTAAAATTGTTCCCAATTCCCACTATATAATAATTGAAACAACATTCCATTTTTAGAATTTCTTGCTTTTTGAATCACTTCTTCATCTTCTAATTTTATAGGCTCATCTAATACTGTATTAACTTTATTTTTTTCTTCTCCTAAAAACTTATTATGTAATGGAATAATTTTTTCAGTACAATCCGTAATCTCATAATTCCCAATAGCGTTTCCTGTAGTAATAAAATATCTTCCTGTATCATACATTTCAACATTCCCTTTTCTACGTCTTCCTTCTGGCAACTTTCCTTTACAAATTATATGAATGCCTTTTCCCGATTTTGATATTTCAGTATAAGATTGTAATGTATCAATAAACTCATTTTTTGTATCATCATCAATATTATCAAGGTCCACACCAAAATAGCCATTCGCAAACATAAAACCTATTCCGTCAAAAAGATATTTATCAACTGCTTTTACTGCAGTATCGAAATCACTCCAGGTATTAGGATTATTACTTTGTGCGTTTTTACCCGTTAACGGGTTTTTTGGTAACTTATCACCAGCCCAACATACCCATTGTTTTAAGTTTTTAATTTCTTGTGGTATTTTTTCCCACATTTACATCACCCCTTATTTCTGTGGAATTGTAATTTTTAAGTATGCATTTCTTTTTGTAACTTTTGGGTATTTTTGCACAAGATAATTATACTTCTGTTCTTCTTGTTTTTCTAACTCTTTTAAATCAATTCCAAAACTTGAACTTTCTTTTACAATAGTAAGTTTAGCAACTCCAAAATCTTGTTTCTCAATAGAGTTTTCAATCATTTTTTGGAATAAATCTTTTTTTATTTCATTTGCTTTTTCTTGTAATGCGTCAATAGTTTTTAATAAATCAATATAATCGTGAACTAGAATAAAGTCTGTTTTTTCTACCACGGTAATTCTTCTTCCGTTTCTTCAATTTCTTTCTTAACTTCTGCTTTGGCTTTTTCGTGTAGTGGTGTAGGTTCTTTTAAATTTTGTAGTGGAATCTTTGTAGGTTTATAATATGCAATTTTATTTATATCTTCACCACGATAGTCATCAAATTGTATTCTTACTACAGCAATAACTAGACAAGCAAGCAAATTACGCCCTAAATCTTCTTCATCTTCAAACTCTGAATTTTCAGGAATTCCAGCACTTTTGCAAATATTATTAATACGTCTTACTGAATATTCTCCTGTTTCTTTACTTTTATATATTCTTTCAGTTAAATATTCATTTTGGCTTTCTTGTTCAATATCATCACGAACTTTTAAACTCAGTTCAATATATTCAGAGCCACCTTCAGTTATGCCGTGCTTTGAATCCATAATCATCATTTCATATTCACCATCTTTTAATAACGTTCTTTTATAATCAGTTTTAAACATATTCCTTTACCTCCTTATATGCTTTCCAATTTTTTTCGTATATTTCATATAAATCTTTTTCTTTCAGCCACGAAACAAACTCTCTTATATCATTGTTTATTTCACGACATTCTTCTCTTAAATAAGTTTCATAATATATTTCAAAAGAATCATTTGTAATTTCTTCTTTTTCAGCACTATTTTTCACGCCTATTAGATATTCAAACTTTTTCGCTTCTGGAACACATTGCATATATAAATGATGTTGAAAACTATCTAAAAAGGAACCAACTTCATATTTCCATTTGCGTTTTATATCATAAACCACGCCTTTATATAATACATCTATTCGTCCATAAAGCAAGTAATCAATATTATCAATTTTCACCCATTCTTTAACTACAACTTGATATTGACCATCTTTAATAATTTCACTAATACCATTAATTTTCCCTGCTATGCAATCATCTTCGAATTGGATTCCTGCAATCATATATTCATTGGCTTCTATACGTTCACGCTTCAAAGACCTTACAAAGTTTTCAAAAGCATCATCATAATATTTTTCTGACACTTTAAAAAGATAATTCCAACTATTCAATAGGCTTGCTGTTATCAAGTACATAAAGCCCATCTTTCTTTGAAAAGACAAAACCTAAACTAATAGCCTTATTATGAAGATAATGTTTTAATTCTTTTTCACTTGTTAAAGCGTGTTTCACTCTTGTTTTTATATATTCCACTCCACGATTCGCTTGTTCAACTGTAGTAACTTTATCAATTTGTAATTTTACTTTCATTGCTTCATTATAATCTTTTTCTTCTTGATTAAAACTTTCACTTTCTGACATTATTTTTTCTTTCATAAAATTGAATAAATCAGCCACAAAAGTATTCTCCATATCATTTTTTAATTCATCAATTTCATATAAACCTGTAACCCCGTGAACACCTTTAGCAAAGTATCTTTCACAATTACTAAAACCAATTGTTCGTTTTTTCCCAATCATTTCCATAAAACCACCTATATCAATGTACTTCCAAATGTTGTCTTTGCTTTGTCCTTCAATCGCTATTCGTAATTTTGTAAAATCACCATCTTTGTCTTCTTTAGTATGGAAAACCACAATAATGTTTTTGCCCATCCTTTTAACATTTTTTATTAGGCGTGTAAACTCTAATCCAACTGCTCCATAACCTTTTAATGTTAAAGAGCCATCTCGTTGTCCATTCTGGGTATTTTTTTTAATAACATAAGGTTTCATTAATTCTAATAATTCAGCACCTGTATCTATTATGAGTGTTTCATAATTTTTAATTTCAGCAGACTCTAAATCGTTCAACAATTCTTCATACGTTTCAATTTGTAAACTATCTTTTCGATATTTAGGTTCTACACGGTCAATTCCTTGGTCTGCGTCAATTAATAAGGGTTTCGGTGCTGATAACGCTAATGTTGTTTTACCTATTCCAGGAAACCCTGCAATTATCATTGCAAACTTTTTGTCTTTGAAATCCAATTCATTTGGCTTTTTAAGCATTTCTTTCTCCTTTTCTTTTTACTCTTTTTCTTCTGTATTATTTATTTGTCTTAAAAATAAATAATCAACTTCCAACATTGTTGCTAATTTCACAAGTGTTCGTCTTCCTGCTTTTTTACCGTTTTCAATATAAGAAATCATCGGTAAAGAGATATTCGCTTTTTCACTCAATTCTCTTTGAGTCAATCCACGTCTATCTCGTTCTTCTCTTAAAAAATCTTTTAATTTTATCAAACATTTTACCTCCTTTCGTTCCTAGAAAGATATATAACCTTTCTACTGCTTATATTTTACACTATTTTTTTTTGCTTGTCAATACTTATTTTATTTTTATTTTAAGTTTTTTTTACCTTATGCTTTTTAAATGTATGGTATGTATAGTTTAAGGCGTTTTCCTTAAACCTTCTATATATAGCCTTTTTGTATAACTTGTTATAAACAAGGGTAAACTATACATACTATACACTAAAAAAAAGCACCTTTTTTCAAAGATGCTTTATATAATAATTTTTATTTTGCAATAATATTATAATGTGATATGATTGTGTCAATTAATTTTGAAATAAGTTTGTAAAGTATTTTGTACGGTATGCCTAATTCTTCACACTTTTCCATAACTGCATCTTCAACAATTTTTTTCTTTTCTTTACCGTGCCCATCGGGGAATTGTTTTTCTGCCTTTGCTATAGCATTACTAATTGTATCAATCAATTGTTTTAACCATTTATTTTTAATTGCTAAAATAACATAATATGTAACCATACATATTACGATTACTGCTAATATTATAAATTCAATAATTTGTATTGTAGTCATTTATTTTTATTCCTTTCAAAACAATTTTCTATAATTCTAAGACGCTTATCAAAATCAGTTTTCCAGTCTTTAAGTTCGTCTAAACTTAATCTAATATATGACACATCTTTTTCTATTTGCACCAATCTTGTCTGTAATAAAAATAGTTCTTTAGTTCTTTCTTTTATTTCATCAGTATCTTCTTTAGTCCTGTTCTTACTAAAGGCTATAATTCCAAAAACAATTGTTAGTACAGAACAAATTGCTGCCACGACTGCCATTGTTATGCTAAATGTAGTCATATTTTTTAGTCCCTTTCGTATTGTGTTTTTATCTAAATATAGACATCATATCAATTTCATCATTTTCTACACCACCGTCTAAAGCATAACCTAAATCGTGATAGCCTAATGGAATCTCATTAAGTGCTGGTGATATTAAATTTCTTGGATTAACGAGTGTTGTTTTGTACACGGTAATATATGGCTCATTCCAGTGCCCCACTGCTAAGTATGCGTCATCGCTTGAAAAACTTACACCTTGACCAGTTCCTGCTAGTGCTTCAATGTCTGGTATTTTAGTAAATACATCACCTGAACGTTTATACACTGTAAGAGAC